>Ga0209096_1000021_pt1 | contig 317788 bp, 300 predicted proteins | sample AD_UKC034_MetaG_FD_184407 | JGI IMG/M metagenome (GOLD analysis project Ga0209096, IMG submission 184407) | Active sludge microbial communities of municipal wastewater-treating anaerobic digesters from USA - AD_UKC034_MetaG (SPAdes) (version 2) | ecosystem: Engineered > Bioreactor > Anaerobic... | reverse complement strand
TCGACCGAGACGGGGTTGAGCGTCACCCCGCCCATCTGCTGGAAGTAGGTGAACTGCGTGATCTCCTGCCCGTCGAGCCAGACCTCCCAACCCAAACCCCACGCGGAGATGGCGGGCTGTTCCCAGTTGTCCTCCACAAAACGGATGTCGTGCTGGCGCGGGTCAATGCCGAGCGCCTTGAGCGAGTCGAGATACAGTTCCTGCGGATTTCCCGTGTCGGGCTTGAGTATCACTTGAAACTGCGTATGCTTCTGAAAGCGATTCGGATTCTCGCCGTAACGCCCATCATCGGGGCGGACAGACGGCTCGACGTACGCCACGTTCCACGGTTCGGGTCCGAGCACGCGCAGGAAGGTGGCAGGGTTCATCGTCCCTGCGCCGACTTGGGTATAGTAGGGCTGGGTGATGAGGCATCCGTGCACTGCCCAGAAGGATTGGAGGTTGAGGATGATGGATTGGAAGGTGGGTTTTGGCATTAGAGATTAGAGACTGGAGACTGGAGATTGGAGATTGGATGATTGGGATTAGTAATTGGTAAGTTGTAATTGTGAGGGGATTATAACTGATGGAAAGGGAAGCCCGCCCTGAGTTCATCGAAGGGAAGAAAGTGGAAAGAAAAAAGATGGACGATTAACCGTAAATGGTGATCTAACGTCCAATATACTCTTCACGGCAGAGAGGTTTGTTCAAATTGAAAGCATAACCTCTCATTCCTGCTTATGCAAACTAATCGCTGATTTACAACCCTCTCGACTTTCTATCAAACAAAGTCATCCTGGTGGTGGCGGCGGAAAACCTTTATCGTCATCGTCGTCATCATCACCAGGTCCTCGATACTGACAGTAACAATCATAATAAAACTTCGTGATCATAGTACTCTTCTTAACTTCTTTCCATCAAGGAATACTCGATAATTATACTTTTTAATTGATGGATTTGCTATCTCCCAAACCGCTCTTGAAATATCCCCTGTCATTTCGATTTTCGAATTACCTGTTATTGGAGCGGGATGCAAGGCTTTCCATTTTGTAGTATGTGGAGCAATTAATTCGATTTTCACAGAATCCGTCCGATATTTAACATGGAAATAATCGGCACTTTGACCATTCTCTACTAAATCGCTCCATACCCCAACACATACACAACTTATGGCTATTCTTTTAGGAGCATTCGGGATGCTAGGTGGGTCTAAAATCACCATATATTTTATAGAGTTATCAGTTATAGCAACTTCATAAAAATCTAGTGGCGTTTTATCTGATATATTAACTGCACTAAACTTAATTTCTTTGGGATCGGAATTACGGGCAAATCTACACCAAATAAAATAATAATGAACTGGCTCAGAAACAGGCACTATAGTTAGTTCTTCGTTGAGGACTCCAGCACCATTCTCATATATTGTATGAGATATATTCCAGTCACTTAAAGTAAACTCTGTATTATGAAGTCGCTCTATAGCGTTCAAAAGGTTTTTATATGAATCTGTCAGCTTGTAATAAGTATCTCTTGTTCTTGATAACAATAGGCTGTTTTGCAGTAATTGAATCCCTACTCCAACGACGGTAACAGAAGAAGCTACAGACAATCCCAAATGTACATCTTGATTTCTGACCCCTAAGCCAGTTCCCATAGTAATACCAATCACGACGAGAATCGATGCCCATGGGATTTTAACCAACCATTTTGTATTGGGGTTTTGTAATAACCATACTCTAAATTTCGTTATAGCAACAATTAGACCGCCGAAAAACGAAATTATTCCTAACACAGAGGCAATGCCTGCCAAGATTGGGTTAACAAGAAAATCATCGAATGACATTTGACAGCCTCGGTAATTATCAGGTGTATTCAGTAGTAGTGAAATTATACAACCAAACTCATCTAAACTATTACGCGTACAATCTTGCGAATTTCCACTTCCCAATTCTGCCAGGGATCAAGTCCTCCGCGTCCAGCCACGGTTGTACGCCGCGTCGCTTCAGCGTGCGGTACAACTCGCGCACCTTCGGCTTGTCCGCGGAGGCGTGGCAGAGGAAGACTTTGAGGGGGCGTTTGTCCATAAAGGATGAATTATGAAGGATGAAAGATGAATTACCCGAACTCGGAAAGTATCTTCTTGATTTTTGCAGAGGAAATATCCGATTGCTCCGTCTTGGAATAAATCGTGACAAGAACGACCGCGGTTGCCGTTTTCAAGTAATAAATCACGCGATACCCGCCGCTCTTGCCACGCTTAACATCGCTGTTGCGAATGCGAACCTTGAAGATTGTGTAACCCGTTCCTTGAACTTTATCACCGATCAATTCCCCGCGTTGGATTTTCTCGATAAACGGCTGAACGTCTGATTGAATGTGATGATACTTTTTCGCCAGAGCCCGCACGTTACGCTTGAACTCTGGCGTGAAGAAAACTTGTACTACTGGCTTCGGGCTATCAGCCATCTATCCCTTCCCAAAGTTGTTCGATTGGGAGAACTTCATTTTTCAGGGCTTCTTTCCATCCCTGCAAAAAACTTTCGTCGGCAGGTTTGAGAGTCACGCTCTCGCGGAAGAGTCGCACCATTGCCCACAAGGCGGGTAAATATTCCTTCGGCGTTTCACGAATCTCTTTAGAAATTTTCTTGGTGTATGTGGATGGATACGTATTCATGGTTTCTCGCTATCGTTATGCAAGTATTATACATCCAAAACCCAGCAGCGATTCTCACTCTACCTTGCAAAAACCCACTTCTCAATTCCGCCAAGGATCAAATCCTCCTCGCACAACAGAGGCTGAACGTAGTCTTTGAGAAAGCCATGAGTCTATTGGCCTGCGAGCGTAGCGTCTCATTCCTTCCTGTGCTACAATGAATCAAAAGGAGGCGTTATGTTGGATGCGATGGAACTCCCTATTTTATTGAAAGCCATAGACTTCGTGTTCGAAGAGGGACGGAAAATTCTGGCAGAGCGACGCGAACGCCGCATGGCGAAGGACGCCTCTGCCCCAGCGGAGGCAAAGCCAGCCGAAGCCGAACCAGCCGTCCCCGCCGCCCTGAGCGAGTCGAAGGGCGCGATGGAAGCGAAGGAAGAGTCTAAACAGGAATTGCTTACCGTCAAAGTGGATGAGAGTCTGTGGAGGAATTACGAGGTGGAAGTCCAGCATTTGATGAGGCTGTTGGAAACGTACTCGCGGAACTATCAGATCGCGAAAGAACAATATGCAAAATGGGGAAGCGCGCTTGTGCCTCCGATTATCGTGCATAACCTGACCGAGGCGGAAGATGCGATGGTCGAGACCATCAAGCAACTCGAGGCGGTTCTTTCGAAGGTATATAAAAAGGATATTCAAGTCGTCAAGTAATTCAAGGGTGAAATATGAACAAGGAAGATATTGCTCATCACGAAAAGATGATCGAACTGCATAAAAAGAATCTCTACACGCTCGAGGAGATGCTCGCCATGTACGGCGCCGACCAGCCCCTGCATCTCATCAACAGCGTCACCATGGAAAGGGAGGCGATCGCGCGTTACGCCAAAGAGATCGAAGGGTTGACCTCCAGCGGCGAACCTGAAAGAACGGAAATGGTTGCGAACCTGCCGAGGCGTCATTATTTTGTCGGGCGCGAGCAGGAGATCAAGACCATCCTGCAATCGCTCAACCCCAACAGCCGCACATTCATCATCGGCATCGAAGGCATCGGCGGGGTGGGGAAATCCGCGCTGGCTATCGAAGTGAGTCATCGCTGTATCGAGGAAGATCTGTTCGAAGCGGTCATCTGGATCTCGGCAAAGGAATCGGTGCTCACGCTTCAGGGCATTGAACCGATCATCCCGGAAGCCAAATCGTTTTCGGACATTCTCATCACGATCGGTTCGAGTTTGGGCAATCCCACCATTGGGAATATGCCGATTCAAGATCAGGTCAAGCAGGCGTATACCCTGCTGGCGCGGCGTACTACGCTTCTTGTTCTGGACAATTTCGAGTCGCTCTCCAAAACCGAGCAGCGCGACATCCTCGACTTTTTGCGGCGTTCGCCGATCACGCTCAAGGCGCTGGTCACCTCGCGCGAACGAGTGACCGAGGGACAGATCATCCGCTTGCAAGGTTTATCCTTCGATGAAAGCAACGCCTTGTTGGAATGGGATGCCCAACAGAAGAACATCCATTTGACCAAAGAGCAAAATAAATATTTGGCTGAACACACCGGCGGGCTTCCCCTCGCGTTGTTGTGGGTGCAGGGACAGATCGCCGTGCTGGGGTATTCAGCCGCGCAAGTGCTGGATAAATTGAGCATGGATGCAAACATTCCCGTCCTGCAATATTGTTTCAACCATAGTTGGAGCCTGTTACGGCATCACAACGAAAAGAAATTGTTATTCATCCTTGCCTTACAGCCCGAAGCCGTTTCGCGGGAGGCGTTGAGGAAAATCTCCGGCATTGAAGATGAGGACGGTTTCGAGATCGCCGTCAGCGACCTGTTGCAGTTCACCCTCATCGAACACGAACCAGACCGCGATTATTTCAGCATTTTGCCGCTCACGCGCAGGTTTGTCCGCACGCAGTTTACCGGCGACCGGAAATTCATTCAGCAGGCTGAGTTGAAGATCGCCCAATATTACTCCGCGTTGATCTCGCAACGGAGCGATTTCACCGAGTGGCGCGGGTACGACAAACTTCTATTGGATAGGAATAACATCCTGAGCGCCTCACAATGGTGCTACAAATCCATACAAAAGAAACTGCCCGGCACAAGCTCCTTGACCAAGAAAACAAAGGGGATCGCCGAATTGCTAACGCAGATCGGCGCCCAGTTCGGGAGCGTGCTATGGCAACGCGCCTACTGGTATGACCGTCTCACGCTCGCGCACGCATCGCTCCGCGCGGCAAACCTGCTCTCCGATTGGAAATCGGTCAGCACGTTTGCGCGCAACATCAGTTGGATCTATTTTTATCAGGGGGATTCTCTGCGGGCTTTGCGCTGGGCGGAGGAATCGCTCTCGGCAACCACGATCACGCGGGACGTGTTGCTGATCGCGGCCGCGCAGAGATTGATCGGCACCGTGGAACTTCGGCTGGGCAATTTCGAACGCTCGGAAAAAATGTTGATGGACGCGCTCACTGCCAGCGAGAGTCATGCCGATGACGATTACGGAATTTACAGCAAAGGTTTCGCGCAGTTCGGTCTCGGCGATCTTGAAAATGAACGCGGGGATATCAAACAGGCCGGGGAGTGGTACCAAAAAGCACTGGAAACGTGGCAGGACCCCGTCCGGAAAGACCCGGTGCGCCACATCAGTTACGCGTTCAATGGGCTGGGCTTTGTCGCGCTCAAAGAAAAAAGATATGAAGAAGCGGAGCGGTACTTTAAGGAAGGGATCCACTCTGCAAATGAATTTGGTCGGGTGGAGGAACTGGCGCGCGGTCAACTTGGGCTTGCTATGGTGTATCTTGAATCGCACGCCGATCCTAAAGCCGCGCTCGGGCTGGTCAACGAATCAATGGAAGGATTTCAACGCCAAGGGATGCAACATGAGATTCGGCTGGGGCAAGAGTTCCTGCAAAAGATATTGACGTTGCATCCGCAATTGGCGACGCATCAACAATCGCATGGGTAACGAACAAAAAATTTTTCTGCAAGCCTTCAAAGAGCTGGAGATCTTGTTCGAGGCGTTACCGATTAATGAGGCGCAACGCCTGCCTTTGAAGGGCATCCTCTCCGGCATTTTGAAGAACGCCAAGAATCTAGCTTTATACGATCCGATCACACATGCGCTCAACTCACGCGCGGAGAAATGGCTGATCCCGGTTGGGCACAAAGGCATGGCAAAGGTGGATATTTACGATCTACGGCAGGCGAACAAAGTATATGGCGCCGCGGCGGTGGACTTGGAACTGCATAAGCTGGCGTTCCAGTTTATGTACATCTTTACTTCCGACCAAGGCGACTTTGTCCGCAGGTCGCCGGGTAGCGACGAGTTCCGCATCACATCCACGTCGAAAGCCCCGCGAGAAATCAAACGCATGTTGTCGAAGTTGTATATGGCTCAAGAACAGGATTCGCTCCTAACGTGGGATTTTGGCGTGGGGTTGACGGAAACCGAGGCAGAGCATGAACTCCAGAAACAACGCAGAGCCTACCGCCCCATCGTCGTCAGGCAGACCATCTTGGAAAGCCATACGGAAATCCCCGCGCGCATGGAGGAAATCAATTTACATCAAAGTTGGCATGAGTTTAACATGCCCTATGAAACGCTTATAGATAAAATTTGCTTATTGAACCTGCCGATCAATCTGGAACAACAGGTGATCGAACAGGTTCGGGTCACGCAGAGCGTTGTGGAAAGCATCGTCACCCGCGAGCCGCTTACCGACACTCTCAATGGGCTGGGCGCGAGGTGGTACCTTGAAAATAAAACCATCCAATGCATTGCGCTGACGGATATGATCAATATGCACGAGGGCAATGCCCGCTACGGAAGCGCCGCCATAGACCAGGACCTTCGGCGATTTTCGAACGTGTTGGTTAAGCACTTCCCGAAAGATGATGGGTTCCTGCTGTTTCGCTCGGAACGGGCGGGCGACGAATTCAAAATAACATCCACCACCGACGATCTGACCAAACTGGAAGACCGGCTTCGAACGGTTTGGGAAAAAGATAAAGGCCACGGGTTACTTGCATGGAATTATGGAGTCGGCGGGAACATCAATGAAGCGCATGTGGCTCTGTATAGGAATCGCGTGAAGGAAACCGAAATCATGAACGCGTCATCGTCAGACGGCAAATCAACCTTCATCATTGTCCGACCTGAGAGCGAAGATTACCCAAAACTATTCAAGCTTTCAGAAGATACAGCCCGCCTGATCAATGGGACGCCGATCATGGATCTTCACATGACCATTCAGGCGATCCGCAATGTGAAGGATTTTTCGGCGTTGAAAGATCGCCTCTCGGAATATGCGCGGAAGTTGCCGCCGCTTGAGATCAGCGTCAGAAGTATTGCGCGGATGAACGTGCACAGCCAGAAGGGCCGCCTATGGCTGTTGGCTGAAAAAACTCCAGCGTTGGAAAAAATCTACAACGAACTTGCCCAAATCGCCCAGGACATGGGATACGAAGCCTATCCGTACGCGTCCAGCGATTGGCTGCCTCACATTAAGATCGTTGATATGCCGGAGAACATGTCGCCGCAGATCAAAGATCCAACTTTCGGAACCGGGCGAGGATTATCCTTTACCGTGAGAAGTTTCGAATGGACCGTGCAGATGGGCGCCGAGCGCTGGGACCTGTTGGACCAATTCCCATTCGCGCAATGATCGTTCGATAAACTCGCGTTAACGTATCGTCTCATGGCAACCATTCTCATCGTTGACAAAAATCCAGCCGAGCGCCGGGTGTATACAACGCTATTGGGGAATTACGGTCATCGCTTTCTTGAAGCCGAGGATGGTATTCAGGCTTTGGAAGTCGCGCGCGCCGAACTACCCGATCTGATCATTACCGATGTTCTCATGCCAACTATGGATGGGTTTACATTGGCGCGCCGCCTTCGGGCAGAACCGTTGCTGATGGGCATCCCTGTCGTTTTCCAAACCTCCAATTACGACGAAACAGAGATACATAGATTGGCTCGCGCCAGCGGGGTGATGCACATTCTCCGAAAACCCGCCGAGCCGCAAGCAATCTTGCGAGCGGTGAACGACGCGCTCAAGAACCCGACGACTCCCGCCCGACTGCCGCAAACAGGACAACTGCAACGCGATCATTTGCAACTGCTTGCCGACAAACTCTACGAAAAAGTTTCCGCGCTCGAAGATGCCAATGAGCGCTTGCGTAATCTCTCCCTCGTAGATGGTCTCACCGGGCTGAACAACCGCCGCGGCTTCATGATCCTGGCGACCAACTTATTAAAGTTTGCGCGGCGGGCAGGGTATTCATCCTCCCTGATCTATATTGACCTCGACAGCCTCAAAGCCATCAATGATCTGTTCGGTCATGCCGGGGGAGACGCGGCTCTGGTCAACTTTGCCCGTATCTTAACGTCATCATTTCACGATTCAGATGTTACAGGACGGCTGGGCGGCGACGAGTTTGTCGTCTTGATCGTGGATGCGACCCACAACGACCTCGCCAACATACAAACGCTCCTGCAAAAGAACATAGATACGCACAACCGACAGGCTGAACCTGAACGCGCCTTATCCTTCAGTATGGGAAGTATCCGCCTGGGCGCCGACTCGACAATTTCCATGGAAGAATTCCTCACGCAGGCAGATGAGGCGATGTACAAACATAAACAGAGTCGAAAACGGGCAAGGAATTAAACTTTCTTCCGATTCCGTAAAGCAAGCGCCAACGTTCGATAGCCCCCCTTCACGAACAGATCCAAACGATGCAAATGCCGCAGGGATTCAGGCATATCGCAATCTTCCAGCCGCACGGGAATGATGAAGACCTCGTCTACAAGCAGGGAGGCTTTCTTGAGCGCGAGCTTCAATTCTTCATGGCGATATCCATGTTGTTTGTTGAACGCGCGTGAAAGGCAGACGACAACCGCGTCGCTGGTGAGGATCGCCTTGCGGATCTCGCTTTGCCAATCCTGCCCGGGTTGGAGGTTCGCCGCGTCCAGCCATGCGTCAACCGAATCCCGCCTCAATCGCTGGTGGAGTTTGCGCACTGCATCGCGATCCTCGTGCGCGTGGATGAGGAATACTCGTACTTGTTTTGTTAACTTGTTCATTCACCATAGCCAGTCTCAAAAGGAAAACAAGGACGGCTATTGTATTAGAACAAATGTTTCAAGTCAAGCGCGGACGTAACCACAGAGAACTCAGAGTTTTTTCTCAGTATCTCTGCGCTCTCTGTGGCAAAAGAAATATCAACCCTCTTTTTTGGACACTTCTCGGAACGGAAACAACGACCGTAACCCCTCCCACGGATTCTCCCCGCGCAGGATCGCGCGTCCATGCAGGAACAGGCTGACCTGCGAAAGACCGAACCAAAGGAAGAAGATCGTCAGCGCAACGGATGCGATATCGATCCACAAAGGCAGGTTCGTTTCGACCTCCTCCACCTGCGCGCGCCAACCTGCCACCTTCTGTTGATACTCATTCACCTCGGCAAGGAATCCTTCCAGGCTTGCGCGCGTTTCATTGAGGTCGCCGCTAAAAAGTTGCGACGCTGAATCGAGCAACACCGAAGCCTGCTCGGCAAGATCGCTCACATCGCCGATCTTTGATTCCAACGCATCGGCGGAATCGATCAAGTCGGTCAAGGTTTTATCTGGTATGTTTATATTGATGAACGGGACAATGTTCAACCCAAGGACAGTCACGCGCGCGTTTTCGAGCGTATCGCGCGCCGCGATCAGGCGTTCTTTTGCCGTTTTCAATTCGGGGACAAGTTCATCGTCGAGCGTGGTCTGCACATCTTCGAAGAACGCTTGCGGATCGTTCTGCGTGAAGTCGTTCAACGCCTGCTCGGTCGAATCGAGAATGCCCAACGCGCGTTCCAACTCGACGCGCGAACGATCCAACGCCTCCTCGCCCTGACGCAGGGCGGTTTCGATCTCCCCAAGCCGCGCCACTCCCTCGCGCGTCAGCGGACCGTTCAACCACCACACCGTGGGAATCCCAAGAATGCTCAACAGCAGGAAGAACCCGCTCAAGACGATCAACGCGCGCGATACAATGTTTCGAGCCATACAATCCTCCGATTCTCTTGCGAATGATCCAACATGATAGCGCTCCAAACATGCAATTTTTACAGGCTCAGGTAAACTTATGGAGACCTCGGCGCAAGCCCTACCGGGTGTACCGAATGATACACAATGGACATGAATTCCGCCACATCTCAATTTAAAGAGCGCTTCGGATATTCCCCGGCGCACATCATCCGCGCGCCCGGGCGCGTCAACTTGCTAGGCGAGCACGTGGATTACAACGATGGACTCGTTCTCCCAGCCGCCATCGATCGCGCCACGTATATCGCTTTCTCCCCCTCTGCCACGAATCATTCCACCATTGCGGCTGTGGACTTCGACCAACAGGCTGTTTTCTCCATTGAGGGGTTGTCTACCAAAACCCAAAGAAACGGCTCACCGCTCCCGGAATGGGCGCATTATCCCGCCGGTGTGATGTGGGCGCTTGGCGAGGCGGGGCTTGCCACACCCGCAATGGACGCGGTATTTCTCTCGAATGTGCCGCGCGGCTCCGGCTTGAGTTCCTCCGCTTCGGTGGAAATGGCGTTCGTTCTGGCATGGCAAACCCTCGGCGGTTGGACGCGTTCACCCATGGAACGCGCTTTACTCGGGCAAAAAGCCGAGAACCAATATGTGGGCGTCAATTGCGGGATCATGGATCAGTTCGCTTCGGCGTGCGGCGAGGAAAACAAAACGTTGATGCTCGACTGCCGTTCGTTGGAATATCGCTCACTGCCGTTGCCCGAAAGCGTGTCGTTGGTGGTGGCTGATACGACCGTTCGGCGCAAGTTGACCAGCGGCGAATATAACAATCGACGCAACGCCTGCGAGGCAACCGTGAAATTACTCCAAAGCGACTTGTCCGACATCGCCTCGTTACGCGATGTTTCGCTGGAAGATTTCAACAGACTGGCGCATTCATTGCCTCCCGAACTGGAGCGCAGGTCGCGTCACGTGGTGGAAGAGATCGGGAGGGTGAAGCAGTCGCAATCGTGGCTTGAAGCGGGCGACCTCCAGCGTTTTGGTCAGTTGATGAATCAATGTCATGTCAGTCTGCGCGACTTGTACGAAGTTTCCATCCCTGAACTGGATGCGATGGTGGAGGTTGCGCAAGGTTTGCGCGGATGCTATGGCGCTCGCCTGACCGGCGCAGGCTTTGGCGGTTGCACGATCAATCTCGTGGAGCGCGAGCAGGCTGGCGAATTTGTCGAACGCCTGGCAAATGGATATAAATCAAAAACGGGGCTTCACCCCGGGATTTATATTTGTCGCGCGTCAGATGGGGCAAGATTGTTATAAATAGGAGTTGCACAGTTGAACCTATTTCGCCGTAGTTGCACTGCGGCGGCGGCAGTACAATTGCCCGCCAGACAGATAAAATCGCTAGGCGATGGGATGTGGGCGCCGATGGCTTGCGCGAGATCGACGAGAAATTCCAGCCGATGTTTGAATCCGTTGGCAAGCCCATCACAATGGCGGTTTTTGTACGATGCGAGGAAGGGAACGCGCATTGCCAAGCGACCGCGTTCTTTTCTCCCACCGCGCAGGAGTGCGCCGAATCGTTCGGCGCATCGCCATGCGCTCCTCCCCTGCGCGAGGGATTGGAACCACTGCCGGGGGGATAAAAATTATTGGCCGGCGTTATTCTCCTAACGCGGTATCGCATTGGTGATACGCTACGGGCTTGCGGCGATATATCCCCAACTTCGCGGCACGCCTTCCACCCACTTTTGTTGCAGCGTAATTTGACGCTAGCCTTACGCTCCTTCCATAAGGTTGTCGACTTGCAACAAGCTTTTTCAAGGAAGACTTCGTGACGTTCTGCGTTATTAAGTTTGCCAATCTACAAAGTTTTGCTATACTGGATGCCAATGAAATCCCTCGATGAAATTCTGCGCGACTCCGCGACACGTCATCATCGCCTCTGCCCTCGACAGGTGTTGGGCGCGCGCATGGGGATGTTTGCCGCTTCTCTACTTGCCCTCGATCTGCCCCAATCCGACAAACGACTCCTCGCCTTCGTCGAAACCGACGGCTGTTTCGTAGATGGAATCTCCGCCGCAACCGGCTGTTACGTTGGACGCCGCACCCTCCGCGTGGAAGACTTCGGTAAAACTGCCGCTGTCTTTGTGGACACCCAAACCGAACGCGCTATCCGTATTGCACCGCGACCTAATGTGCGCAAACTGGCTCGGGAATACGCTCCCGAAGCCCGCAACCGCTGGGAAGCACAACTACTCAGCTATCAGACCATACCCGATGCAGACCTGCTGGATTTCAAATGGGTGACCATGCGTATCGACATCCCCGCGCTGATCGGGCAGGCAGGTACGCGCGTCACCTGCAACACGTGTGGCGAGGAAATTCTCAACCAGCGCGAGATTCTCTGGGAATCGAAGATCCTCTGCCGCGCCTGCGCGGGTCAGGCGTATTACGCGGTTTTGGAAAGTAAGGCAACGCTTACGTTGCGTCAGTAAATCCTAAGTTCTTTTTCCTTGGGGGATAAAAAACCGAGTCGCCAGGGAGGAAATCATACGGTAAACATATTCACGACTCGCGCCAAACACACCTACAGCCCTCTATTCCAACGAAGACTCCGCTTCCTCGTCGCTGATTGCCTCTATCCGGAAGGCGTCAAAAGGTTTCGTTAAACAGCATCAACCGGATACATGGGCGTTTCGTCTCTTTCTTCACTGGCGTATCAGGCGAGGTGGATCAGGGGCGCTCTCCACTAGTCTGTAACGGAAGCTTCTATTAGATTCTCGCCATCCTTCCCTGTTCCACCAAGGGGTTTATTGAAATAACTTTCAACTATCTAAAAAGTAACAAACAGCACTATTCCCATTTATTTCTCAACGGTAATCTTGCCTTATTATTATTTTAACAACGAACATGTGTCCCCCTTCCCTTGCCCATTCCTCCTATCCACCTGCCCGTTGTGTAGACCAACCAGTTGACCATCCCCCGCGGGATAACTGAATGTTTTATTGTTGTCCATCATGTTCGGAAATGGCGGTGCTACTGGCGAAAACATGGCGCAAGGCGTCTGAAGCAATTTTCGAATTTTGACATATTCTAAAACGATTACTAGAACTTGTCTCAAAAACACCGTGTCACTCTGAGGGAGCAGGGTTTGCGACCGAAGAGTCTCTTATTTGGGCAGTAGAGACCCTTCGCTGACGCTCAGGGTGACATTTTTGAGATGACTTCTAGTCGTTGATCGTTGTAATCTGTAAAAGGAGCACTCATCGTATGGAAACCTGGCTCACACACTGGGATCCAGAGAACACCGAATTCTGGAAAAAAACAGGCAGGAAGATCGCCTGGCGCACGTTATTCATCACAACCGTTGGCTTGACCTTTTCCTTCGCCACCTGGTTCATGATGAGCGCCATCGTCGTGCGGATTCCGCAGATCGGATTCAAATTCGACACCATGCAGTTGTTCTGGCTGGCGGCAATGCCGGGGCTGGCTGGCGGAACGCTCCGCATCATAAACATGTTCCTGATACCTATCTATGGCACGCGGCACGTCATTACTTACACGACGATCCTCAAATTGATACCATGCCTTGGCATCGGGTTGGCAGTAATGAATCCCAACACGCCGTTTTGGGTATTCATGGTTTTAGCCTTCACAGCGGGCTTCGGCGGCGGCGACTTCTCCTCATATATGCCGAGCACGCGCTTCTTTTTCCCAAAACATATGCAAGGAACAGCGCTCGGCGTGCAGGCGGGTATTGGCAACTTCGGCGTCAGTGTTGCGCAATTCATCACACCGTGGATTATCGGCATCGCGTCGTTTGGCGCCTCGCAGACGTTGAGTATCGGAGATACGACCAAAACCGTCTGGCTTCAAAACGCGGCATTCTGGTACGCGCCGTTTTTAATCATCGGCGGCATGATCGCGTGGAATTTTCTGCGCAGCGTCCCAATTAAAGCCTCGTTCAAGGAACAGTTGGACATCTTCAAACTCAAACATACGTGGTTTTGCACCGTCACCTACATCATGACCTTTGGTTCCTTCTCTGGACTCGCCGCCGCGTTTCCACTCCTGATCAAAAATCTCTACGGCTCCTTCGACGGGGCGCCTGATCCTCTGACCTATGCCTTTCTCGGTCCTTTGGTTGGTTCCCTCTCGCGGACGATGTTCGGTCCCGTGGCAGATAGATTTGGCGGCGCAATCCTGACTCACATCACGGGTATTGTCCTCATCATCACATCGCTGGCGATGGTCTTCATGGGATTATTGACGCCCACATCGCTCGACCAATTCCCGCTCTTCGTCATCCTCATGCTCGTATTGTTCTTCTTTGCGGGTATCGGCAACGCCGCGACCTTCCGACAATATCCAATCATCTTTGCCGATAATCCCCGCCAAGGCGCGGGCGTCATCGGCTGGACGGCGGGTGTTGCGGCATACGGGCCATTCATCTTCTCTATCTTGATCGGTTTATCCATTACTCATACAGGCTCGCCCGTTATGTTCTTCTACGGCATGGTCGTCTTCTTCCTCATCGCCATTGCCATCAACTGGTGGTACTACACCCGCAAGGGTTGTGAGAAACCTTCATGATAGTTGTGCCGCAAAATTTGTTTTGCGCTTTACGTCAACGGGTGTGTTAGAGAACACGCTCTACGCGAGAAAAGAAACAATGTCCTCAATAACCTCTCTTCAAACAAACGACAAAGGCAAGACTAGCGTTCTTGTCCTCTCGTCTATCGGTTTCACCATCATGTTCGCCGTCTGGCTGATGTTCGGTGTGCTAGGCATTCCCATCCGCAAAGAGTTCGGTCTCACCGACGTGCAATTGAGTTGGCTCGCGGCAGTCGCCATCTTGAACGGCTCGCTTTGGCGCCTGGTCTTCGGTATTCTCGCCGACCGCTTTGGCGGGAAGATTGTGTTCACTCTGCTGATCGCCGCTACAATCATTCCATCGTACATGGTCAGCCAGGCCGACACCTACACCGAGTTGATGGTTTGGGCGTTCTTCGTAGGGATGGCAGGCAACGCTTTTTCGATCGGCATTTCCTGGAACTCAGCATGGTATCCGCGCGAGCAACAGGGGTTTGCACTCGGAGTTTTCGGCGCGGGAAATGTCGGGGCATCGGTGACCAAGCTCATAGGTCCGACCTTGATCGCCATAGTTCCCGTGGCTGGTCTTGCAGGCGGGTTCGTTCCAGGCGGATGGCGCTTTGTTCCCTTTTTGTATTGCATTCTGCTGACGATCATGGCCATCGCAAACTGGTTCTTCACGCCGATGCACGACCACAAACCCGGCGCGACCCGTCCACTCAAAGAACTGCTCGCGCCGCTGAAACAAATCCGCGTGTGGCGGTTCAGTTTGTATTACGTAGTGGTGTTTGGCGCATATGTGGCACTGTCGGTCTGGCTTCCGAAATATTACGTGGACGTGTACGGAATGGAATTACATTCCGCGGCTCTCCTGACTGCTTTGTTTATCTTTCCCGCAAGTTTGTTGCGTCCTTTAGGCGGTTATCTTTCGGATAAATTTGGCGCGCGTCGATTGATGTACTGGGTCTTCGGCGCCATGTTTTTCGCCACAGGCATTTTATCCTTGCCTCAAGGATATTTCATCGTACATGTTCCAACCCGATTCGCCGCGACGGGCGAAACAGAGATGTTCCTTTTCTCATTGAACGCGACCTGGTTCACTGTGTTGGTTTTCATTGTGGGTGTATGCATGGGAATCGGCAAGGCGGCAGTCTATAAATATATCCCCGAATATTTCCCGTATGATGTCGGCGCCGTAGGCGGGCTGGTGGGCATGCTTGGCGCGCTTGGCGGGTTCTTCCTCCCGCCCATGTTTGCCTCTATTTTAGAATTGACTTGGCTTCCGCAGACCACTTTCTTTGTTCTCTTCATCATCACAACAATCAGTTACATGTGGTTACACTGGACGGTAGTTCACCTACTGCAAAAAGCCTCGCCCACGCTTGAAAATGAACTGGATTTCAGGGATGTACCCCAAAACCGTTAATCGGTCATAACCCTCAGCCCGCTAACTCCTCCGCAACCTTCACATACTTCTACTACATCAGAGCGCGTCATCGGCGCGGTTGAAATCTTTCAGCGGAACAATTAACTGTCACCACGGCAACGCAAGTAAACAGGCAAACAACAAAAAGCGCGGACATCGTTTTGATGTCCGCGCTTTCCAATTACTATTTACCAATTACCACCTTACGAATGTTGTCCCTTCCAAAACTCGTCATCCGTGGCTTTGATCTCTTTCATTTCGCCCGTCACGATGAACACCGTCCGTTCGCAGATGTTCGTCACACGGTCGGCGACGCGTTCGAGGTTGTGCGCCACCCATAACAGCCAGTTCGCGCGTTCGATGGTCTTGGGGTCTTGGATGATGAACATCATCAACTCGTGATAGACCTGATTGTAGAGCGCGTCCACTTCATCGTCCTGGATCGGGATGGACTTCGCCATTTCTACATCTTCGTTCACAAAAGCGGTCAGCGCGCGGTGGAGCATGTCCGCGCCGATCTGCGCCATGCGCGGCACGTCGATCAGCGGCTTGAGCAGGGGCGCGTCTCCCATGCGGATGTTGATGTTGGCGATGCCCTTGGCGTAATCGCCCATGCGCTCCAACTCGGAAATGATTTCCATGGTGGATGCCAACAGCCGCAGATCGTGCGCCATCGGTTGCTGCGTGGCGATGAGGACCATCAATTTATTTTCGATGTCGAAGCGTTTTTTGTTGATCGCCGCATCTTCGGCAAAGATTCGTTCCGACGCCTTCACGTCGCGCTTCTTCAACGCCTCGACCGAATCGAGGATGGCTTGCTCCACCATACTGCCAAGCAATAAGACATCGTCTTTAAGTTGTTGAATTTCGCCTTCAAACGTTTTTCTAAGCATAACAGCCTCGTTGAATCATCGTGCGGGATATTATAAACTGGTTTTTTATCCGAACCTGCCTGTCACGTAATCCTCGGTGCGTTTGTCTTTCGGATTCGTGAATATCTTTTGCGTCTCGTTGAACTCGATCACCGTGCCTGAGCGCTCATGGTTGATCATCATCATGGCGGTGCGATCGGAGGCGCGGGCGGCTTGCTGCATGTTGTGTGTGACGATGACGATGGTGTAATTCTTTTTGAGCTCCTGCATCAACTCTTCGATCTTGAGCGTGGCGATCGGGTCGAGCGCGGAGGCGGGTTCGTCCATCAAAATGACTTCGGGTTGAACCGCCAGCGCGCGCGCAATGCACAGGCGTTGTTGTTGTCCGCCTGAAAGCGCCAAGCCCGATTGAGTCAACTTATCCTTCACTTCGTCCCATAACGCGGCTTGCCGCAAACAGGATTCGACCAACTCTTCCATCTTGCCTTTGTAGCCGTGGATGCGCGCGCCCCAGGCAATATTTTCGTAAATGGATTTCGGGAACGGGTTCGGTTTCTGGAAGACCATACCGATTCTATATCGGACCTCGACTGGGTCCACCATTGGGTGATACAGATTCTCCCCTTCAAACAAAACCTCGCCCTCGATGCGCGTGCCCGTGGAGAGTTCGTTCATGCGGTTGAAGGCGCGCAGTAATGTGCTTTTGCCGCACCCCGATGGACCGATGATGGCGGTGATCTTGTGCCGTTCGATGGGAATGTTCACACTCGCCACAGCGCGGAAGTCTCCGTAGAAAATTCCCAGGTCTTTGGTTTCGAGTACGAATGGCGATCTTTCTGTGGATGGTTGTGTCATGGTTTAGTATTTCCTGCTGAAACGATTTCGTAGAATGACCGCCGATGCGTTCAGGCTGAGCAGCATGACCAGCAGAACGAGGATGGTCGCCGCGGCAACACTGCGGAACTCGGCTTGCGGGCGGGCAGTCCATTGATAGATTTGGATCGGTAAGGTTGTAAATTTTGAGAACGGCGACTCGGGGTCAAAACTGATCGCCGTGGACGCGCCGACGACCACCAGCGGAGCGGTCTCGCCGATGGCGCGTGAGATCGCAAGGATCGTGCCCGTCAGGATGCCTGGCATGGCATTGGGCAACACGTGAGACCAGATCGTCTGCCATTTTGTTGCGCCGAGTCCGTAACTCGCTTTGCGCAGGGATTGAGGCACCGCGCGGATCGCCTCCTGGGCGTTGATAATGATGATCGGAAGCACGAGCAGACCGAGGGTCAGCCCCGCGGCGAGCACGGTTCGTCCGTTCGCTGTGGTTGAGTCCACCATCCCAAAGAGCTCTCCGCTGGTGAGGGGTTCGAGAGTCCGCACGAAGATGGCAAGCCCAAGGATGCCATAGACGATGGAAGGCACGCCCGCGAGATTGTTGATGTTGGTGCGGATCGCGCGGTTGAGCCAGTTATCGGTCGCGTATTCTTCGAGATAGATCGCCGCGCCGACCCCGATCGGAAACGCAAAGAGGATGGTGAAGAGGATCGTCCACAACGAGCCGAGGATGGCGGTGCGCACGCCTGTGGTGATCGCTTCGCTGGATTGCGGGCGTGTGACGAAATCTGTGGTGAGCCATGAGATGAACTTCAGTTCCGCAGTTGGAAACTCTGTTGCGGCGATGGCTCTGATCTCATCGGCTTTCGTAAGGGACGTCCACAACGTCCACACTTGCACAACTTCATATCTGACAATGCGTTCGTTGACAACTTGAAGTACATTCGCACGCGAGCGTTCTTCAAAGGATGTTTCGTTATCCAGTTTGTTGAACGCGCCTTTGGATAATTTAGATCGCAACAACTCGACAAGTTGCTCTTTGCTTTGTTGCTCCAATGGAAGACCATCCACCGTCAATGTGGCGGGGTCTACTTTGGCTTCTAACGCGGCGTACCCGAACGCGCTATTCATAATATTCAGGATCAACGCAGTCAGCGCGATAATGCCGACAATCGTAGAGGCGCGGAAGACCCAACGCCACACATTGCCTGTGCGATTCCGTCTTTCGATGTTGACGTTATAAGCGGGTTGTCCCCCTCTCTTTGTGGGAGAGGGGCTAGGGGTGAGGGGGGTCATTCGTACACCTCCCTGAAACGCCGCACAATGCGTTGACTGATGATATTGAGAGTGAGGGTGATGACAAACAGCAACAGACCGAGGAAAAAGATGCTGTTGTAATCTATCGAGTCGTATGCCAGATCACCGCCCGAGATGCGGACGATGTGCCCTGTGACCGTCTCCGCGCCTTCGAACGGGTTGAACGTAAAATTCGGACCCGCGCCCGCCGCGACCGCCACGATCATCGTCTCGCCGATGGCGCGCGAGATGCCGATGATAATTGCCGCGGCGATTCCAGACAGTGCGGCTGGTAACACGATCTGAAGCGCTACTTCCAACTTCGTCGCGCCCATGCCATAGGCGGCTTCACGTAACGCGCGCGGAACCGCGCCGAGCGCATCCTCCGTCATAGATGTGATGAGGGGCAGGATCAAAATTCCCATCACCAAGCCAGCCGATGCCGTATTGTAGATCTGCACAACATCGCTGCCAAAAATAGTACGGAGTAACGGCGTCATGAACATCAGCGCAAAGTATCCGTACACAATGGTGGGAATACCTGCCAGCACCTCCAAGATCGGTTTCAACATGCTGCGTGTTTTCGGCGCGGCATATTCGCTCAAATAGATCGCGACGCCCAACCCGAGAGGAATGGCAATGGACATGGCGATCACGGTCGTCATCAACGTGGAAGTGACCAGGGACCAGATGCCGAATTTTCCGACGTGGGGTTTCCACTCCGCGCTGGTGAGGGCTTGCAGAATATTCACTTCTGGCATTTGGAAAAAGAGCAAGGCTTCTTTGCCTAATTCATACACGATGCCGAGGGTGGTGAAGATCGAGAAAAATCCGCACAAGAAAAGCAGACCCTGAACGATCGTTTCGCCTGGGCGCGGTGTACGGCGCAGATTTAATTTTTTCGTTTTCAATCCATGGATAGCCACGTGTACTCCTGATCGCCAAATACAAACCGATATTCTCCTTCCTTGTTCAGGGGAAGGAGAATATCTATTCGATCAATTCCGACGGTTCCTATTTACTCACCGACCGCCGATTCCCACACATCGAGATTTTCTTGCGCCTTGCCTTCACTAACTGGGAAGTAACCGACATCAGTGATCTCATCCGCAACGTTGGTGATATAGAAGTAGATGAACGCGGCGATTTGCGGCTTCTCTTGCATGATCGTTGCGTCTGAGTAGATGAACAACGGGCGCGAGATGGGGTACTCGCCTGATTCGGCGGTCTCAGCGGTAGGAGCAACACCATCCACAGATAAGGCTTTGAGAGTGGAAGCGTTTTCCTGATAGTAGGCGTATCCGAAGTACCCGATGGCGTAGGGCGAACCCTGCACGCCTTGCACGAGCACATTGTCATCTTCCGAGAATTGCGTGCCAGCCGATTCAAGGATCGCGGCTTCACCCGCTTCGAGGTCGGCTTTGCCTTCGGCGTTCGGGAACGCGGGACCCATCACGGCTTCGACGAAGTAATCGAACGTGCCAGAGTCGGTGCCTGGGCTGAAGCGCAAGATCGGCTCGTTGGGCCACTCAGGGCGCACATCAGACCAATTCACAGCGGTCGAGAAGATCTGCGCGAGTTCGGCTTTGGTCACATCGGTGACGAAATCGTTTTCGGCGCTCACCACCACGGCAAGAGCATCGATCCCAACCTGAAATTCAACGACAGTCCTGCCAATGCCTGCGCATGATCCCACTTCGCTATCTTTGATCTTGCGGGAGGCGTTGGCGATGTCGGTTTCGCCAGCCACGCAGAAGCGTTCAATGCCCGCGCCCGAACCGATCGAGTCAATGGTCAGATTTCCAGCAAAGCCTTCTTCTTCAAAGCGCTGCTTCATGCGCTCAGAGAGCGGGAACACCGTGGACGAACCAGCGGTGATGATGTCGCCTGAAACAGCATCGGGCAGATACATTGCCATTGGGTCTTCTACCGCCGCCTCCGTCGCGGACGGGATGGTTGGTTCAACTTCAACAACCTGAGTCTGCGCCGAGGGCGCTCCGCAACCTGCCGCAAACAAACTCAATGCGAGCAGGGTCATACCGATCAAACGAAAATTTTTGTACATGTTTTTTGTTCTCCTGTTTAGTTTCATGCCCCCATCGTATCAAGCAGGTTTTAAGGACAGAAGAAGAACAAGTTAACATCTTGTTAAACGTGTAGGGCGGGTTTTCAACCCGCCATATGTTAAGTAGTTTTCAAAAAGTACTTTAAGAAAAATAGCTCTCGGCGGCGGGGACGCCGCCGAGGACGGCGGCTTGAGCAAAATTGTTTTTAAAGGACTTTCCACCATTTACTTAAATGTCATACGATTAATTTTTGGAAGTGAACTAATTTGTAGCAGCAACTTCAGTCGCTTCTTTGCGGCGAACGACGACTAAAGTCGTCACTACAAGATTCTCACACGATTGAATTTGCCATTAAACGGCACAAGAGCCGGGGAGGAGACCCGGCTCTTGTGCGCTGAGGAGAGAATGAAACTATTTCCTGGTATGTACAGATCGCGCTGGTACCTTCACCTGCTGGCACAGGTAGGCACGACGCTTCTGTCCCGTGTCTACGATGAAAACTGCGAACATTGCAATCAGGATGATGACCAGGAATGTTTCCATGCGCAAAGGATAGCACGGAGTCGTCACTCTGTGCTTTGCAGAGGGTTTGCGGACGCACAACAATTATGCAATGGTCAAACTAACGGAATCGAAAAGTAAAACGTGCTGCCTCGCCCCTCGATGCTCTCTGCCCAAATTTTCCCGCCATGCGCTTCAACGATATGTTTCGCAATAGACAAGCCCAAGCCTGTGCCGCTCCCCGCGCGGGATTTATCGACTCGATAGAAACGCTCGAAGATTCGTTGGACATCCTCCAACGGAATTCCGATCCCCGAATCCCGAACAGCGAATCGTACCTCGCCCATGCCTGCCTCCCCTGCGGGGACTATGTCGGCTCCCAAAACGACTTCGCCGCCTGAGCGCGTGAACTTGACCGCGTTGTGGATCAGATTCACCAGCACTTGTTCGAGTCTCTGCGAATCGATCTTCACCTTGGGCAGATCGTCCGCGCATTCTACGCGTAGACTCAAGCCCGCGCGCTCGGCTTGCAGTTGCATCCGTTTGGAGGCGGAGAAAAGCAGATCGGAGGGCGAGGCAGGTTGAAGGTCCAGCACGAGGCGACCTGATTCGATGCGCGAGAGTTCGAGGAGTTCGGTCACCATCTGAGAGAGCGCGTCCACTTCCACTTGGATCTGGTCAATGAATTTGCGCGCGGCGGGAGGGTCATCCAATGCGCCGTCTTGCAGGGTTTCGGTCAATGCTTTGAGCGAGGCGAGCGGCGTGCGGAGTTCGTGCGAGAGGTTGCTGATGAAATCGCGTCGCACAGTTTCGAGGCGGCGGATGCGCGTGAGGTCTTGCGCGAGGAGCAGGCTTCCGCCCGCGTGCGCGTCGGGGATGACGATGAGTTGCAGATATTGATGACGCATCGGCACTTCAACGGATTCGCTTTGCAGTTCGCCCGTCTGCTGGCAACGCCGCCACGCTTCGATGAGTTGATGATGGCGGATGACTTCGGCGAGGCTGTGGTTGACGGGGTTGGAGGCTTGAAATAATTTTCCCGCGGCGGGGTTGGCAAATTGGATGATGCCTTGCGCGTCGGCGATGAGCACGCCGTCGGTCATCTGGTCGAGGACGGTGGCGAGGCGGGCGCGTTCTGCGTCTAGGGTTGCATGTCGAAGGTTGAAGGTTGAGACGAGCGATGTGACCGCGCTTGCGATGTGTTCGAGTTCTTTGATCTCGGTATTGAAGCGCTGCTGGCGGATCTGGTTTGCAAATTCACCTGCTTCGCGGCGCAGTTTGACATATCGCCACGCGAACCACGCGGCGAGAATGAGAGCAGCGATCAAGAGAATGAGGCGATAGTCCATAAATTTTTAGCCGCGAATTTCTTTTTTTTGAATCGGTGTAAATCCGCGCGATCTGTGACGAAGGTTTTCAATCGTAAAACCAAAGCCAGTTATGTTGTCTTGTGGTCTTCGATGATGTAGCAACCTGCGTTCGTTGGGTGATCTTCCACGAGTTTGTCACTGCGCACATTTCGAAGAAGCCAGAGGATGAGCATGTCGCCGCCTGCGGCAACGGTGAACAACAAACCGAACGCCAACAACCAGCCGCTGCCGTTGACGATCCCAATAATGGCGGGGATAACGCCAAGTAAAACGCCTGGCATCGCCGTGCCGATACGGTATGGGTTGACCTTCAGCGGTACTTTGCAATGCGCGTACGGCGTAAAACTTTTGAGTTGAAAACCAAATTTGATGGAATTGAGCGGGAGTCTGCCGAAGAGCATCCACGTCAGCCCGTGGATGAGTTCATGGGTCACGATGCCAAGAATTAACACAATGAGGATGTCGGCAAAGAGGTCATTAAACCCCGCCGCGAATTGTTCCAGCCCCCAACGGCAAATGTATATCCACACGAGCGTTATAGCGATCGGAACGGCAAATAGCAGGCTGTATATATTTGCCTGCCCCATCGAAATTGAAAGATCGGATTTATTGGGTGTGTTCATGCTGTGTCAAGATTATCCCTCGAAGCGGTATCCCCCTCCGCGCACCGTGACGATACGCGTCGGGTTGCTGGAATCTTCTTCGATCTTTTGCCTCAGCCAGCGGACGTGCACATCCACCGTGCGGCTGTCGCCGATGTAGTCCCAGCCCCAGACGCGTTCGAGGATGAATTCGCGCGAGAGCATTTGTCCGCGATGTTCGGCAAAGAATAGAAGCAGTTGATATTCCTGGGGTTTCAGAGGAAGCGGCTCGTCTTTCAAGATCACTTCCTGCCGCGTGAGGTTGATGACGAGATTCCCGAACGTCAGCGTTTCGTGCTTTTTCTCAGGCGTCCTGTTGGACAGTTCTTCTCGCAGTAAACGCGTCCGTCGCAGTTGCGCTTTGACGCGCGCCATCAATTCGCGCATCGAGAACGGCTTGGTCAGGTAATCGTCCGCGCCCACTTCGAGACCCACGACGCGGTCAATTTCATCGTCGCGGGCGGTGAGCATGAGGATGGGGACGGTCATCTCTTTGCGGAGGATGCGCGCCACTTCGAAGCCGTCCAGTTCGGGGAGCATGATGTCGAGGACGATCAGGTCGGGTTTGAGTTTGCGCGCCGACTCGAGCGCGAGCCTCCCATCGCCCACCGCTTCGACGGCGAACCCATCCTTTTTCAGGTTGTATGTGAGGGTGTCGCGTAAGGCTGGCTCATCTTCAACGACGAGGATGGTTTCGGGCATGGGTTAACCATACCATGAAAGATTTCCATTCGCTATCAATGTCTTGTTAAAGCAGCACAACGGGTTATTGAACAACGATTTGAACGCCGCTCCCACCGCAATCTGTTATTGCTGTGCTCCCGCTTCGGCACACATAAACGGATACATAATATGTCCCTCTCGCCCCGAACGTGTAAACAAAATTTCCGTCTTCCTGATTGGGACCGAATAGGTTTTGACCATCCTTGCGAACTTCCCAGAAGTAATTACAGGCGCCGCAATCAAAACGTGTTCCATCGGGGGCAATGAAAAAAGAATCGCGCGCATCGAATGTCACTTGAAGCGGTCGATTGCCACTGGTCTGGCTGGGATGAAGGCTAACATGCATACCCAATGATGGATCGGAAGGAGTTAGAATAGCGGTAGCTGGCGAACCTGTTGGTTGGCCCGTTTCCGTTCCGCAACTTAATGAAATGCTTTCTATGAGAGTTATGGAAAAGGAAGTTCGGAACTCAAATGGTATATCCAAAGATTGCCCGTTGGAGGTTACTCGGACGATCCCTGTTTCCCAAACCTCATTCAAGGCAACCGTATGTTTCATATGTGTTTGAGGTGCAGCACGAACTGTTAATGAACGCGAAATAGCTTCTGTTTCTCCGTACTGATAGCCAAATTCGTCCGAAAATGCCGCGCCCAGATTGATGCCCGTCCCAAATAACTCCAGTTTCCCCTCTGCATCAACAACCAAGCCAAGCCCAAGTTCAGCGGAGTGGCTGATTGATTTTGATTTTTGGATTTCGTAGTCCGTATCACTTGCTCCCTGGCAGTTTGGCTGGTCAACTATTTCGGTTTCGACAGCTCGAGCCGTAGTTGTTGTGGGCTTGAGGATTTCCACATCGTAAGCAGATGGTGGGCGTGGTGGTGAACAACTCGCTATTATTAATGATAAAACAGTGCCAATGGATGGAAAAAAAAGCTTCTTCATGATTGAATATCCTCCACATGTATGTTGTTACTTGACAGCCTGTATACTTCCGCCTAGAGTTTGATTCCGTTACACCTTTACAGATATTTTATGACGAAACATTTGGGTGTCAAGCAGTTGGGAAAGTTCAAAATGAAATGCTTTCTTAACCCTCTCGCAATCATTTCTGGGTAAAATCATCCCAACTTCCTGCATCCAACTCACATGGCAAAAGAATTCACCTTCAACTGGCAATGGGACATCAAATCCCCCCCCGAGGCGATCTGGAAATACGCCGCGGACACCAACCGCTTCAACCGCGACACGGGTCAGCCGGAGGTGGAACTGCTCAGCAACGTCAAAGGGACGAAGCGGGCGCGCATGAAACTTCCCATCCTCCGCGTGGAGTGGGAGGAAGAACCGTTCGAGTGGACGTACCCATACTCGTTCGGCATCACCCGCCGCTACAACAAAGGTCCGCTGGATGAGATGCGGACGAATGCCAAATTCGATCCATTGCCCGGGGGCGGCACACGCATCACCTACAGTTCTTCATTTATCACTCGAAATGTTTTTGCCCAGATGGGAATCCCATTTGGGATCGGTGTCATAGCGAAGAATCGATTCGAGAAAGCGTTTCGTCGGTATGATGAGGCTTTGCAAAAAAACGAAACGCCGAACGAGTCGCCGCATCAGCGCGCGTTAGGCTCGGGAGGGCGAAGCAGGTTCAAGGTCCAGAGTGAAGCGGTGGTGAAGCAGGGGACGAATCCCGAACTGTTGAAACGTCTCGAAGAATTTCTCGATCATGCCGACGAGTTGTCCATCCAGCGCATACGCCCATACGCGCTCGCCGACGCTTGGAAAACGAATCGCCGCGCCGTGCTTGAAATGTTTTTACGCGCCACACGCGCGGGCATCGTGGACATGTCGTGGGATCTGTTGTGTCCATCGTGCCGCGGCATCACCGAGGGTCACAGCAATCTCGCCGAGGTGCATGGCGATTCGCATTGCAACACATGCCAAATTGATTTTCGCGCGAACTTCGATCACAACATCGAAGTGGTCTTTCGCCCTAACGCGTCGGTGCGCCCCATTGATTACACTGCCGCGTTTTGCGTGGGAAGCCCGCAGATGCAGCCGCATGTGGTGATGTCGCAAAGTTTGTCGCCGTTGCGCTCGCTGCCTGTCAACGTGCAACTCGACCCCGGTCGTTACTCGATGCGCGCGCTGAACGTGAACGGCTCCGCCTCTTTATTTGCGGATGTGGACGGCGCGTCGAAAACGGATCTACGCGCGACTCAATTCGGCTGGACTCTCGACGAACACCGCGTCGCGCTTCATTCGACCCTCAACCTGATCAACGCCACCGAAGCCGACTCTATCTTTCAACTTGAGCGCACCTCGTGGGGCGACCAAGCCGCCACCGCCGCCGACGTGACCGCGTTACAAGTGTTCCGTGACTTGTTCGCCACCGAAGTGATTCGCCCCGGCGAGGAAATTTCCGTCGGTTCGATCACGTTGATGTTCACTGACTTGCGCGAGTCGACGCGCTTGTATCGCAAGATCGGCGACGCGCCTGCGTTCGGTCGCGTGCGCGAACATTTTCAAGTGTTGGAAGATGCGATCGCGGAAGAGGGCGGCGCGATCGTCAAAACGATGGGCGATTCGGTGATGGCGGCGTTCCGTCATCCCATTGCCGCGTTGCGCGCGATGTGGAAGGCGCAAGTGAAGATCATGGAACGCGGCGAACCGATGTTGTGGCTCAAGGCAGGGATGCACAAAGGTCCGTGCATCGTTGTCAATTTGAATGATCGTTTGGATTATTTCGGCTCGACGGTCAACATCGCCGCGCGCCTGCCGGGCTTTTCACAAGGCGGCGAGTTGATCTTCACCGAAGAAATCTACAACGACCCCGACGTGCAGGAATTCCTTGCACAGCAAAAGCCCGACGCGCTGAGCCGCTTTTCGGACAACGTGAAGGGATTCGACGATCCGTTCACGTTGTGGAAACTCAGGGTTTGATAGTAGGGGTAGTTGGATAGTTTGTTAGTGGGGTAGTTTGGTGGTCGAGTAGGTCGAGGCGTTAGCCGAGACCGTATCGAGACCACCTGTAAGCAGAGTATTTTGTTATAGATTTGCTTTTGAATACTATTGGTCTCGACTGCTTGTGCTCAACCAACGATTTGGAAGTCATCGTTCTTGGATTTGCAAAACTTCCCTTTGATCGAACGGGGATTTCAACTCAGCCGAATCAAGCGCCATCACTTTGCTATTCGCAAAGAACGGAAAATCGAAATTCGTTTCATCGCCTGCCTTTTTGCCAGGGATGGGCATCAGCCGCGCGGTGAGGGGTTTGTCGAGGCGCAACGCCAGCGCGGATAAGTCGAGCAACAATGGCACGAGTTGTTCAGCCGTTGTATCTCCCGCGAGCGGAATTGTGTCCAGTCCCGTTCCGCACACGGCGGAGTAAAGCAACGCGTCTTTGATCGTGAGCGTGCCTTCGGCGGCGCGTTTCGCAAGGACCGAATCTTCCAGCACAGGTTGCATGAATCCGCTGAAGCCTGTGTGGGGGAAGTCCGCGCGGTCAACGGCTTCGGTGAGAATGGCGGCGGCGGCGAGCGAACCGTGCAATCCGATCTTGGGGATGCCCATTTTTTCGACCGCGTTGCCGAGCGAATGTGCGTCGTCAGGGAAGGGGGCGAGGGAGAAGTCTATGCCGAGGAACTTGGGAGAACTTGAAACTAGAGACTTCGAGACTTTGGCGAGTTTCTTGCCGTGCTTTTCGATCTCGCCCGTTAAATTACTTCTTCCCTCTTCGATGGTCTTTGCATTTTCAAACGCGCTCACCGCCAAATCTGCGGACTCGGTTGCGAGCGCGAAGGCGGGCTTATCCTTATCGTGATACGCGGCGGGGAAGAACGGAGCGCCCGCGTCCACGTTTGCCAGCGCGGCGAATTGCAGGTTGGCGAACCCGTTCGCTTCGATCTGTGCGCATCTCACGATCACTTCAGCGCACGCGCGGATCGCGGCGAGATTCAGTCCGCGCGATTTGTCTGCCATCACGCCGCCGAAGAAAACATTTTTCGAGACGAAGATCGCGTCGGGGATCGCTTCATAACTGCGCGGGGATTCGGGCAAGGCGGGTCCCAACGAGACATAACTGACGCCATGTCTCTCGGCGATTCCCGCAACCTGATTCGTCAACTCCATCAACTTGCCGATATTTTCATCGCTGAACAACTTCGGGAACGGAATCGTCGCCAGCCGCACGGTCTGCACTTCGTAGCCCGCCGCCTCATACGCGGACTTTGCATCCGCGAGAAACATCCCCGCCTTTTGCAGGATTTTTTCCTCAAGCGGATATTTGGGGTTGCAGAAATAGGTGATTGAACGGATTTTCATTTCATTCATCCATCGGTGGTCGAGCGCAAGCAGTCGAGACCACAGGTTTTCAAGATATGTACTGTATTCATGTTACCTGCTGGTTTCGATACGTCCCGCGACAAGCATCGCGGGACTACTCAACCAGCGTATGCTCTTTGCCTCACCACCTCAAACATCAACACCGAACCTGCCACGCCCGCATTCAACGACTCGACATTCCCTGCCATTGGAATTGAAATTTTCTGTGTAGCCAGTTTACGCGCTTCATCGCTTGCTCCTTCGGCTTCACCACCGATTATTAGGGCGAGCGGTTGCTTCAAATCCATTTCCCAACAAGACTTTCCTTCCATGTCCGCAACCAAAACTTGTAATCCTGCTAACCAACAAACATCATGTATTTGATCCCATCCTGTCTCACGGATCGGAACGCGGAAATGCGCGCCCATGCCCGCCCTCAACACTTTCGGCGCGAAGGCATCTGTTGTTTCGGGTGGAATCAACACAGCCTGCACACACGTCGCCGCCGCGGAGCGGAGCAGTGTGCCGAGATTCCCAGGATCGCGGATTTGGTCTGGGATCAGAACGAAATTCAAGTTATTGGGAATTGGTAATTCGGTGAATTTGAGAACAGCAAGAATGCCTTGTGGAGTTTCGGTCTCGCTCAGCGACTTCATCAAACTTTCCGAAACTTCCTCCACATCCACGCCTCGCGACCTTAGACCTTCGACCTGAGACTTGCCTCTCTCACTCAACGTCTCGTCAAACAAAACAGTCTCCAGTCTCCAGTCTCCTTTAACCGCTTCTTCAATTAATCGCACCCCCTCCACAACAAACATCCCCGCCTCGCGGCGTTCTTTGGCGCGTCCAAGCAATGCGCGAACTAATTTGATCTTCGAGTTTTGTGCCGATGTGATCATTTGCCCCACGCTTTGACGAACACATCCGCGCTGGATTGATCGAACAAAACCAGTTTCACCACTTTGAGATTAGATGAATTGTTTTCAAAATAATTTTCAATCGTCGAAAGGATAATCTTCGCCGCGCGGTCTTTTGGGAAGCCGAAGATGCCTGTCGAAATCGCGGGCATGGCAATCGAAGAACATTTCAATTCATCTGCCACGCGCAGGGAACCTGTTACGGCATCGGATAATTTCTTGTCCTCGTCGCCGTCGCCCCACACGGGACCCACAGCGTGGATGACGAATTTCGCAGGCAGGAGTCCGCCCGAGGTCCACGCGGGATGCGAGTGGGTGACAGGTCCGCGCTGGCGAATCCAGTCGTCCGATTCGGATTGAATCGCGGCTCCACCTTTGTTCGAGATCGCCCATGCGACTCCGCCTCCGTGTTGGAGGTTTTCATTCGCCGCGTTGACGATGACGTCCACATGTTCAGTTGTGATGTCGCCTTGCACGATCTGAATCGTTTGACCCGTGGAAAGAACGCGCTCGACCAAAACGGTGTTCATGGAAATATTGTACCCCGTTCTCTCAACGCGAAAATATTTCATTCGCGTAAGTCGCGTTAAAAAAATTGGTCGGGATATTCTCCCGACCAAAAATTTATTGCGCTTTCGCAACCACTGCGGCGAATGCCTGCGGGTCGCGGACTGCCATGTCTGACAGCATCTTGCGATTCAACTCGATGTTCGCCTTCTTCAACATCGCCACCAACTTGCTGTACGTGGTTCCGTTGAGGCGAGCCGCGGCGTTGATGCGGGCGATCCACAACTTGCGCAGGTCGCGCTTGCGCACGCGGCGATCACGGGTCGCGTACCACAGGCTTTTGAGCATCGCCTCGTTGGCTCGCTTGAACAGACGGTTCTTCGCGCCGCGCTGTCCCTTCGTGATCTTCAAGATCTTCTTATGACGTTTGTGCCCCTGAGGTCCGCCTTTAACTCTCATGTTCTACTCTCCTGCAAACTCGCGGGCGTCGGCTTATTCAGCCAGTTGCGTACACCCGAAAGCCGCAACTAAAAAATTGGATACGCTGTACGGCAAAATTAATTTTGCCTTACATATTCGGCGCAAGACGCTTGATGCGCTTGATGATCTTGCGACCCTTCACATCCTGCATCTCAGACAACTGCGCCTTCGAGCGCTTCGACGTGTTTCGGCGCAAGTGGCTCTTGCCGCCTTTGGTGCGCACAAGTTTGCCCGAGCCCGTCAAACGAAAACGTTTCGACGTCGCCTTGTGGGTCTTGAGTTTCAACTTACCTTTAGCCTTTGCTTTGCGAGGCATTCGCTATATCTCCTTTCAAAAATTTGCAATAAAAACCGCGGACCAAAACTCACGAAGTGGCCCGCGGACTTTCTCAATCTTTGGGACTTACTGGAGGCACTGGATTGCGGACTTAAGTCCGCGCACCGAAACCCGCACACCTCACGACGCTTCTTTCTCAGGGACGGCTGGTTCGGCTTTCTCTTTCTTTTTCGCGCCGCCTTTGCTGGGCGCCAACACCACGAGCATCGTTCGCCCTTCCATCTGAGGCGCCGCCTCCACCACGCTGACGTCCGCGAGAGCCGCGGCGATCTCTTTCAGGTCTTCGAGCGCGATCTCGGGGTAATCCATTTCGCGCCCACGGAACTTGATCGTCACCCGCACTTTGTTCCCCCCCAACAACCAGCGGCGGGCATCGTCTACCTTGAAACCGCGGTGCGCTTCATTTGTCTTGGGGCGCAGGCGAATCTCCTTGACCTCGATCTTCGTCTGCGATTTCTTCGCCTCGCGTTCCTTCTTGGCGCGCTCGTAAATGAACTTGCCAAAATCCATCACGCGGCAAACGGGCGGGGAGGCGTTGGGCGAAACTTCAACAACATCCAACTCGGCATCGCGGGCGATCTGAAGCGCCTGCTTCATCGAAACCACCCCAACGTTCTCACCGTTAGGACCGATCAAACGGACTTCGGGAACCCGAATACCTTCATTAACACGAAATTCTGCGGCGCTGATATGCTTCTCCTATTACATGACAAATCCAGCCAATGGCTGGTTTTTAGTGGGCGAATGATACCACGCCCGTCGGGGAATCGTCAATAAAATGACTCTTGTTTACCGCTCTGCCGCTCACTTCAACATCGGCATTTTGATGCCGTGACGTTTCGCCGCCTCGACCGCGATCTCATATCCTGCGTCAGCGTGTCTCACCACGCCCATGCCTGGGTCTGTCGTCAGGACGCGTTCCAACCTGCGAGCCGCTTCAGGAGTCCCATCCGCCACGATGACCTGCCCCGCGTGTTGCGAATATCCCATGCCCACTCCGCCGCCGTGATGGAACGACACCCACGTCGCGCCGCCGACGGCGTTGATGAGCGCGTTGAGGATTGCCCAGTCTGAAATCGCGTCCGAACCGTCTTTCATGGATTCGGTTTCACGATTCGGCGAAGCGACTGACCCTGAATCAAGATGATCTCTTCCAATCACGATGGGCGCTTTGACTTTGCCGCTCGCAACGAGTTCATTGAATTTCAATCCTGCTTTCGCGCGTTCGCCGTAACCGAGCCAACAGATGCGTGAGGGCAATCCCTGAAACGGGACTTTTTCGCGCGCCATCTTCAACCAGCGATGCAAATGCGCGTCTTCGGGGAACAACTCCATGATCGCTTGATCGGTGACGTAAATATCTTCTTTATCTCCCGACAACGCCACCCAACGGAACGGTCCTTTGCCCTCGCAAAACAACGGACGAATATACGCGGGAACGAATCCAGGAAACTCAAACGCATCGCTGACACCGTTGTTGAACGCCTGTTGGCGCAAATTATTTCCATAATCAAAAACTTCTGACCCCACGCGTTGAAATGCCAGCATCGCCTCAACATGTTTCGACATCGAGTACAACGCCATCTTTTTATATCTCTCAGGATCAGACCTTCGCAATTCATCAGCCGCCGTTACCGATAAGCCAGACGGGACATAAAACAACGCCTCATGCGCCGACGTTTGGTCTGTCACCACATCGGGAACCACTCCACGCTTCGAGAGTTCGTCGTACACATCCGCCGCGTTGCCGATCAGCCCGATGGATTTTGGAATTTGCTTATTCTTGAATTCTTCGACGAGGGTCATCGCCTCTTCGAGATTGTCCACGACCATATCCACATAGCCGATGGCGCGACGGCGTTCGGCGCGTTCGGGATCCACTTCCACGATGAGTCCCACACCTTCATTCATTGTGATGGATAACGGTTGCGCGCCGCCCATGCCGCCCAAGCCAGCGGTCAACACAAATTTCCCTTTGAGCGAATCCCACCCTTTGAGTTTTGCCAATGCACCAAATGTTTCGTATGTGCCTTGCAAGATTCCCTGCGTGCCGATGTAGATCCATGAGCCAGCCGTCATCTGCCCGTACATGATGAGTCCCTTTTTGGCTAACTCATCGAAGTATTCCCACGTCGCCCAATGCGGGACAATGTTCGAGTTGGCGATCAACACTTTCGGCGCGTCTTTGTGACTCTTGAACACGACCACAGGTTTCCCCGATTGGACAAGAAGCGTTTCGTCCTCTTCGAGATTCTTCAGCGATTCAAGGATCGCGTCGAACGATTCCCAATCGCGCGCGGCTTTCCCGCGTCCGCCGTAGACGACGAGATCGTCGGGTTTTTCCGCCACCTCAGGGTCGAGGTTGTTTTGGATCATGCGGTAGGCGGCTTCGCTGAGCCAGTTCTTGCAGGCGAGGTCAATGCCGCGCGGGGCGCGGACAGGTCGAGGTCCGGACATGATGCGTCTCCTTATCGAAATAAAATTCCTCGCGGCAATTATAGCCGAGAGGAATTCGCAGTCCAAAAACATTGCCCATCCAAATAAAAAGAGGATGCCGAACGCATGGCATCCTCTTTTTGAGTAAAACGAAGTCGATTAGCGTTTGAACAAAGGCAATAACTTCATGATTTCAGTCATATCGCCCTCCACCTTGGCTTTGCCCATCATGAATGCCTTGGCAGGGTCGAGTTTTCCCTCCGCCACAGCCAGAATGTCGTCCGTATCGGCGGTGACTTTGAAATCAGGGGAGGCATGAACGCCCTTGTTGATCGTAACCTTGCCGTCTTTGATTTCGGCATTCCATTGACCCGCCTGGGATCCTGTCACATTTAATTGGACAGACGCGTTCACTCCTTTTGCCTGGTCAACCTGAAAACTCTTTGGAGCCATTGCGATTAGACCTTCGATTGTGTACGACATGATTGATCTCCTTGAATGAATATTGATAGAACAAGAATCGCATTATAGCACTCAATCAGCGGTTATACTCCCGTCATGCCCACTCTCCTCCGCCCTGCCACCGACTCTGACCTGCCCACCCTCTACCAGCAGCAACTCGACCCCGAAGCGACGGCGATGGCGGCGTTCCCGTCGCGGGATGAGGAGGCGTTTTACGCTCATACGAAAAAGATCATGGCAAACGAGTTGGTGATCTTCAGGGTTATCGTATACGATGGGCAAGTGGCGGGGAGCATCGGCAGTTGGGAAATGGACGGCAAGCGCGAAGTCGGCTATTGGATCGGAAGAGAATTTTGGGGCAAGGGAATCGCAACTCAGGCTGTGATGCAATTACTGGCAATTGCGACAACGCGTCCACTTTTTGCTCACGTGGCAAAACACAACGTTGGGTCAAAGCGAGTGCTGGAGAAAAATGGATTCAATGTCATTAGGGAAGATTCGTACACAAATCCAGCAGGCGTGTTGGTTGATGAGTTTGTTTTGAAATTGGGGTAAGTCTCCCTCACCCTGCCCTCTCCCAGCGGGAGAGGGTATGCACCAGTTCTATTCTTTTGCGTTTTTCAACATGTATGTAGTTAGGCTTCCATACTTGGGCGGCATGTTGTAAATGAAGAACAGATCAGGCTCGTCGAACGCCGACGGTTCCCACTCAGGGAAATCTGCCGAAATGGAGACCAGCCTTGATCCACGCTTCATCTGTTTCTCCAAATACGGAGCGAGCCGCGTCACTTCCCTTGATGTGGCATAGATGAAGACTACGTCCGCCTGACTCAGATCCGTTTTGAAATAATCTCCCCATTTGAGTTGAATTTTGTTCCCAAGTCCGCTAGCGACGACTCTCAGCCAGATCAACGCGCATTGGACGGGTCCGATTTCAACGCCGACGGTCCTCGCGCCAAATTCCTTTGCGGCAATCAACAACACCCGTCCATCGCCCGCGCCGAGATCGTAGAGAGTTTCATTGGGCTGAAGATTCGCAGATTTCAACGCCTTGCGGATTCGATCTGGATGCGTGGGACGCGAGGGCAATCCATACAACGCGGGGATGAAAACCCACAGCAGACCGAGGATGAAGAGAAAGATGAAGAAGCCGTAGAGGATTAGGATCATCATGTTTGTTTCCAGTCCGCTTTCGCGAAGCACCCTGTGGGCAGCGGGCTTCGTAATAATAGCACGGGGATTAATCCCCGTGCGGGCATGGCAATCATTCAATACGTTATGTCAACGTTTATCCCTGCGCGGGCAAAACATAAACATGAATTACGCAAGTCAAAGTCTTTTGCCGCGAATACTTCGACAGGCTCAGCACAGGTTTCGCTAATTCACGCGAATTGTTTTAGAAATTCGCGATAATTCGTGTAATTCGCGGCTTGGTCTTGGGCTTGTGTAGGTCTTAATAGATCAACACGCTAATCGTGATGCCTCGAAACATACCACACAGCCGCCAGCCCCAGCAAGTTGAACGCCACAGCAACGCCAGTGACGAAAGAAAAACCGACAGCGTACAAAATGGGTCCGAACAATGCCCCAAGCACGCGACCAACAGAATGAGCCGCGCCAGCCAATGACAAGGTGGTTGCACGGGCAGATGGCATCACCTCCGACATCAAGGGGATGATACTGACAATTGTAAATTCAAACGTAATATAGAACAGGAACAATCCCGTCAACGCCCCGAATTGCGTGCGACCGATCAGCGGCAGGAGGATCGCCGCCGCGCAGTTCGCAAGGATGCCGATCCCCGCCGCGCGGATCTTGCCGACACGATCGGCAAACATGGCAACAAATCCCTCCCCGCCGAGTTCAGAAAGACCGATGAATGCCGATGCTCCCGCCAACGCGGCGATCTGGAGTTTGAACGAATCCTCCAGCCACAAGGCAAAGGTCACGTTGATCACTTCATTCCCAGCCGTGGTAGACAACCCGATCATGAATGCGATCAACACCACAGGCGACTTGAGAATTTCCTTCAAGTTCCCAAACAAACCGTCTTCGTGATGCGCAGGCTTGGCTGAATCGGTCAGCGTGAACGCGATATAAAAGAACGCGAGCAAGCCCAGCAAACCGAAGATCAAATACGGCGTTGACCATGTATAACGGGAAAGGATCCATCCCACCAGCGGCGCGCCGACCACGAACGCCAGCGACCACGCAAACTCGGTGACGGCTAGCGCCGTGCCGCGTTTTTCATAGGCAACATGATCTGCAATGTATGAGGATAACGACGGGTCGAAAAATGCTTTGCCCAACAAGCCGAAAATAAGCGCGATGCCAAGCGTTGTCAGGCTGGGCGATATTGCCACCACCGCCGCGCCGCACACGAACAAACCAAGACCCAACAACATACCGAATTTGCGTCCGCGCGCTTCGATGAGCGGGATGATGAAAGCGGCGAACACGCCAACCATCGCACGCCTTGCGATCAACTCCGAGATCATGTTGGGTTCCACCCCAAGCCTGCTCGCAAAGACAGTAATGAACGGATAGATCATCCGATACGGCGTGTTGAGGATCACGCGGATACATGTAAACGTGATAAGTTTGAGATAACTCACAAAGACAATTCCTTATTGATGATGTTATGACTTGGGGGCATGGTATGATTTTACACGATGGACACTTCGTCCCTTCGACACGCTCAGGACAACGCGCCGCTCAAGCCTCCCGCCAGCCTCGCATTGGATTCTCTGGGAGTCGAACACCGCCTCTTTACCCACGGGACGGCTGTTTCATCCTTCGAGGAGGCTGCGTCCGCCCGAAGCCAGCGACCCGAGCAAGTCGTCCGCAGTATTTTGTTTCAGGTGCGGACGGGTGAGTTCGTGATGGTCTTGATAGCGGGACCCGCGCAAGTGAATTGGAAAAAACTGCGCGACCTCGTTAAACGCTCTCGCATCCGTATGGCGACCAAAGAGGAAGTATTGGAAGTGACTGGCTACCGCGTCGGGACGGTGAGTCCGTTTGGGGCGGCGAGTCAGGCTCGCCCTGAGTTTGATCGAAGGGTCAAAGTCCTGATAGACGCGAGTGTGTTGAAAGAGGAAGAAATCTCCATCGGTTCGGGAGTCCGCAACACGGCGATCATCCTGAAAAGCGCGGATCTTCGTCGCGCGTTGAAAGGTGCAGAGGTTGTTTTATTGGCAGATGACTCGGCAGAGATGAGGAGATCATGATTTCATTACGCGATCTTTTGAGGCTGGCGAGCCGCACGTTCGCCATCGGCATCGAGCAGTTGCCTGCCGTGTTGTGCGACGCGGGGACGGTGGCATACCTGCTCTTGCGCGTGTCCGATTATTTGGAGGACAACGAGGACATGCCCGCGGAGAAAAAGATCGAACTGCTCAATCTGTGGGCAGACGTGTTGAGCGGCTCGGCGAACGTCGGCGATCTCACGAGTCGGATTCAGGACGCCGACACGTCGAATCCCGACGCGGTGGTGGCGCAGCACGCGGAGGATATTCTGGCGCGGCTGGCATTGCTCCCGAAGGAAGTGCGCGAGATCATCACGCCGCACGTCATTCATAGCACGCACGGCATGGCTCGCTGGGTGGAACGCGGACCGCAAGTGAACGACGAAGCGGACATGGACGATTACATGTTCGAGGTGGCGGGGCGCGTGGGATATTTGCTTACGCATTTGTTCGCGTGGTACTCGCTGTTCATCCGTTTCCGCATCAAGGAATTGCTCCCGCTCGCGCGCGAATTTGGGCTGGCGTTGCAAACCGTCAACGTGATTCGCGGCTTGCGGAAAGATTACGAGCGCGGCTGGGTGTACATCCCGAAAAAGTTTTTGGAGGCGGTGAATTTATCGGCGAATGAGTTGTTCCTGCCGGAGAATCGCGCCGAGGCGATCAAAGTGCTGGACATGCTCGCCGACAAAGCGGAACGTCACTTGCACGCCGCGTTGACGTGCGTCAAAACCCTGCCGAGGTGGCAGCACCGCATCCGCCTCGCGTGCATCTTCCCGCTCATGTTCGCCATCCGCACGCTCGCGATCAGCCGCCGCAACACGGATGTGTTCAACTCCGAGGCAAAAATGACGCGCGAAGAAGTGAAACGTATCGTGCGCGACGCCACACTCTGGGGCTGGTCAAACCGCTGGCTGGATCGGTATTCGAGGGAGTTGAATGTGGTATCCGAAAAATAAAAAGGATAATTCCCGCTTTTGCTCAATATATAAAAGCGACTTACCCAAAACGCCTGATCCTCTGTTCAGGCGTTTATCATTCCGTTACTGGAGATCTGCTACATTACATCGGCGATCGTTGTTTTCTCGAGCTTCTGCGAAACATAATCGCGAATATCCTTGAACACTCTGGTCAACCGCTTTTCTTTTTCGATCGGCGTGGATTCGTAGAAATTCTCGCTCACCGATTCGGTCGGCGCGAGGGCGCCATCGAACAGACGAATCACCTCGGCGAGCGGAATTTGATTCGGCTTCACCGCGAGTTGATAGCCGCCTTTTTGCCCTTTGGTGCTCCGTAAAAAACGGGCGCGCTTCAACGCCAGCATCAACTGTTCGAGAAATTTCGGAGGAATTCCCTGCGCCTTGGCGATCGTATCAATCGAGATATAACCTTCATCCTGATGGCGCGCCAGATAGGTAAGCGCAAGCAAGGCGTATTCACTGCGGGCGGTAAGTTTCATGGTTTCCTTTTCTTATTTTTCCTATCGGTAGTATAGTGAAAAAGGACGGGATGTCAAGTTCTCGGTCTTTCATTTCCATCCTTGACATAATTCAGCCGCTGAATTATGATTTAGTCTATAATTCATATTTACTTAGTAGGATATTCAAGATAAAAGAACAAGCGCTTGTTTTTTTAATTTTAAACCCTACTAAATATATAGACTTTATAATACTAACAACAGGAGATATCGAAGTGGAAACAAATATATTGGTGTTCATCGTTGTGGGCTTTCTCGCACAAATGATCGACGGCGCGCTGGGCATGGCGTACGGCGTCAGCTCAAATACGTTTTTACTCAGCCTCGGCATCCCCCCTGCCGCGGCATCAGCCAGCGTGCACATGGCTGAAGTGGTGACAACCGGGATTTCGGGCGCTTCGCATTGGCGCCTCGGCAACATTGACTGGAAACTGATCCGCCGATTGGTCATTCCCGGCGTCCTCGGCGGAATTCTTGGCGCATACCTGCTCACCTCTTTAGATGGCGACCTGATCAAGCCGTACATCTCAGCATACTTGATCGTCATGGGAATTGTGATCATCGTCAAAGCATTCAAGGCACAACCTCATGATGGCAGGCTGGACGAATACGGAAAGCGCGTTGGCGTGTTGGGCTTGCTCGGCGGATTCTGCGATGCCATCGGCGGAGGCGGCTGGGGACCGGTGGTCACATCAACGCTTGTGGCAAACGGAAAAAATCCACGCCTGACGATCGGCTCGGTCAACTTCACAGAATTCTTCGTGACTTTGGCGCAATCCATCATATTTGTCATCACGCTGAGTTTCGGTGAGTATTGGCAGATCATTCTCGGTTTGCTGATCGGGGGAGCCATCGCCGCACCGTTTGCCGCGCTCTTGGTAAAGAAATTACCCTTGAAGGCATTGATGATCTTGGTCGGAGTTTTGATCGTCTTTTTGAGCGTTCGGACGATCCTATTAGGCTTGAAATGATCATTTGATTGATGCGGATGCGCCCACATCCGCATCAATTTTTAGGAGTTATAATTCAGGTCATGAAGCGAATTGGTTTACTGCTGATCGTTCTCGGCGCGTTGATGAACGTCTTCCAACCTGCGTGCGCACAAAGCGACGAGCCGCTCGCGTTGGTGATGACGGCAGACGGGCCCATCATGCCGCCCATGTACGAATATATCAAACGCGGGGTTGAAACGGCAGAGCGAAGGAACGCCGAAGTCCTCATCATTCAACTCAACACGCCGGGCGGAAGCATCCTCACGATGCTCGAGATCATCAAAGAGATTCGGAGCAGCGACGTTCCCGTTGTGGTGTACGTTGCGCCGAGAAACGCGATCGCGGGCAGTGCGGGGGCGATGATCACCATGTCGGGTCACGCCTCGGCGATGGCGCCCGAAACGTCCATCGGCGCGTCGAGTCCCATCAGCAGTTCGGGCGAAGACCTCCCCACGACCGAAGAAAAAAAAGCGATGGAAATCACCAAAGCCGCCATCCGCCCATTTGTGGAGCCGCGCGGAAAAGACGCGCTTGCCCTCGCCGAATCGATGATTGACGAAGCGAAAGCCGCCACAGCGGACGAGGCGCTCAAAGTCCATTTAATTGACTTCATTGCAAACGACGTTGACGACCTGCTCAAATCGCTCTACGGCTTCACCGTGCAAATGAGCGACGGTCCGCGCGTGTTGAACACAAAGAACGCCGACGTGCAACCGCTCCAGATCAGTTTCATCGAACAGTTCCTGATGCTGCTCACCGACCCGAACATTGCGTTCCTGCTTATCGCCATCGGCGTGCAATCCGTGCTCATCGAAATCTCCAGCCCCGGCGGATGGGTCGCGGGATTCATCGGCGTGGTCTGCCTCACGCTGGCGACGTACGGCTTGGGCGTGTTGCCCGTTAATTGGTTCGGGTTTATTTTCCTCATCACCGCATTCGTCTTATTCATCCTCGATATCAAAGCGCCCACGCATGGCGCGTTAACCGCGGCAGGCGTCGCGTCGTTCATCGTCGGCGCACTGGTGTTGTTCAACTCGCCCGGCACGCCGCAGTTCCAACGCGTGTCTGTCCCGTTGGTAATCGCCACCGGTGTTTTACTGGGTCTGTTCTTCTTCGGCATCCTCATGTTCGCGTTACGCGCGCTGCGTGTGCCGGTCAGCGTGGGGGTAGAGTCGCTCGCGGGAAAAATTGGAACAGTTCGAAGTTGGGATGAAGCGGGCGGTCAAGTCCAGTTAGAGTCTGAGCTGTGGAGCGCGTCCTCCGTGAATGAATCCGAAAAGTTTAGTAAGGGAGATAAAGTGGAAGTTGTCGAAGTCAGCGGAATACGATTGAAAGTGAGAAAGAAGTAAAGCGGGATACCATCCCGCTCCACGCTTCAAACCGACCTTATGTCTGTTACCCCTACGAGAGACCGAATCATCCCCCCTAGCGACGTGCGCCCTCTGCGCCGCCCCGAATGGATCAAGGTGCGCGCACCCGCGGGTGAAAACTACGAACGCATTCAAACGTTGATGCGCTCGAAGTCTTTGCATACCGTGTGCGAAGAAGCGATGTGCCCGAACCTCGGCGAATGTTGGGGAAGCGGAACCGCCACCTTTTTGATGCTCGGCGACGTGTGCACGCGCACGTGCGGATTCTGCGACATCAAACACGGCAAGCCCACGCTTATGGATTGGGGCGAAGCCGAACGCGTGGCGCAAGCCGTCAAATCCATGGAGTTGAAACACGCGGTGATTACTTCCGTGAACCGTGACGAGAGGCGCGATGGCGGATCGCCCATCTTTGCGATGGTCATTCGCAGAATTCGAGAATTGTTGCCCGGTTGTTCCATCGAAGTGTTGATCCCCGATTTCAAAGGCTCGCTCGAAGCATTGAAAATTGTGATGGATGCGCGACCTGAAATTTTGAATCACAACGTGGAGACCGTGCCGCGCTTGTTCAAGCAAGTCCAACCGCAGGATAATTACGATTGGGCGGCGGCGACTCTCTCGAACGCGAAGAAACTCGACCCCGAAGTGCTGACCAAGTCGGGCATCATGGTCGGTCTCGGCGAAGAGATGGACGAGATCAAAGCCGTGATGCGCGATCAACGCTCATGGGGCGTGGACATTTTGACCATCGGTCAATACTTGCAACCGAGCAAGAAGCACATGCCGATTTCGCGCTACTACACCATGGAAGAATTCGCCGAACTGCGCGACTACGGAAAAGAGATCGGATTCAAATGGGTCGAGTCGAATCCGCTGGTAAGGTCGTCGTATCATGCCGCGGAGCAGGTGAGAGCATTGAGCGTGGTGCATCGGAAGTTGTATGGGGAAAGAGCAGAGACTGGAGATTAGAGACTAGAGACTAGAGACTTGTCCTGAGCTTGTCGAAGGATTGGAGATTGAGACTCCCGCTGGCGCAGGTCGGCGGGAGTTTTTGGTTTGTTAATGGAAGGGTGTTGCGGAGTCTTCGTTTGAATTAAGTTTATAATCTCTCCAAAGGAATAGATGATGAAAGACTTTGACCCCGCCAAAAGTTTTGGTTCAGATGTAGCCGCAGACTACGACGATCACAAGCGTGGAGACGAAGAGTCTGCGGCTTCTTTTCTTGCGGAATTTGCAAAAGACGGGACGGCGCTCGAATTTGCAATTGGCACAGGGCGTATCGCTGTTCCGCTTACAGCAAAAGGCGTCCGCGTGGACGGTATCGAATTGTCGCCTCACATGGTTGAAATACTTCGCGCCAAACCAGAGGGAAGAAACATCACCGTGATCCTCGGCGATATGTCCAGCGCGACAACCGATCGTCAATATCCGCTTGTATATCTGGTCTACAACACGATATTTAATCTCTTGACTGCCGATGACCAGATCCATTGCTTTGAAAATGCCGCGCGTCACCTTACAAAAGACGGCGTTTTCGTAGTTGAAACAGCCCTGCCCCATGCTTGGATTTCCCCCGATAAACCAGATTATGTTCACGCCGAGTATGTAGGCAAAGAGGCGGTCGGTCTTGACGTTGCCCGTTATGACCCAGTCACACAATTGCTGGAAGAGAATCACATTGAATTCACCTCGCAGGGTATAAGCATGTCGCCCATTGTGTGCCGCTTGATCACTCCTGGAGAAATGGACTTGATGGCTCGCATCGCAGGAATGCGTCTCATACAAAGGTTTGCGAACTGGGAACGAAGCGCATTTGATATAAACAGTAAAATGCATGTATCAGTGTACGGTTATTAATTAGACCGCCGAACAAAGCGTCCGCCATTGACGCAAGCCGTTGACCTACTTCCTCATCAAGTACGGAAGCAATACCAACATGAGATCCAAATATCTCCCCATCGAAGAAATTCTGACGATACTGAAAGAAACCCCGCCGCGGTTGGCAAAACTCACCGTCGGGTTGACGTCGGCTCAATTGCATAAACCTCCCAGCGTCGGTGAATGGTCTGCCAACGAGGTGCTTGCGCACTTGCGCGCATGTAATGACGTGTGGGGCGGCTACTACATTATGACGATCCTTGCAAAAAGTAACCCAACGATCAAGGCAATGAATCCGCGCACGTGGATAAAATCTACCGATTATCTCGAACAGACATTTCAGTCTTCACTACGTGCCTTTACGAAACAGCGGAAGAAACTCCTGTCGGTGTTGGAACCGCTGCAAGCAAAGGACTGGACACGCACGAACACACTCGTCGGAGCGGGAAAGCCTCTCCAGCAAACGCTGATATCCCATGCGGACGGGCTTGCCCGCCATGAACGCGCGCACCTCAAACAGATCGAACGCGCCCTCAACGCCCTGCGAAGCGTCCCTTCGATGAAAAAATGATATTGCCAAAAAAACGAGATCCCAGATTCATCACCATCCGTCGCGGCGGCACGCTCGCAGACTCGGATCATTGCCTGCTCGCAATATGGGCGGCGGATTGCGCTCAGCATGTGCTGCATCTGTTCGAGTCGGTGCAGCCAAACAATCCACGCCCACGTCAGGCAATCGAAGCAGTTCGCTTGTGGACACGCGGGGAACTCAACATGATGGAAACACGCGCGGCGGGCGGACATGCCATGGCGGCGGCAAGAACGTTGAACGGAGCCGCGCGTCACGCCGCATTTTCAGCGGGACAGGCGGCAGTGACGGCGCATGTCGCGGCACACGAACTTGGCGCGGCGGCGTACGCGATCAAAGCCGCGCGGGCGGCGGCAGTTGAAGGTCGGATGGAAGAAGCGGGTCGTATCGAATGTGAATGGCAGCGCGCGCAACTTCCGAACGAGATCCGCGAACTTGTGCTTGACGATCAGAAACTGCGGAATGAGATCTGTTGGTTCGTATTCGATTGTTAACTTACCTGCTTAACTGGAAAATTGAAATGACTCACCTACAAGCACTGAGCGCTCGTGAAAAAGAAGTAGTAGACCTTTTGCTCAAGGGAAAAAGCAACAAGTTGATCGCGTCCGCGCTTGGGATCTCTGACCGCACGGTTGAGTTCCACTTGAAAAATGTCTTTCACAAACTCCAAGTCGCTTCGCGGACCGAGTTGATCCTAAAACTAGGGACTTCCACAGTTGCGGGGAGGGAGGAAATGCCCGACAATGGAGACAGCCTTCGGGCTATATCTTTGAAAGAAGCCGTCTCTAGGATCGGCAAGGAGTTAAGAATGGAAAATTTGTTTGGCGCCCAAGAAGAGGCGAACCCCGCGACATTTTTTGGAGCGATCCGCGTCTGTCTCACAAAATATGCAGACTTCAACGGGCAAGCGGCGCGGGCTGAATTCTGGTGGTTCGCGTTGTTCGTTACGCTGGTCACAGCGGCGCTGGGGTATCTGGGTCAGGAACTGGCGAGTGTGGGCTCGCTTGTCTTGCTCTTACCTTTTCTTGCGGTGGGAGCGCGCCGCCTGCGCGACATCGGCAAGAGCGCCTGGTGGCTGTTGATCATCCTCGCCCCCGTAGGCGGACTTGTAGCGCTGGGGTTCTTGTGGGCGCAACCGACAACAGACCATGATCCAGTTTCGGCATAAAGGCAGAACATAAACCATCACGAAACTCCCGCTTGATTTGAAAGATCAGCGGGAGTTTCGTTAGAAAACCATAATCTGCTATACTGCTCAGGTGACTTCCGACGATCTCTCCTCCCAATTTCCAACTTATCAGCATCAACTCAAATCTTTCCTCTTGCGCCTCACCGCTAGCGCGCAGGATGCGGAGGATATCGTACAGGAAACGTATCTCAAGGCGCAGGCGAAGATCGATTCGTTTCGCGGCGAGTCATCGTTGAAGACGTGGGTGTTCAGCATTGCATCCAACCTTGCAAAAGATTTGCTGAGATCACAAAAACGCTGGCCCGAAAGCGTGACGGATATTTGCAAAGAAGAGGCTCTTGGAGATAGAAAGTTCTTTCAAGAGGCAATCCACATTCGGCAAACCTCCCCGCAGGGCAATTTTGAAATCCGCGAACACATCGCTTTTTGTTTTACGTGCATCTCCAAGTCGCTTCCGCTGGAAGGGCATCTCGTCATTCTATTAAAGGAAATATACGATTTCAAAGTCAAGGAGATCGCGCAGATCCTGCAACTGAGCGAAGCGATGGTGAAATATCACCTGCATGTCAGCCGCAACAAAATGATGGATATCTTCGACCAACGCTGTTCGCTCATCAACAAGCAAGGTATCTGCCATCAGTGCACCGAACTGAACGGGATCTTCAACCCGAAGCAAAAGGCGCAGGAGGAGTTAGTCAAAATCGAAATGGCGCGCGAGGCGGAGAATCGAAGCCGTGATGAACTCTTCGACTTGCGGATGAGAATCCTACAGGAACTTGATCCCTTTGAATCGGGTGCGGCAAAATTGCAACTTCATCACCTCGAACACAACCGTCAGGTGATGAAAAAATACCTCAGCGAATCCGATTGAGTTCCTATCGTTTTTTCTTCTCCAAACGTCTACATAAAAAGGAGAAAAAATGAATCAGCAAGCGACAACCACAAGAAAGACTTTCAGCCGCAAAACATCGGTTCAGACGTCCATTGCGGCTGACCCCGTCATCGTTTGGGCGCTTCTCACCCACGCGGCGGAGTATCCGCGCTGGAATTCGACGGTCATTTCGATTCAGGGCGAGATCAAAGCGGGCGCGACCATCGAACTCAAATCCACGCTTGATGCGAAGCGAACGTTCAAGTTGAAGGTCAAGGAGTTCGTGCCGGAGAAACGACTCGTCTGGGGCGACGCGCAGGGAAGCCGCGTCTACAGCCTCGAAAAGTCGGGGAGCGGCACACAGTTCTCAATGTCGGAGCGAATCGGGGGTCCACTCTTTCCGCTATTCGCAGGGATGATTCCATCCTTCGATGAATCGTTCGATAGATTTACAGCAGATTTGAAGAAAGAAGCCGAGACTATCCAACGATCTAAAAAATAATGGTTTTCGTAGTACGGGATGACATCCCGCATGCCCATTAGATGGCGGGATAACATCCCGCCCCACATAAGGAGAAACAAAATGGAAAAACGAACGAAAGATAGACCCTGGGAATTGAAGACGCCGCCGCTCACCTCGGACTACACCATGCATGTGGACACAAAAGACGGCAAGGAGATTCTTGTTTGCACCGTTGGCACGACCGTATTGCATTACGATTATCGCGCCGTCAAGGATTTGCACGACATGCTCAAGAAGCACGGCGATTGGATGGAACTTGGGAGCAAGGACGAAAAACAGGAAGCCTCGCCCGGCACGGTGGAGCATTGGGCGCGCTCGCCGAAGAACCCCATTGGCGGCTGGTATGGAATGAAGAAAGGCTTCCGCGGGCGCTTTGCCATGTACATGCCTCCATCATTGATGGAAGCGTTGGGGCTTGCAGAAGTGGAACACAACCCGCGCAACAATCGCATGAGGGCGAAGTAATGGATAAAGATCCGGTCACCATTCCCGTCGTTACAACCGTTGCCGACTTTTCAGCGCGGGTCGCGCGCGACGACCCTCAGGCGGCACGGCGACAGGGTACTCCCATCGTAGACGCGAAAGGCGCGCCGGTGAAATAATACAGGCGGAGGAAAATCCTCCGCCTGTACTTTATCGTCTGCTATTAGGCTTATAACTCACCGGCTCGTTTTTCGATTCGATCCTTTGCGCGCGCAATAAACTCACTTAAGGCAATGCCATTCTGCTGACTGCCATCCCTCACGCGCAGAGAGACCTGCCCCGCTTCCATCTCGTTCTTGCCGACCACGAGCATGTACGGCACCTTCATCAACTGCGCCGAGCGGATCTTGGCGTTCATGCGTTGCGACGACAGATCCGCATGAGCGCGGACGCCATTCTCGCGGAGTTGTTTTGCGATGTTCTCCGCATACTCATTCTGTTCATCCGTGATCGAAATGACACGCACTTGCTCAGGCGAAAGCCACACGGGGAAATTGCCCGCGTAATGCTCCAGCAGGAAGCCGATCAAACGCTCGTGCGTGGACAAAGGCGCGCGATGGATGCATAGCGGCACCTCATCATGACCGTCCTTGTTCGTGAATTTCAGGTCGAAGCGCTCAGGCACGGCAAAGTCCACCTGGTTCGTCATCAGTGAGAACTCCCTGCCAATCGCAGACCAAACCTGTACGTCGATCTTAGGACCGTAGAACGCGGCTTCATCTTCGACCTCCACATAAGGCACGCCGCCATTATCCATGGCGCGGCGGACCATCTCTTCCGTCTTGATCCAGAGTTCGGGGTTGTTCACATATTTTTTACCGAGACCAGCCCTCGAGTGAAGGGAGAGGCGCATCACGTATTTCTCGATGCCGAACAACTCGAAGTATTTCTTATACAACTGCACCACGCCCATGAATTCCTGCTCAAACTGGTCTTCACTGCAATAGATATGGGCATCGTTCATCTGCATCGAACGCACGCGCATCAACCCGAACAACTCGCCTGATTTTTCATAGCGATAGCACGTGCCGTATTCCGCCAATCGGACAGGCAGGTCACGATAGGAACGCATCTTTGCGCCGAAGATCTTGTGATGCATCGGGCAGTTCATCGGCTTGACGTAGTACTTCACGCCCTCAAGTTCCATGGGCGCGTACATACTTTCTGCGTAATAAGGAAGGTGGCCTGAACGCAGAAACAGGTCTTCCTTCGTCAGGATCGGCGTACGGACACGCGAGTAACCGGCGGCTTCTTCCATTTCCTTGGCGAGTTTTTCCAACTCCTCGATCATGATGCCGCCGTTAGGCAGCCACAACGGCAAACCGGGACCGACCTCTTCATCAAAGACAAAGATCTCCAACTCCCTGCCCAGCTTGCGGTGGTCGCGTTTCTTGGCTTCCTCCAACTGGTGTAGGTAGTCCTTCAATTGTTCTTTGTTCTCCCAGGCCGTGCCATACACACGCTGGAGCATCTTGTTGTTCTCGTCGCCGCGCCAATACGCGCCCGCAATGGACATCAACTTGAACGCGTCCTGCTTGATCTCTTTCGTGCTCGCCACATGCGGACCGCGGCACAAGTCCACGAACGTGTCTTGTTGATAGATCGAAATTTCAGGCTTCTCTTTCAGCGGATTCCCGTACTCGTCGAGTCCGCCTTTTTCGAGTCCCTCGATCAACTCCAACTTGTACGGCTGGTTCGCAAAGATCTTTTTCGCTTCCTCCGCCGAGATGACCGTCTTTTTGAACTCGTGTTTGCCCTGTACGATCTGCCTCATCCGCTTTTCGATGGCTTCCAAATCTTCGGGCGTGAGATTGCGAGGCAGATCGAAATCGTAATAGAACCCATTCTCCACAGGCGGACCGATCGTGACCTTCCCATCAGGGAACATCTCCATCACTGCCTGCGCCATGACATGCGCCGCCGAATGACGGATCTTGTAAAGATTTGACTCTTCGTATTTTTCTTGAACTTGTTGCGACATTTTCGCTTCCTTTCTTGATACTTCGACTTCGCTCAGTACAAGCTTTTATCTGCTACTGCTTCCTCGAATTTTTCCGCGCCTCAGAGGGAAGCAATAGCAAATCCTCCGAGCCGCTGATGAGTGTTGGTGCTGTCTTCAGTCATCGCGATCTCCTTTCGACCCCCGCCCTGCCCTCCCCCAAAATCAGACTGGGGTTCGTCGGATTTTGGGGGAGGTGTCCCGCCTTGGCGGGACGGAGGGGGGTTTAAAACAAAACTCGCCCACACACGGGGCGAGAATTTTCTTCACGCGGTTCCACCCGATTTGTATGACAAAATTAATTTTGTCATACATCTCTTCAGCCTCTAACGGAGCAAATCGTTTCACTTACTCACTGATCACTATTTACCGATCATTTTTCAGTTTCACGCTCGCGAGTGGTTTTCTGCGGACTTCCCTTGAAGAGACTCTCAATCTTCGTTCTCTTCTCCCTGTCAGGGATGTGACCACATACTCGTCTCGGTCATCGCGTTTTCATTTTACTCGTTTACTTGTTACCTGTCTACGAACTCAGTGGGCGAGATAGGGCTCGAACCTACGACCTCTGCTATGTCAAAGCAGTGCTCTAACCAACTGAGCTACCCGCCCGAAGGACTGACATTATAACGAGGGCTCTCAGAAATGACAATGCCTCAGGCGATGATTTATGGCTTTCTTAACCCTCGGTTTCGAGATCCCATTCATGCATCGATTACGCAGATTTTGCGAATTTCTCCTGTTTTCACACAAGTTTCCTATAAAATACGCATTCTCCATCAGGCATGAGACTTGATGGCCTTGTTCACGTATCTGATAGGATTAGAACGTAGGAAGTTGAGGACTAGCGAGTATCGGCGGAGCTTGGTATGCCTATGCGACATCAAATCTGATTGAAAGAAGTTGCAATGAAGTAAACTACGAAGATGTACGATATTCACGCGCTTTCCCGGGCACCATCTTTCACCGGCTGGCTGGCGCTTTCAGACCAACCCATTATTTTGCATATATTTGATGAAGCGTGTAACTTAATCAACGGAAGAAGAGAAATTCTCTCTATCGTCCACGCAGAGATTGGAAACGGACCTTTCAATCTGGTCCTGAAAGAACCAGTTTTGTTTACCAAGCATCTGGATGTTGAATCGAAAATATCCATTCAAGAAACGCAAATTTTGCTTGGAGACCTAACGATCTCGCTTGCAGGCGCGCGGATGTGGAATCCCATACCGAGATGGGATGAATTGCGAAAGCAAAAAGATAAGATTGTTCGGCGTTTAGCCTTACTGCAACTAGACAATGAAAACGAATCAATTCTCCAATTCTCCAATTCTCTAACCGACGCCATCATCAATATAGATATTCCAGCAATAAAAAACATTTCATCCAAACTCGCTGGCTTGGGAATTGGACTCACGCCCGCAGGCGACGACTTCCTCATGGGCGCCATGTACGCGGCGTGGATGATTCATCAGCAAGACGCAGCGAAAATGATCACAGAAGAAATTGCAAACGTTGCTGTGCCGTTGACCACGTCTCTATCGGGTGCGTGGCTGAGGTCGGCGGCGAAAGGGGAGGCGGGGGAACTGTGGCATGAATTTTTCACTGCGTTGATCGAAGATAAAAACATATACCTACCGATGAGCAAAATCCTTTCTGTTGGCGAAACGTCGGGGTCAGATGCACTCGCGGGGTTTCTTGAAACAATAGACCGTTGGCGGCAAAGTTAAAGAACAAATGACAAATCTCCAGTCTCTAGTCTCTGAATTTGCCTCTTGACATATTCCTATATAGGAATATAATATCGGACATGGCGCGAACACCGACGACACATGATCCATTCAATGCAGTAGCCGAGCCCAGGCGACGTCAACTCATTCAGGCGATGGGCGAAGAGGAGCTCTCGGTCAATGAACTGGTTGAGTTGCTGGGCTGGAACCAGCCGTCGGTGAGTAAACACTTGGGGGTGTTGAAGCAGGTTGGGTTGGTGAAAGAGAGGCGTGTCGGTCGTCAGCGAATGTATCGGTTAAATGCCGAACGTCTCAAGCCGATCTTTGAGTGGGTGGCGCCGTTCGAGAAAATTTGGAGTGAGCGTTTTGATCGGTTGGATGTCGTGTTGGAAAAAATGAAAAAGGAGCAATGACATGTCTACGAAAAATAAAACCGTTGTTACCGCAGAACCAGGCAAGCAGGAGTTGTTCATCACGCGCGAATTCGATGCGCCGCGCGAGTTGGTGTACAAGGCGCACACCGACGCCAGCTTGTACGCGCAGTGGCTGGGTCCGCATGGGTATGAGATCGTCCTCGAGACGTTCGAGCCTGTGAGCGGCGGAAAGTATCGTTACATTCACAAAGATAAAGAGGGTAATGCGTACGCATTTCATGGCAACTTCCATACCATGAGCGAAGACTTGATGATCCAAACCTTCGAGTTTGAGGGGATGCCCGAACCTGGACATGTGACTCTCGATACGATGCGACTCGAAAAACTGCCCAACGATCGGACGAAGATCACGATTCATTCCGTCTTTCAATCTGTTGCCGACCGCGACGGCATGGTCGCCTCTGGAATGGAAAGCGGCGTGCGCGAAGGTTATGAACGGTTGGATGATCTGTTGGCGGGGATGAAGTAATGTTGAAATATGTAGGGACATAGCGAGTCTGTTCTTGATTCTGACGATCTATCGTTTCGCTGTGCCCTTACTGCAAATAAAGAAAGGCGATTCTCATGGCAACCAAAAAAGGTTTTGCTTCGGTGGCTGAGTACATCGGTTCGTTCCCGCCTGAAGTGCAAAAGGTGTTGAAACAAATGCGCGCGACGATCAAAGAAGTTGTGCCGACCGCCAAAGAGAAGATCAGTTATCAGATAGCGTGCTTTGAGTTGAACGGCAAGAATCTCGTCCACTATGCGGGATGGAAGACTCGAGTTTCGATGTACCCGATACCAGCGGGGAGTGAAGCGTTCAACAAAGCCGTCTCGAAATATGCGGCTGGCAAAGGGACGATCCAATTCCCGCTCGATCAGCCGCTTCCGTTGAAGTTGATCCGTCAGGTGGTGAAGTATCGCGTGGCGGATAATTTGAAAGGTGAAAAGAAGAAGACTTAGCCATGTCATGCTGAGCGAAGCGAAGCATCTCTACGACTGAAAGCTGAGACCCTTCGCTATCGCTCAGGGTGACACAACCAAAGAAAGGAAAAAACAAATGTCGTTTCAAGCCTATCTTGATAATATCGAAGAAAAAACTGGCAAGACCCCAAAACAGTTCATTGCAGAAGCCAGGAAATTGAAGATCACTGAGTTCAAAGACATCATTGTCTGGCTGAAACGTGATTACGATCTGGGAACGGGACATGCGCGGGCGATTGCATATGTGATCCGCAACGGCGCAGAGTTTGAATTGAAACACACCACAGGCGTTCATCGCGACGCTTCTGGCACGTTGAATTTGGCAGGCAAGGCTAAAAAGAAGAAGCCAGTTGCGAAGAAGACTGTGAAGAAAAAATAATTTGACCATTGACGATGGACGACCGACGATAGAACATGCAATGGTCTGAGGTCTATCGTCCATGGTCATAAAAGGAGAAAACAAGATGAAAAAAATTACCCCGTTTTTATGGTTCGAGTCGCAGGCGGAGGAGGCAATGAATTACTATGTCTCCATCTTCAAGAACTCGAAGGTGATCAGTTCTTCGCCGTACTCCGTGCAATTTGAATTGGACGGGCAGGAATTCATGGGCTTGAATGCAGGACCCGAATTCAAGTTCAATGAGGCGGTTTCGTTCTTCGTCCACTGTGAAGACCAAAAGGACGTGGATTACTACTGGAACAAACTCATCGCCGATGGCGGCGAAGAAAGCAAGTGCGGTTGGTGTAAGGATAAGTTTGGGTTGTGGTGGCAAGTCGTGCCGAAGCAATTGGGCGAGCTGATGGGCGACCCCGACCAGGTCAAAGCCAAGCGCGTGGTGGATGCGATGTTGAAGATGAACAAGATCATCGTGGCTGATTTGGAGAAGGCGTATAATGGGAAGTAAGTAGGTAGGCAAGTAAACAGGTAAACAAGTAAGGCGACCGAGTAAATGTAGTTTCATGACATTGAAAGCGTCGCCTTACGTTTTGAAAGGAACAAATGGCACAGACTCAATACCTTGCATTGTTGCGCGGAATCAACGTCGGCGGGAATAACATTATCAAAATGGCAGATTTGAAAGCATGTTTCGAAAGTTTAGGCTTGACCGATGTCGTCACCTACATTCAAAGCGGGAATGTGATTTTCAAATCTGCCGAAAAGGATAAAGCCAAACTGACGAAGATGATTGAAGCGGGGCTTTCTAAACGATTTAACTATGAAGCGCGACTCGTGGTTATCAGTTATAAACAATTGAAACAAACTGTGGACGATGCTCCGCGTGGGTTTGGCAAAGAGCTTGATAAATTCAAATACGATGTCATCTTTTTGAAAGAGCCGCTCACCGCAAAAGAAGCGATGAAAAGCGTCAGCATGAAAGAAGGCGTGGACAATGGGTCTGCTGGAAAAGACGTGCTGTATTTTTCACGGCTCACCGCCAGGGCATCTTCGAGTCATTTGACAAAAATTATTGGGATGCCTGTCTATCAAAACATGACCATCCGCAATTGGAACACGACCACGAAGTTATTGGCGTTGATGGGAAAAGAATAAATATGAATGCAAAACAATTCATCGAACGGCTGAAAGCGCTGAGTTCCAAGCAAACGCAAAAGTTCAATGCACCTCTTGCAGCGGACAAGAAAGACCAGATTATGGGCGTGAAGATGGGTCAAATCTTTGCCCTTGCTAAAGAGTCTATGAACATGGAATTGGATGAAGTGGAAAAATTACTCGATCATCCCGCCCATGAGGCGCGAGTCGGCGCGGTCAGTATCATGGATTTTCAGGCGCGAAGTAAGAAGACAACGCCTGAGCGAAAAAAAGAATTGTTTGACATGTACATCCGCCGCCATGACCGAATCAACACTTGGGATTTGGTGGACCGAAGCGCGATTTGGGTGGTCGGCAGTTATCTGGTTGATAAGCCGCGCAAGATTTTATATAAATTGGCGAAGTCTAAAATGATGGCGGAGCGAAGGACGGCGATCGTCAGCACGCTGTATTTCATCGGCAAAGATGATTTGGATGACACATACAAACTCGCCGAGATGATGTTGTATGACAAGGAAGAATTAATCCACAAAGCGAATGGCTGGGCGCTGCGTTACGCAGGCGATAAGGATAAAAAGCGCCTGTTGAAATTTTTAGATCAATACGCCGCCACCATGCCGCGAGTCACATTGCGGTATACGCTGGAGAAGATGGATAAGAAAACGAAGGATCACTATATGGGGTTGGGGAAGATAAAATCAAAAGTCACTAAACAATTGAACCTGCGTAAACTATCAGCCATTGTATTGAAATAACGAAACTAACAGGCCGGAGACTCACGCTCCAGCCTGTTCTGTCTTCTTCACCGCTTTCACAATCGCGGCGATATGTTCGGGGGTGTTCCCGCAACATCCGCCTACAACTTTGGCTCCCAATTCAACATACTTCTTTGAATACTTCGCCATATCCTCGGGACCCATATCGTACACGCCTTGCTCGGTCTCGATGTCCATATGCGGGACGCCCGCGTTTGGTTTCACCCACAACGGAACGTTCGGCAGGGTCGCGGCATATTCCTTGACAACGGCTTCCATGTTATCGAGTGTCGTCCCACAATTTGCGCCGACAAGCGTCGCGCCCATCTCGGAATATTTCTTGATCACATCTTTTGGTTTGACACCCATCATCGAGCGCGTGCCGCGGTCGTAACTAAATGAAACGACGATTGGCAGATCGGTCACAGACTTCGCGCCCTCGAACGCGGCGGTTGTTTCCTCCATTGCAAACATGGTTTCGATCAGCAACAAGTCCACGCCGCCATCGGCGAGGGCTTTGGCTTGCTCGGCAAATGTCGCTTTCACTTCGTCAAACTCAAGCGGACCGTACGGCTTGATCAACGCACCCACAGGTCCCATCGAGCCAGCGACCAATCCGTTGTTGAGCGAGGCGGCTTTGCGTGCGATCTCCGCCGCGCGGATGTTTACTTCGGGAGTCCGATCCTGATATTTTGAATCTTTCATCCGCATCCGCGTCCCGCCGAAGGTGCAGGTGAGGATGATGTCCGAACCAGCCTGAGCGAAGGATGAAGCGAGTTTCAGCAGGGTATCGGGGTCGTCAATGATCAAGTCCTCTGGCGGCTTGCCAGGCTTGAGTCCCATTTTTTGCAAGTTCGATCCCGTCGCGCCATCGGCAACAAGGATCTCGCCTGAGTTGAGTCGTTCAAGAAATTTGTTCATTGAATTTCCTTTTTTGTTTACCTCGGTGGTCGAGTAGACACGAGCGATAGCGAGTGTCGTATCGAGACCACCAGTAACCAGAAAAATTTTTGCAACAAGAATTACTTTACGTCGTGGTGGTCTCGATACGGGCTTCGCCCTACTCGACCACCGAATCTTTTCATTTCATAAAATTCTTCGCCATCGGGTCAACCACGCGATTCGGAATCAAATGCGCGATGTGCTCGAACGGCTCGCTCATGTGCGGGAAACTCGTGGCGAGCATAAATTGATTTTGAAAATCGGGATCAGTCGGCAATTCGAATCGTTCCACGTTGCGCGTCACCGCGTCAATTTCATTCCGCTTCTCGATGTTCAACAACGCGATGCGCGCGCCGTCGCCCGCCGCGTTGCCGACCGCGTACACATTGTCCAACTCGCAATCGGGGATCAGCCCGATCAGCATCGCCTTCTCTTTATCAATAAAACTTCCAAACCCGCCCGCCAGAATCACCTTATCGGGGTTTTGCAAATTACTGCGCTTCAACAACGTCCGCGCCGCCGTGAACAGCGCGGCTTTCGCCAATTGGATCTGCCGCACATCCTGTTGTGTAATTGGGATGTCTCGTCCGATGGATGTCTCCTCCGTCCAGGCGATCACATACTCCCAACCTGACTCGCCCTCTCGAACACGCCTCGTCTCTAAATCCTTTTTGAATTTGCCCCTTGAATCGACGATCCCCGCCCGAAACAGTTCTGCCACTCCGTCAATGATGGCGGATCCGCATATCCCTTTGACGTGACCTTTGAACTCGGCGTGATCGGTGTTCCAGCCCTCGATGCCGATGACTTTATATTTCGGTTCGAGAGTCGTTTCGTCAATATGGACTCGTTCCATCGCGCCAGGCGCGGCTCGCATACCATATTCCACATGCGCGCCCTCGAGCGCGGGACCCGTCGGCGTGGACGTGCAGACTAATCGCTTCCGATTCCCAAGCACAAGTTCAGCGTTTGTGCCAACATCAATCAACAGCCAATTTTCATCTTGCTTGTGCGGTTCCTCCGCAAGGATCATCGCGCTCGTGTCCGCGCCGACGAACGATGCAATCGTTGGCAGGACGTGAATATTCCCCGACGGATTGATGTGCAATCCCAACTCACGCGCTTTGATGTCAACTGATTTATGGATCGTTGGCACGAATGGCGCGAGTCCCAAATCTTTCGGGTGTAAATTCAACAATACGTGGTGCATCGTTGAATTTCCGACCAGAACCATTTCGAGTATTTCATTCAACTTGATCTTGGCTTCATGCGCCGCTTTGCTCAACAACTTATTCAACGTCGAGATGATCGCTTTATGGAGTTTTTCCAAGCCATCGGGATGTTCGATCGCGTACTGAATCCGCGACATGACATCTTCGCCATACACGATCTGCGGATTCATCTCGGATTCGGCGGCAAGCAATTCTCCAGTCCGCAAATTGCACAGATACAGCGCGACCGTCGTCGAGCCGATGTCCACCGCCGCGCCGTAACTCTCTTCGTGATAACCACCCTGAACAGCGATCACTTCTTTATCGTTCCATACCGAAACGGTGACACTCCATTTTGCATCGCGGAGAGTCTTTGATAACGTCCGCAAGCATTGATAATCAATGTTCATGTCATACCAGCGCGGGACTTTCGCATCCACGCCGTGAACCAATTGTATGGATGTTTCGAGTCCCTTAGCGAGACGTTCCCAGTCTGCGATGGGGCGTTCCAAATTCGGAGGCGTCATCGTCACAAGATATTTGCGGATGGCGGGCTTGATCTCAATCGGGCGGTTGCTCGCGCTCTTGCGGACGATCTGTTTGTTACCGCGACTCTCTTCGGGCACGTTGATCAGCACGTCGCCTAGAATCTTTGACTGGCACGATAAGCGGACTTGTCCGATCTCCCAGCCTTTTTGTTTTAGTAATTTGGGTCTTCGTTCGAGATACGCGCGTTCTTCCACGCCGACGGGGGAGAGGTTGGCTTGTTGCGAGTCGATGTTGTATTTCTCGAAGCGACCCTCCTCGATCAACACCATGCACTTGCCGCACGTGGCATTCTCCGCGCAAATGGACTCGATCTCCACGCCCAACTCGCGCGCGGCAGTGCGGACAGATGTGCCTTCGTCCACTTGCCCGCGACTGCCAGAGGGTTGGAGGATGATGGTGTGTTTGGTCATTATTTTTGTACACGGAAATCACGGACAACACGGATTTTTTAAAAACCTTTGTGTCCCTTCGTGCCCTTTGTGGTTAAACGGTTTTCGCTTCCCGACGCGGAATCTCTATTTTGGCGAACTCAGCCTCAAGGTCCGAAAGAAGCGCATCTGCCACATCTTCGGGCGCGCCGTCGCGTTGGATCCAATCCCCGCGTTTGTATTGACTCGCATAATCCGATGTGGATGTGAGTCCCTCTGCCATCGCGTACGCGTCTATTTTGTTCTGAATCTTGTCCGAAAGTTGTTTTTTGATCGTGCGCCCATCGCCCTCGACGGTGATGGATTGGGGGATATGCTTCCAGTACATGATGCGATATTTTGCCATTTGAACCTTTTCAGAATTATATATAATTTATCCGCCTATTCTACGGTAGGTTATCAGTGTGGTCAATGGCCTCTGCCATCGCGCCAGAGCCGATAAAAGTGATTTTCTTTTTGAGCACACGAACATCCATAAGAGATCATAAACATGACTCACCCCAAATTTAATCTTTCAGACTTTTAGCCACGGACTTCACCGATTTACATAAAAAAACCGACCCGGTTCAACAGGTCGATTTTTTGATCAGCTCATTTCAGGGTAATTAAGTCAAAATCCGTGATAATCTGTGCAATCGGCGGCTGAATCCTTAAGTTGGAGTAATCATGTTTGTTGATCACTGGTTACAATTATACTTTTATGAATAGGCCATCTCCGGCACCCGTTGCTTCTTCATCTTCTTCAACAACTTCGCGGCAATCAAGTTATCGCGTCGATTTTGCGCGGAGCGGATAATCAACTTCATGAACTTATGATGGTTATACGTTTTATCGTTCATCAACGAGAAATCGGCAGAACCAGGTTCCTCAGGTGAATAGAAGATTCCGCAGTTCGGGTTGATCTCAAGCATATACAATGTGCCGTCTGCCGCCATACGATAATCGCAACGCGCATATCCGTTGCCGTTCATGGCTTTAAATAAGCGCGCGGTTTGTTCGCGCAACGTTTTTTCGATGCGCCTATCGGTCACCGCCGCCACCGACATCTTCTCATAATCCACCCATTTCATGTCGTAATGCTTGAATGACTCGCCGTCGGGAAAAATAAATTCCACAGGCTTGAAGGTGATCGGATTATTCGCGTCATCAGGATTTTCCGCGACAAGACAAGTAAACTCGCGCCCTTCGATGAATTCTTCCAACAGCGCGCGACCAAATAACTCGATCTCGCGTCCTACCTGGACTTTGAGCTGGTCCACGTTCTCACAGCGTGACTCGCGCGTGATACCGACGCTCGCGTACCCGTGAGGCGGTTTGACCAACACTGGGAAGCGCAACCGCTTGGCCGCGCGTTCCACATCTTCGACGCGATCGACCATCACCCAATTCGGCGCGGGGACGTTCGATTTCTTGGCATAGGCTTTCATCTCTTGCCGCGAGGGATCGAAAAATTTCGAATCGGCGCCGGTGAATGCCACGCCGAGTTTTTCCATCAGCGTGACAAGACCGATTCCCGAGAGCGGGTCGTCGGGCGTGCCGTCTACGAGATTCACAAACACATCCACGCCTTCGTTCATCAATTCGCGGATCTGTTTTTCAACACCTTTGGGGTGCATCGGATGATGTTTCCATTTGAATCCATTCATATGAGGAGATGGATCGTATGGCTTGTCGTTCGGGTCATCCGGTATGCTTGATAACACACAGAGATACATGTCGAGTCCTTTTCTTTTGCGATCAATCAAGACGATTTATTTTTGTTACTGGCGTTATCTTGATTGTGTCATATACTCAGTCATCATTTTGATACATCATTGATGTTGATTCGAATTTAATTCATCGAATCGTATAATGACGAACTATAACAATACAGATTGTATATCTATTATTCGATTTATGTAAAGGGTTATGGAGCATGAAATTGTTTAAAATATTGTAAGTAATTGATAATGTTATGATGTGAAAAACTATTGATAAACAACAAGGAATGATGTACTATTTATTTCCCGCGCGTCACTACAGCAAATGAAATATAAAATCGCCATGCAGGCTGCGTGGCGATTTTCTTTATTATTGTGTCAACATCATCAGGCGACAGAGTCGCATTGACATCATTCCACTTTCTTCGACATCAAAATATCGGGCTTGCCTCTTCCGTTCGCGTCGATCACGACACCAGTGATGATGAACCCCATCTTTTGATAAAACTCATACGGATGCCCTTTCAGGTTTCGTATGTTCTTTATTTGATCCCAAAGATTTTCATGAAGATCGGTATTGGATAACGAAGTCATATTGTCTTCATCGTCAGAGCCAAGCGTGATCGTCAACCCGCCTCTCGCGCGGACCTGCGACTCGAAATCTTCCACCAGCGTTTTACCGATCCCTTTGCCTTGCTTCGATGGCTGTACCGCCAGTGGATGCAATTCCCACACGTGACCGTCGTATTGCGGGATGCCGCCGATGAAACCGAGCAGATTCCCATCTTCATCTACTGCCGCGCGGCAGAGTTTCCCCTCTTCAAATAATTCGTTTGCTTCTTCCAAGCCGTCTTCCATTGTGGTCCAGGCATCGGGCCAATGTTCGCGGAAGGCGTCCACTAGCAATTGAGCGGCTTGCTGTAGAAATCTTTGATCGTTTGATGAAGGAGTGACGATCTTCATGTTCACTTCCAGAACTGCGGAAGATATTCTTTGTAACTCGTCAAATAATCATCGAGAGTTTTTCTTGCCGTATCAATATCTGAAATGACGGGGTCAAGCAGAAGGCATTGCAGGGCTTTCTCTCGATTCCCTTCCACGACTGAATCCACGCACAATTGCGCGACAGTGATCTCTCTTCGGCATAGTTCTGCTATAGGTTCGGGCAACTCGCCGACGTGGACGGGATGAATCCCCGCGCCATCCACTTGCACAGGCGTTTCAACGCTTGTGCCAATAGGCAAATTGGAAATTTGTCCGACGTTCGGAAGATTTGCGGCGAGATGATAATGAGTCCCTGCGCCTGCGACGTTCTCGATCATCTCCAATGCGCCTTCGCTGTCTGTCTCCAGCAAACCTTTGATGGTCGCGTTTCCATCCGCCATTTCATGCAAGCGATCCAGTTGAAAGCCGCGGACTGCTTCGAACAGTTCCCAATCGTAGAGGCGGATGTTGTAACGCTCCCACGGTTTAGTTTGCGAGTCGCTCATCCATGGGAGGTATTCGCACAGGTGCGTATCTCCAGGAACGGGGAACAAGCCGAAGGTTGAGAAAATGTCGCGGGTCAGCGGCTCAAATTGCCCGTCGAGTTCGAAGAAGCGTTTCTTGAAGAGCGGATATAAATCCTCGCCTGTGCGTTTGTCGCGCATGGAGAGAATCCACGTGAAGTGATTCAATCCCGCCGCGCGGATATCCACCAGCGGGACGATCTGCTCGCGCACGCGCTGTTGCAGAGGGTGTTGATCCACCGCCGCGTGGACGCCTGTGAGCCCTTCGGGAATCTCGATGCCGAGGTCTTTCGCCAGCGCGACGCCGACCATCACATAGCCCGCATAAATTTGGTGACACAAGCCGACGCTTTTTATTTTGCTGTGACGATTGACCACATCGCAAATGCGGATCATCGGGTTGGTGAAGTTGACGAACCACGCGTCGGGGCAAGCCTGTTCCATATCGCGCGCGATCTGCAGGATGGGACCGATGTTGCGCGCCGCGTGCGCGAATCCGCCAGGTCCGCCGTTTTCGGCGTAAGGCTGGCGCACGCCGTATTGGATGGGGATCTCAAAATCTCTCAGCCATAAATTTTCGCGCGCGCCCACTTCGATGGCGTTGACGACGAATTTTGATCCGTTCAACGCATCCAAATGATTCGTGTGCGCGGTGATGGTGAAGTGTGAATCCCATTCGCGGTTGAGGCGTTCTGCGAGTCGTTTGACGATGTCGAGCGTGTCTGGGTTGCGATCCACGAGCGCGAGTGTGGAGCCTTTAAGCTTTTGCGAGCGCATGATGGCGGAGAGCGTGTTCTCGCCGAACGATGCCGAGCCTGCGCCGATGACTGTGATCTTGGTGGGGAGGGTCATTTGTTCGGTTCTCCAATTTCAAGTGTTGAGGACTCGTTCGAAATTAAACTATATCGATAATAAACCAAACTTATGGCGCGCGCTGATAAACGGAGATTTTTCTTTCTTTGGATCAGTGTGAGTCTGCGTTCACCTGCGTCTCAAAGTTATTTCCGATAACGAGTACTATTTATACGCATAGGAAACGCTCAAGGTTATCTAACGTGTCTGTCGGCAAAAAGATCTTCTGTGGTTGAGCGGATGAGTATCTGGATAACTAGGGACGAATCAAGGTTCCTGTCTCTCTGAGTCTCACGCCATTCCTAGACTCCCAACTTGCGGCGCAGTTGGTTTTGCCACGAAAAAAAGCTTTTTAATTCGGGCAATGCCGCATCTAAGGCTTGCTCTCCTCTTTTCACAACGGCGTGAATGTCCAGCCGCCCAAGGATATCTATATCTGCCACTGGCGGGCGAATGATGATCTCAGGCTGATCCACTTTCAGACGATGCTCGGCAACCGTGCGGGTGATGATATCCAGCGAGCGCAGAAAGATATCGAGTACTTTCGCATAGCGCGATTTGTTCATGCGTTCCATCAAGGCAAGGGACCAACCTTCAGGAACTGGAAAGCGCCAGGGCTGTTGGGCAGGTACGCCGATTGGCTCGCTCAGCACAACAGCAACCACTGGCAACTTCGGAAAGAGTTGCCGCGCTGGAGCAACCGGTACAGGGTCCACAGTGCCTCCATCCACCAACTCCCAGCCATTCATGCGCCAGGCTGGAAAAACCCCGGGAACAGCGATGGTCGCCAGGATGGCTGGCACAAGCGGGCCTTCTGAAAGCAGAACTTCGTCTCCGCTGTTGAGGTCGGCGGCGGTAAGTGTACAAGGTATTTTCAGATCATGGAACGTTCTATCGCCGATCGTTTCGGTTAGCCACTTGGCGATGCCGGCAATACCCAGCATGGAGGGTCCATGCTCCGGCAAGTGGCCGAAAAGATGGGTCTGGTCCAAGGAGGCAAACATGTCTTCGATCTGGTCGGCCGTATATCCGAGGGCGTGGAACACAGCCACGAGCCCGCCGAAGCTAGTGCCTGCCACTGCGTGGATGATAAAGCCTTCCTGTTCAAGCCGACGGAGGATGCCAACATGCACAACACCTTTCGCTCCACCGCCGCCGAGGGCAAGGGTGATATTCATTTTATAGGTACTCCTTGTAGTTACTCTATTATCCCGAAGCGCCGCAGGGCACAAAGCGATAGTCTCAGCCGTTATTGTAATGCGGAAGTCAGGCGCGCCAGATTGTCGAAGAGTTTGATCATGAGTGGGCGTTCCTGCCAGTCATCCAGTTGCAATGGACATGTGCGGCGCAGATAGTGCGCTGTTATTTCCTGTAGATCGGCGACTGTCTTCTTATTGTAGCAGACCAGTGTGATCTCCAGGTTGAGCTGGAACGAGCGGATGTCTAAGTTGCTCGATCCGATCACAGCGATATCATCGTCGATGCTGAGAAACTTGGAATGCAGGATGACCGGCGATTGGTACAGAAAGATCCGCACCCCGGCTTTTAACAGCTGTTCATAGTATGAACGCTGGACATGAAATACCAGGAACTGATCGCCAATCTCCGAAACAATCAACGTGACCTCGACGCCGCGTTGTGCTGCCGAGGTCAGTGCCAGCAGGATCGTTTCATCAGGCACTACGCAGGGATTGGCGATCAGGATTCGCTTCTGCGCGGCATGGAACAGCCCTACGAATAGCATTAGATTATTATCGTTCTCGAAGCGGCGGCGCCCGTGTGGAAAAAGGCTCCGACTGGACATGTTTGTTGACCGTGTTGAACGATGTGTTGAGGAATAATAATCAATAGATCATGAAAACGAGTTCGTGACACAGTTGCACTACGTGATAGGCAGGCGACGGTTCGATTTGCTTGAAAAACCGAACCGTCGCCTGAACTTCCATGCAATATTGATCATTCCTGAATGTGGGGCAAAGGGTCGTTTGCACCTCGCAAGTTATTCCGATAAATTTACTTCCAACGTCATGCCCCATAACGAACCTCGAGGTTGTTCGGCTAACTCAATCGTAACTTTGAACACCACATCGCCGCCGACTGTGTTTGCGACAGGCGAGATGGCGATCACCGTTCCATTGACCGTTTGATTCAACGATTCCACAAATACGTCTGCCGAATCACCAACGTTCACTTTGGCAATGTCACGTTCGCTTAAATCTGTGGTTTCGACGCGCAAGTTATTCAACACAGCAAGTGTGACAGCGACCCGCCCCTGTTCAATGAATTCACCCTGGGCAACGTCAATTGAAGCGACGACTCCATCAAACGGCGCGACAAGAGTGATTTGTGCCAGAGCGGCTTGCGCGATTTCCAGCGCGGCTTGCGCCTGCCTCACTTGAATGTCCGCGATCTCGATGTATTCCTTTGGCAGTTGCGTCCAAAAAATTTTTCCGTTGCGTTGTTCTTTGATGCGCCCATAGCGTTGAAGTTCAGCGTTGGCTTGCGCGGAGCGGAGCGCGGCTTCGGCGGCAGTGACGGTGAATTGTAATTCTGGCGCGTCGAGCGCGATCAACACATCGCCCGCTTTCACCGAATCGCCTTTATTTACCAAAACTTCTTTGACCAAACCCGATGTGACGAATCCCAATTTTGAAACTTGCGCGGGGACGAACACAGCCGAGGCAACGATCGCTCCTTGCGCCGACGGTGAGGCAAAAGCGTTTTGTATTGGGGAGGCGCACACTGCAAACGCAGCGATCAAGCCAACACAAATTACCAAATGAAAGTGTTTCATTCTTACCCGCCCGCCTGAATTTCCACATCGGCGCTCATGCCCCAAAGCAAGCCTTGAGGCTGGTCATCGAAGTCAATCGTCACCATGAAAACCACGTCGCCGCCGAGCGTCGAGCCGATGCGGTCAATATCGATCACGTTGCCGGCGAATTCTTCGTTCAACGCCTCGATAAAAATAGAGGCTGAATCGCCGGGCTGAATCTTCGTCACGTCGCGCTCGCTCAGATCGGTCGTTTCAATTTGAAAACCCGAAAGATCGCCGAGCACGAGCACGATCTGCCCCGGCATGACGATCTCAGCGGGGGCAATTTCCACTTCGACGATCGTGCCTTCGAACGGCGCGAGGAGCATGGATTGCGCGTTGAGTGTCGCGTTGGCTGAATCAAGCAACGCTTGCATTCGTTCGACTTCGGCATTGGCTTGATCGAGATGGATTTGATCCGTTTTATTTCGCTTCAAAAATCGGACCTGAGCCTGCGCCGCCTCCAGATTCGCCTCCGCCTCGTTGACTTTTGCTCGCAACAGCGCAGTGTCGAGCGCGACCAGCACATCGCCCGCTTTGACCTCGTCGCCAACCTTGACGTTCACTTCCGTGACTTTGCCAACAGATGGAAACGACAGCCGCGCCTGACGGATTGGGGTAATGATTCCCGACGCGCTGACAGTATTGCTATTTTCGGTTTGTTGATTCGGCGGCGCGTTGCCGTTATCGATAACAATGGTGGGAATGGTGGCGGGGCCGGAAGCAGAGCCACAGGCAGAGAGCGCTAATGCCAACATAAGAAGCATTGTTGTGAGCGACGCGCTTCGCCTACCCTCCCTACTTAGAATAGGATTCGTCCTAAGCGGAAGACGAAACGAAATTTGTAAAGCCCGGCGCTGAAGGACGTTCCGCTCAACTCGGGTATTGTTGATTATTTTCATTTTGTTATACCGTTATCTTTCACGATGAGACCATCTTCGAGGGTGATGACCCGGTTTGCGTAACCGATCACACGCGGATCATGCGTGGCGAACACGAACGTGACGCCGGTCTCTTTATTCAAGCGCTGCATGATGTCCATCACTTGTTTGCCGTTCTCGGTATCGAGGTTTGCCGTTGGCTCATCGGCGAGGATCAGCTTGGGGTTAGTGGCAAGCGCGCGGGCGACCGCGACGCGTTGTTGTTGTCCGCCTGAAAGTTGATCGGGGCGGTGCTGGGCGCGGTCAGAGAGTCCAACCGCCTCCAGCATTTCGTTGACGCGCCGCTTGCGGTCTCCGCCTTTGGTGCCGTTTAATAATAATGGCATCTCCACGTTTTCGTACGCAGTGAGCGTTGGGATGAGCGCGAAAAATTGAAAGACAAATCCAATGGAATGTTTTCGCAAGTCGGCGCGTTGGTTGCGATTCAAATGCGTGGCATCCTGCCCGTTGACGAAAACTTGTCCGCTGGTGGGCTGATCAAGCAAGCCAATGAGTTGAAGCAGGGTGGTTTTTCCCGAACCTGATGGACCGACAAGAGCAGAGAACTCTCCACCTGCAATAGACAAGTTGACGCCGCGCAAGGCGCGCGTTTCCACCTCGCCGATCTTATAGACGCGCGTTGCGTCGATCACTTTTGTGACTTCCATTTCAACCTCCCATTTCATGCAACGCTTCGACTGGTTCCATGCGCGCGGCGAGTATGGCGGGATATAACGAAGCGGCCAGCGTAATGATATATGTGACGATGCCTAACACAATTGTATTTTCGAACGTGAGGTGGGCATAGATGCGGTCTTCAAAGAGAGCGCCGGTGATCCCGTAATCGCCGATGTAGATACCGTTGATCGTGAAGTAGGCGACCATCGCGCCGCCGATGATGAGTCCGCCGATCACGCCGCCGGTGGCGAGCAGGGCGGCTTCGGCGAGAAACTGCGCCATAATGCCGCGTCCCTTCATGCCGATGGCGGCAAGGATACCGATCTCACGCGTGCGCTCGAACACCGCCATGACGAGGGTGTTGGTGACGACGGTGGCAGTGATGCCTAGCACGATGAGGTACAACACGATCATAAATGCGCCGGCATAATCCTCGAATTGCACGATGAATTCATTCTGGTCCTGCCAGGTGAGCGCCTTGTATAGCGAAGATTGTATCGCCCGCGCCACCGGCTCCGCCTGTTCGTTCTTCTGCAAAAGGACAAAAATTGTGCTGGCATGATTTTCCGTCGCCGTGAATGCCTGCGCCTTCGAGATCGGCATCAGCACATTGAGTTCATCGAAACCGGGCGTGCGCGTGGTGAAGATGCCGCGCACGGTGAATGATTGCTCGTCCACATCGCCGTTGGAGGTGTTGACCAGCAGGTTGACCCCGTCGCCGACGGCGAGTTTCAGTTTTTCAGCGAGGGTATTGCCAATCATGATTCCCTCGCGATCGTCAGGATGGATGAATTCGCCGGTAAGCAAGCCCTCGCGGAATGGCAGGTTTGCATCTGATGTTGGATCGATACCAATGATCTGCACACCCTTCGATTCGTTTTTGAGGGAGAGGATTCCGCTGGCGATCAAGCGCGGTGTAGCAGTGATCACTTCCGGGAGCGTTTTGATCGTTTGCGCTACCGCCTCTGGTTCGGCGATCAGATCATCCCATTTCAGGCTGATCTTCCCCTCTTCGTAGGACACGGGTCGAATCTGCAGGTGCCCGCTTTGCAGGCGGATGGTGTTAGCCAGCGCGCCGCGCATTTCACCTTCCATCACTGATACCATGAGGAGCAGTAACGCCATGCCGCCGGCGACGGCAAGCGAGGAGAGCAGGGAACGGGTTTTGTTCCGCCCGATGTTGCGATAGGCTAGTTTGAATGTTTGGAACATAAGAAACTCTTTGTTATGAGGTCTCTCCTCTTTCTTCTTATACTGATTGCGCCCAGAAAGAGAGAGGGAGAAAAAAGAAGCGAATCGTTACACATGATGCAACGCCTCGGAAGGTTCGCGTCGCGAAGCGATAATAGCTGGGATTAACGCCGCAAGGATGGCGATCACGATGACCACCGCCGCGCGGTTACCGATGTTGTCTAAACCAAGAGTGGGGTACACCTTGCCGCTGATGAGCGCCATATACTCGGTCATGCCCGCGAATTGGCTGTAATCCATGCCAACCTGCGCCATACTCCCGTTGAGAAGCAAGCCCATGAGGATGCCGGCAATCGCGCCAACCACGCCGATCATTGCGCCCTCCAGGATGAAAGTAGTGGCGATCTGTCGAGGTTTGAATCCCATCGCGCCGAGCAGACCGATCTCACGCGTGCGTTCGTAGACCGCCATGAGCAAGAGATTCAAAATACCGATGCCGGCGATCATCACGATCACCACGCTAAAAATATCCATCACGGCGGTTTTCTGCCCGATGGCATTGCCCAGTTCGGGATAATTCTGCTCCCACGATTCCACCTCGTAACCGGAGAGGAACGAAGAAAGAGCGGTGATCACTTGTGATTCTGCCCCAACCCGGTCCAGCGTGACCTGCACCTCGGTGGATTGCCCGCGTAAGTTGAATAGGCTTTGCGCTTCAGCCAGCGAAATATATACTGCGCCTTTTTCGAACGACGGCAGGCCGATATCGTAGATGCCGATCACGGTCATCGTGCGCTGGCGGTTCTGTTTGTTGATATCGCTCCCAACTATGGTAATACGGTCGCCAAGCATGATCGATAGCGCCTCCGCCAATCCGCGCCCGATCAGGACCGCATCCTGGTCATCGTCTGCGAGCCAGCGCCCCTCGTCGATGTGTTCGGCGATCAGGCTGACCGGCGCCTCGGCGCTCGCTTCGATGCCGATCACGTTGAGCGGAAACGCGCCCTCAGGGTTGCTGACCAGCCCTCCCGTCTGAATGCGACGCGAGGCGGCGGTCACATCCGGCTGTGCCAACGCGGCTTCCACGACAGACGAATCATCCTTCAACGGAAGAAGCGGGTTGCTATCCACTTTTTCACGATAGCCTTGCGCATGCACTTGCACATTGCCGCCCAGCACGCGCACCGCATTGCCGGCAATGGCTTTGTTGAAGCCATCCATCAAGCCATCGTAGAACATCATCAGCGCGAGCGACAGCCCCATCGCCAGCACGATGATGACCGTGCGGCGGCGATGCCGCCAAATGTTGCGCCAGGCAAGGCGGAGATATAAAAGCATGGATGTTCCTTTCTCTAAAAATGCTTTTCAAATTTCGATTCGGTCTTGCGTAAACCGTATTCCATCACGTACAGCATCTTGTCTATTTTTTCCTGTGTCTTTGCCGAGCGCACCCATTTCATAATATCTTTTTGCTTCATACCCTCGGTAACGATATACGTGGTGATCGCGTTCGACCATGTTTCCATGATCATCACAGCCAGTTCCACATCCACGCTCGGGTCCACTTCGCGGTTCTTCATGGCTTGCTTGATCATGATCGCAAGCGCCTCTTTTGCTCTCTCGTGATACTCAACAAATTTTTTTCCGTAATATAAGCCTTCAACGAACAACACGCGGCTGGCGGCTTGAGCCATGCGCGGGTAGGCGGAATTGAATTCCATGCCGACCTTGATCATCCATCGAAAATATTCGAAGGTATCCATGTTCCTATTGGGAGGGCGTTTATCTTTGAAGAATTCTGTTTTTTCATTCGTCACCACATCCATCAAGTGATTGAAAACGTCCAGTTTATCCGCAAAGTATTGATAGAAACTTCCCTTGGCGATTCCGCTGTTTGCCACAATGCGGTTCGTGGAGGCATTCTCCAGACCGTTTTCGGCAAATTCTTCGATGGCGGCGTTAACGATCTTCTCGCGTTTTTCTGTGGGGAGGTTGTGGAATGTCTGTTTGGGCATTGCTGTTATGACCTCGTGGTCATGTGACTTGATGGTCACATTTTACGACGATTCTCGTTCGCGTCAAGAGGTTTCCCCACGCTTCTCCCTTGATTGGAAATCGACTCGTCATTGAATTCATTTTCTCCCTCTCCGTTTTACCCTCCATCTCATAGACAGCAGATCGCGCTCATTTGCCACCCATAGTCGATCAACTGTGGCTTCTCGCTATTCTCTGACCGCTGATAACTTTTTAACCAAATTCCCCCACACTACTCTGACCATCAACCCTGCCCGCCAAAACGCGACCGCCGCCATGCCATGCGCAAGGACGGCAAACAGCGGCGGCGTTTGATATGTGTAATACGTCCAGCACTCGCGCGTGGTACCCCAGAGCTCGAGATAGTATCCCAACCCTGAGCCAGCGATGAAAGTTAGTAACGCGTAACGATGATCGGTTGGTGTGAGGATTAGGAGAATTGAGAGAATTAGCGCCAGCCAGGTATAGGATTTGTCGAATGTCGGGGCGACGAAGACCAGCATCAAGGTCAGAAAGGAGGCAAAGATGAGCCAGTAGGCAACAAAAAAGGAAGAAGGATGAAGGATGAATTTGAGAGGTCGTTTAAACTGCTCAAGACTCCAATCCAACAATCGTGTAATACGATCAATCGACAGGCTCGCAATGGGCCACGCGGGGATGATCCAGAGTGGAGGGCGTTCGGCTGTGTAGTAATGCCAGAGATTCGTTTGTGTCCCCCATGATTCGATCGCCAGCCCGCCGCAGACGCCGACGAAGATAATGAGCAGGTCAGATTTTAGATTCGCCCGCGCGATGATGGTAACGGACATGAAGCCGAAGATGCCTAGCAGGAGCCAGTCCATGTAACGCCACCACGCGCCGTTCCAGTCCACATATTTGAGATATTCCTCCGCAAGGGGCCGCCAGATGTAAATGATGAGGAAGACCGTGAGGACGAATCCGCCGAAGAGAATGGACGAGTCGCGCGTCCAGAAGTTTCGAAGCGTGTTACGAAGTATGGACATGGACAGAATTATAGCAGGGGGTAATGAAGGAAACTACCGTCGGCTGTTCGCCGCGTCGGTCTTTGCGACGGAGGAAGCCATCATCAACTCAATGATCGCAGCGGAGGATATGACGGGACATAACGGCTTTTCGGCGAAGGCGTTGCCGCATGAGGAGTTGAGGGAGGTATTGAAAAAATACAATCGCTTGGAAATTACTGGCTGAGTGAATGATCGTCTCTCCTTGACTTAAAGTGCGCTCTAAGGTTTACAATTCCAGAAAATCAGACCAAGGACATAACTTCAATGACACTTCAACTCCTGTCTTCACAGCAATATCCCCGCATCAAATCTCTGTTCGACGAATCTATGCATTCCACCCTTTACGACCAGGGGATCTTAGCCGGTAAATATCCAGGAAAAGTCCTCGTGGATGATTCCGAACAACCCAGAAGTGCAATCCTAATCAAGGATATTTGGTGTCACCTGATTGGCGATCCAAACAATGCCTCATTCATTTCGGCGCTTCGGCATGCTTTAACTGAAAAGCAATTTATCGGGGAGAAAACGAACGTGCTCTTTTTCATGGACCCCACAGAAGCATGGCGTAAGGTTCTAAAAGGCTTAATCGAGAATCGCGAACCGATCGAGACGCCCCGTTACGTGTACGTCACAACCCGGGGACATCAAATTCAAATACCACCCTTGCCTGACGAGTGCAGGCTGGTTTTCATTGACGAAGCGATCAGCAGCCTCGTGGATGGAGAACTGCCGGACGATGTGCAGAAGGTGTTGGATCTGCGTAAAAGATCGGATGCACCCGACGAGATGGGCTTTGGTTATGCGGCAATCTACGGGCGGATTTGTGCCGCGTGGTCGGTTATTGATTTTATTGTCGAGAAAGTGGGAGAAATTCGCCTGGTGACCGATTCACGTTATCGCCGTCGCGGGATGGCATTTCTCACCTCTGCAATGACGATTAATTACGGACTTGCTCACGGACTTGACCAGATCGACTGGGATGTTGCCGCTTCCAACATCGGTTCTATCAGTACCGCCAAAAAACTAGGACTGACCCTCCTCCGCACGACAAAGGAATACACCCTTATATTTCCAGAAGTCGGCTACCTCATCAACCTGGCATGGAGTCACCTGGACGGCAATCGGTTCGAGCAAGTGCATGTTGTTGCGGAAAGGATGATCAACTCAAACAAAGAGATTCTGATCCAATACGGACACTTTCTGATTGGGGCGGCATGGGCAGGCTTGGATAACTCAACCAAAGCCTTCGACCACTTAAACAAAGCGATTGATGCGGGTTTTGATGACACATCGGAACTGGAAGGTTGCCCGTCACTGACAAAACTTCACGGAATGCCCGAGTGGAAACAGATCATGGAACGAATTGAAAACATCCCGTCCCAGAGTACACCCGCGAGCTAAAAAGTTTATAAGCAAAAGGATGAACCATGGAAGCTATTCCTGACGAGAAAACCTATACCATTCAACAAGTTGCCGAAGAAATGGATATAAGCGCCCACACCCTGCGCTATTACGAAAAGATCGGGCTATTGCAATCCATCCAGCGCAGAGAGAATGGCAGGCGCGTATATATCGAGAAGGACTTGGGGTGGGTTTACTGGCTCAAACTATTACGTTCGAGCGGCATGTCCATTAGCACGATGAAACGCTATGTTGAGATCACGCGCGTCGGGGACCACACCATGGATGAACGCTGTGCCATCCTGGAGGAACACCGCAATCACCTTCGGGCAAATATCGAACAACTCCAGATCTGTTTGGAAAAGATCAACCAGAAAGTGGAGTTCTATCGAGGCTATGAAATGGAACCAATGAAAAAGAATGGAAGATCGCGTAAATAACAGGCTCATGATGAAGTATATTGCCTTGGGAAGAACTGGTGTGAAGGTCAGCCAGCTATGTCTCGGCTGTATGAATTTTGGCGGGCGCACAGACGAGGCAGAAGCAGCGGAAATCATTCATTATGCACTCGATGCAGAGATTAATTTTCTCGATACCGCCAATGTTTACGGACATGATCCAGCCGACTTCAGCCAAGGTCGCGGGCGGAGTGAAGAAGTCGTTGGAAAAACTCTACGGCAGAACAACACTCGCTCGAAAGTTGTGCTGGCTACGAAAGCCTATTTTCCAATGTCTGACGATGTGAACGCGCAGGGAAGCAGTCGCCGCCACCTGATCGAACAATGTGAAGCATCGCTAAAACGCCTCCAAACTGACTACATTGACCTGTTCCAACTTCATCACCCCTCGAACGATATTCCCATCGATGAAACGCTACGTGCTCTTGATGACCTGATCCGCTGTGGCAAGGTACGCTATATCGGCACAAGTTCGTTCAGCGCCTGGCAGATCATGGAATCTTTATGGGTATCCAAAGAGTATCATCTCAACCGGTTCGTCTGTGAACAGCCTGCCTATAACCTGCTGGACCGCAGGGCGGAACGTGAACTGATTCCCATGGCGCAGACCTACGATATTGCCATTATTCCCTGGTCACCTACTGCTGGAGGCTTCTTGACTGGCAAATATCCACAGAATTCGCCGGTTCCAGCTGATTCCCGTTATGACAAGTTTTGGAAGGGACTTGAACAGCGTCATTTCTCGGATACTGCTTTTGCCATTCTGGATCTGCTTGTGGAGTTGAGCCGGGAAAAGGGTTGCACACCTTATCAACTCGCGCTGGCATGGTGCACCCAACAACCCGGCATCACCAGCCCAATCATTGGACCAAGAACCCGGCAACACCTGGAAGACTCGCTGAACGCGCTGAACATTCAATTGACCGTGGAGGACCTGGCGCGCATTGATGCAGTCGCACCGCCCGGACGCGCCACCGTTCCATATTATGGTTATGACGGCATGGCATGGGTGAAATGGGGACCTCATAAATTCCGATGGTAAAAGGCGCAAACCGGGATAATCGAACAAACTCAACATCCTTGCTACCGAAAAAGCGATCATTAACTCGATGGCCGCGGCGGAGGATATGACGGGGCATAGCGGCTTTTCGGTGAAGGCGTTGCCGCAGGAGGAGGTGCGGGAGGTGATGAGGAGGTATGGGAGGGTGGGGTGATTTTTGCGTTTGTTTTAGACGTATAATGATAGAGATAAGATGTTAGCGCAGTGTATAAGCTAAAGTTTGGCAGCGGAATATGGACACAACCATACTTTTGAAATGCGTTTATTGAGCAAGAGGAGAAACAAATGCGCAATATTGATATGCAGACCTGGTCTCGACGCGATCATTTCAAATTATTCAATACCTTTAATCATCCTCACTTCAGTATGTGTGTAAACATGGATATTATAGCATTTTATCCATTTGTGAAACGCAATGGATATTCGCTCACCGTATCCATGGTGTACATTATCGCGCGGGCTTCGAACGCGATCAGAATTCAGGCAACGCATACGAGGCGATCAAGTTGTAGAGCATGAGATCGTGAACCCTGGTTTTTCAATATTGGTTGACGAAGATCTTTTCGGCTTTTGCGATGTTGAATATACCGAAGATTTTACTGAATTCTCGATCAGGGCTAACAAAAGTATCGCAACGCTGAAAGCACATGGCAATCTATTACGCAGCCCTGAAGACGATGATGTGTTGTTTATGAGCCCTATCCCTTGGGTATCATTCACCAGCTTTAATCATCCCATGCAGTTTCACCCAACAGATTCTGTGCCTCGCTTTGCTTGGGGAAAATCCTTCAAGGAGAGCGACACACTGAAGATGCCGCTAAACGTACAAGGGCATCATGCCGTCATGGACGGAATACACATGGGCAGATTTTATGAAAAGGTGCAGGATTATCTACATCACCCAGAAGTTGCGCTGGGTGACGCGTAAGAGCCATGCCCCCGATGAACAGCAGTGTCAAGGGTAGAGAGGAAACTCGATCAAAAAGCCCCCCTCTGTCCTTCGGACATCTCCCCCAAATACGACGATAATGCTGTCGGATTTGGGGGAGAACATGATAGGTAGAGTTTTTATGAAGACAAAATTTTTCATTTCAAGAGCACAAGTCCCTCCCCAAATTCGACGTGTTCGTCGTCGCATTTGGGGAGGCTAGGAGGGGACAAATGCCCCGACCGCCCAGAAGCAACCCAAAGACCAGAACCCGCGCCATCGAATTACGAAAAGAACTCACTCCCGCCGAACGCAAACTGTGGGCAAGAATTCGCAACGACCAATTGGGCATCAATTTCAGAAGGCAACACGCCATTGGAAACTTTATCCCCGATTTTGTGTGCATTGAGAAGAAACTCATCATCGAACTGGACGGCAGTCAACACTTGGAACAAGAGGAATATGACGAGGAACGAACAAAATATTTTAAATCGATTGGCTACAAAGTGATCCGTTTTTGGAATAACGATGTAATGAAGAACATGGACGGCGTAATTCGCGCGATCATCTTTGCGCTAGATAAAGCATGAACCCAGTGGGCAAAAGCGAAGAATCTGCACCGCATCCTGAAACCCCTTCCCCATTTCCTCGTATAATCTACAACACAAGAGGAGAAACAAATGTCCAACATTCTTGAATCCAAGAATCTCGCCAAATCCTACGGTGACTTCACCGCCGTGAAAGGGATTACCTTCGACATCAAAGAGGGCGAAATCTTCAGTCTGCTCGGTCCGAACGGCGCGGGGAAGACGACGACCATCTCGATGCTCTCAACTTTATACGCGCCCACATCAGGCGATGCGACCATCGGCGGGCATTCCGTCACGAAAGACCCGATGGCGGTCAAGCGCGTGATCGGAGTCGTGCCGCAGGATTTGGCTCTGTACGAAGACCTCACCGCAAAAGAGAATCTCGTCTTCTGGGGGCAGATGTATGGACTCGGCGGCAAGTCGCTCAACAGCCGCGTGGATGAAGTGCTGGAACAGATTGGTTTGACTGACAAAGCCAAGAACCGAGTCAAAACCTATTCGGGCGGGATGAAGCGCCGCGTCAACATCGGCGTGGGCTTGCTCCACAAACCGCGCCTGCTTTTCATGGACGAACCCACCGTCGGCATTGATCCGCAATCGCGGCGGGCGATTCTCGATACGGTCAAAGACCTCAACAAGCAGGGCATGACCGTTTTGTACACCACGCATTACATGGAAGAAGCCGCCGAACTCTCGAACCGCGTCGGTATCATTGACCACGGCGAACTCATCGCCCTCGGCACGCAGGATGAGCTCACCAAACAAGTCGGCGAGACCGAAACGCTCACCCTGCACATCGGCGAAAACGAAGACCCCGACGCGCTGGCGAAAGCATTGAACGGAGTCGAGGGCGTGCAAAAAGCGGATGTGACCGATCACGAAGTAAGCGTTATCACAGCGGATGCGAAAGATATTCTCGCGGCGGTGGTGAGCAAAGCCAACGAACGTGGAATAAAAATTCGTTCGATAGATATTCGCGAACCGAATCTTGAAGCGGTGTTTCTACACTTAACGGGGAGAGCGTTGAGGGATTAGAGGATTAGAGGATTGGAGAATTACCAATCTCCAGTCTCTAATCTCAATTCTCCATTTCTCCAATTCTCTGGGTATTCACATGACCAAACTCCTCCTCATCGGCTTCAAAGACCTCAAACTCATGTTCCGCGACCGCGCGGCGTTGATCCTGATCTTGCTGGCTCCGTTCCTGCTCACGCTCGGCATGGGACTCGTCACTGGGCGGTTCAGCGGAAATAGCGGCAGCGGCATTTCAGACATTCCAATCGTGATCGTCAATTTGGACAAAGCGTCTTTGGGCGACGCGCTCGTGGAAGTGTTCAACTCGGACGATCTGGCTGAATTGGTCGAACCAACTCTCAGCGACGATCCCGAAGCGGCGCGTCGGTTGGTGGATGAAGACGAAGTTACCGCGGCGATCATCATCCCCGCGGGGTTCACGCAAAGCGTCATCCCGCAAAACGGAAACAATGCCGCCAATGAAGAAGTCAAGATCGAATTCTATTCAAACCCATCGCGTCCCACCAGCGCGGGCATCATCAAAGCCATTCTGGATGGATTCATGTCGCGGCTGGATGAAATGCGTTTAAGCGGCATGACTTCGATCTCACAACTCATCATCAGCGGGAGAATCTCGCCGCAGGATGCAAATCGCGCGGGCGAAGAAATGGGCGCGCGTTTACAACAAGCGGGCGATCTCAGCGAAGCGACCGCCATTAAATTAAACGCATCCACCAGCGAGGGCGAGGCGGTTGAGTTTGACTTGCTTTCGTATTTCGCGCCCAGCATGGCGTTGATGTTTTTGATGTACACCGTCAGTTATGGCGGGCGATCCATTCTCGCAGAAAAAGCGGAGGGCACGCTGCCGCGCTTGCTCATCTCGCCGACCAACTCACTGCAAGTGTTGGGCGGCAAAGTATTCGGCATCTTTCTCACAGGCGCGGCGCAAATGTTGATCCTCATCGGCGCGTCCACATTGTTCTTTCAATTGAGATGGGGCGACCCGTTGAGCGTCCTCCTGCTTGTCCTTGCCGCGGTGTTCGGCGCCACCGGCTGGGGCATGTTGATCACCGCCCTGGCTCGCACGCCCGCGCAAATTGGAAGCGTCGGTTCAGCCGTGATGTTGATCTTCGCGATGCTCGGCGGAAGTTTCGTCTCATTGGATAACCTGCCCGCCCTCGTGCAGACGGTCGGCAAGATCACACCCAACGCCTGGGCAATGGACGGATTCACCACCCTCGCCCTCGGCGGGCCGCTCTCGACTCTTTCCACGCCTCTGCTTGCCCTGCTGACGATGGGCATTCTCCTCTTCCTCGTCTCCGCCCTGCTGTTCGGCAAAAAGAATTTGGCGCAGAAATGACTGTTTACCACAAAGGACACGAAGAGCACAAAGGTTGGTTGAACGATGATTGTGATTCTTTGTTTAAGACTTTCACGAAAGATGGTCGAGAGGAAGTCGTCACATTGCGCCGCGCATTAAACCTTCGTGACCGTTGTGTACTTTGTGGTTAGTGGAGTTGAATCTACACATGAAAAAAATCTTCGCCATTGCATGGAAAGATGCCATCGTCCGTTTTGCCAGCCCGTCGGAATGGTTGTTCTTCATCGTCCTGCCGCTCGTCTTCACATTTATATTTGCAGGCGGGGTGCCGACAGGCGACGAAGATAACCGCGTCCGCCTGGCGGTTGTGGATGAAGCGCAGACTGAAATTTCGCGACAACTGATCGGCGAACTGGAAGATTCAACCGCCGTCAGACCCGATGTATTATCGCTGGCGGAGGCGGAAGAAGAATTTGATTCGCGCCGTGTGAGCGCGCTGTTGATCATCCCCGCAGGGTTAGACACGGAGTCGATTCAAAACGGCACAGCGCAATTGGATTTCCGCCAACTGCCCAACGATATAGACGCTTCGATCGCCGAACGCGCCGTGCAAACCGCAATTCGACGGGTGACCGGCATTGTCAGCGCGGCGATCTTCGCAGTGGATGAGGCAAAAGCGCGCGGCGCGTTCGAATCGGCGGAGGCGGAACAGGCGTATTTCAACCAGTCGGTGGAACTCGCCAAATCTTTGCAGGCGGATTCACCCGAACGCGTGACCGTCATTCAAGGCAACACGCCAGACGATTTTGATTATGACCCGCAAGCCAACGTTTCGGCGGGACAATTGATCACGTGGGTTTTTATTCCACTCTTCGGCATCTCGGCGCTATTCGCCTATGAACGGCAACAAGGAACACTGCGCCGCATTCTCGCCACTCCGACCAGCAAAGCGACCCTCTTGCTCGGTACGATCTCTGGTCAGGTGGTGATGGCGTTGATCCAGATGACGCTGTTGGTGTTATTCGCCTACTTTGCATTCAAACTTAATTGGGGCAACCCAGTGGCGGTTTTTCTCATCCTTGCCTGCTCCGCGCTCGCGGCGGCGGCGATCGGAACTGCAATGGGAACCTTCGTCAAGTCTGAAGGGCAGGCAACGGGATTAAGTATCATGGCTGGAATGCTGATGGGCATGTTGGGCGGATGCTGGTATCCAATTGAATTGTTCCCCTCTATCATGCAAAACATCGCGCGCATCTTCCCCACCACCTGGGCAATGCAAGGCTTACTCGATCTATTGTTGCGCGGCGGCGGATTAATAGACGTCTTACCCGAAGCGGGAGTCCTGCTTGGATTTGCGGCGATCTTTTTCAGCGTGGGGGTATGGAGGTTCAGATACGAGTAAGTTCAACGTTTCAACAAAAAAGCGGAAGGCAAATTAATTTTGCCTCCGCTTTTTTATTGCGCGGGTCTCAACGCGGGCTGGGGCTTATCGCGCTGGGAGAAAAATCCGCTGGGGAGTTCGATGGGCGCGAGCGGGTTACCCGCCTGAATATCCTCCAGCGATGCAAAATACATTCCCATATCGTTGCTGTCGAAGCGCTGGAAGATGAACAGGACGAATTTTCCATCCGGGCTGAAACGGGCATCGCGATAACAGCAGTCGCCATCGATCGGGTTGATGATCGTCTCCTGACGGGTCGCGCTATCGTACAGATACAGGTCGCCGAAACCATCGTTGCGAACGGAATCGTTCAAAAGGAACAGATGGTCGCCATTCCAATCGAAACTGGTGATGGTCTTCATACTTTCTTTGTGAGTGAAGGCAAAATTCAAGCCTGGGAATTTATCGATGCGGGTGAGCCCTACATTGGCGCAATTGGGGACATCGGCGCTAAATAAAACGATCTGATCTGAATTGACCAGTTCCGTATCCACGATGCGGGCGGCAAGACGCATTTCATCCTTCGACCAAAGCACATCACGGAACGGGAATGCCGCATAAAAACAATTGTCCCTGCGGGCGGTGAGGTTGAAGCGCGTGTCCATCTTTTTCAAGGCTTCGATGTCAAAGGGCAGGATGTTCAGGGTGCGCTGGATGCTGATGGCAACATAATCTCCTGTGGGGGATACGCGAAACCCTTCGAGCATTTCGTCGATATTGAAACACACCAATTGCTCTACTTGTTTCGTCGCGCCATCCACCATGAAGGCGCAATTGCGGGAAAGATATACGAGCCGGTTTCCCGGAATCCATTCCAGGTTTGATTTGGGAGAATTATCGGTTCGGATCTGAATCAGTCCGCTACCGTCGAGATTCATAAAGTACAACTCGTTGCCGGAAAGGAAGGCGATCTGGTTCACGCTGCCGGGAGGGGGCGGCACGGTTGGCGCGATCTGCGTTACGGCGGGCGCAACGGTTGACGTGGGCGCGAGCGTATCGATGGGGGAAACTGTCGCAGGGTTAGCGACCAGGCTGCCCGTTGGGGTGGATGCGGGCGTTAGGAATGGGATTTGTCCGCGGAAGGCGAAAATCCCAAAGAGCGCGATCAATAAGGTCACGGTGGCGCCGATCCAAAAATTTCTTTGCGGGGTTGCGCGCCGGTCGCTGAGACCCACAATGGCAGGGATGGTGCGTTCATCGCCAAAGGCGGCGTGGTTCAGGGCGCGGGCAAAGTCGAGGGCGGTGTTGTAGCGTTGGCTTTTATCTTTTGCCAGGGCTTTTTTGATGATGGCGTCGACTTCGGGCGGCAGGTCCGGTCTTTCTTTCAAAATATCTGGAACAGGTTCATTGAGGTGCTGGAGGGCGATGCCTATGACGGTTTCTCCGCTAAAGGGACGGTTGCCGGTCAGCATTTCGTAGAGGATGGCGCCAAGCCCGTAAATATCGGCGCGGTGATCGACAGCTTCGCCGCGCGCCTGTTCGGGGCTGATGTAGGCGGGCGTGCCGATCACTTCCTCGCCGGTGGCGGAGATGGCTGATTCGGTCAACTTTGCCACGCCGAAATCGGAGAGGTACGGGTTGTGGCTTCCGTCGAAAAGAACATTATCGGGTTTGATATCGCGGTGGATGATTTTTCTAGCGTGCGCGTGATCGAGCGCGGCGGCGAGTCGTTCGATGATCAGGGCGGCGTCTTGTAGTGAAAACTTTTCCTTTTTGATCATCTCGGTCAGCGAGCCGCCGGACATGTAGCGCATAACGAAGTATGGCTGGTTGTCATCCTCCCCCACATCATAGACCGGCACAATAGCGGGGTGCTCCAAAGTGGCAATCAACTTAAGCTCACGCTTGAAGCGTGAGCGGGTGAGCAAGTTATGCATCATTTCGCGGGGCAATACTTTGATCGCCACTTCGCGGTTGGAACTGGGGTCGTGGGCGCGATACACGGTTGCCATACCGCCGCGCCCCAGTTCCGACTTGATCTTGTACCTTCCTACCTTATCCGGGGACATGGGCTAAGTATATCAAACACGCTGTTGTGATAAAAAGTGCAAAAGCCTGTTAAAAGCCGACTCGACAGAGTTCAATGGAAAAGTCCTTTTGTAAGCGGATTGGATAGACAACATGGAAATTTTAAAAAGAAACAGAGAAGTTCTCGCGCAAGTTACGGGTTCTGAATTTCGGCGGCTCGCAGGGTATTTTTCATGAGCATGGCAATTGTCATGGGACCTACCCCACCGGGCACCGGCGTGATGAAGCCCGCCGTTTCTTTCGCCTCGTCAAAATTAACATCGCCTACCAGCCGATAGCCGCTCTTCTTCGTCGCGTCGGGCTTGGAGTTGATGCCCACATCAATGACCGCCGCGCCGGGCTTGATCCAATCGCCGCGCACAAACTCAGCTTTGCCGATGGCAACGATAAGAATATCCGCGTTACGCACAAGGCCGGGCAAATCTTTTGTGCGCGAGTGGCAGACTGTCACCGTGGCGTTCCTACTCATCAGCAATAACGCCGCCGGCATCCCAACGATGTTCGACCTGCCCAATACCACCGCGTTCGCGCCTTCGATCGGCACGCCCGCTTTGTCAAGCAGGTAAATACATCCGGACGGGGTGCAAGGAACGAACAGCGGTTCGCGTCCTCGTTGTGCCAGCCGCCCGATGTTGAGCGGCGAGAATCCATCCACATCTTTTTCGATACTGATGAGTTGCAAAACACGCTCTTCATTCAAATGCGAAGGCAACGGAAGTTGAACAAGAATCCCATGCACCGACTTGTCGTCGTTCATTGATTTGATGATTCTTTCCAACTCTTCCTGTGAAATATCGGCGGGCAAATTCTTGCTGACCGAACCCATCCCCAATTCGGCGCAAGCCTTTTGTTTGGACGTGACATACGTCGCCGAGTCCACGCGGTCACCAACCAGCACGGTGGCAAGCGCTGGTTTGGATTTTCCTGCGGCGATTCGTTTTGCCACGTTCGCGGCAACTTCTTCGCGCACTTGCGCCGCGATCAATTTTCCGTCAATGAGTTGTGCGGTCATACAGTTTTTCCTCGTCCAAGATTTCGCCTCGCAATTGATTCGATTCGCAATCGGTCAAAATCACGCGGTCGATCTCGTTCCAACGCGGCGAGTCGGCAAACGCCTGCGCGCGCAGATAATTTTCGGTGAAGCCTTGCATCAGCCAGCCGCGCTCGCCCATCTCTGACGTGGACTCCCACAGCACGGACATCGTCTGCCCGATGAATTTTTCGCGATAGGATTTCGCGGACTCTTCCAACGCGTCGTGCAAAATGTGATTCCGCTTCTTGCGGACTTCGGGCTGGACCTGCCCCTTCATCCGCGCCGCCCCCGTGCCGGGACGCGGCGAATACGTGAAGACATGCCCGCCGGCGAAGTTCATCTCGTTGACAAACTCAAGCGTGTGAGCGAACTCCTCATCCGTTTCGCCGGGGAAGCCCGCGATGATGTCTGTGGTGATGGCAACGTCGGGAATCATTTCGCGCGCGGAATGGATCAATTCGCGGAAGGATGAAGTTGTGGTGTTGCGGCGCATCCGCTTGAGGGTCGAGTCGCTCCCCGCTTGGAGAGGCAGGTGGAGGTGCGGCATGAGGCGCGAATCAGACCAAAGGGAAAAGAAATCCGAAGTTAAATCCCAGGGTTCGAGAGATGAGAGTCGCAGACGCGGGACATCCGTGTTGTGAAGAATTGCGTTGATGAGTTCGGCGAGATGCGAATCAAGATCATAGCCCCACGAGCCGAGATGAACGCCGGTGAGGACAATCTCTTTTGCGCCGCCGTCGAGCGCGAATTGAATATCCTGAATGACATCAGCGACGGTTCGGCTCTGCGCCTCGCCGCGCGCGACCGTGGTGATGCAGAACGTGCATTGATTGTTGCAACCATCCTGCACTTTGATGAAGGCGCGCGTGCGACGATGAAGACCGGGGAGAGGAACGCGAGTGAGAGGTTCAAGGTCGAAGGTCTCAGGTTGAAGGTCAAAAGTTTCAGGTTGAAGGTTGAGGACATCGGCAACAAGATGATCTTTTTGATCGTTTGCGATGATGCGAGTCACATTGGGCAATTCAAGGGCGCGCTCAGGTTGGAGAGTCGTCCAGCAACCGGTGGCGACAATATCGTCAACGCCCGCGCGGGCGATGCCTCGAATCTTGCCGCGCGAAACGGAGACGGCGTCGTTCGTCACCGCGCAGGTGTTGACGACCGCCATCTCAGCGAGTTCGGCAGACGCGACGATCTCATGCCCCGCCGCGCGGAATCCATGCGCCATGTGTTCGATCTCGGCCTGGTTGAGGCGACAGCCGATGGTGTCTAAGTAAATCTTCATGATTCAGTAAAAGAATTTGCTGATTAGAGATTAGAGACTTTCACTGAGTCTCTAGTCTCCAGTCTCTGCTCTTATGGTTGTATCACCACAAAATTATCGAACAACACATCCACGCCGGGTTGGGTGAAGGAGCCAGCCAACAAGCCGACATCGCCGGCGGCCAGTTCGGTATCGCTTGCGCCGGCGATCAATTGATAATTCACATAGAACACGAGCGAGTCGCCGATGCAATCGGCGCGGAGGTGGTTGACGGTATCGGCTTGGATCAATTCAGATGCTTGCATTTCATTTTGCCCAAGCAAGGTGGTTTGTCCTCCGACGAACTTGCCGATGGCATAGTAACCGTCGTTCGAGATGATGAAGAAATAATAATCGCCGTTTTGGTAGCGACACATCACGCCCGCGCGATTCTCGGCTGGACCGCCGAGTTTGGTCACATCCGTTTCGACGCGCGCATCGCGCAGGTTCAACTCAGGGGTCGACCAGAAATTGAGTTGCGGCTGGCGAATCAACATACGATAGCCGCCCCCATCGTAATCCATGATGCCGCCGTCGTTGGCAAGGCGATCCCATCCGCTGGCATTTGATTCGAATTCATCCTGAAAGAGGACAGCGCCAGAGGGAGGCAGAGGGGTCGCGGCGGTGGGCGCAGGAGAGCAAGATACAAGAAGAAAAAGGAAAGAGGAAAGAAGAAAGAGTTTTTTCACGGTTGTGATTTTATCATGGCGGCTTATGGGAAAAATTGCCGCAAGTAGGCTCCCGCTTCTTCGTTCCCCAGATTGCGGGCAAGGGTAAATTCCTCGAAGGCGCGGGCGCGATCATTCGCTTGCAAATAGACCATGCCCAAATGTAAATGCGCCGATACGTTTTGCGCGTCCAACTCGAGGGCGGTCAGCAGGTGACGCTCGGCAGTTTCAAAATCTTCATTGAGATACCACAGCCAACCCAGCGTGTCCTCCGACGCGGAACTTTTCGGGTCGAGCGCCACAGCGCGTTGCGCGGCAGGTATACCGATATCGTTCAAGTGAATTCCAAGCCGCCCGCAAAATTCCGCGAGTGTTCGCCAGGCGCTGGCATCCTCAGGCGCGAGGTTGGTTGCATATTGATAGGTTTCCAGCGCGCGGATCAAATCGCCGTTGAGCGCGTACGCGTTGCCCAGTGAAAAATAGCGCGCGGGGTTTGCCGCATCGAGTAACGCGGCGGCTTGATGTTCGACGAGCGCTTGCGAATAATTTCCGACGCGCTCGAAGTACAACCCGCGCAATCCGCGGACAACCGCAGAGTTGGGATTCAACTCGAGCGCGCGATTCAACGCCTCGCTTCCCTCCGCGCCTGTGTGCTGGTTCGCCTCCCCCAACCATGCCCACGCCTCAGCGTTTGACTCATCCGCTTGCACAGCGGATTCAAATGCGGCGCGCGCCAACTGCCATTCATTCACCAACCCCAGCCCGGCGCCGAGGATGACAAATTGTCTTGAGGGCGCTTCGCTCAGCGACGCCAAACTCAACGCGGAGCGGAGAGTCTCCGCTGGCGGGGCAAATTGAGGGTCCAGTTGAGAAGCGGCGAGGAGTTCCGTCCACGCGGAGGTGGAGTCGGTCAATATCAACAGAAGCCCGAGGCGGTAGCGCGCCATGGCATCGTCGGGGTCGCGCTCAAGGTGGGCTTGAAAATAAGCTACCGCGCGAGAAAATTCTCCCTGCTCTTGCATTGCATACGCCAGTCGTTGATACAGCCCGGGCAAAAATTCGGCCTGCTCAAGTCCTTGTTCCCAGATTTCAATGGCGCGTTCCGCGTGACCGTTCAAAAAATTGACGTCGCCCCACGCCGCCCAGCCCGTTGGGGTGAGGGCGTTTTTTTCGCGGGCGATACGATACATGACATCGGCTCGCTCAAAATCACGTTCGTGAAAGTAAGCGTGCCCGGCGAGTTCGTACAAATCAGTTCGCCAGGGTAATCGTTGCGCCGCGCGTAAATAATGCTCCGCCATTTCAGGGTAAGACTGCGCCTCAGCCGCCTTGCGAATTTCGGAATATCCATCTACAAGAATTGGAAGGACGATCGCAATGAGAACTAATAGAAGGACGAGAATGATACGCAGACCTGTCCGGGACATACGTGGAATTATAGCCCGTGAAATTAAACGACGTTAACGCTCCTGTAACTCTGGCGATTGCTCCGGAAACCGTCAAGTGGAATATAATCGTCATTGTCATGTCTGAGTTAATTGCCGGCACGTTCAATTTTTTCACCACACCCAGCGGGAGTTTGATCTATCATCTCGTGCTGTTGTTTTCGGTTATTTGGGCGCTGGCGTCCGCGTATTTGCTTTGGAAGTCGAGTGAATTCCCGCAGGCGCGGCGCACCATGTTTGGGCTTACCTTGTTGTTCATTGCTCGTATTGCTCTTTTTGCGGTGACGTTGGCGGGCAACGGCGGATTAGTCAATTTTTCGGTTGTGCTTCCCCCATTGGATCGAGCGATCACGCTCTTTTCATTAGTATGGGTGATCTGGCTGTGGAATTTTCCCGAGCCAAGCCGCGCCGCCGACGCGATCACCGGGCTGGCAAGCGTTCTCATTATCGCCGGGCTGGGGCTAAGCCTCGTTGCATACGCGCAAGATTTTACCCTACCCGAATATAACCTCACCATCAACGATGGAATCTGGCAGTTGGCAAGCATTGCCACCGGTTCGTTCGGTTTATTATTGTTAGCCATTCGCCGACCAAACGGCGCAATTTATGGCTTGGCATTTTTGATTCTTGCCATTGCAGGGCACGTTATGTACGTGATTTGGGGTCGCTTCGATGGCAATTTTCCCGGCGCGGTGCGGCTGATGTACATTGCGGCTTTTCCATTGTTGACCACCCTGCCGCAGAGATTTCCCGCTCCATCCAAAGGACCGATCTCCGTCAAACTGCACGCGCCGGTGGATGAACGCCGTCGCTACAGCACCGACCCAAAAACTTTCCATGCCTTGCTTGCCCTGGCAGGCGAATCGAGCGTGGACAGGTTAAGCCAAGCCATCACCCGCGCCATCGCGCAAACGATGCTTGCCGACTTGTGTTTTTTGATCTATCTTACCGATAACAAGAATCAGATTCAGGTTGCCAGCGGGTACGATCTCATTCGCGAAGAAAACCTTGATGGTGGAAGCCTGAACAAAAGCATGATTCCCATGCTCACCAACGCCCTGCAACGCGGGCGTCCATTGCGGTTGCCATCCTCCAGCACATCAGCGGATATCAAGGGGCTGAGCGACCTGCTTGGGCTGGCAAGCCCGGGTCACATTTTGAGCGTGCCCATCGTCACGCCAGAGAAAGATTCGCTTGGCGGCGTGCTCTTGCTTTCACCATACTCCAACCGTCTGTGGAGTGCGGAAGACCAGGCGTTCCTCTCCAATATTGCGGTCGCACTCGTTCCGATCATCCAACGCGGAAACAAGATGACTACGCTGGAACAAAAAGGCGAGCAGACGCGGCAGGCGCTCGATGTGGCGCAAGATCGCATTACCGAACTCGAACGCCGCAATGAAGACCTGCTCAAACAAATGGAGGCGGTGCGTACCGATGCCGCGCAGGGATTATCGCAAGCCGAAGACCTGGCGGCGCTTACGCGAATGCAGGAAGATTCGCAAAAAGCCATCGAACGCCTGAAACAGGAAAATGAAGCGCTGCGTTCCGGCAAGGGACAGGCAGGCGGTTCACAACAAGTGGAAGGCGAGTTGCGCCTGACCCTGGAAGAAATTGCCCGCCTGCAAAATCAACTGGCCGAGGCAAACATGCGCGCGGCAGAACTGGAAATGGGTTCAACAACTGCGCGACCCGGCGAGCAAGCCGAGGTGGTCGCCTCCATTTCACAGGAACTGCGCCAGCCCATGTCGTCCATTGTAGGGTATACCGATCTATTGCTTGGCGAATCGGTCGGCATTCTCGGCGCGTTACAGAGGAAATTTGTCGAGCGCATCAAAGCCTCCACCGAACGCATCGGCAATCTCGTAGACGATCTCATCCAGGTGACCACGCTCGAAACCGGGCTAAATGAACTCAAGCCAGAAGCCGTGGACTTGAACCTCATCATCGATAATGCCATGTCGTATACCAGCAGTCAGGTAAGGGAGAAAAATATTTCCCTGCATCTTGATCTGCCTAAAAACATGACGCCCATCCATGCCGACCGCGAAGCCCTGCAACAGATCGTCATCCACCTTCTGCAAAATGCTGGCTCTGCCTCCCCGGTGGAAGGTTCCATCCACTTGCGCGTGCAGACGAAATCGGAAGGTGGAGACGAATATGTGCTGATTCAAGTCAAAGATTCCGGCGGAGGCATCCCCTCCGAGGATCTTTCGCGCGTGTTCACGCGTTTGTATCGCGCCGATAATGTTTTGATCCAGGGCGTCGGCGATACCGGCGTGGGGCTTTCGATCGCCAAGACCCTCACCGAGGCGCAGCGCGGACGAATTTGGGTCGAGACCGACACCGGCATCGGCTCGACGTTCAGCGTGCTTTTGCCTATTGCTAAAAACATCCTGTCGCGTGTGCCGGAGATTTGATCCATGCAAGCCTTGCGTCAGTTAGGGGGAGGTGTCATCATCGCCATTGTTTCGATTGTTCTGGTTATCGGGGGAGTTTCGCTTGCCATTGCCGAATCCGCTTCACCCCCTACACAGCCGATTCCCGTCTTTATATCACCCACCTCGTCAGTGACCCTTTTCACCCCAACTTTGCTTCTGCTTCCCACCTCGTCTGAAACATCAACCAGCGCGCCCGCATTTACAGACACTCCAGCGGCAACGTTTACGTTCGTTTTGCCATCAGCCACCATCTGCCCGCCTCCGCCAAGCGGCTGGACCCCCGTTGTCGTCTCTTTTGCCGATACCATTTACACCCTCGCGCAAAAATACGCCACCACCGAAGACGCATTGAAAAACGCCAACTGTCTTGCCTCGGTGAATTTACAACTTGGAACAACACTCTACGTTCCACCAGTGGCGTCGACTGCCGTTGTTGTCACATGCAGTCCGCCGTTCAATTGGGTGAAGAGACACGTGGTGCAACCCGGCGAAAATTTATACCGCATCGCCCTGTCATATGGGCTGGCTTACCCGCAGTTACAACAAGGCAACTGCATGGGCTCTTCAATTACTATTTATGTTGGGCAATTGTTATGGGTTCCCAACCTCCCCACACTCACCCCGCTCCCCGGCGCAACGGCGACCATTCGAATCTCTACCTCTACCGCCGCGCCAACCCCGACTCAAACCTTCGTTTCCACTGCCACCCAAATGCCCACCCTCACTGCCACCTTCATGCCAACAGCGTCACCACAACCGACTGCTACAAATACCATTCCCCCTGCGCCCACAGCCACGCCGTCCCTCACCCCATTCCCTTCATTATCCCCCTCACCATGAACTTCAACCGGCAGCTCATTCTTGCGGCGATACTACTCGCCGGGTGCGGCGCAACCGCATCACCATCCCCAACCCAACCCTCGTCGTTTTTTGATTTGGTGACCCCCGCGCCGAATCCATCCGCAACTCCGACTCCCTTCCAGCCATTGCCCCTCGGCGCGACAAGTTTTTTCATCCCTGCGAACGACCCGCTTCTTCTCACCAGTGCGGCTGATTCAGCCATTGCCACATCGTCCCTCCCCCCGGAGACTCCCACCCTGCTCCCCACCATCGACGCGGTCGTGTTAAACAACACCATTGCCCCACAGCCAACCTTCGACAGTCAGATCTTCAACAACGGGCAGGATACGATCAATTTTTTGCTCATCGGCTCAGACCGACGTTCCGCCACCGGTTCGACGCGCACCGACACGATGGTCATTGCGATCCTCCACCCCAACGAGGGACAGGTCTCGCTCATTTCCATTCCGCGAGACCTGTGGGTATCAATTCCCGGTTTTGAAAATAACCGCATCAACACGGCATATCAGGTTGGAAAATCCACCGAATATCCCGGCGGCGGGCCTGGCTTACTCAAAGAAACCATTCAATACAACCTCGGCATCCGCATCGATCACACCGCGCTTGTCGATTTCAACGGCTTTTCCGATATCGTCAACACCCTGGGCGGCGTGGATGTGCCTGTCTCGTGCGCATACACCGATTGGCGGCTGATCGACCCGAGTTATGACCCAGAAAATGAAAACAACTGGTACTTGTATACCGCCGAGCCCGGTGTCATTCACATGGATGGCGATCTTGCCCTGTGGTATGCCCGCTCGCGCCAAAAATCGAATGATTTCGATCGGGGGCGCAGGCAACAGGAAGTACTACGCGCGCTGTTCACCCAGGCATTGCAAACCGGAACGTTGACTCGCATCCCCGAACTGTACGAAAACCTGAAGGATTCGGTCGAAACCGATCTGGGCTTGGGCGATCTCCTGCAACTCTCGGTTTACACCCCCAAGATGACGAATGCCGACATTCGCAGTTATTACATCCGCCCGCCTTACGTGAGTTCATGGATCACCGACGGCGGCGCGTACGTGTTGTTGCCGGAGAAAGACCTGCTCCCGCAATTGCTCGCCGAAGCGCTCGCCCCGCCGGTAAAGATCGCAGAGAGGCAGGCAGTCACAATCGAGGTGATGAACGGCACGTCCATCCCCGGTTATGAAACGCTCGCGGCAACGCGCCTCAATTATGCCGGCTACGAAACCCGCATCATCCCCTCCGACCGGCAGGATTATGGCTCCTCGGTCTTGATCGATAAGACCATCGTGCAAGATACCGCGTTTAGCGCTCCGATCCTCAGCGTGATGGGACTGCCGCCGAACAGCTTGATCTCCGGCGCAGACCCGAACAGCGCTTCGAACTTCCTTTTAATTTTAGGATACGATTACGAACCATGCTTCAAGCCTGAAAGTTTGGGGCAGTGACTTTGAGAGGCAGGAGAGAGATTTCGCGAGGCGTTCATTTCCATTAGTGAAGTGGGCAAATTTGCGGTAGACCATATACGCGGAGGATAATATTTGGATCCTTGTGATCATTTGATCCACCGCGACAACCCTTCTGGTTGGGCGTAATGTCAAGCCCTAGCACAGGCCCATCACCCCATGAAGGATTCCCAGCCCATCAGGTATACTATCAAACAATTCATTTCAAGAGGAAACTTCACCATGACCGACAAAAAAGCCATACTCCCTGAAGGCGCAAACTCCATGGGACCCTATTCGTCGGGAATCGTCAGCGGCGGGTTTTTGTTCGTTGCCGGACAGGTGGGGCGCGGACCCGATGGAACCATCGGCGCGACCATCGAAGAACAAACTCGTTTCACGCTGGAAAATATGCGCGCCGTCTTATATGCTGCGGGATGCGATTTCAAGGATGTTGTGAAGGCGAACGTTTACATCACCAAGCCGGAATACTTTGCAGTATTCAACCCGATCTACATGGAATATTTCCCCGAGCCGCGCCCCGCGCGCGCCACCGTGATCGCCGCCCTGGTGGATGAAAAATTTCTGATCGAGATCGAAGCCATCGCGAAGTTGCCGTAGAGCGGTTTTTATCAAGAAGGCGGTTGCCCGAAGCGACCGCCTTCTTTTTTCTTTCTGGTTTGCGCATGATGATAAGATAACAAACATGGACGCAAACCGTTTTACAACACACAGCCTCAGCGACCCGCGCATCTTGCGAATCCTTTCCGCCGCGTTGAACGCGGTTGACCCATACGACGCGGTGAAAAAATATTTGCCGAAAATTACAGGGGATACGTACGGTCTCGCCGTTGGAAAAGCCGCCGTTCCGATGATGACCGCCCTAGCCGAATCGATTCCACTTTCGGGCGGGCTCTCCATTAGCAAGCACGCTTCACCCGCTTCGACTCCGCTCAGCGCGGACTTTGACCTGTTTCCCCTCCTCCTCGGCGGACATCCCATCCCCGACGCGCGATCCGTCCACGCGGGCGAACGCGCGATTGAATTTGTCTCCTCATTAAAGGAAGACGACACGCTCGTCTGCTTGATTTCAGGCGGAGGCTCGGCGTTGATGACCGCGCCGTTGATTCCTCTGGACGAGTTGCAAGCGCTCACCGCTTCATTGTTGGCGTCTGGCGCGACCATCAACGAGATCAACACGATTCGCTGCCACTTGGACCGAGTCAAAGGCGGAGGGTTGGCGCGCGCGACGAAAGCGAGGATCGTCAGTTTGATTCTCTCCGACGTAATCGGCAACCCGCTTGAAGTCATCGCCTCGGGTCCCACCGTGCCAGACCCAACCACACGCGAAGACGCCCTTTTAATTTTGGGGAAATATTTAACCACTGTGTCACGGAGGCACGGAGATTCTCGCTTATTAAACTCCGTGACTCAGTGTCTCCGTGGTTCAACAGAAACCGAGACACCCAAACTTGATGACAAAGTCTTTTCTCGCGTTCAGAACATCATCATCGGTGATAACAAACTTGCGGCGTTCGCTGGGTTGGAACAGGCTCAACGTGAAGGATTCGGGGCAGAGATTCTAACGAACGAATTGCAAGGCGAAGCGCGCGAAATTGGCGTAATGCTGGCAAAAAGACTACGATATGAAGCGACGAAACGCTCGCGTCCATTTTGTTTGATTGCGGGCGGAGAAACAACAGTTACGATCAAAGGAAACGGCAAAGGCGGAAGGAATCAAGAACTGGCATTAGCCGCAGTGGATGAATTGCGGGATTTGAAAAATGTGATGTTGATCGCGTTGGCGACCGACGGCGAGGATGGTCCCACCGACGCGGCAGGCGCAGTGGCGACGGGGGAATCGGCTGAAAGGGCGAAGAGGCTGGGGTTGAACGAGGCAGACAGCCTGTCGAGAAATGACGCGTATTTCTTTTTCGAGTCGCTCCACGATTTGATCGAGACCGGTCCAAGTGGGACGAATGTCAACGATTTGGTTTTCTTGTTTGCTTTGGGTGAATGACTCGGAAATTTGTCATTGACAGGGTTCTCAGAGTGGACTATGATTAGTTTGTTGCCCCAACATACTAACAATGAAGAAAACAACCGATCAAGCCTTTTTTCGAGAGACAAATTTATCACTCGTTCTGAGGAACATTCATAATGATGCGCCTCTTTCGCGCGCCAAGTTGGCTGTAATGACCGGACTGAATAAGTCCACCATCTCAAGTTTGGTCGAGGATTTGCTTGCGCGCGGGTTGATTCACGAAATCGGGATGGGCACAATCGGCACAGGGCGCCCCGCCACCCTGTTGGAGATCAACCCCAAGGCCGGGGGAATTATCGGCGTTGAATTTGGCGTTGATTTTGTGGCTGTGGCGTTGATGGATTTTGTTGGTAAAGTGATTTGGAGATGTAAAGAGAAGGCAGACCCTTTCGAGGAGCAGACCAAGACCATCAAGCAAACGTTGGATCTTGTTGATGATGCAATGACCCGATGCCGCGCTTCGAATCTTCGATTGTTAGGATTAGGGCTTGCCGCGCCGGGAACCGTCGACTTGCAGGAAGGAGTGATGGTTTTTTCACCCAACTTGCGCTGGCGGGATGTTCCGTTGAGGAAGATTTTTTCGGAGCATACGGATCTCAAGGCATACATCGAAAACGACGCCAATGCCGCTGGCGTGGCGGAGCATTTGTTCGGTGTGATGAGGCAGACAAAAGATTTTCTTTTCATTTATGCGGGCGTTGGGGTGGGAGGCGGTCTCTTTTTGAACGGCAAGTTGTATCGCGGTCACAACGGGTACGCCGGTGAGATCGGCCACATTCCCACCATGTTGGATGGAATTGGCGAGTTATGCCTGTGCGGCAACCCGGGTTGCTGGGAAACAACGGCGAACCAGCGAGCCTTGATTCATCGCATGGAGGCTGGTTTAAAAAACGGGCGCTCCAGCCTTGCGCAAAACCTGATGTTGGAAAAAAACGAAACCTCGCTTTCTGTGGAACTCATCAAGCAAGCCGCCGATGCCGGCGACGATGTGGCGCGTGAATCGTTTGCAGAGGTCGGCCGCGCCATGGGGCAGGGAATCGCGGGGCTTGTAAATATTTTCAACCCGGAGAAGGTGGTCATTGGCGGCACATTGAGCGCGGCGAGCGGGCATTTTCTCCCCGTAATGAAAGAAGTAATCTCACAACGCGCTTTGAACGCTGTTTTAAAGAAGACGGAGGTGATCCCGTCTGTGTTTGGAGACGATGCCAGTTTATTTGGCGCGGTCGCGATCGTTGTGGAAGATATCATGTGGAATCCATCGAGTGTCGAAAGGAGGTGATGCTGAGGCGTGAGAAAGAACTTGAATGTATCCGTGTCGAATATCCGTGTTTCTATAATTAGATTAGGAGAAGAAGTATGAACAAGAAACTGTTTTACCTTTTGAGCGCGTTGATGATCGTTTCCATCGCGCTGGCATCCTGCTCGCCCGCGGCAACCGAAGCCCCACCAGCCGCAACCGAAGCGCCTGCCACTGAAGCCCCCGCAACCGAAGCGCCCGCCGCGGCCGATGAGGTGGAAGTGTTCTCATGGTGGACCGGCGGCGGTGAAGCGGCTGGTCTCGAAGCCATGATCACAGTGTTCAACGGCACAGACCCGAACATCGAATTTCTCAATGCGGCTGTCGCTGGCGGCGCAGGCACGAACGCGCGCGCGGTTCTTGCGACCCGCTTGCAGGCTGGCGACCCACCCGATTCCTGGCAGGGTCACGCGGGTCAGGAATTGATCGGCACGTACGTTGCCGCCGGTCAAATCGAACCGTTGAACGATCTGTATGAATCTGAGGGCTGGCTCGATGTGATGCCCGAAACGTTGATCCCGTTGATCTCGCAGGATGGCAATATCTATTCTGTGCCGGTCAACATCCACCGCGCGAATGTGTTGTGGTACAACCCCGGCTTGCTTGAAGCCAACGGCGTCGCAGTGCCGACCACCATGGACGAATGGTTTGCCGCCATGGATACTCTCCAAGCCGCGGGCGTTCAACCTCTCGCGCTCGGCGAGCAATGGACAAAAATGCACCTGTTTGAAACCGTTCTGCTCGGAACTCTCGGTCCCGATGCCTACAACGGTTTGTGGGATGGCTCCACCGATTGGGGAAGCCCGGAAGTAAAGACCGCTTTGGAAAATTACGCCAAAGTGTTGAGCTACGCCAATAGCGACTCCGCTTCGTTGACCTGGCAGGACGCCTCGCAACTGGTAGTGAACGGCGAAGCCGCGTTCAATGTGATGGGCGACTGGGCGGCTGGCTACTTCATCGAGTTGGGCAAAACCGCCAATACCGATTACGGTTGGGCGGCGACCCCGGGCGCGAACGGCGTCTTCCAGTTCCTCTCTGATTCCTTCGTTCTTGCAGTCGGCGCGCCTCATCACGATGCCGCGCTTGAATGGTTAAAGGTGGCAGGCTCCAAGGAAGGTCAGGAAGCGTTCAACCCGGTCAAGGGCTCCATCTGCGCCCGCACCGATTGCGATAAATCACTGTTCGGCGAATATCTGCAATCTGCCATGGACGATTGGTCCTCCAACACCGTGGTCGGTTCGTTGACTCACGGCGTGGTCGCCAACGACTCGTGGAAGACCGAGATCGATACGGCTCTTGGGCTGTTCCTCGCCAGCGGCGATGTGGACGCCTTCCAATCCGCGCTCGTTGCGGCTTGCGCAAGTTCCGGTCCCTGCAAGTAGGTCTAGTGTTAGAATTGCTGAGGCTTCATGTGAAGCCTCAGCAATTTTTTTATCGCCGCCAAGGAATGGATGCGTTATGACAAAAGATAAAGACCGCGTTCTGAACATCATCCTTGTTACGCCGTCCATTTTGGCGGTGTTGATCTTTGTCTATGGATTCATCGCCTGGTCGGTGCGGGTTTCGTTGAGCAAATGGAAAGGCTTGAACCCAGACTATACATGGAACAGCATCAACAACTATATTGACCTGTTCAAAGACCCGCGCTTTGCCGTGGATGTGAAGAACACATTGATCTTTACGGGGGTATTCGTGATCGGCAGTCTTTTACTTGGATTTTTACTGGCTGTCATGCTCGATCAAGGTTTGAGGGGCGAAGGGTTCTTCCGTAGTCTATTCCTTTTTCCGATGGCAATTTCCTATATCGTTACCGGCGTCGTCTGGCGCTGGTTGATGAATCCCGCCATGGGTTCGCGCATGAGCGGGTTTAATTTGTTATTTACAAATCTCGGGTTGGATTCTCTGGTCAACGCGTGGCATACCACTCCGCAGTGGGGCATGGCGGCGATTGCGCTGGCGGCGATCTGGCAGATGTCCGGTTACACCATGGCGTTGTATCTTGCCGGTCTGCGCGCCATCCCGCAGGAACTAAAAGAAGCCGCACGCATAGACGGGGCAAGCGAAGCGCAGATCTATCGCCACATCATGATTCCCATGCTCGCGCCAGTGACGCTTTCTGCGCTCATCATTCTGGGACATATGTCGTTGAAAGTGTTCGATCTCATCGTGGCGATCGCCGGCAAACAACTTCAACTCGACGTTCCCGCCATTTATATGTGGCAGGCAACTTTCGACGGGTTATTTTACGGGCGCGGCGCGGCGATCGGCATCATCTTGCTCCTCAGCGTGGCGATCCTCATCATTCCATACATCCGATACACTCTCAGGACGGAGACGCAACAATGAGACCACTACGCCTGTCGAAGAACTGGTTGTACCTTCCGTTGATCGGCATGGCGATCTTTTATCTGATCCCCATGTATGTGATGATCATCACCGGCTTCAAAGCATTCGATGAAATTAGCCTAAAAACCATGTGGGATTTGCCGCGCGGCATCGCCTTCGATAACTACATTGAAGCGTTTGCGAAATTATCACCCTCCCTATGGAATAGTTTTTTGATGGTGATTCCAGCCACGCTCATTTCGTCGGCGCTTGGGTCGTTAAACGGGTTCGTTCTCGCCAAATGGAAATTCCGCGGCGCGGATGTGATCTTCCCGTTCATTCTATTCGGCATGTTCATTCCCTATCAAAGCATTCTCATTCCGCTTGTGCAATTCATGAACGCGGCGGGCATCACGGGTCTGCCCGGGCTGGCAATGGCGCATATCATCTACGGCATTCCGATCACCACACTGACCTTCAGAAATTATTATGCCAGCCTGCCGCAGGAACTCCTCGAAGCCGCCAAAATAGACGGCGCGAGTATGCTGGGAATTTACCGATACATCCTCCTGCCGATCTCGCTTCCAAGTTTTGTGGTTGTGCTGATCTGGCAATTCACCTCCGCGTGGAATGACTTTCTGTTCGCGGTCGTGCTCACAGGCAACACGGAATGGCCCATTACGGTCGCGCTCAACAACATGGCGGGGAGTCAGATCATTGCGTGGAATGTGCAAATGGCAGGCTCGCTTCTCGCCGCGTTGCCAACGCTCTTGGTATACATCTTCCTCGGCAGATACTTCCTGCGCGGCTTGCTGGCTGGCTCGCTCAAAGGTTAAAACACGATCTCGAAAACAGAAGACCCCGCAAGGGGTCTTTTTGTTTGACATTTCATCCCGCCTCGTCTACACTTTCGCCATGCTTGCCCGCGTATTCTCGTGCGCCGTCATCGGACTCGAAGGCGTCATCGTCGAAGTGGAAGTGGATTATTCCAACGGCTTGCCCGCGGTCATCATCGTGGGCTTGCCCGACGCCGCCGTGCAAGAGAGTCGCGAGCGCGTGCAGACCGCCGTGAAAAACGCGGGACTGCATTTTCCCCGTCATCGCATCGTCGTCAATTTATCGCCCGCGTCCATTCGCAAAGAGGGTCCCGCGTACGATCTGCCCATCGCGCTCGGCGTGATCATTCTTTCGGGTCATCTTCCGCACGACGTGGTTGACGACACGCTCGTCGTCGGCGAACTTTCGCTCGATGGAGTCGTGCGTCACACGCGCGGAATTTTACCGATGGCGGCAACCGCTCGCGCCAACGGATACAAGCGGATGTTCGTCCCCGAAGCCGACGCACCCGAAGCGGCTTTGATCCCCGACCTCGAAATTTATCCCGTGCGGACGCTTGCGGATCTTTACAACCATCTATCTGGTCGCAGTTTACTTCAGCCTTATCAACCCTCAGCGAACGACGCGCTCGAGCCGTTGTTCACGCCGACAGATTTTTCCGAGATCAAAGGACAGGAACACGTAAAGCGCGCGCTCGAAGTCGCCGCGGCTGGCGGACACAACGTGTTGATGGTGGGTTCGCCCGGAGCGGGGAAAACGTTGCTCGCCCGCGCCATGCCCGGCATTCTGCCTGAAATGTCCATCGAAGAATCATTGGATGTGACGCGAATTTTTTCAGTAGCAGATCAACTACCGCCCGGAACTCCGCTCATCAAACATCGTCCGTTTCGTTCGCCGCATCACACTATTTCACATGCGGGTCTCGTCGGCGGCGGGAACATTCCCAAGCCTGGAGAAATTTCGCTCGCGCACAGGGGAGTTTTGTTTTTGGATGAATTTCCCGAATTCGGCTCGCGCGTCCTCGAAGTGATGCGCCAGCCGATGGAAGATAAAGTGGTCACCATCAGCCGCGCGAAAGGCTCGCTCACTTTTTCCGCAAACTTTCAATTGATCGCGGCGATGAACCCCTGCCAGTGTGGCTACTATGGCGACTCACTCAAACCATGCACCTGCGCCCAAGCCGCCGTGACCAAATACCAAAAACGAATCTCGGGCCCACTACTTGATCGCATTGACATCCACATTGAAGTCCCGCGCGTGGATTATGAAAAGTTGAGCGGAGATCGAATCGGCGAATCCTCCGCCTCGATCCGCCAACGCGTGCAATCCGCACGAAATATTCAACTCGCCCGATTTACCAATTCCCAATCTACCAATTCCCGTTCTACCGATATTGTCTGCAACGCCGATATGCGCGTGGGAGAAATACGTCAGTTTTGCAAGTTGCAGGATGAAGGTCAGAGCCTGATGCGAGCGGCGATGAGTCAGATGAACCTGTCAGCGCGAGCGTATCATCGTATTTTGAAACTAGCGAGAACAATCGCTGATCTGGCAGGGAGCGAGGAGATTCAATCCGCGCATTTGGCGGAGGCGTTGCAATATCGTCCGAAGTTGATGTATGGCGCGATGTGATGCTGTTTATTAAACCTGACAGGTCTTTGCGAAAGCCTGACATATCGTGACCCGCGTCCACGCGAACGGAAAGGTTGATCGTGAGACGACGAAGACCTGTCAGGTTTTTTATGCAACACAAAAACGGTCTCGCGGACGTTGCGCCCGAGACCGTTTTCATTTTGACCTCTCCCCATCCCTTCGACAAGCTCAGTGCGACGCCTGCCCAATAGGGCGGGAAGGGTCAACACTCGTCACCGCATGAAGAATCGTCGAACTGTAGGCGTATGTTCGCGTGAACTTTTGCTTCTCAACACCATTGAGTCATAATATCAATGAACTCGAAAATACAAAGGCTTGGTTGTGACTCTCAATCGTCCCCCACTACATATTCACTTCCCACCTTTTTAATAACAGGCCATTTATTTGTGGCAAGAATAATGGTTTCACAAAATGCCACCGTGACTATTGGTATGACCAGAAAGCCAAACAGCAATGACAAAAAAGATAGTAGTGTAAAAACGAATGCCTGATTGTTGCCTCTAAATACAATCGAACCCATAATCACTCCGGCAATCGGGATGGCGAAGAATAACTTTAGGAGCCAATCAGGCAAGACAACTATCACCTTTTCTGCTAGTATCGACTCGACCTTTTGCTGAATTTGTTTTCGCGAATAGATGATGGAGAGTGCGACCATTATCACTAGCAACACCTTTAGAACCGGTGTGATTACTTGGGCGGAGTACCCCATCACATTAAGCGATGAATCCAACAATCTTAGGCCGATAGCCCAGAAGCTATAGGAGATCAACAACATCGATATTTGATCGTAAACTTGATATAGAAGTATGGTTAATGCATATGAACTTTTTTGCGATAACTTCCTATTCTTCCGTATCATCAACAAAATATAAAAAGTGATACCTATGAAAGAATATGGAATGATGAAAAACGATAGTGTTTGAATGCTATACTTGTTGAGCAAAACCAGCATCATCAAGCAAATCAACGTGAGGAAAGTAATTGTTAGTAGCCAAGAAACCCTTCGTGTCTTTAGGATAATTAATCTGTCTTGCCAAAGAACACGCACATACTCAAGTTTCAGACGCATTTGCTTCTCCGCGTTTTAACGCAAATTCAGGGGTGAAACAAGCTATCAATGCCAGATGATATCGAGCTAATCGCTGCATCTCTCATGGTCTGTCCATTCGCTACTTCGTAATTATTAAAGCCGTAAGACAAGGCTACGCCAGTAATCAGTCCAGCCACTGCGCCTGCAACAGCACCTACTGCAGCGCCGCTAACTGTGCCTATTCCAGGTACAATGACCGTTCCACCAACGGCACCAGCAACTGCCCCACTAATAAGCCCTGATACTGCACCAGAAACTGCCGCAAAACCGACTGTAGACACGGTATCAACAAGTATTGCTGCAGTAAGATCAGATCCATCATAAATTCCATTGGCAAAATTACCTATGTCGCCCAAGACATTTATGGCAACACCTGCCCATGTTAAGGAGGAAGCATACCCTCCCTTAAATCCTCCCCATCCGCTAAACAATGCTTTTAGATTTCCAATCCCAATCCGATTCGTGTAGGGATTGAATCCTGCAATGTTCCGTAGAGTACGACTTCCTCCACTGATGATGAAATTGTTACCTACTATTCGATATTGCATCATCAAAGCGGCAAAGGAAGAATAAAGACCACTTACTACACCCAATCCAGTATCTACATATAGAGTTCCACTATAAACCGTTTCTTGTTCATCATCCAAGACATCATCAGGGCTTCCCTCGCCTCCATCATCATCCAAATCATCATCAGGCTCAAGGTCAGGGCGGACTGTACACCCACGACATCTATAGTCATCTGATTCAAACATATGCCCTGTCGGATCATTAAGATTAACAGGCCCATTGATAACATAACTAAACCTATTCCAACTCTGCGGATTGAATAGATCAGGAATGATCGAATCAGGTTGAATGAATCTTCCCAATTGCGGCGAATAGAACCGCGCCCTGTAATCCATGATCCCGCCCATGCCGTCGTCCAACTTGCGTTGACCGGTGTAGGTGAAGTCCGTGCCGAGGAGGGGAGAGTTGGGAATCGTCCGCGCCGCGCCGAACCCCCTAGCGGGGGCAGGTGGGAGGTAGCGCTGTTGGGATGTTAAAGTTCCGCTAGCATTGGTGACTGCGACGGTCGAGCCGAGACTTGTCCTGAGTGTAACCGAAGGATGGTCGGTGAGCAGGTATTGTAATCCCGATGCGTCTTGTGTGGCAACCATCATCCCTGCGATGGAGTAGTACTTCTTGGTCGCGCCGTCTTTCACTTCGAACTGTCCGCCCATGAAATAGGAGGTGGTCGAGTCGGGCGTTCCGCTCGTCCCTGTGAAGTGCGCCTTGCTCACACGGTCTCCGTCCCCAACCGAGTTTTAAGTTGACAAATCCCAAGAATCCATTATACTGAATATATCTCACTTAATTGACGGCAAGATAAGAAAGTGAGATATATTTTATGCAATGAAATCCAGTCCCTCTGGAGGTTCTGCGTGGATGTTCGTCTGTTTGGTGCGCGGCAGGATCGTTTCGTGAATGGTGTAACCGCCAAATTTTGGGAGTTGGCACAGGATGCCAGTCTCTCAACAATATTGCGTTGGCTCGAAGTTGTGGGTGTCTTTTTAAATCAAAAGTCATTTTCTAGAACGTCTACTCAAAATTTTTCGCAATTGCTTTGCTTCATCCCCTGCCAAGGGGTTTTTGTTTTCGGGTTGCAAAATGTGCGTTGACTCCGCGCACGGGAGCGCGGAGCGCTGTTCATGAGACAACTGCCGAGAACGTTTTGAACACGAACAGGAGAAGCGTTATGGATGAACAATAAATCAAAAAATCTTCTTCCAACAATTCAAATCATACAAAGCGAGGAGTTACCATGAGCGACCAATACAAGTACGTACTCACCGAAGCCGATATGCCCAAGGCTTGGTACAACATCAACCCGGATATGCCGGTCGACCCGGCGAAGACCGCCTGGAACGCGGTGTTGCATCCCGGCACCAAGGAGCCGGTGACGCCGGACTTCCTGGCGGTTTTATTTCCCATGAAATTCATCATGGAAGCGGTCAGCATGGACCGTTGGATCGAAATCCCGGAACCTGTGCGCGATATCTACAAACTATGGCGCCCGTCGCCCCTCTATCGCGCCAGAAGGTTGGAAAAGGCGCTCGATACGCCTGCCCATATCTACTACAAATATGAGGGAGTTTCACCCGTTGGATCGCATAAACCCAACACAGCCATCGCCCAAGCGTTTTATGCAAAAGAGGAAGGCGTCAAAGGTTTCACCACGGAAACCGGCGCGGGGCAGTGGGGCTCGGCGATGTCCATGGCGTGCAACTTCTTCGATCTGGAATGCCATGTCTACATGGTGAAGGTTTCCTACAATCAGAAACCTTATCGCCGTATCATCATGGAGAACTTCGGCGCGACGGTCACGCCCAGCCCATCGAACAAAACCCAGTACGGACAAAAAGTGCTGGCGGAGGATCCCAACAGCCCCGGTTCGCTGGGCATCGCTATTTCGGAGGCGGTGGAAGCGGCGGCGACTTCCGGCGGCAAGTACAAATATTCCCTCGGCTCCGTGCTCGGACCGGTGCTCATGCACCAGACCGTCATCGGATTGGAAGCCCTCAAGCAGTTCGATATGGCTGGCGAATACCCGGATACGGTCATCGCCTGCGTTGGCGGTGGGAGCAATTTCGCCGGGTTCACGTTCCCCTTCATCCACAAGAACCTGACCGAAGGCGCAAAGACGCGTGTTGTCGCTGTCGAGCCAGCCGCCTGCCCAACGCTCACCAAAGGTAAATATGCCTTTGACTACGGCGATACCGCACAGATGGCTCCGATCGTCAAGATGCACACGCTCGGACACAACTTCGTGCCGGAAGGAATCCATGCGGGCGGACTTCGCTATCACGGCATGGCTCCGCACGTGTCCGCGTTGGTAGACAGCGGTCACATCGAAGCGGTCGCCATCGATCAGCTCGATACGTTTGAAGGCGCGGCGATGTTTGCGAAGGCGGAGGGAATCGTCCCGGCGCCCGAATCGTCTCATGCCATCCGCGCCGCGATCAACGAGGCGTTGAAATGCAAGGCGGAGGGTGCCAAGAAGGTCATCGCCTTCAACCTCTCCGGGCATGGTATCTTCGATTTGGCGGCTTACGATGAGTACATGAAGGGCAACCTCCAGCGTTTTGAATATCCCGCTGAAAAGATCGAAGCCTCCATGAAGGAATTACCGGAGGTCGCTCTCTAACGAGCGGAATCTCTTATTCATTCCTCCAACTATATAGTTGGAGGAATGAATAGTATGGGAACCCTAACGGTAGATGGTTGGTAGTTTATGCGCACCCTTGAACCCTCTGAAATCCGCTTGCGGTTTGTGCCGCTTGAGAAATTATTACTCCATGAAGAGGATGATCCATATCGCGTGCAGCGGATCGTTGATTCGATCACGCGGGATGGATTCCTGCGCAACCCGCCCATTGTGGCGGAATATCAATCGAAATACATAGTTTTAGATGGAGCGACTCGCGTTACGGCGTTACGATCCATGGGCTTCCGGGACGCCATGGTTCAGATCGTAGAGTATGACAAGGAAACTGTAGACCTCAGCGTTTGGAATCATGTGATCGTTGGCTTGTCTCCGGATCATTTGCTTGCAGACCTTGCGGACATCGATGAATTTACAATTCAACCGATTGAAGAAATGACCGCCATCCAGCGGTTGAACGACCGTGACATCGAAGCCTGTATCATCATGCGCAACGGCTCGCAATTCGCGGTACTGTGCGAAGGCGATATTAGCGCCAAGGCTGATTTGCTTTGCCAGTTGGTCTCCGTATATCGAGGAAAAGCGGAAGTACATCGCACGGCGGCTGTAAATATGCCGCTCCTCGTCAAGGAATATCCCAACCTTTCGGCGGTCATTGCTTTTCCCGCGTACGCGCCGTCGGATGTGGTTGAGATCGCCCTCAACGGGAGCAAAATTCCCATGGGGGTGACCCGGCATCTCATCCCCGGGCGAGCGTTGGGGTTGAACATTCCCATGGAGAAGTTTGACGATTCGTCGTCCCTCGAGGAAAAGAATGCCTGGCTGGATGAAAGCATCCGCCAGAGATTGAAGGTGAACAAGATCCGGCTGTATCAGGAGCCGGTATTTGTGTTCGATGAGTGAATGAACCATGACCTCTCAATTAATGACAGGTAACGAAGCAATGGCGTTGGGGCTCGTGGAACAAGGTTGCCGTGTGGCAACCGCCTACCCCGGCACGCCGAGTTCCGAAATTTTGGCGGGGATCATCAAGTATAAGAAACGCCTCAACCGCGATATGTACGCGGAGTGGTCGGTCAACGAAAAGGTGGCGTTTGAGGTGGCGCTCGCCGCCAGTTGGACCGGGTTGAGGTCTGCCGTTGCGATGAAACAGGTGGGGCTGAACGTCGCGTCAGACCCGCTTTTCAGCGCGGCATACACCGGCGTGAAGGGCGGATTTGTCATCATCCCCGCCGACGACCCCGGACCGCACTCCTCCCAGACCGAACAAGACTCAAGATTGCTGGCGCTTACCGCCAAAGTCCCCGTATTCGACCCGTCCACGCCTGCCGAGGCGCGGGAGATGATCAAGGATGCGTTCGAACTTTCGGAGCGCTTCAAGATCCCCGTCATCGTGCGCCCGACGACGCGCTTGTGTCATGCCGTCAGCCCGAACGACGTTGACGAATCCGCGCCCGATGAAAAAATCCCGTCCGTTAAATTTCAGAAAGACCCGGTCCACTGGACCGCCACCCCCAAACTTCGATTCAAACTTCATACCGAACTCAACCAGAAATTAAGCGACATTGCCGTCGAGTTTTCCAAGTCGAAATACAACGAAACGGCGAATGCCGATAGCGGCGGCACGATAGGAATCATCGCTTCGGGCGTCGCGTATCACACCGCTCATCAGGCGTTGAGCGAGTTGGGCGTTCGCGTTCCCATGCTAAAAATCGGGACGCCGTTTCCATTGCCATCATCCTTAATTGAAAATTTCTGCGCGTCGGTCAAAACCGTTATCGTGCTGGAAGAACCCGACGCGTGCATCGAACTGCAGATCGCAGACCGCACTCAGGTGAAGGGACGATTCGACGGCGCGGTTCCCAACGCCGGCGAATTGACCCCCGAAGCGATGTTCTCGGTCTTGCATAAAATTTTCACCGAGGCGGGCATGCAAGTGAACGCCGCGCCCGAAGACGGCGAACTGAGCGCGTTCATCAAAACCCTGCCCATGCCCGTGAGGCGACCGCGCCTTTGCCCGGGCTGTTCGCATCGCTCCGCCTTTTACGCCATGAAGCGGACGTTCGGTCCGCGCGCCATTTATCCCGGCGATATCGGCTGTTACACGCTGGGAACGAATCTGCGCGCGGTGGATACTTTTGTGGATATGGGCGCTTCCATCACGATGGCGAACGGATTCTTCCAAGCCAACCGGCTCGCCAACGACGAGCGCGTCATCATGGCGACCATCGGCGACTCGACCTTTTTACATTCGGGCATTCCCCCGCTGATCAACGCCGTCCACACGGGAGCGCGATTTGTGCTGTTGATCCTCGACAACCACACCACCGCCATGACCGGCTTTCAGCCGACCGCCGCAAACGATTATCTCGCCGACGGTTCCGAAGCGCCGCGCAAAGTTTCCATTCCCGATCTGGTTCGCGCCTGCGGGGTCGAATATCTCAAAGTGACCGACCCGTACGAGCAGGAAGACTTCGCGGAAATCCTGAAAGAGGCGCAAGCCCACGCGCAATCTCCGAACGGAGGCGTGGCGGTGGTCATCGCGGACCGTCCGTGCGTTTTGTACGACAAGGAGCCGATACTCGAAAATCCGCTTCCCGTCATCATCACGGAAGAATGCGACGGATGCCGCTTCTGCACTGAAGCCTTTGAATGCCCCGCGTTGGTTCTTCGCGCCGACGGCAGTCGCGTGGACATTGATTACACCATCTGCGTGGACTGCGGTCAGTGCATAGACGCCTGCCATAAAGGATTCATCGTTCCGAAGATCGCTGAAATGGCTGGGGAAAATTTACAATCATGAACTCAACCGACACCAACGAACGCAAGGTCATCATCACGGGCATCGGCGGGCAGGGAATTGTCTTCCTCACGCGCCTGCTCTCGAACACCGCGCTCGCGCTTGGACGCGGCGTGGTCGTCTCTGAAACGCATGGGATGAGTCAGCGCGGAGGCTCGGTCATCTCGCATCTCAAGATCAACGGGAGCGACGCGCCATTGATACAACGCGGCTCGGCGGATGTGATCATCGCCATGGACCCCGCCGAAGCCGTGCAAAACCTCGATTTCATGCGTCGCGGCGGGATGGTTTTTGTCAACTCCAATGAAGGTCTGCATCCCAACCTCGCGCCGCATCTCGAACGCTTGAACATCCGCGTGTGGAATTTCCCCGCCACCGCCATCGCCGTCGAGCTGGGTTCGCCCGCCGCCGCGAACATCGTCATGGCGGGGTTCGTCGCGGCATTCGACATGTTGGAACTTCCATACGAAGACATGATTCGAACGCTCAAACAAATTTCAAAAAAGGGAAGCGAAAAAAATTTACAGGCGATCAACGCGGGCTTTGAGGCGGGGAAGAAGATGAACGAAAAAGAAATTGAACACAAAGGACACGAAGTGCACAAAGGGGAGGAAAGGAATCAATCTGTGGGTTTTCCTTCGTGATCTTTGTGATGTTTCGACAAGCTCAACACAAGCCTTCGCGGTTAAAAGATTTTCAAAATCACACTCCTAACATGAACTCATTCGATCACTTCACCCCCGCCACATTGAACGAAGCCCTTTCGATTTTATCCAAGCGCAACGGCAACGCGGCGATCATCGCGGGCGGCACCGACCTGCTTCTCAGGATGAAAAATCACATCCTCAAGCCCGCCGCCGTCCTCAACGTTAAACGCATTCCCGAACTGCGCGCGCTTTCATACGATTCAAATGAAGGATTGCGCCTCGGCGCTCTCACCACGCTTCGGGATTTAACCCGCTCGCCTCTCGTCCGCGACCGTCATCCTGTTCTCGCCCGCGCGGCTGGACTCATGGCTTCGGAACAGATTCGCAGTCTCGCCACGCTGGGAGGAAATTTGTGCAACGCCTCGCCCTCCGCAGACCTTGCCCCGCCTCTCATCGCCCTCGATGCTGTCGCCTGCCTCGCGAGTCTTTCCTCCGAGCGGCAGATTCCGCTCGCCGAATTTTTTACAGGTCCCGGGAAATCCGTTTTGCAAAAAGGCGAGTTGTTAAAAGAAATCATCATCCCGCCGCCGCAGGGGAAGACGACCTACCTCAAACATTCGCCGCGCGCGTTCATGGACATTGCCATCGTCGGCGCGGCTGTGCGGATTCAACAACAGGGGGGAATATGCCAACAGGCGCGAATCGTGCTTGGGGCGGTCGCGCCAACTCCACTTCGGGTGAGAAGCGGGGAAGAGTCGCTGGAGGGGCAAACGCTCACAGACGAATCAATCCGCCAAGCCGCGAAGATATCCGCCGAGGCGTGTTCCCCCATCAGCGACACGCGCGGCGCGGCGTGGTATCGAAAACGAATGGTCGAAGTTCTGGTACGGAGAGGCATCGAAGCGACATTATGAAAACGCTCATCACGCTTACCGTCAACGGCGACGCGCATGAACTTTATGTTGACGCGCGCCGAACCTTGCTGGACGTTCTGCGAAACGAGCTCGGACTCATGGGCGCTCATCGCGGATGCGACTCGGGCGATTGCGGCGCATGCACCGTCATCGTGAACGCCCAGCCTGTGACTTCGTGCATGATGCTTGCGGCAGATTGGAACGGCGCGGAAATCCTCACTGTAGAAGGCATGGCGCAAGACGGGCAACTACACCCCATTCAACGCGCGCTGGTCGAGAAGGGCGGAATCCAATGCGGCTTTTGCACGCCGGGTTTTGTGATGAACATCAAAGCGCTGTTGGATGAAAACCCCAAGCCGAGCGAAGACGAAGTCCGCGCGTGGCTGGCGGGGAATCTCTGCCGATGCACGGGCTACGCAAAGATCGTCGAAGCGGCGCTGAGCGTTGCGGAGGGAACATCATGACGGATACGCCGCTCATCGGTCAACGCGTTCCCAAACTGGACGCGCCCAACAAAGCGACGGGCAAGACCACCTACGGTCATGACGTGCGCCTGCCGGGCATGTTGCACGGACGGATCTTGTATTCGCGTTATCCGCACGCAAAGATCATCCGCCTGGATACCTCCCGCGCCGAAAAATTGCGCGGCGTCAAATGCGTGTTGACTCCAAAGGATAACCCGCCGCATCTGTTCGGCTACGGCAAAGACAACAAGCCGTTCAAAGATGTGGCGCGGAGCTCGCGCGACGAGATCGCGGGCGTGGTCGCCACCGACCCCGATATTGCCGAAGAAGCGTTATCGCTCATCGAAGCGGATTACGAACTTCTGCCGAACATCTTTTCTCCGCGCGAGGCGCTGGCGGAAGGCGCGTTGTTGATCCATCCCGAACACGGCTCGAATCTTTTTCAGCGTTACAACTACTCGCACGGCGATTTGGCGCAAGGCGAAAGCGACTCGGCGGTGGTGGTGGAAGAAAAATTTTTGCTTCCGTATGTGTCGCATGTGTGCATGGAGACCAGCGTGGTCGTCGCGCAGTTCGACCATCGCGGTCATCTGACGCTGTGGAGCACGACGCAAATCCCGTTTTTATTACAGCGCGATCTATCCGAAGCGTTGGGAATCTCCGGGAGCAACGTCCGCATCATCCAAACCGCCGTCGGCGGCGCGTTCGGGCGCGGGCTGGATATTTATCCCTACGAACCCATCGCGGCGTTGATGTCGCGCAAGACGGGCCAGCCGGTGCGCGTGGCGTTCTCGCGCGAGGAGGAATTTTTGGCGGGTCCCGCGCGCCAGCCAGCGGAGGTGATCGCGCGGGCGGGCGCAAATGCGGATGGAACGCTCACGTTCCGGGACGTGTCGTGCATGTTGGATGTGGGCGCGTACATTTCGTGGGGAACGGTCACGCCGCTGGTGATGATGGAAACCACCGCGTCGCTGTATCAGGTTCCTCATGCGCGTTTTACGGCGGACTGCGTTTACACCAACAATTTAATTACGGGCGCGATGCGCGGCTACGGCAATCCGCAATCCACCTTCTTCATCGAAACGCTCATGGATCGTCTTGCCGAGGCGTTGAACATGGACCCTGTGGACTTTCGCATCATGAACGCGAACGTCCCCAACTCCACAACGCCGCAGGGATTGGTCATCACCTCATGCGGGTTGAAGGAATGTCTCGAAGCCGTCGCCGCGAGCGCGGACCGAAGCGTGGCGCAAGAAGCGCCGAGTTCTTCATCGAAGAAATCTTCCATGATGGAACAAGGCAACAACGGAAATCTGCCGCCGTACCTCAAACGCGGGATCGGGTTCGCCTCCACGTTGAACGTCGGCGGTGGCGCGCGCATCTATCGCAGTGACGGCTGTGGCGCGACGGTCAAAGTGGACGACTTCGGTCACGTCACGCTGGTGACCGGTTCGACGGAAATCGGTCAGGGTTCGGAGACGGTGTTGGCTCAAATCGTCGCGCAAACGTTGGGCGTGAGGATCGAAAACGTCACCGTGTTGAACAGCGACACCGACATCAAGCCGTGGGATGTGGGAGTCCATGCGAGCAGGACGACGTTCATCGCGGGCAACGCCGCCTATCTCGCGGCAGTGGACGCGCGGAATCAAATCTTCGAGACGGCTTCGCAACTGCTGGGCGTCGACGCGGATCAACTGTCTGCCAGGGAGGGGCAGGTCGCCGTCAAGAATGAAGCGGGGAAGTCCATCTCGCTGGAGCAGGTTGCCCGTCGTCGTCATTTCAGGGAGGGCGGCAAGGTCATCCTCGGCGAAGGTTGGTACGACCCGCCGACTCAACTGGTGGACAAGGATACGTATAAAGGAAACATCTCGGCGGCGTACGGCTTCGGCGCGCAAATGGCGGAAGTGGAAGTGGACACCGAAACGGGCAAGGTGCGCGTGTTGCGGCTGGCGTGCGCGAACGACGTGGGTCACGCGATCAACCCGATGGCGGTGGAAGGGCAGATCGAAGGCGGGGCGCAAATGGGTTTGGGGTATGCGTTGACCGAAGAGTTGATCGTGAAGGACGGTAAAGTGTTGAACCCCGACCTGCTCGATTATCGTTTGTTCACGTCCGCCGATATGCCGATCATCGAAACGCACATCATCGAGACCGACGACCCGGGCGGTCCGTTCGGCGCGAAAGGCGTGGGTGAAATGGGAGGCACTCCCACCGCCGCCGCAATTGCCAACGCGATCTACGACGCGGTAGGCGTGCGGATGAATCAAGTGCCGATGACGCCCGAACGCGTTCTGGCGGCGTTGGATGCAAAAGCGTAGATGGCGTTCTCTAACGCCATCTGGCGCGTTTGAGAACGCGCCCTACGCGCGAGAGCCAAGGAGACAGAATGACGAAACCCCGCTTCAACCCCGACCTGCTGAATGTTCCTCTTTATGTGGGAGGCAGAGCCATTCAGGAGATACAGGAAAAATACGGACTTGAAAAGGTGGTCAAACTCGCATCGAATGAAAGCCCAGTGGGTTCGTCTCCGCTTGCGATTCAAGCCGCGCTGGAAATGATGGCTGAAGCGCATCGCTACCCCGGCGTGGGAGACGTTAACCTGCGCCGCAAACTGGCGGAACGGTTCGGGCAAAGGCTGACCGAAAATAATTTTCTGATCGGCAACGGCGCGACGGATTTGCTGAGGATGATCACGCAAGCGTTCACTTTCGACGGCGGCAACAACATCATGGCAGACGCGACGTTTCCGATGTATAAAATTCTCACCACCACATTCAGCGGCGAGAGTCGCATCGTTCCGTTGAACGCGCGTCACCGCTTCGATCTCGACGCGATCCTCGCCGCGATCGACGACGATACGCGCATTGTTTTTCTCTGCACGCCGAACAACCCCACAGGCATGATCATCACACAAAACGAATTTGACCGTTTCATGGGTAAAGTTCCCGATCATGTGGTCGTGCTGATGGACGAGTCCTATCATGATTATGTGACCGATTCAACTCACGCCGAAAGTTTGCATTACGTCGAAAAGGGACGCAATGTTATCGTCTTGCGGAGTTTTTCCAAGGCTTCGGGTCTGGCGAACCTGCGCGTGGGATACATGATCGCCCCTGTTGAAATCGCAGAGTATGTCCGTCACGCGCTCCTGCCGTTCAACACCAGCGACATCGCCCTGTGCGCCGCCGCCGCCAGCATGGACGACGACGAGTACAACGAACTTCAACGCAGGACGGTTCTGGACGGACGCGATTACTTTCAATCCGCTTTTTCCGATCTGGATTTACAGACCATTCCGAGTCAGGCAAACTTTGTTACGTTCCTCGCTCCGTCGTTGGGATCGGTTCGCCTGACGGAATTGCTCTTGCAACGCGGATTCATCGTCCGTGAGTTGACGATGTTCGGGATGAAGAACGCCATCCGCGTGAGCGTGGGGACGATGGAAGAAAATATGGACTTTATCAAAACCCTCAAACACGTGTTGGAAACGGAAGGAGTCGCCGCGTGACGTACATCAAACGCATCGAACGGGTCGCATTGGCTGTGCCAAATCTGGAAGAGGCGAAGAATTTTTTCGAGCGGTGGTTCGACGCCAAATTCCACGACGAAGAAAACATCGATGACATGGGCATCCGCTATCGTCCGTTTGAGGTGGGCGAGAGCCTGATGGAATTGCTCGAACCGACGCGCGAAGACAGCCCTGTGGCGAAGTTCCTCAAACGCAACGGCGGACCCGGCGTGCATCACATCACCTATGAAGTGGACGATTTAGATGAAGCCATCGCGGAGTTGGAACGGCGCGGCGGGCGCATCGCCTATCGTCACACCTACGGCGAAGGCGTCACGTTCGAGGGAAAGGTTTGGCGCGAGGCGTTCGTGCATCCCAAGGATGCGTTTGGCGTTTTGATTCATCTCGCGGAGAAGAAGGCTGTGCGATCATAAACCAAAAAGCTTGAACCACGGAGACACGGAGACACAAAGATTTAAAAAACTCCGTGACTCGGTGTCTCCGTGGTTAGCGCGAATTCTTGTACAACATATGACCCACTTCGACTCTCTCACCGTCCTCTCCCTCGAACAGGCGACGACGCTTCCTTATATGACTTTGAAACTGGTCATGGATGGGATGCGGGTCATCCGCCTCGAGTCGCCTCCGCGCGGCGACCCGAACCGCTGGGTGGGTCCGCAGGTGTTGCCCAGCTCGAATGGCGGGACCAGCTTCGAGTCCGGGATGAACGCTTATTTCCTTCCGAATAATTTGGGAAAAGAATCCATCACGCTTAACCTTGTCGAGCAAGCGGGGCGCGAAATCCTGCATCGCCTGATCCGCGAAACGCCGATCGACATCTTCGCCACGAATCAGCGACCCGACTCGTATAAAAAACTCGGCATCGATTACGAAACGTTGAGCGCGGTCAAGCCCGATTTGATCTGGGTGGGCATCACGGGTTTTGGACCGACGAGCAATGAAGCGGCGTATGATCCGATCTTGCAGGCGCGCGCGGGCTTCATGGAATTGACGGGCGAAGCGCATGGCGACCCGATGGTCTTCGGCTTGCCGATGGTGGATTTGGGCGCGGGCGAACACGCCTACGGTCTGGTGATGAAGGCGTTGTATCACCGAGCCGTCACAGGCGAAGGGGCGCGGCTCGATATTTCGATGTTTCAATCCGCCGTCTCGTGGATGGTCTCGCCTGTCCTGCTCTCGCGCAGTTTCGACGTGAAGGCGGCGCGGCGCGGCAACACGCATCAATTCTTCGCGCCTGTGTCGGTCTACCCCACGTCGGATGGATTCGTGTACCTCGCCGTCGGCAACGACCGTCAATGGGAGGCGCTGACGGGGCAAGCGGGATTCGAGTCGCTTGCGAACGAAAACTATAAACACAACGCGGGGCGCATCGCCGCAGTGGAAGAGCTCAACAGGCAATTGAGCGCGATTTTCAAAAAATATTCAACCGCTGAGATCATCGAAATGTGCAACAAAATCGGAGCGCCGATCTCGCGGGTGAACGACATCCCGCAAGTCTGCGCCGACCCATTGATCGCGAGTCAACTGGTGAAGGCGCGCGATTCGCGTTCTGGAATCGAAATCGCCATCCCGCCGCCAGCGGTGATTTCGGCGCATTTGAAAGACAAAGGTCTGACGCTTGGATTCCCTCCGCGTTTGGGCGAGCATAATGAAAGCGTGTTCGAACCGCTGGGCTGCGATGTGAATGAGTTGAAGGAGAAAGGAATCATTTAGAAACATTCTCAATCATGTCACCCTGAGCGGAGCGAAGGGTCTCTGTCTCGATTGCAAGAGACTCTTCGGTCGCTCCGCTCCCTCAGAGTGACATGACATGATGTTTTGAAATAATTATTTCTCTACCGTACATGGCGCTCTTTTTACCGCTAAGAGCGCGAAGAACGCAAAGATCTAAAGGTTTTCTTGGCGCACTTTGCGGGCTTCGCGGTGCATAGGTACGGTAACAAAATAATTATCAGGCATACAAAATGGATATCATCCTGACCGAAGAACAAAAACAATTCCGCGACTCCGTCCGCAGTTTTGTGGATAAGGAAGTGATTCCCGCCGCGCAAGAGATGGACGAGACAGGCGAATTTCCGCGCGCGCTCTTTCAACGCTGCGCCGCCAACGGTTACTTCGCCCTGCGGTATCCCGAATCCGTCGGCGGCATGGACGCGGACTTCCTCACCTACTGCCTGATGATGGAAGAAATCGCGCGCGGTTCGCTCTCGCTGGGAGCGGCAGTCGCCATGCAAACGCTGATGGGCACAGACCTGGTCCATCGCTTCGGCACGGACGAGCATCGTCAACGCCTGCTCATGCCCGCATTGCGCGGAGAAAAGATCGGCACGATCGCGATGACCGAACCCGACTTCGGCTCCGACCTCGGCGGCATCACCACCCGCGCGATTCAAAAGGATGGCGGCTGGGAGATTCACGGCAGGAAGATGTGGATCACCTCCGCGACCGTGGCGGACTTCTTCACCGTCGCCGCAAAAACGGACCCCGAGGCTGGATTCAAAGGAATTGACTTTTTCCTCGTCGAGAAGGAACGCGCGGGGGTCCGCGTGGGACGCAAGATCGAAAAGATGGGCGTGCGCGCCTCCGAAACCTCCGAGTTGATTCTGGAACGCGTGCAAATCCCAGCGGAGAACATGCTCGGCAAACAGGGAACGGGATTCAAAAATCTGGGCGACATCCTGTGCCAGATCCGCGTGATGACGGGCGCGTTGGCGTTGGGTTTGGGCGAGGCGGCGTTGAAATCGTCCATTAAATATTCCAATGAGCGCGTCCAGTCCGGGCAAACGATTGCAAACTATCAAGCCGTCTCGCACAAGATCGCCGAGATGGGCACGCGGCTGGAGGCGGCGCGCGCGCTGGTCTATCAGGCGGCGAAGGATATTGACGCGGGCAACAAGGACGTCAAACTCGCGTCCATGACAAAATTATTCGCCACCGAAACCGCCAACTTCATCGCCGACGAATGCACGCGCATCTATGGCAGTTACGGCTTTGCCATGGAATACGACGCGCAGCGCTACTACCGCGACGCGCGATTTCTCTTATACGGCGGCGGCACATCCGAGGTGTTACGCAACGTCATCTCCAAGGCGATGGGCGCGCCAGAGCCGCGGAAATAATTTATCCGCAGATGACACAGATTGCGCAGATTCAAAAAAAATCTGCGTTTATCAGCGTATATCTGCGTCCCGTTTTTATTTTGTCGGAATAAGAAATCGAATCTATGACAAACAAACCCATCCGAGTATTGATCGCCAAACCGGGGTTGGACGGTCACGACCGCGGTGCGAGACTGGTCACGCTCGCGTTACGCGACGCGGGCTTTGAGGTGATCTACCCCGGCTTGCATCAGACCGTCGCCAAGATTGTCGAAAGCGCGCTGCAAGAAGACGTGGACGTGATCGGTCTGTCCATTCTCTCCGGGGCGCATCTGCCCATCGCGGAAAAATTGATGAACGAACTCCGCAAGTCGGGCATGGACGACAAACTCGTCATCGTCGGCGGCAACATCCCCGAACAGGACATCCCCGCGTTGACCGCGTTCGGCGTGGCGGGCGTATTCCCCACAGGCAGTCCGTTCGAAGAGATCGCCGCGTTCATACGAAACAGCATCGCGGAAAAAGCGTAATCGGCGTTCTCTAACGCCGATAAGGTGGCGCGTTTGAGAACGCGCCCCACGCGCAACTAACAGGAGCATGCAATGGCAGACAAAATTCGAGATGTGATTCTGGAATCGGGCATCCCCGTCAAACCCGTGTACGGACCCGAAGACCTGAAAGAGATCGACGCCGCCAGCGACATCGGCAAGCCAGGCGAATTTCCGTTCACGCGCGGGATTCATCCCTTCATGTATCGTCAGCGGCCGTTCACCATGCGTCAGTACGCCGGGTTTGGAATGCCGCATGAAACGAATCAACGCTTCAAGTTCCTGATCGAGAACGGACAAAATGCCCTCAACGTCGCGTTCGATCTTCCGACTCAAATGGGATTGGATTCGAGCGATCCATTGGCGGAGGGAGAAGTCGGTCGCGTGGGCATGGCGGTGGACACGCTCGCCGACATGGAAGTCGCTTTCGCGGGCATCCCCATCGACCAGATCAGCGTCTCACTCACCATCAACGCGGTGGCGGCTCCCATCATGGCGATGTATTTCGTCGCTGCCGAGAAACAGGGCGTCCCGTTGAATCAAGTGCGCGGCACGGCGCAGAACGACATCCTCAAAGAATACATCGGGCGCGGCGCGTGGATCTTCCCCGTCGAGCCAGCCGTCCGCTTGATCGGCGACACGATCGAGTTTTGCGCGCGCAACGCGCCGAAGTATTATCCCGTTTCGGTGTGCGGATACCACATCCGCGAGTCGGGCGCGAACCCAATGCAGGAGATCGCCTACGCCTACGCCATCGCGCGCGAATACATAAAGCGCGGACTCGAACGCGGCTTGAGCGTGGACGACTTCGCCGGGCAAATCTCGTTCAACTTCGACATTTACGGCAACTTCTTCGAGCAGATTTCAAAGTTCCGCGCGGCGCGGCGCTTATGGGCGCGAATCATCAAAGACGAATTCGGCGCGAAGAATCCCAGCACGATGATGATGAAGATGATCGCGGGCGGCGGCGGGGGCGGTCTCACCATCGAACAGCCTGAAAACAACATCGTGCGCGGCGCGTACTACGCGCTCATCTCCGCGCTCTCCGGCACGCAGACGATGGCGCTGTGCAGTTACGACGAGGCGTACACCATTCCAACCGAAAAAGCCGCGCTGATCTCGCTCCGCACCATGCAAATTCTGATCGAAGAGATGGGCATCGGCGACACCGTTGACCCGCTCGGCGGATCGTACTACGTCGAAAGTTTGACCAGCGAATTCGAGCGCCGCATGGCTGACGAGATCAAGCGCGTGGACGAACAGTGGGGCGGAATCGTGGAGGCGGTCAGCGCGGGAATTTTGCAGGGCGAGGTGGCGCGTCAAGCCTATCAGTTTGAAAAAGGCGTCCAGGATGGGTCAATTCCAAAAGTCGGAGTGAACCGCTTTCGCATGGAGGAGGAAAAGCGCGACGTGGCGCTGCATCCGTATGATGCGAAACAGGCGGAGGAGTCGATCCGCCGCACCGCGGAAGTGATCGCGGCTCGCGACGCAGGGACGGTTGATTCGGCTCTTCAAAAAGTCCGCGACGCGGCGAGTAACGGGCAGAACACGATGCCCGCGCTCATCGAAGCGGTGCGCGCGTATGCGACGATCGGCGAAATCACAAAAACGCTGAAAGAAGTCTTCGGCGAATATGCGGAACAGGTGCGGCTCTAGTACGGCAAGATTCATCTTGCCATTAGCGCAAAGTGAACTTTGCGGTACGAACGATATCAGGAGAATCTATGCGGCTTGGTTGTGACATCGGCGGGACGTTCACCGATTTTGTATTGCTCGACGATGAAACGGGCGAGATCAAAGTGTATAAATGCCTCACCACCCCCGGCGATCCGTCCGACGCGGTGGAGGAGGGCGTGCGGGCGTTGACGAATCGCGTACCTGAACTCGCGCAAAAAATGAAGGAAGTGATCCACGGCACCACGCTGGTGATCAACGCCATCATCGAACGCAAAGGCGCGTTGACGGGTTTGATCACCACAGAGGGATTCCGCGACGTGCTTGAACTCGGGCGCGAGACTCGTTACGCGCCGTACGATGTCTTCGCCGAGTTTCCGAAACCGCTCGTGCCGCGCCCGTTGCGTATGGAAGTCAGCGAGCGATTGCGCGCCGACGGCAGTGTGTTGAAAGCGTTGGATACGAAACAGGCGGGGGAGGTTGTCCGCGCATTGAAGGACGAAGGCGTGAAGTCCATTGCGATTTGTTTGCTCAACTCGTTCGAGAATCCCGCGCACGAGCTGGCGGTCAAGGAGATCATCGCAACAGAATTTCCAGAGGTTTCCATCTCCACCTCGTATGAAGTCCTGCCGCAGATCCGCGAATACGAACGCACAAGCACCACCGTCGCTAACGCCTACGTCAAACCGCTGACTGAAACGTACCTGCGAAAACTTGCCAGCCGATTGAGTTCACTCGGATTCAATGGACAGTTGTTCATCATGCTCTCCAGCGGCGGCGTCACGTCCGTCGAGACAGCGGCGGAGTTTCCAGTTCGCATCATCGAGTCGGGTCCGACGGCGGCGGTCATCGCGGGTGAATATTTCAGCCGTCTCTTCGATCTGCCCGAAATGTTTTGCTTCGACATGGGCGGCACCACCGCGAAGTCCTGCCTCATTCAAGGAGGCGTGGCTGGGGTTGTACCCACGTTCGAGGTGGGCAGAGTCCAGCGCTTCATGAAGGGAAGCGGGCTGACGATTCAAGTCCCAGTTGTGGATTTGATGGAGATCGGCGCGGGCGGCGGGAGCATCGCGCATCTCTCGCGCCTCGGCACGCTGCAAGTCGGACCTGAAAGCGCGGGCGCGGAACCAGGTCCCATCTGCTACGGGCGCGGGGGCAAACGTCCCACCGTCACCGATGCGGATCTTTTACTCGGTTATCTCGACGCGGAATATTTTCTCGGCGGCGAGATGAAACTGGATATCGAATCTGCGCGGCGCGGCGTGGAGGAGCAGATCGCGCAACCGCTCGGCGTTTCGTACATTCAGGCGGTGTGGGGCATTCACGACCTGATCAACGAAACGATGGCGGCGGCGGCGAAGACGCATATCGCTGAACGCGGAGGGAATCCCAAAGTGACGACGGTCGCCGCGTTCGGCGGCGCGGGACCCGTCCACGCGTACGGGTTGGCGCGCAAACTCGGCGCGCCGAAAGTGATCGTGCCGCCCAACGCGGGAGTCGGCTCCGCTATGGGATTCTTCACCGCTCCCCGCGCCTTCGATCTGGTTCGCAGTCACAAAGCGCCGCTCGCCAGCGCGGACTTGGAAGAGATCGAAAAACTTTTCCGCGCGATGGAAATGGAAGGCGAACGCGCCCTGCGAACGGCGGGCGCGACGGATGAAATTTCCTTCACCCGCTCGGTGGACGCGCGTTTCATCGGTCAGGGCGCGGAAACGAACCTGCCTCTCCCTAGCGGGTCTTTCGCGCAACTCCAACCGAACGAACTGCGGAATCTGTTCGATAAAAATTATGAGCGTCTCTACGGGCGGACGTACCCGGAGATTCCCATCGAGTTGGTCAACTTCCGCGCGCGAGCGAGTCTGCCCGTCCAGCCGTTGAAACTTCAAGAGTTGGCTAAAAAGAAAGGCGACGTAAAAAACGCGGTCAAAGGCGAGCGGCTGGCGTTCTCTGGTCAGGCAAAAGAGTTCATCCCCTTCAAAGTCTATGACCGTTACAAGTTATTCCCTGGCGCGTCCTTTGCGGGACCCGCCATCATCGAAGAGCGCGAATCCACCATCATCGTCGGCGAAAGCGCGGCTGTTTCGATTGACCCATACGGATTCCTATGGATGGAAATGCAGTGAATTTGCCGTACCGCAAAGTTCACTTTGCGAGGAGAGGAATCGCAAGATAAATCTTGCGCTACGGAAACTAACCTATGACTCAAACCTTCGATCCCATCACGCTCGAAATTCTCTGGCGGCGGCTCATCTCCATTGTGGACGAAGCCGACGCCACCGTAGCGCGAACCGCGTTCTCCAGTCTCTTGCGCGACGCGCACGATTACACCTGCATGTTCACCGACCGTCACGGGCGCGAACTGGCGCAAGGGACTCTCGCCACGCCCGGTCAATCGGGCGCAATGGCGCTGGGCATCCGCAATCTCGCGCAAAAATTGTCCGCAGATTCCCTGCACCCCGGCGATGTCTTCATCACCAACGATCCCTGGGCGCTGGCGGGGCATCTCAACGACATTTGCGTATTCAGCCCGATCTTTCACAAAGGGAATCTTGTCGCGTTCACCGCTTGCGTTTTGCATCACTCCGATATCGGCGGGCGGGTTGCGTCTGATAATCACGATGTCTTTGAAGAGGGCTTGTTCATTCCGCTGGTGAAGTTGTACGAGCGCGGCGAATTGAATCAAGCCGTGCTGGATATGATCCGCTGGAACGTTCGCACGCCCGAAAATGTCATCGGCGACATCCGCTCGCAAACGGCGGCGAACCACGTCTGCGCCGCGCAAGTTCAGCGGATGCTGGAGGAATATCAACTCGACTCGTTGGACGACCTCGCGGATGAAATCATCGCCCGCAGTGAACGAAGCGTCCGCTCGGCGATCGAACAAGTCCCCGATGGAATCTATCGCGCCGAAGGCGTCATCGAACAGATGGAAGGGCAGAACGATATCGTCATCAAAGCCGCCGTCGAAATCAAAGACAGCGGCATCGCCGTAGACCTCGCGGGTTCGTCGCCGCAAGTCAGTTGGGGCGGCAACGTGGTGTACAACTTCACCTTCGCCTACGTCCACATGGCGATCAAGAGCATCTTCGATCCCGACATTCCCAACAATCACGGCAGTGTGGCGGTTATCAAACTCAACGCGCCCGAAGGAAGCGTGGTCAACTGCCGCTTCCCAGCCGCCGTCGCCGCGCGGATGCAGATCGGTCACTTCATGGCGGAAATCATCTATCGCGCGTTGGCGCAGGCGCTGCCGCATCGCGTTATCGCATCCAGCGGCGGCACGCCCGCCACGATGAACGTCTTTTATGGAACGCGCAGCGACGGCAGACCCTGGCATTCGGTCATCATCCGCGGCGGGGGCATGGGCGCAAGCAGCGCCCGCGACGGCGAAAACAGTTATATCTTCCCCGCCAACGGCGCGAACACGCCCATCGAGATCCTCGAAAGCGACACGCCTCTCATCGTCGAACGCCGCGAACTTTTGATGGATTCGGGCGGAGCGGGGAGATTCCGTGGCGGGCTTGGGACTCGCACCATCTTCCGCGTGCCAGACGACGAACACGCGCCTCCGACGCCCGTCAGCCTGGGCATCCAATCTGGACGCTTTCGCCTCCCCCCCGAGGGACTCGCTGGCGGGCAGGCTGGCTCGCGCGCAAAATTTCTCGTCAACGGGGAGAGGGGGAATCCCTACGGGCTGACCAAACTCAACCCCGGCGACGTTGTCACCATGGACGCGGCGGGTGGCGGCGGCTACGGCTCCCCCTCCGAACGCGATCGCGACTCGCTTGTCGAAGACATCCGCGCAGGGTGGGTATCAAAGGAAAGGGCAAAAGCGGACTACGGGGCGGGGGACATTCCTTAAATTTTCGATTACCGTGTTGACAATTCCCAAAATAGAGGTATACTAAACATATATCACTTTTGTTACGATGTGTTGAAATAGTGAGACATATTTAGGACTGGAGGTTTTGCATGACCTTGCGGCTGTTTGAAACATGGCAGAACCAAACCCTCGAGGGAATCTTCGCGGAGTGCCGCGAACTGGCGGAGGACGCCGACTTCCCCACAGTGAAACGCTGGCGCGAAAATGGGGGCAAGGTGTTGGGGCATTTCCAAGTCTACTTCCCCGAAGAGATCGCCCACGCGGCGGGGATGTTGCCGCTCAAAATGCGCGGCGCGCCCGTCGAACCGACCCACTCCGACTCGCGCTTCGGATCCTACCTTTGCTCGATCCTCAAAACAAACCTTGAACTCGTCCTGAGCAACCGCGTCGAACTGGATATGTTCGTCACCCATCCCATCTGCGACGCGGCGCGGAATCTGGCGGCGGTGTGGGGGCGGAATTATTCGTATCCATGCCAGATTTTGTACCTGCCGCAGAACGCAAACTCTCGCGCTTCGGCTGAATACCTGCGCGGGGAATACGAACGAGTGAAGAACGACATCGAAGCGCTGACGGGGACCAAGGTCACGGATGAAGCGTTGAGAAATTCCATCGCCGTGTATAACGAGAATCGCAGTCTCTTGCGAAAGATTTACGAGATCAAACGCAGACAGCCCTGGCTGCTTTCGGGCTTTGAAGCGTATCTGTTGATGAACGTCGGCGGGATGATTTTGCGCGAAGAGCATAACGAAATGCTCAAAGCGGCGATTCCGCTGATCGAGGCGCGACCCGCCAAACGTCAGGATAAGATTCGCGTGGTCTTCGAGGGCGGGTTCTGCGAACAGCCTCCGCTCGATTTGATCCGCGCGATCTCGCAATCCTGTTACATCGTGGACGACGATCTATTGATCGGCTTAAGATGGATTCTCGAAGACGTTCCGCTCGAAGGCGACCTGTTGATGAACATGGCGGACGCGTATCTCGAAAAATCCACCTACAGCCCCGTGCAACACGACGCGCGCAAGCCGAAGGAAAAGATGCTGTTGCAACGCATCGCCGACTCGGGCGCGGAGGCGGCGATCATCACCGCCGCGAAGATGTGCGAGCCTGGGCTTGAAGATCAGGTGTCGTACACGAAGGCGCTCGATGAAAAGGGCATTCCGTATTTCGTGGGCGAGTTTGAAGAAAACATGACCAGTTTCGACAGCATGGAAATTCAACTGGAGACGTTCACGGAGAATTTGATATTCAGTTAGCGAACGCGTAGGCGACGTTCTCTAACGTCGCTGAATGCGCTAGAGAGCGCATCCTACGCGCGATGAAAGGTGAACCATGACCGAAACCAAAACTGACGAACTCGTGGGACGCGGCAACAAGGAAGGGGCGGACCTGTTCCGCGAGTGGTTCGATGGACTCGCCGAAACCGCAAAACAGGGAAAGGGCGCGGCGTATGTCTTTGTGATGGGCAGTATGGCGGAATTACTGCACGTGTTCGATTTTCCGCTGGTTCTGCCTGAGATCACTTCGCTTCAAACCGCCGTGCGGCGCGTGGCAGATACCTATCTCGCGGAAGCCGAAGATTACGGTTACTCGCCCGATATCTGCGGTTACGTCAAAGCCGATATTGCGGTTCAACTGCGCGGCGGACAACACCCCATGGGACAGATTCCGAAACCGTCCATTGCCGTGATGACTAACGCCTGCAACACCTACATCAAATGGGCTGAGATTTGGGAGCGCATGTACGGCATTCCGCTCGTCGTGTTGGACGTGCCAGCCACCCGTCAGGCGGGCGGACAGTTCCAGCCTGGCAGTTCCGATTTCGAGCGCGACCGCAAATACGTCGAAGCGCAGATTCGGGAGTTGATCCCGCTCTGCGAACAGGTCTCAGGCAAAAAGTTCGATATCGACCGCCTGCGCGAATCGCTCGGCTACGCCAACGATATGAACGAAGGCTGGCGGCGCGTGTTGGAACTCAACAAGAGCAAGCCCTCGCTCTTCAACGCGGTGACGGATGGCACGGTCTATCTGGGCGTTTCCAATAATCTGCGCGGCACGAAGAAGGGCAGTCAGTTCTTCAAGAATCTGGTTGAAGAGATGGAATACAAATCCGCGCACGGCATCGGCACGCAGATCGTCGAGAAATACAGGCTCGGTTTCGTCGGCGTGCCATGCTATCCGATCTTCCGACGCTTTAGCGAATTGTTCACCGAGTGGGGCGGCAACTTCGTCCACTCCACGTATTTAAACTTCGCTTCGGGCGGCGGGAGTCTCGGCTATCAATACGATGTGAACCGCCCTATCGAAAGTTTGGCGGAGGGATTCTTGATCAGCGTGCGCGAGGCGATGGACAACATGTTCCACCAGGACCGCGTCGTGATCGACTGGGTGAAGAATTACGATCTGGACGGCGTGGTCTATCACCCCATCAAATCCTGCCGCACGGTTTCGACGGGTCTCGCCGACGGGCGGCGGGCGATGATGGCGGCGACCGACGTTCCCAGCCTGTTCATCGAATCTGACATGATGGACAAGCGCGTCGTTTCCGAAGCGCAGATGAAGAACCGCGCCGACGCGTTCTTTGAAGGTCTCGCGTCAAGGCGCGAGGCGGCGAAGATCGCGCAATCGTGAAGTAAAAAATCTTAAACCGCGAAACGCGCGAGGGTCGCCAAGAAAAAAATAAAACTTCGCGTTCTTGGCGGTCTTAGAGAGTGTTTAAAAAATCACCACAAAGGACACGAAGATCACAAAGGTTGGTCGGCAGAAGACAAAAATTCGTGTAAATCCGTGAAATTCGTGGCTAAAAATTGTCCGAAAGGAAGATTCGCCACACCAAAAGCGAATTTCAAAACGCTTTCTTAGCGGCGAGTCTTTTTTGAACCGCTAAGCGCGCGAAGGTCGCTAAGAAAAAAAATAAAACTTCGCGTTCTTGGCGGTCTTAGCGGTAAATCTGTTTTTCTGAATCAGGAGGTACTGTCTCATGGCATACGCGGCAGGCGTTGACGTAGGCTCGACGCAAACAAAAGCAATCATCATCAACGAAGACCGTGAAATCGTCGGTCGTTGTCTGACGGATACCGGGGCGAACGTGGTTATCGCGGCGGAGAACGCCTTTGCCGAAGCGCTTCGATCCAGCGGCATCCGCGAAGAGGAAGTTGAATATGTGATCGGCACGGGCTACGGTCGTTACCGCGTCACGTTCGGCAACACGCAGGTGACGGAAATTTCCTGTCACGCGCGCGGCGCCGCGCAGATGTTTCCCGGTACAAAAACCGTGCTGGATATGGGCGGGCAGGATACCAAAGCCATTCGCGTCAGCCCCAAAGGCGAAGTGCTCGACTTCTGCATGAACGACAAATGCGCCGCAGGCACGGGACGTTTCCTCGGCGCGGCGGCGGCGGCGTTGGATATTCCGCTCGGCGAACTGGGCAACGTGGCGATGAAAGCGGAACGACCCGTCAAGATCAGCACCACCTGCACCGTCTTCGCCGAGTCCGAAGTCCTTTCGTGGCTGGGCAAAGGCAAAAAGATCGAAGACATTCTCTGGGGCGTGCATCTGTCCATCGCGTCGCGCTCGACGGCTCTGCTCCGCCGCGTCGGCATCGAAGATGAAATCACCTTCACGGGCGGGGTCACAAAGAACGCGGGCATGATCAAATCGCTCGAACAGGCGTTGAAGACCAAACTCAACGTCAGCGAAGATTCGCATTACATGGGCGCGCTGGGCGCCGCGCTCTTCGCGCTCGATCACATCCTTGCGGGGCGCGTCCCCACCGAAGAAAAGGAGGCGGCATGACCACTTACACTACAGGCATTGACGTTGGCTCCACCTACACCAAAGCCGTCATTTTGAAAGACGGCAACGAAATCGTCTCGCGCGCCATGCTCAACACGGGCTTTCGCCTCGAAGAAGCCGCGCGCAAAACGTACGAAACCGCGCTCGAACAGGCGGGCTTGAGCGAATCCGATTCGTCTTACCTCGTCACCACAGGCTTCGGTCGGCACCTCGTCGGCTTCCGCGACGTGAACGTGACCGACATCAACGCCAGCGCGCGAGGCGCGGCATTCCTCTTCCCCAAAACGCGCACCATCCTCGACGTCGGCGGGCAGACGATGAAAGCCATCCAATTGACCGAAGAGGGCAAGGTCAAATCCTTCCGCCTCAACGACAAATGCGCGGCGGGCACGGGCGCGTTCCTCGAAAAAACCGCGCGCTACATGGGCTACAAAACCGAAGAGATCGGCACGCTTGCCGCGGTGTCCAAAACGGTCGTTCCCATTTCGGGCGTGTGCGCGGTCTTCGCCGAATCGGAGGTGATCAATCATCTCTCGCAGGGCATGTCCCCCTCCGACATCATGTACGGCTCGATCGTCTCGCTCGTGGCGCGTTCGGTGCAACTGCTCAAACGCGTCGGCATGAATCCCGAATACACGCTCATCGGCGGCATCCTGCGATTCGAATCCATGAGCCATGTCGTGCGCGAACAGATCAAGACCGAAGTCAACGTGGCGGAGGGCGACCTCGTGCAATACGTCACCGCCCTCGGCGCGGCGATCCTCGGCTATCGTCGCTTCGGCAAACTTCAACACGAAGGACAACCAGCAATCGCAGGCGCCTAGCCTGCGATTTTTCAGTGTAGAAAACCCGCCGCCATGACGCCGATAACGCCCTCTCTTCGGACTCAATTTCTGATCTTCACCCTCTTCGGCGAATTCATCCTCCCGCGCGGCGGTTCCATCTGGACCTCCAGCCTGATTCGCCTCCTCGACCAACTCGGCGTCGGAGAGCGCGCCGCGCGACTCACGCTTTCGCGCATGGCAAACAAAGGCTGGCTATCGGCGCGCAAAGAGGGACGGCGGAGTCAATATTCCCTCACCCCGCGCGGCTGGTCGCTACTCATCCAAGGCGGCAAGCGCATCTTCGAACCGCCGTTCAGCGAGTGGGACGGGATGTGGCAGATCGTCGTCTTCTCCCTGCCCGAAAAGAAACGCAGTCTGCGTCACGCCTTCCGCGCGCGCCTGCCGTGGTTCGGGTTTGGTCAACTCGCGCCGAACATGTGGATCTCGCCCCACAACCGCAAAACGGAAATCCTCGCGCTGTGCAATGAACTGAACATGCAAAGTCACGTCGAAATCTTTTCGGGCGTTCACATGGGACCGTCCGAAGACAAGGAACTGGTCCGCCGCTGTTGGGACCTTCCTCATCTGGCGACTCAGTACAAAAAGTTCATCGCCAAGTTTGAAAAAGAATATCTCGCCTGCAAAAACAACGGACACAGCGCCCCTCAAATGGATACTTGCTTTGTCAACCGTTTCTGGTTGTTGCACCACTATCAGGCATTTCCCCGCATAGACCCCAATCTCCCCGCCGCCCTGCTCCCCTCCGATTGGGTCGGCTTCAAGGCGCGGAAGTTTTTTGAAGAGTATCGCGGCATCCTCGAAGCGCCCGCCAACCAATTCGTAGACGAGATCGTCGCCGCCGAACCCGCGCGATAACAAGTAACGCAAGATTTATCTTGCGCTTCACGACAACGACACAAAGCGCGCAAAAGAAAGGAATTTATTTTTCAACGTTTTCCCTTCGTGACCTTTGTGTCCTTTGTGGTAATGGTTTGAACGAATCTTTTTTCAAAACGGAGACCAGCATGGATGTATTGAAAGACCAAAAAACCGACTTCAAAGAAATCGTCTACGAAAAAGGCAACTGGGTGGCGCGTATCACCATCAACCGCCCGCATGTCTACAACTCGTATAGCACCAACGCGCTCGAAGAACTGGCGACCGCGTTCCGCCAAGCCGCGTTCGACGACGAAGTGGCGGTCATCGTGTACACGGGCATGGGCGACAAAGCCTTTTGCACGGGCGGCGACGTGAAGGAATATCAGGAACGCTACACGCGCTCGCCTCACGACTACTGGAAATACATGCGCCTCTTCGGCGCCTACATCGAAAGCATCGTCAACACGGGCAAGCCCGTCGTTGCGCGCATCAACGGCATGGCGGTCGGCGGCGGCAACGAGTCGAATCTCGCCTGCGATCTCGCCGTCATCGCCGAACATGCGTGGGTGGGGCAGGTCGGCGCGGGAGTCGGAAGCGTGGCGGCAGGCGGCGCGACTCAATGGCTGCCCATCACCGTCGGCGACCGCCGCGCCCGCTACATGTTGATGACGAACCGCCGCATCCCCGCCTATCAAGCCCTCGAGTGGGGACTCGTCAATCAGGTTGTGCCGTCCGTCAAAAAAGACGGCGCGTTCATCGAACACGCCACTCCCGAACAAATTGCACAAGCCCAAAAAGGCGCCGACGGCTACAGCATCGACCTCTCGAAACTCGACGAAGCCGTGGACGCGCTCGCGCAGGAACTCGTGGATAAATTCGCCGAGTGTATCCGCTTCACCAAAGAACAGATCAACTTCTGGAAAAATTTCGGCTGGCATCAAACCATCGGTCCCGCGCGCGACTGGCTCTCGATTCATTACACCTCATGGGAGCCGCTCGAAGGCATGAGCGCGTTCGTCGAAAAACGCCCCGCGCGGTATCGCATGTTGCGCGAACGCGCGGCGCAGGGCAAGAGCAGCGAGTTCATCTGGGGCGCGTATGAGAAGACTTGCCCCTCGTGCGGCGCGAAAGCCCTGCCCGAAGAATTCACCCACTGCGGCGTCTGCGGCGCGGATTTGAAATGACCGACTCGTTGATTTCCGTCGAGACGAAGAACGGCGCTTCTTTCCTGACGTTGAAGCGGGCTCCGCTTAACGTGCTTGACATCGCCACTTTGACCCAGCTCGAGTCCGCGCTGGCAGAGTTGACTCGCGACGAATCGATTCGCGTCCTCGTCCTTCGCGCCGAAGGGAAGATGTTCTCGGCAGGCGTGGATGTTGCCGACCACACGCCCGATAAAGTCGGCGGGATGATTCCGCTGTTCGATAGAGTCTGCCGCGCGTTGGCGAACTTCCCCGCGCCGACGATCGCCGTCGTTCACGGTCACGCGCTTGGCGGCGGATGTGAATTGGTCTTGTGCTGTGACCTTGCTGTGATGACTGAAAACGCAAAGATCGGTCAGCCCGAAACTCAACTTGCCGCCATCGCTCCCATCGCCGCGATGAGGCTTCCGCAATTGGTCGGCTATCGCAACGCGGCAGATATTCTGTTCACGGGGCGCGCGCTCACATCGGAGGAAGCGTTGAAGATGGGATTGGTCAATGCGGTTGTCGCGGCGGAGGGATTGGAGAAATGGGTTGACGAGAAAGTTACCCACCTCGCGGGTCTCAGCCGCGTGGCGTTGACGATGACCAAACGCGCCCTGCATCTCGGCTTCGGCGCGTGGGACTCGTCTGCGGCGGAACTGGAACGATTGTATCTGGATGAATTGATGAAGACCGAAGACGCGCAAGAAGGCTTGGCGGCTTTCATGGAAAAACGCGCGGCGGTTTGGAAACATAAATAACTGATGTCATTGCGAGCGCAGTTGGTCGAGTAGCGAGTGTTCGTTGCGAGCGTATCGAGACCAACGGAGCGAAGCAACCCCATCGTTACGTGAGGAGATTGCTTCGACGGAAGATCGCCGTCTCGCAATGACATGAAAATAACAAAGGACACACTATGACATCACGCGGACTGACGTACGAACAATTTGAAATGGGCGCGGTGTACCCATCGCAGGCGCGCACCGTCACCGAGGCGGATGTGGCGAACTTTGCGGGTCTCTCGGGCGACTTCAACCCGCTCCACACCGACGCCGAGTTTGCAAAGACCACGCCGATGGGCGAGCGCATCGCGCACGGCGTCCTCATCCTTGCGATGGCGACGGGCATGGCGAACTGGATGGGCATCTTCGAAGGCACAACCCTCGCGTTGATGGAACAGGTGACGCGCTACAAAGGCGCGGTGAAATTCGGCGACACGATTCGGCTGGAGATGGAAGTGATCGAGAAGAAGCCCACGTCCAAGCCTGAAAAGGGCGTGGTGAAGTTCGCCGTCCGCGTGAAGAACCAGCGCGATGAGAATGTCGTCGAAGGCGAGTGGACGTTGTTGATGAAGGCTGTGCGACAAAGTTAACTTTGTCGTACAAATAATCGGAGGGCACATGTTACTCAAAGATAAAGTCGCGTTGATCACGGGCGGAGGAAATGGAATCGGGAGGGCGATTGTCTTGCGCTTTCTCAAAGATGGCGCGAAGGTCGTCACGGTGGACCTGGATCAGGCTGGGTTGGAGGAAACGCTCAAAGAGGCGGGGCAGGCTGACGGTCAGGTACGAGGCGAGATTGCGAACATCACGAAGCGCGAGGATGTGCAACGCGTCGTCGATTCGATCGTCAAAGAACACGGTCGGCTCGACATCCTGATCAACAACGCGGGCATCACGCGCGACGCGCTCACGGCGCGGGTCAAAGACGGCGAAGTGAAGTTGATGACCGACGAGCAATGGGACGCGGTGCTGGAGGTCAACCTGAAAGGGACGTGGCTGTGTTCGCAGATCGCGTCGGTGGAAATGATCAAGCAAAAATACGGGCGCATCGTGAGTACCGCTTCGGTGGCGGCGATCGGACACATGGGGCAGTCAAATTACGCGGCGTCGAAGGCGGGCGTGGTGGCGGTGACGCAAACGCTCGCGCTAGAATTGGCGCGGTTCAATATCGCGGTCAACTGCATCGCGCCTGGCGGGACGAAAACGCGCATGACGGCGGCGATCCCTGAAAATATCATGGCGAATTTGATCGAAAGAATCCCGATGAAGCGTTTTGCCGACCCGTGCGAGATCGCGGCGGTTCATGCTTTCCTCGCGAGCGACGAGGCGTCGTTCATCACGGGGCAATGTATTTTTGTGGACGGCGGCCAGACCGTCGGAGCGTGAGATGTTTGCAAAGTCGTTCATCCCCTACGGCGGATATTGGTGTTCGCCGTTCGCGCGCTGGCAGGGAAGTTTCGCCAGCCTGCATACGTTGAAGTTCGCGGCGGACGTGACTCGCAAAGCGTTGGAGGCGCGGAAGATTTCGGCGTCTTCGTTCAGCAACCTCTACCTCGGCATGACCGTTCCCGCGCCCGCTTCATTTTATGGGGCGCCGTGGCTGGCGGGCATGATCGGCGCGGAGGGGATCACGGGTCCCGTTTTCTCGCAGGCGTGCGCCACCTCTGCCCGCGTGATCGGAAGCGCGGCTCGCGCGGTGGAGACGGAAGACGACGCTTCGATTCTCTGCGTGACGGCGGACCGCACCTCGAACGGACCTCACCTGCTGTATCCGAATCCCAACAACCCTGGCGCGCGCGGCGACGCCGAAGATTGGGTGTGGGATAACTTTAACCGCGACCCGTTCGTGGGCAACGCCATGATCCAGACCGCTGAAAACACGGCGAAGGATTGCAACATCTCGACCGCCGAACAACATGAAACGATGTTGATGCGTTACGCTCAATATCAAAAGGCGCTCGAAAACGACGCGGCATTCCATAAAAAATATATGTCCGTTGTTGATGTCAACCCATCGGGGAGGAAGGTCGTTGCGACAGTGATGGACGACGAGGGAGTGTTTCCGACAACCGCGGAGGGACTCGGCAAACTGAAGCCCGTCCTGCCCGATGGAACAGTCACATACGGGGCGCAGACCTATCCCGCCGACGGCAACGCGGGCATGATCGTCACAACGAAGGATAAGGCGCGCGAACTCAGCAAAGATTCGAAGATAGAAATTCAACTGCTTTCGTTCAGCGAGGGACGCGCCGAAAAAGGATACATGCCCAAGGCGAACGTTCCTGCCGCGAGAGGCGCGTTGAAGAAAGCGGGCTTGGACATCCGCGACATCAAAGCGATCAAGACTCACAATCCGTTCGCGATCAACGATATCTTCCTCAGCCGCGAGTTCGGCGTTCCGCTCGATGCGATGAACAACTACGGCTCATCGCTCATATGGGGTCATCCGCAGGGACCGACGGGCATGAGGCTCGTCATCGAGATGATCGAAGAGCTCGTCCTGCTCGGCGGCGGGTATGGGTTGTTCACAGGCTGTGCGGCAGGCGACACCGCCGCGGCGATCGTGTTGGAGGTCCGCGCTGGATAGATCAAGAGAAAACCACCGAGACACGGAGACACAGAGATTCTTTTCCGCTAATCTTCACGAATTTTCGCTAATCGGTTTTCAATTCGCGCAGATTGGCGTGGATTAGCGGAAAAAATTTTTTGATTATTTTCCATGCCTGAGTGATTCGGATTTATACGATGACTGACCCGTACCCCTTTTCCACCACCCTCAAGGTGCGCTTCAACGAGACCGACGCGCAGGGACACGTCAACTTCGCGCAGTATCTCAATCTCTTCGACGTGGCGCTGGTTGAATATCTCAACCACATCGGTTTCAGTTACAAACGGATTCTGGAAGAGAACTTTGACATGCTCTACGTGGACGCCCACGCTTCATACCACGCCCCCGCCTATTTCGACGACCTTCTGCGGATTCACTGCCGCGCGGGCAAGGTCGGCGGGTCGAGCGCGCGCTTCGATTTTGAAATCTTCAACGAAACCAAGGAGAATCGCCTGACCGCAAAAGGCGAGATCACCGTCGTCACCGCGGAGCGCAAAACATTGAAGAAGATGCGCGTCCCCGAATCTTTTCGCAAAGCATTGGAGAAACATTCATGAAAGCCGCTGTATTTCACGCCGCGCATCAGCCGCTGGCGATCGAAGAAATTCCCACGCCCACTCCGTCTGCGGGCGAAGTCCTCGTCAAAGTGGCGGGATGCGGAGTCTGCCATACCGACCTGCATTACATTGACCACGACGTTCCCACGTTCAAAAAGCCGCCGCTCGTGCTGGGGCATGAAGTCTCGGGCGAGATCGCGGGCTTGGGCGCGGGCGTCGCGCAATGGAAGGAGGGCGCGCGCGTCCTGCTCCCCGCCGTGTATGGATGCGGTCAATGCGCCATGTGCCGCACGGGACGCGAAAACATTTGCGAGAAAATGGTCATGTTCGGCAACAACGCAGACGGCGGCTATGCCGAGTACATGCTCGCGCCCGCCAAGGATGTGATCGCATTGCCCGACGAACTTCCGCTTGTGGAAAGTTCCATCATCGCGGACGCGGTCACGACTCCCTATCATGCCGTCGTCAATCGCGGACAGGTGAAGCCCGGCGATTCAGTCGTCGTGGTGGGATGCGGCGGCATCGGCTTGAATCTGGTTCAAGTCGCTTCGGCGGTCGGCGCGAGAGTGATCGCGGTGGATGTGATCGATTCGAAACTGGAATGGGCGACGAAACTCGGAGCGCAGGCGACGATCAACGCGAAGAAAGTCGAGCGCGTGGATAAGGAAGTCCGCAAACTGACGGGCGGCGGCGGCGCGGACATCGGCTTCGAAGCCATCGGCAATCCCGTCACGCAGGCGCAGACGTTTTCCTGCATCCGCGCGGGCGGGCGCTTTGTGATGGTCGGCTACAGCGATAAACCAATGACGCTCGACTCGGGTCGCGTGATGTACCGCGAGATGGAAATCGTCGGCTCGCTCGGTTGCCGCGCTGTGGATTATCCACGCGTGTTGGAATTAGCGCGACAAGGAAAAATTAAAGTCAAGGAACTCGTCACCGCGCAATTTCCGCTCGACCAGATCAACGCCGCGTTCGATACGCTTCGCAAAGGCGAAGGGATTCGGTCGGTGATTGTGCCATGAACCCGCGTAGTTTGCGCTCTCTAGCGCAAACACGTATGTGCAGGAGCGGCGTTAGAGAACGCCGATTACACGACAATATTTTATGATCATAGACTTCCACATCCACCTCTCGCTTCCCGAACACGAACTGCCGTCCGTGCTGGAATGGATACGTTCCAACTATCAAGGAGACCTCGATGCCTATATCAGGGAAATCCTCACCCCGCAGGGAATCCGCCAATATCTTCAAGCCAATGATATTGACCTGGCTGTCGGTCTGGCGGAAGTTTCGCCGCTCACCACAGGCGTTGCGGATAACGACTACGTCGGCAAACTCTGCGCGGAGGCGAATCGAATCGCCGACCCCGCCTCCGGTCCACGCGGACGGCTGCTGCCCTTCGCCAGCATCAACCCATTCCTCGTCAACGATCTTGCCGCGGAACTCGAAAGGTTGGTGAATGACTACGACTTCAAGGGCATCAAGGTCTATCCGCCCTATCAGCATCATTACGTCAACGACCCGCGCATGTATCCGCTGTATGCGAAAGCGCAGGAACTCGGGCTGACGATGTTGGTGCATACGGGTTCGTCGGTCTTCAAGGGCGCGCGCATCAAATACGCCGACCCGCTCCTACTCGACGATGTGGCGATCGACTTCCCCGAACTGAACATCTTGATGGCGCATTCGGGGCGTCCGTTCTGGTATGAGCAGGCGTTCTGGCTGGCGCGGCGGCATCCAAACATGTACATGGAAATTTCGGGCTTGCCCGCCAAGCACCTGTTGGATTATTTTCCGCGCCTCGAAATGCTTGCGGATAAGGTCATCTACGGTTCAGATTGGCCTGGTAACCCCGACCTGAAACGCAACGTCTCAGCCGTCCGCGCTTTGAACATTTCAGAGGAAGCGAAGCAGAAGATCCTTTACGACAATGCGGCAAGGATTTTGAAGTTATAAACAGTGTCATTCTCCCGAAGGACATCGGGACGATGTGAGCGGAGCGAAGAATCTCTGTCGCTATCGTAAAGACCCTTCACTCCGTTCAGGGTGACATACTAAACATGGAGACACCATGCGAGAATTTTTATTAGGTAATGAAGCCATCGCCCGCGGAGCGTGGGAAGCGGGAGTCAAATTCGTATCGGGGTATCCCGGCACGCCCAGCACAGAGATCGTCGAAACGCTGGCGACGCGCTTTCCCGAAACAAACCCGCGCTGGTCAACGAACGAAAAGGTCGCGTTTGAAGAAGGCATGGGCGCGGCGATCGGCGGCTTGCGGGCTCTCGTCACCATGAAGCACGTCGGTCTCAACGTCGCGGCGGATGCGTTCATGGTCTTCCCCTACTCAGGGACGAACGGCGGCTTTGTCGTCATCTCCGCCGACGACCCCGGAATGCACTCCTCGCAGAACGAACAGGACAACCGCTACCTCGCGCGAGTCGCCAAAGTCCCCGTGCTAGAGCCGAGCGACGCGCAGGAATGCCGCGACTTCATGATCGCCGGGCTTGAAATCTCGGAGCAGTTCCATTCGCCCGTCATGCTCCGCACCACGACAAGGCTCGCGCATCATAAAGGCTTGGTGGAGGTCGGCGAGCGGAAGGAAGTGGAGACCCGCGAATTTAATCGCGACCCCCAGCGCTTCTCGGTCCCGATCTATCGCCTGATCCGCCGCCCCGAAGTTGAGAAAACGCTGACGGCTCTCGCTGAATACGCGGAAACGTGTCCCTTCAATCGAATCGAGGCAGGCGCCGACAATACGATCGGCGTGGTCACTTCGGGCATCTCGTATCAATACGTCAAAGAAGTTTTGCCAAACGTCGGAATTCTGCGGCTCGGCATGACGTATCCCCTGCCCGCCGACCTCCTGCGCGACTTCTGCGCCAAATATGAAACGGTTTACGTCGTCGAAGAAGGCGAACCGTTCATCGAAGAATTCATGCGCAGTGTGGGCATCGCAAATATCACAGGCAAGGAACTCTTCGGCGTCATCGGCGAGTATTCGCCAGGCAGGCTGCAAAAGACTCTTGGGCTGGGCAACCCGCCCGCGCCGTTCACCAACGACGGGGTCAACCTCATCATGCGCCCGCCCATGTTCTGCGTCGGCTGTGGGCATCGCACCGTCTTCGCCGCGTTGAGGCAGTTGCGCGTCACCGTTTCGGGCGACATCGGCTGTTACACGATGGGCGCGTTGCATCCCTACGAAGCGGAACATACCACCTTCTGCATGGGCGCGAGCATCGGCGTCGCCGTCGGCTTGGAACAGGCGGGACACGCGAACACCGTCGCCATCATCGGCGACTCGACCTTCATCCACGCGGGCATCCCGCCGCTGATCGACGCGGTCTACAACCGAAGCCGACTCACGCTCATCATCCTCGACAACTCCACGACCGGCATGACGGGCAGTCAGCCCAACCCCGTTTCGGGCAAAGACGTGATGGGACAGACCGCGCCTCAACTCGACCTCGAAGCGTTGTGCCGCGCTTCCGGCGTGCAAAACGTCGCGGTGGTGGATACGTGGGATCGCAAGGAAGTCGTCAACGTCATCCGCCGCGCCGTGTCGTTCAAAGGACCCGCCGTCGTCATCGCGCGCGGACCATGCCAGCAGATTCCCGAGATCAAACACGCGCATCGCATTCCCTTCTTCATCCATGAAGACCTCTGCACGCAATGCGACGCCTGCTTCAAAGTGTGGTGTCCCGCCATCACGCGCACGCCGCAGAACTTTCCCATCATCGCCGCCAACGAATGCACGTCCTGCACCGTCTGCGCGCAGGTCTGCCCGACGGACGCCATCAAACTCGCGGAGGAAACCGCATGAAGATCTATAGCCTGATGTTCGCAGGCGTCGGCGGACAGGGATCGCTTCTCATCGCCGAACTCGCCTCACTAGCGGCTGTGAGCGAGGGATATGATGTCAAACAGACCGAAGTACACGGCGTTTCGCAGCGAGGCGGGAGCGTGGAGACTCACGTCCGCTTCGGAGAAAAAGTCCACTCGCCCATCGTCACCCCGGGCGAAGCGGACGCAGTAGTCGGCTTGGAAAAACTGGAGGCGCTGCGCTTCGCGCATTACTTGAACGTCGAACATGGGACGATTCTGGTCAACGACCATGAACTGGTCCCGGGTTCGGTTCCCAACGCCGAAACTATTTATCCGCGCGAGACGATCGATTTTTTGAGATCAAAAGGGATGAAAGTCGTCGCCCTGCCCGCCTCGCAAACCGCGCGCGACCTCGGCGACGCCCGCATGGCGAACGTCGTCATGCTCGGCGCGTTATCCACGCTCCTGCCCATCGAACGGGAGATTTGGGATAAGACGCTTAGACTTCGCATCCCCGCCAAATATTTGGACGGCAATTTGAAAGCGTTCCAATCTGGCTATGAGGCAATGCAAAAAACGTTGCAAGGCGGACGTTAGAGAACGTCCGCTACGCATTACAGGCGCGTAGGAGACGCTCTCTAGCGTCAAAGAAAGGAGCGAACCATGTCCGCGAATCCAAACGACACACACGAACTGATCTACGATTGGAATCTTGTCGAAGCGCCCGAAGCGCCGAAGAAACGCGTGATGGTCACCGACGAAACCCTGCGGGACGGACTGCAATCCCCCTCCGTGATTCAGCCTGAGATTCAGGACAAGGTCTATTTGCTGTACCTCATGTCCGATCTGGGCATTGACGCGGCGGACCTCGGGCTGTGCGGCGCGGGCGAAAAGTTCAAATATCACGTCACCGTGCTGGCGAAGGAAATCGTCAAACAAAAGATGGACATCCAGCCGCAGAGCGCGGCGCGTTCCGTCGTCGCCGACATCATCCCCATCGTGGACGTGTCCGAAGAAGTCGGCATTCCGCTTGAAGCGGCGGTCTTCCTCGGCACGAGTCCGATCCGCCGCTATGCCGAAGGCTGGGACGTTGATTTCCTCCTGCGCCAGACTGAGGAAGCGGTGAGTTTTGCCGTCAAGCATGGCATCCTCGTCACGTTCGTCACCGAAGACACGGTCAGAGCCGACCCTGAGACTCTGCGTCGGGTGTACGAAACAGCCATACGGTCGGGAGCGAGGCGCATTTGCGCCGCCGATACGGTCGGCCACATCACGCCACATGGGGTTCATACGCTCGTCACGTTTCTCCGCAAAATCGTGGATGAGGTGGACCCGACAGTGGGCATTGACTGGCACGGGCATAAAGATCGCGGGCTGGATATCGCCAACTCCATCGCCGCGGTCGAAGCAGGCGCGGATCGAGTCCACGCTTGCGGCTTGGGCATCGGCGAACGAAGCGGCAACACGCCGATGGAACTTCTGCTCGCCAACTTCAACCTGCTCGGCTGGGGCGCGCGCGACCTGACGAAGTTGCCCGAATACTGCGAAGTGATCGCCGACAAATGCGGCGCGGTCATTCCATTCAACTACCCCATCGTCGGCGCGGATGCGTTCCGCACGACCACGGGCGTTCACGCCGCGGCAATCGCGAAGGCGCTCTCCAAAAACGACGAGTGGCTCGCGGAGCATGTCTATTCCGGCGTGCCTTCGAGCATGGTCGGGCGCGCGCATGAGATCGAGATCGGTCCGATGTCTGGCGAGCATAACGTGCGTTTCTTTTTGCGCAAACATAAACTGGAGGAGAACCCCGCGTATGTGACCAAGATTCTCGAAGTGGCGAAACGCTCCAATCACCTGCTCGGCGAAGACGACGTGCGCCGCATCGTCACGGTGATGAGCCGCCGCCAACGCGCGAACCAGGAAGTGACCGATGAAGAGTTGGATCACGAATTGACGCGCCGCCGCGAAAGAATTCTGCGATGAACGTCGAGATGTGACAGTCACTTCCAAAGTGACTGTCACATAAGATTGAAAAGGAATTTTTTATGGCACATACGCTTGCGGAAAAAATACTCGCCGAAAAATGCGACCAGAAGGAACTTTCGCCGGGGCAGTTCATCAACGCCCGCGTGGATCTGGTGATGGCGTCCGAACTTTCGGGCGTGCTCGCCATCGAAGAGTTCGAGAAGATCAAGGGCGCGCGCGTCTGGAACCCGAAGAAAGTGGTCTTCATCATGGATCACTTCACGCCCGCCAAAGACATCAAAAGCGCGGAGATTGTCAAGCAGTGCCGCGAGTTTGCGGCGGCGCACAGCATCCGCTTTTACGATGTGGGGCGGGCGGGCATCCAGCACATCCTTTTGCCTGAACAGGGCATGATCGTGCCGGGCGACCTGATCGCGGGCGCCGACTCACATACCTGCACGCACGGTTTCATCGGCGCGTTCGGCACGGGCATCGGCTCGACCGACGCGGCGGTGGCGATGGCGCTGGGCGAGTTATGGATGAAAGTGCCGGAAAGCCTGAAGTTCGTCTATCACGGCAAGCCGCAAAAATGGGTGCGCGGCAAAGACTTGATCCTGCACACCATCGCGCGGATCGGCGTCGAAGGCGCGAGATATCAGGCGATGGAATTCACGGGCGAGGCGCTTCAACATCTCGACATGAGCGACCGCTTCTCGATGGCAAACATGGCGATCGAAGCGGGCGCGAAGGCGGGCTTGTTCGAAGCGGACGAAATGACCCGCTCGTTCATCCGCGCGCGCGGGCGGGAGGACGGCTTGTACCTGCAAAGCGATCCCGACGCGCATTATGCGGAGGTCTATGAATTCGACGTGTCGGAGTTCGAGCCGTTCGTGGCGGTGCCGTTCATCCCTGAAAACGTCAAGCCTGTTTCGCAACTCAACGAAGTGGAGATCGACCAGGCGGTGATCGGCATGTGCACCAACGGCAACCTCGAAGACTTGCGCGCCGCGGCGGAGATTCTCAAAGGACATCAGATCCATCCGCGCGTGCGGGCTGTGGTGATCCCCGGCTCGCAGAAGGTGTACCTCGACGCGTTGCGCGAAGGGCTGATCGAAATCTTCATCTCAGCCAATTGCTCGGTCAGCACTCCCACTTGCGGACCCTGCCTCGGCGGTCACATGGGCGTGCTGGCGGCGGGCGAGAAGTGCATCTCCACCAGCAACCGCAACTTCCGCGGGCGCATGGGGCATGTCTCCAGCGAACTGTATCTCGCCAATCCCTACGTCGCCGCCGCGTCTGCCATCGCGGGGAGGATCATATCTCCGAAAGACCTGTAAACCAATGAGACCCGACAGGTTTCCGAAAACCTGTCGGGTCTATGGAATGGAACCCATGACATACGAAACTTTTCACAACACGACCATCGGCGAATTATTGAGCGTGCAAGCGGCGCGTTTTCCCAACCAGACCTTTCTGCGGCTGGAGGATGAACGCTGGTCTTATGCGGACGTGGAACTGCAAGCCTGCTCGCTCGCCGCGGGACTGCGCGAACTGGGACTGCAACCGGGCGACCGCCTCGCCGTGACGCTACCCAACGTTCCCGCGTACATCGTCACGGTCTTTGCCGCCGCCAAAGCGGGACTCATCCTCGTGCCGATCAACATCCGCCGCGACAAGGCGGATATGCTGGCGCGTTTTGCAAAGACGAAGCCGCGCGCGCTGGTGACGTTTTCAGACGCGAAACAGTTCGATGGCGTGGACCATCTCGAAGTCGCGGTGGAGATGCGGGATCAAGTCCCGGAGTTGGAGTTTATCGTCTCCGTCTCCAATTCGAAGTCGAATAAAAAGAAGGATGTCGTCGCGTGGGAGGGTTTGCTCAAAGACACGGCGGCGCTCCCGCCCGCCTCGACCCGACCGCGCGACACGGCGGCGATCATCCACTCGCTGGGCAGCACGGGCGAACCGCGCGGCGCGGCGTTGACGCACGGCGGCATCGTTCGCAACGCGGCGGAGATGGCGGAACGGATGAATTGCACCGCGCAGGATATTTTTCTCGGCGCGGTTCCGCTCTCGAACACGTTCGGTTTCACCGCGGTCATGCTGGCGTGCGCGGTGGCGGGGGCGCAGTTGGTGTGCCTGCCGCATTATCGTCCGAGCGACGCGTTGAGGTTGGTGAAGGAAACAGGCGTGACGATCCTTTCGGGCGTGCCGACCATGTTCGCGCTGGAATTGAATCACAAGGACTTCGACCCCTCCGCCTGCGCCACGCTTCGCACTGGAATTATGGCTGGCGCGCCCTGCCCGCCCGAACTCGTCCGCCGCGCGCGCGAAGAGATGGGATTCAAACTGCTCATCGGCTACGGACTCACCGAAGCGTCGCCCGCCATCACGATGACTCAACTGGACGACGGTCCCATCACCGCGACGGAAACTGTCGGCATTCCGATGGACGGCGTTGAGATCAAGGTGATTGGCGCAAACGGCGAGACTTTGGCAAACGGCGAAGAGGGAGAGTTATGCGCGCGCGGATATAACGTGATGACAAAGTATTGGGGCGACCCCGAAGCGACCGCGCAAGTGTTGGACAAGGACGGCTGGCTTCACACGGGCGATCTCGCCGTGATCGACGCGGACGGTCCCGTGAAAATCGTCGGGCGCAAGGACGAGGTCATCATGCGCGGCGGATTCAAAATCTACCCCGGCGCGGTCGAAATGGTCCTGCGTTCGTGCCCCGGCGTGAAGGATGCGGCGGTGGTCGGCGCGCCCGATTTGATCTATGGCGAATTGACCTGCGCCTGTATCGTGCTTCAACCTGGCGCGAAACTTTCGGCGCGGGAAGCGCTTGAATTTGCCGAGTCGCGTTTGCCCGATTACGCCCGCCCCGACCGCGTGTTGTTCTTCGACGCGCTCCCGCGCATGGCAGACGGCGCGGCGCAGAGGGATTATCTGCGCGAGCGCGTCCGCATTCACGGTCACGGTTGGAAGTTCGGCAAAAACATAGATACCGACGCGATCATCCCCGCGCGTCACTGCAACACCTCCGACCCGCGCGAACTCGCCCAGCATTGCATGGAAGACGCCGACGCCGACTTCGTCAAGAAGATGAAGCGCGGCGACATCATCGTGGCCGATTCGAACTTCGGCTGCGGTTCGTCGCGCGAGGTGGCTCCGCTCACCATCAAAGCCGCGGGCGTTTCGGCGGTGGTCGCCAAATCGTTTGCGCGCATCTTTTTCCGCAACGCCATCAACATCGGCTTGCCGATCCTCGAATGTCCGCAGGCGGTGGATGGAATCGCCGAAGGCGACGAGATCGAGGTCGAGCCTGCCGCGGGCGTCATCCGCAACCTGACGACGGGCGAGCAATACCAAGCCGCGCCCTTCCCCGATTTCCTACGCCGCATCATTGACGTGGGCGGTCTGCTCGCCTATGCGGAAGAACGGCTGGCGGAGAAGTCTTTTTAAACACAAAGTTTGCGTAGCGGACGTTCTCTAACGTCCGCTCTGGCGCGCGCACTAATGTGCGCGTTAGAGAACGCGCACTACGCAATCATCACGAGAGGAATATGAAAACATACAATATCGGCATCATCGCGGGAGACGGGATCGGTCCCGAGGTCACGAACGAAGCGCTGAAGGTTCTGCGAGTCGTCGCTTCGGGATTCGATTGCAACTTCGTCGAATATCCCTATTCGGGCGCGCATTATCTCAAGACGAAGGAACTTGTGCCAGACAAAACGATCGACGAATGGAAAACACTGGACGCGGTCTTTCTCGGCGCGATCGGTCATCCCGCAGTGGAAGTGGGACTCGTCGAACGCTCGGTCATTCTCGGTCTGCGCTTCGGGCTGGACCTGTACATTAATCTCCGCCCGATCAAACTCTACGCCGAACATTTGTGTCCGCTCAAAGGCAAGACGCCAGCAGACATTGACTTTGCCGTCGTGCGCGAAAACACCGAAGGCGAATATACCCAGATCGGCGGCATCCTCAAAAAAGGCTCGCCCGACGAAGTCGCCACGTCCACCAGCCTGTACACGCGGGTCGGAATCGAACGCGCGGTCCGCTATGCGTTTGAACTCGCCCGCGCACGCGCCTCGGCGAACAAAAAGCCGGGTCATCTCACGCTCGTGGACAAAGCCAACGCCATCCGCCCGCAGGAAATTTGGACGCGCGTCTTCGCCGAAGTGGGGAAGGAATATCCCGACATCAAACAGGATCACGCCTACGTGGACGCCTTTGCGATGCTGATGATCCAGAAGCCCGAATACTACGACACCGTCGTGACCACCAACCTCTACGGCGACATCCTCACCGACCTCGGCTCGACGCTTCAAGGCGGGATCGGAATCGCCGCCTCCGCCAACCTGCACCCCGGCAAGACATCCATGTTCGAGCCGATCCACGGCTCCGCGCCCGATATTGCAGGGAAGGGCATCGCCTGTCCGCTTGCCGCGATCATGGCGGCGGGCATGATGCTGGAGTATCTCGGCGAATCGGATTCCGCGAACCGAATCGAATCCAGCGTTGCGAGCCTGCTCGCCAGCGGGCAAATCCCCTCGCTGGACGCATCCAGCGGACTCGGCACAATCCAGATCGGCGACATGGTTGCAGGGGCGATTCGCAAATCAACACCATAGCGCGTAGTTGGCGTTCTCTAACGCCAACTCAACACCAACAGGCGCGTTAGAGAACGCGCTCTACACATATTTTTTCAGGAGCCATCATGCAAACCACAGACATCCTCATGAGCGAACATCGCGTCATCGAAAAAGTTTTGAACGCGCTGGAATCCGCCGCCAATCGCCTCGAAGCGGGCGGAGACATCCCGATGGATTTTTTTCTCAAAGCGGCAGACTTCATCCGCAACTTCGCCGATGGGACGCATCACCAAAAAGAGGAAGGCATCCTCTTCACCGTCCTCGAAGAACACGGACTGCCCAAAGACGCGGACCCCGTGTCCGTTTTTATGGATGAACACGTCGAAGGTCGCCGCCTGACGAAGGGCATGGTGGACTGCGCGGAACGAATCAACGCAGGCGATGCGAGCGCGAGAAATGAACTCACCCAACACGCGCGCGATTATGTTTCCCTTCTGCGCGAACACATCCAGAAGGAGGATAACGTCCTCTTCCCGATGGCAGACAACATCCTTGCGGAGGAGGAAACGAAATTATTGAAAGACTTCAACCGCGCTGATGACGAGCGCGGAACGGGGGAAAAGTATTTGAAGATCGCGGAGGAATTGGCAGGCTGGGGGTTGTGACCGCATCAATGCGCCGAACAATTTGACAAAGTCCTGAAAGGCAGGAGACAAGAACGCGGTTCCTTTGCAGGACGCATCCCTTCCTCGCGCCGCACAAAAACCGCCATTGTGATGGGTTTGCCAACGGATTCAAACATCGGTTGGAATTTCTCGTCGATCTCCGCGCAAGCTATCGGCGCCCACATCCCATCGCCTAACGATTTCATATCTCTGGCGGACAGTTGTACTGCCGCCGCAGTGCGACTACGACGAAACAGATTCAACTGCGTAGCTCCTATGTTTATTTGATCTCGCTCAACTTCACTGGGCGATTTTCCAGGTAGGATTTTTTAGCGGCGATGCCCATTAAAACAGGAATGCGTCCATCCATGCCAACGACGGGCGGGGTTGTATTTTGTTGAACGCTGCGCGCGAACTCTTTCATTTCCGCGATGAACGACTCCATGTACCGTTCGAGGAAGAAGTACAACGGCTTGGCGGAATAGACGCCGTCGGCGCTGTAATACACATCGCTATCGGGCATGTTATTCTGCGCTTGAACCATCCCTGCGGAGCCGAATACTTCCACGCGCTGATCGTATCCATAGACGGCTTTTCGGCTGTTATCAATCGTTCCGATCGCGCCGTTGGCAAATCGCAACAGGATCACAGCGGTATCCACATCGTCTGCCTCGCCGATGCCGGGGTCCACCATCACGCCCGCGGCAGTATACACTTCGTCCACTTCACTGCCGCTGAGATAACGCGCCATGTCAAAATCATGGATGGTCATATCGAAGAACATGCCGCCGGAGGCTTTGACATACGAAAGAGACGGAGGAGCGGGGTCGCGGCTTGTGATTCGAATGATATGCGGCGTACCGATCTTGCCCTCTTCGATCATCATCCGCGCCTTACGAAAGTTCGAATCGAATCGCCGATTGAAGCCGATCTGCAGTTTGACCCCGGCTTTTTCCACCGCTTCCAACGCCGCATCGATGATTGCCAGATCAAAATCGATCGGTTTCTCGCAAAAGATGTGTTTACCAGCCTGCGCCGCTTCGATAATGATCTTTGCATGGGTATCGGTAGAGGAGCAGATCGCAACGGCATCAATGGATGAGTCGGAGAGGATGGCGTGATAATCATCCACTGCTGACGAGACGCGTAAGCGCGTGGCAAGGTCCTGCGCGGATTCTACATTAACGTCCGCGATCGTGACCACTTCTGTGCTAGGGATGCACGTGGCAAGATTTTCCGCGTGGATCTTTCCAATGCGTCCCGCGCCGATCACTCCGAACCGCAAATTACCAGTTGTCGCCATAGATAAGCTCCTTTAAATGGAATCAAGCCGCCACTGCGTTCGACGCGAGTCCGATGCTTGCGAGATAGTCACGGTTACGCTTGGCGGATTCTTTGGGTTTGCCCATGCCGGGGAGAACATCCTGCTCCACGACGATCCAGCCGTCGTAGCCCATCTTTTCCAACTCAGCCTTGATCTGAGGAAAGTCAACCTCGCCTTTGCCGAGTTCACAGAAGATGCCGTTGCGCACGGATGTAAAGTAATCCCACCCTTCCGCGCGCGATCTCGCCGCAATCTCGGGCTGGCAATCCTTGAAATGAACATGCCAGATGCGATCTTTGTACGTTCGCAGGCATGAGATCGGGTCGCCTCCGGCAAAGCGATAGTGACCTGTATCGAAGCAAAGCCCCAGCAAGGAAGGGTCGGTTGATTTCATCAACACATCCACTTCAATGGGACGCTCCACATATCCGGCGCAATGATGGTGAAAGACAGTGCGCAACCCCGATTCTCTTTTGACTGCGGCGGCTACTTGTTCCGCGCCTTCCGCGAAGATCTTCCATTCGACCTCGTTCAAACCATGTTCCGGCTGGATGCGCCCTGCATTCTGAGTGCGCGCAGGGATCTTGCCATTGTCATCTGCCAGAACGATGAACGCAGTATCGCCTTCCGCTTTTGCCATGAGCCGCGCCGTGCGGACCGCAACTTCGACGCCCAAAGCGTGTGCATGCGGGTCTTTTAACGCCACAGGCACGAAGGCACCCAGCAACGTTAGACCGCGCGAATGAATTTCCTCACGCAGTTGTTTCGGGTCGGTTGGCATAAAACCCCAGTCGCCTAGTTCGGTGCCGATGTATCCAGTTTCGGAAATTTCATCAAGTACCTGAATGTATCCTGCCGCTGTTCCTTCCAGATCGAATTCGAGAACTCCCCACGAGCATGGCGCGTTTGCAACTTTGATCATGGTAACTCCTACAGAAAATATCGTTCTTTCTTCATCGCCTCTTCGTATTCTTTGCGAGCCTGATTGACAGCCTCTATCGTAGAGGTCTCCGCCACAGCCACATCCCACCATGATTCGTAACCGGGGACGCGTACGTCGCGCTCGGTTTCCACCACGATGACCGTTGTCTTTGGAGTGGATCGCGCCTCTTGCAACGCTTGTCGGAATTCCTCGATGGTGTGAGTGTTGATGGCATGCGCTCCCAGACTGCGCGCGTTGGCGGCAAAATCTACAGGCAGGTATTCGCCATCCAACTGCCCGCTCTTCGAATCACGGACGCGGAAGCGCGTGCCAAATCCACCGCTGCCCAACGATTGGCTCAATCCGCCGATGCTGGCAAAGCCATGATTGTTGACCAGCACAATGATAATCTTGATGTCCTCCTGCACAGCCGTCACGATCTCAGATGGCATCATCAGATAAGTTCCATCGCCGACGAAGGCATAAACCTCCCGCGAGGGGTCCGCTAGTTTCACGCCCATGGCGCCGGGGATCTCATAGCCCATGCACGAGTAACCATATTCCATGTGATAGGTATTCGGTTGGCGCGTTCGCCATAATTTGTGCAGGTCGCCCGGGTGACTTCCCGCGGCAGAGACGAGCACATCTTGCGGTTGAGCCGATTCCCAGATCGCGCCGATGACTTCGCTCTGGGCAGGCAATGGCTGGTTGTTCAAACGGAATAAGCGATCGACTTCCCGTTCCCATTGTTCTTTGAGATCTGAGATTTGAGACTGGTACTCCGAATCCACTTTGTAGTCTTTCAAGGACTCGCTCAATTCTTCGAGTGTGAGACGCGCATCCGCCGTGACTGGAATGGCGGAATGTTTGAACGAGTCGAACTCGGCGACGTTGATGTTGATAAAGCGCACGTCTGGATTTTGGAACGCGGTCTTGGACGCAGTGGTGAAATCGGAATAACGCGTTCCGACCCCGATGATCAGGTCTGCGTCACGCGCGATGCGATTCGCGGCTAGTGTGCCGGTCGCGCCGATTGCGCCGAGGTTCTGGGGATGATTGTAAGGAAGGGAACCCTTTCCGGCTTGAGTCTCTCCAACTGGAATACCTGTCTGTTCAACGAAATTTGCGAGGGCTTCGCTGGCTTCGCTATACAACACGCCGCCTCCCGCGACGATCAACGGGTGTCTGCTGGCTCGAATGGCGTCAACGGCTTGAGAAAACAGGAACCGGTCCGAGGTCCGGCGTGAGGCGTGCCAGACGCGCCGCGCGAATAATTCTTCGGGGAAGTCGAACGCCTCCGCCTGAACATCCTGCGGCAGGGCAAGAGTCACCGCGCCTGTTTCAGCGGGCGAGGTCAGCGCTCGCATCACTTCTGGCAATGAGGTGATGAGTTGTTCGGGGCGATAGATGCGATCCCAGTAACGACTGACCGGCTTGAAGGCGTCGTTGACGCTGATGTCCTGCGTGGACGGCGATTCGAGTTGCTGGAGCACGGGAGCCACATTGCGGCGAGCAAAGATATCGCCGGGCAAGAGCAAGACCGGTAAGCGATTGATCGTCGCCAACGCCGCGCCGGTGATCATGTTCGTTGCGCCGGGACCGATCGAGGACGTGCAGGCGAAGGTCTGCAGGCGGTTCTTCATCTTGGTGAAGCCGCATGCCAGATGAACCGCCGATTGTTCATTGCGAACGAGGAAATAGGGGAAGTCTGGATTCTGTTGCAGGGCTTGCCCGATCCCCGCTACGTTGCCATGCCCGAAAATTCCAAGTATTCCAGCAAAGAACTGACTTTCCTGCCCGTCGCGCCGAATATATTGGTGCTTCAAAAACTGGATGATGGCTTGCGCGGCTGTCATTCGTATCGTTGCCATACGCGTCTCCTTAATAGACCTCTTGCATTAGTATCTCTTGCTCAGCCACAGAGTCCACAGAGACCTTTGAGAAATTCTCTTTTTCTCTGTGGTCTCTGTGGCAAAAACGACTTTTGCAAGAGATCAAATAAAGAAACAGTAAAGGCAGACTACGCCTTTACTGTTTCTACTTTTTTCTGATCTGGATTGGGCAGCATGAACTCGCGCACGTTCGCCATCAGGTCATGGGCAGAACCGATAAAGCCTCGCAAGGTTCGGACGGTCGCGCCGTACTCGTCAAACTCCTCCAGACTCATGCCATCTTCATCATAGGCGCGCTGGAAGTCGGGGATTTCATTGTAAAGAGTCTGAACGATCTGATCGTTCACTGGAATGCTCATCCGTTCTTTGACTTCAATGTCGCTGGCATTGGCTTTGACCTGCCACTCATGCGGCATCGAGACGACGAGTTCGCCGCCGATGAATTCTGACCAATGTCCTAAATGACGATATGCCGCCGCGAGCAGACGGGTTCGATAGCCGCGTTGGCGGTAGATCTCGTAGGCTTTTTTCATGCAGGCGATTCCCGCCCAATCGAGATAGGATGGATCGATCTCGATGGCGTCTCGTTTGACCAGCGTCTTCATCCAATCGTCTGTGCGACCGACCATGATCGTGCATACGGGAGCCATCTGCTCGGACGATTTTCCCGCTTCTTCCCGCCGACGGAGTCCGCGCTCGACCGCCTCAGCCACCGCCACCGCCTGCGGCACGCTGAAGCTGACAGTCGCATTGATAGATACGCCGTGGAAGGTCGTTTCTTCGATGGCTTCGATCCCCGCTTTTGTCACTGGGATTTTTACGATCATGTTTGGCGCGAGCGAGTCAAAATGGACAGCCTGCTCTGTGATCGCCTTTGCGTTGCGATACAACGCTGGGTTTGTCTGAATGGAAAGGCGTCCCTTCTTTCCCTGATGTTTCTCGAAGATAGATCTCAAAAGACTCGCGCCGTGAACCGACATTTCCTCCGCTAATTTCCATGTGAGTTCAGTTTCAGACCAGATTGGGTTATCCTGAATGAGCGCGCGGATTCGGTCCTCCCACAAGTCCATTTCCTGTTTTAGAACGGCGTGAACGATGGTGGGATTCGATGTGGCTCCCACAGCTCCGTTGTCAATTGCATAGGTGAGCTCCTTCACCGAGCACGAATCATTCCAATAGTCGGTGGGATACTCCACGGTCATCTGGTGTAATTTGCTTTTATACGCTGTCATTCTAGGCTCCTTCTTTCTCCATATCTAAACTGACCAATGGCAGGCGCGGATCTTTTTCTTTCCACGTTTGCTTGACCCACGCGTGATCGGGATCATCGCTCGCTGCAAGAGTTTGAGCAGACCCCGCTAACATATTCAAGTAATAACAGTTATAACCGGGTGCTGCAACGACAGGATGATAGCCATAAGGGGAGAGGATGAGATGACTGTCGCGCGCCAGAAGAAGTTCGTCCAGCGTCCGGTCGCGTGTGTAAATGCGCTGATAAGCGAATCCCTCTGGGCGGTCTATCTTATAGAAATAGACCTCCTCGAGGTCCGCTTCCAGAATCGTCCCTGAGGCGTCCACGATGTGTTCGTCATGTTTATGCGGCGGATACGAACTCCAATTCCCGGAGGGCGTGTACACTTCGACCACCACTAACCGGCTGGCGGGAAACCCAGGCGGGATCATTTTATTGATCTGACGCGTGACGTTCTCTCCGCCTCGGATCTCGATCTCGACTTCTTCCGGTCTCACCAGACGGGCGGGATGAGTCTCCATTGCCGCGCACCAGCCGTAGGCGATATCCAAATTCTGACTTTTTGCCTCGACGGTGAAGCGCGTTTCTGGAGGAAGAAACAAGGTATACGGCATTCCTCGAAACACGTTGGGACGCCTGCCGACATCGGTCCACTTTCCGTGATTCGATGCGATCTCGCAAACCCCGCCCAATACAACCAACGCCAGTTCATTTTCGTGAGTCTCAAATTCCCACGCGTTGCCGCGGTCCAATTGGCGCGCGGCAAAACTCAAATGCTCCCACTGTGCCGATTGAGGTGTGATTTCAATGTAGGCTGGACGGTTGAAGTCTGGCGCAATGATCAACGGGGAAGAATTAGCCGACATCGAAACTCCTGCGAGATGAAAGGCACTAGCAGCCTCGCTTCCCGAATTTCTCGAGTTGTTACGTTTGATATAAGGGGATTGCCGCCAAGCGCGCTGGAAACGGCTACATAATAGACCCCAGCTTCTTTCGCAATGTCCTTAATTGATTCGGGCACTTGCTCCTCCTCGCGCTTGTTATTGAACTCTTGGGCAATTGCGAATCAGTGTACTCCCTGAATTCTTAATTGTCAATATTTTGAAAGACTACTTGCAAAAAATTCTGAAATGTCGTAATATCTTCAAAAGAAAGATTTTTTTCATAAAATGAAAGAATGAAGGGATGCATAATGGACAAAGGATTTCAGGCAATATTCTTGGACGTGGGCAATACCCTGCGAATCGTCATAAAAGACCCCGAATATATGGGAAAAGCTCAAAAAGAGTTGATGGCGCTGATTGGGACACCCCTCTCTGAACAGGATTTTTTCAACGAGATGGAAACGCGCTGGCGTTCCTATCGCAAACAAGCAAAGGAACAATTGATAGAAGTCTCTGAAAAAGAATTATGGACAAAGTGGCTTTTGCCGGATTATCCGATGGAAACAGTGGCGTCGTTATCTGGCGAACTCACCCGCTTATGGCGAAACCACGGCGGTAGGCGCATCCCTCGCGCGGATGTGAAGACAGCGATTCCTGAATTGCACCGGCGCGGGTATGTTCTGGGAATTATTGCCAACACGATCACCGAACAGGAGATTCCAGATTGGATCGAGGCTGATGGACTCACCGACTGTTTTCAAACGGTCGTGCTTTCCTCGAAAGTGGGGATTCGCAAACCAAATCCTGAAATCTTTTTGGAAGCCGCCCGCCGGGTCGGAGTCGAGCCTGCGAAGTGCGCGTATGTGGGCGATAACCCCTCTCGGGATGTTGTGGGAGCCCGAAGCGCAGGATATGGCTTGACCGTTTTGATCCTTGAGCCTGACTCCGAATCGCCGGGTGTGTTGACCGATGAGCATACGCCCGATCATGCCATTCGTGAGTTGAGCGAACTGCTCAATATTTTCCCGTCGCTCCAATAGAACAGCATCACAAACTGCAAGGATCTTCCATGAAAAATATCTATGAGGCAGATGTGTTTTCCGAGACACTTTTTGAAAAGATGAAGCGCATCAGCCCGGCGCTCAAAGACCTCGAACTCTACGAGTTTCGGTATGCGCTTAAAAACAATACCCCTCCAGCGGGCTGGGACTCTGTGAAACTTGACTCCAAAGAAGAGATCGAATCTCGAATAAATAGCCGCGCGTTCTACGATGCGATCCAGATCAAACGCTCGGTGGATGGACGTATCGTTCTGGATGAGCAAATTGCCCGTCTGGCGAATATGCTCTTTGTGGGTTTGGTCCTTGGCACGTATGAGGAATCATGGATAACGGATCATTTTTATTTCGACGCGCGCGGCTTTTTCTTTCTGCATCGTACAACATACTTCACAGAAAAGGTTCTAACTCATCTGGGGAATAAACCGTTCCAACAATTCGAACAGAAACAAAAGGCATTCGCTTCCGTGCAGGATGTGGGTTACAAAGCCTTTCGAGAAGCCAATGCAGATGTGGATGGGCTATTCATCGAAAGTGTCCACAAGCTGATCGCATCTCGCGGGACCCCGATCCTGCTCGCAATTGCGGGACCGACAGCCGCCGGGAAAACGGAGATCGTCGAAAGGCTCCGCGCAGACTTTGAGCAAATGGGCAAGAGGACCACGTCCATCGAACTCGACAACTTCCTCACAGATCGCGATTATCGCGAAGAAAAGGGAATTTTCACGCAAGGCAAAGAAGCCCTGCATTTCGAACTGTTCAAGCAGAGTCTTCGAGACATCACAGCAGGAAAAAGGATCTCCATTCCACGCTATGATTTCGTCTATGCCACATCCAGCCATGACTTGAACGGCAACTTAAAATCGGATGGTATCCCGATCGAGATCGAACCTGCCGATATCGTTTTCATCGAAGGCAATTTTCCCTTCCTGATAGAAGAAGTGGCTCACTTGATCGGTATAAAAGTTGTGTATCTCACCGATGATCCGATCCGCCTGAAGCGCAAGTGGAAACGGGACATTGACTACCGCAAGAAATATGAACCAACCTACTTCCGTAATCGCTTCTTCAAGGACCAGTTCATCATGGCGGAGATCGCGTACCGTCCGCAGATGGAGATCTGCGACTTGGTGGTAGACACTACAGGCGCGGCATTGTGGACAACGCCGGACGTGGCGAGAATTCTTGCGCGATGAGAATTCACAAACCTTTCTATGAGAGGTTGAAGTGAAAACCGTACAAGCCTCTAACGAACAAGAGGACAATACATCAAAGGGACGCGTCGCAACCGCCTTCCGCGCGTTACGTCATCCCAACTATCGCCTTTGGGTCATGGGGCAGGGACTCTCTCAAATTGGCACATGGATGCAGTCCATGGCGCAGCAAGTGCTTGTCTACCGGTTGACTGGGTCTGCCACTGCGCTGGGGATTGTCAACTTTATGACCATATTGCCGCTGGTCCCGTTTGCCTTATGGGGCGGCTCGCTGGCAGATCGCGTTCCTAAAAGAACGATCATCTTGATCACGCAGAGCCTGATGATGTTGCAGGCTTTTATTCTCGCCGGTCTCATTTTGACGGATACTGTACAGATCTGGCATGTGTATTTAATGGCGTTCATGCTCGGTTCATTCAAAGCGGTGGATATGCCCGCCCGGCAATCATTTGTCATCGAAATGGTAGAGGGGAGGAATGATCTGACGAGCGCGATTGGGCTGAATTCCGCCATGAACAACACAGCCAAAACGATCGGTCCAGCGCTGGCGGGAATCTTTGTCGCGTTGTTGGGGGAAGCAGTTGCCTTCCTGTTGAATGGTTTGAGTTTTCTGGCAGTCATCGTCAGTTTGCTCGCGATGCGTAATCTGTCTCTCCCTCCTGCGCACACAGAATCACAACCATCCCCAACAAGACATATGATCGAAGGCATGCGTTATCTGTTGGGGCAGCAGACGCTCCTCGTTCTCATGAGCCTTGTGGCGGTGAATTCATTCCTATCACGACCTTACCAGACATTACTGCCTGTGTTTGCGACTGGCGCCCTCAGCGAAAGCGCGAAACCAATGATCGCTTTCCTGTGTGATGGAAGCCATCAGATGATGAGTTGCAAAGCTCCAGAGGCGATTCCGCTTGGTTTGTTGTTGTCCGCCGTTGGCATAGGCGCAGTGACGGGAGCGTTTCTAGTCGCGTCGCTATCCGAGAAGTCGCGGCGCGGACAGATGCTCACTTTGGGGAATCTGAGTTTCCCATTGCTCCTGCTCCTATTTGTGAACTCGAACTCGATGGTTGTATCAATGGTTCTCTTGCTGTTCGTAGGGATGAGCCATGTTTTTCAGAACGCGATGGCGAATACCTTACTGCAACTCAATGCGCCGAATCAGTTACGTGGTCGCGTGATGAGCCTGTACTCGCTCGTGACCCAAGGAATGACAAATCTCGGTGGGCTGCAGGCGGGCTTGACAGCAGATTGGGTGGGCGCGTCTCTCTCCATTGGAGTTGGCGCGGGATTCTCGCTCTTGTATGGATGTTTCGTTGCGCTGCGCTATCGAAAAGTTCGTAATCTTAGCTGAGGCAGGATCGCAGTTAATGGTAACTTTCCAAGCGAAATCACTGTGCTAGCACTTTTGGGGTGTCAGGGAGAATCTCTCAAATTTTGAAAGAATACTTGCAAATTTTTTAAAAATGTTGTATCATAATCAAATAATAGTAAAGTTTCATAAAGCTAGAATTTGAAAGTTTTTCTTATTTAAGGGTAGCTAAATGCTAAATCTAGCAGAAACACCACTCAACTTCGGGCAGATCATCAGTGAGAAGTATAAAGACCTCACGAAAAGCGAAAAGCAGATCGCCGATTACCTGCGCACGAATCAAGAGGAGTCTGCCTTTCTTTCAGCAGGTGACTTGGCGGGTCGTCTGGGGCTGAGCGAGGCAACGCTTGTCCGGTTTGCGCGTTCGTTGGGGTTCGACAGTTACCCTGCCATGAGGGAAGTTTTGCAGGATACCTTCCGGCGCCGCGTGACTCATTCGGCACGGATCCGCAGTCGGCTGAGCGAGCTGCGAGAAGCGGGGGATATCTACGAGAGGCTGGTTGCATCCGAAATCGACTATATGACGCAGTCGCTTGAATCCGTCAATCGAGCGGCATTACAGCACGCTGTTGAGTTGATCAAGACTCGTCAGCGGATTTTTATCTTTGGCGTGGGTCCCTCGATCGCCCTTGTGGATCAAATAAGGATTCGGCTCGAACGGTTCGGACGCCAGATGATCCCGCTTACTACAGCCGGACGTGAATTTCTTGAGCCTCTGCTATCCATGACGAAGAACGATCTGTTGTTCGCGATCGGTTTCTTCGACGCATCCCCAGCATTACAACTCGTTCTCGATTATGCCCGTGAGGCGGGCTGTCCTATTATTTTCCTGACCGATACGCTCGATACCATCATCGGGGATAAAGCCGATGTGGTCTTATCGGCGCGGCGCGGACCGGTTTCGGGTTTCCATTCCCATGTTGTGCCGATGACCATCATCAATGCGATCCTGCTTGCAATTGCCAGCGAACAAAGCGGCGCGATGGAAAACCTCGACAAACTCGATGAATTACGCGACCGCCTAAAAGACTACACCATATCATCCACTTGAAATACGTATTAGGCTGGCGATCAACGAATACTCTCTTTCGTGGTGCAAGTGAAATCGAACTGACCGATAAATCTGAACGGTTCCTGGAGCAGACTCTATGGCAAGTCTTGAAACCTCGGTAGAACGATCATCATCCAGTTATTGGCTTACTACTGTCAGACGATTCGTTCGTTGGTTAACGCGACCGCATGTGATCCTGTCATTGATCATGTTGCTTTTGATGTATTACATGATCATCATCCCCTTGTATCGCATGCTGGAAACGACCCTCACCTGGCAAATGCGCGATGTTGCCGCTGTGCCGGGCGCTGAGCTAGGCGGGTTCACGTTGTATCACTATATTCGGATGGTGACGGGCGCGCTGAGTCAGATCTATTTATATACCCCATTAAAACATTCGCTAACCATCGCCGCTGGCGCGACTGTGCTTGCTTTGGCGATCGGTGGGTCATTAGCCTGGCTCGTTGTCCGAACAGACATGCCCGGGCGCAATCTTGTGAACCAGTTGGCGGTCATCCCCTACATCATGCCATCCTGGACTCTGGCGCAGGCTTGGGTCGTTTTCTTCAAGAACCGGCTCTCCGGAGGAACGCCTGGCGTGTTTGAATTCATGTTTGAACAGAGCCCGCCAGACTGGCTGGCATACGGTCCAGTGCCCATCATTATTTGCAGCGCGCTGCACTACTATACGTTCTTTTTTCTGTTTGTATCTGCCGCGTTGATGTCGATCGATTCCAGCCTGGAGGAATCGGGAGAGTTGATGGGAGCGAGCCGCTGGCGTATTCTGCGTAAGATCACGTTTCCGCTCGTGTTGCCGGCGATCCTCTCAGGGTTCGTGATGACGTTTTCGAAAGTCATGGGCACGTTTGGGGGTCCGAACATTTTAGGCGCGCCGGTCCGCTATTATGTTGTTTCGACCATGATCCGCGGCAGCATCGGCGTAGGAGATCGAGCGGACGGTTTCGTGTTAGCCCTTGTGTTGATCTTACTTTCCCTGCTGATCATTACCCTCAATCAGAGATTGATCGGGACGCGCAAGAGCTATGAAACGATCGGGGGACGCGGCTTTGTTGCGCAAGCGACCAAACTGCTTAAATGGAGAAAAGTGTTTTTTGTGGGTGTGATAATTTTCCAGGCGCTGGTCATTATCATTCCAATCGGGCTTCTCGTCTGGTCGTCGTTCATGCTTCAGGATGGCAATTACAGTTTAAGCAATCTCTCTCTACAGCATTGGATCGGCGAGCGAGGCACGATCTATAATCATGGGGAGCCTGGTGTTTTGCTCAACCCCAAGATCTACAAAACAGCCTGGAATTCCATCCGCCTTTCCTTGTGGACAGCCCTCTTTACGGCACTGTTCGGCGTCTTGCTCGGTTACGCCATCGTCAAGGGACGCGGCACGCGACTCAGTAAGTTGGTGGAGCAGTTGGCATTCCTTCCATACGTGATCCCCGGCATTGCTTTTGGCGCTGTCTACATCGCGATGTTCGTCAAGCCTTTGGGTCCCTTGCCTGCTTTATATGGAACGTTCAGCCTGCTGGTAATGGTTTCAATTGCAGATAAGATCCCCTACTCTTCGCGCTCGGGGGTGTCTGCCATGATGCAGGTGGGGCGGGAACTGGAAGAGGCGGCTCAGATCGCGGGAGCAAGCGTCTGGAGGCGCTTCAAAAGCATCATCCTGCCCCTGACCAGCGCTGGATTCGTTTCCGGGTTTTTGCTGACCTTTATCTCTGTGATGCGCGAACTTTCATTGATCATCCTGTTGGTCACGCCGGATACACAGGTCCTTGCCAGTCAGACCATGTTTTATATCGAAAATGGCGATCAGCAGATGGCGAACATTGTTATTCTCATCTTGATCGCGCTTGTAACGTTGGGTAGTTTTATCATCAGCCGCTTCCGCGGCGGAAGCCTCAAAAAAGGTTTAGGGATGTAGGGAGAGCCACATGGCAACTTCGATCACTGTTAAGAATCTCACCAAATATTTTGGGGATGTAAAAGCGGTCAACGACGTCAGCCTGACGATCGAGCCCGGATCGTTTCTCACGCTGTTAGGACCCTCCGGCTGCGGCAAAACGACTCTGCTGCGCTGTATTGCGGGGCTGGAGGATCCGGATGGAGGCGAGATCTACATCGGCGATAAATTGATCTTTTCACACGCCAAAGCTATCTCACTGCCGCCGGGAAAACGCGAACTCGGGCTTGTCTTCCAGAATTATGCATTATGGCCCCATATGAAGGTAGAGAAGAATATTACATTCGCCCTTGAGATCCAGGGAATGAAGAAAGAAGAGATGCAAGAGCGCGTAAAAGAAACCCTCGAGGAAGTTCAAATGCAGGGCTATGAGGAGCGCTATCCGCGCGAGATGAGCGGCGGCCAACAGCAGCGGATCGCGCTGGCGCGTATGCTGGCTTACCGTCCCAAAGTATTTCTGATGGATGAGCCGCTCTCGAACCTGGATGCCCGCCTGCGTATGGATATGCGCGCCGAGCTAAAACGCCTGCATCATAGTTCCGATGCCACCACCATCTACGTGACTCACGACCAGGTGGAAGCCTTGACAATGTCCACCAAGATCGCGGTGATGAAGGATGGGCTCTTGCAGCAACTGGACACACCCGATGCGGTATATCACTACCCGGCTAACTTGTTTGTTGCCGATTTCATTGGCAATCCCAAAGTGAATCTGCTGAATGGAGTCGTCGTCGGTAATCGGTGTGTGCGGGTGGGGAGTTTCGAACTAAATCTAGACACGGGTCACGCGAGTGGAGAAGTGGTCGTTGCGCTGCGTCCCGAAGACGCCACCATATCCACCCAGCCTGTTCCCGATGCGGTGGAGTTTAATGTGTATTCCGTGTTGCCGTCGGGGTCTGAAACGACAATCGTTGCTTCGCGCGAGGATGTTGAAATTACCGTCAAAGAAGCGGGTGTCAGCCGGGTTAAGATGGATGACAAGATCTGGTTGAAGTTCGATCCCCATGCCCTTAACCTGTACGATAAGGATAGCGGAAACCTGATTTCCTCGAAAAACTAAGTTCGGTATTTATCCAATCTCAATCGGATAACAATATTTTTAAATTGAAAGGAGGCGCCCGGCATAACTTCTCAGGAACGAACACCGGTTGATTTTTGTAGACTCGAATTTCCATCCAGTTCACAGAAGGAGAAAGAAATGAAAACCTTTGTAAAATACATGACGGTCTTCGTATTGATCAGTCTGCTGGCAGCGTGTGGCAGACCCCCGGCAACACAAGATCCAGGCGGCTCGGGGACCGAGCTCACCGCGGCAGAACAGTGGGCGCAGGCAAATGGAGTTGGTCCCTACACACCCGCGACTGAGGATTGGGCAGCGATCGAAGCAGCCGCAAAAGAAGAAGGATCGGTGGTGGTGTATTCCAACTCGTCCAGATTTGAAAAATTATTGGATGATTGGAACGCGCTATATCCCGACATTGCCCTTGAAGGAGGCGATACGGATGATATCGCCGTAAAAATGTCTGCCGAGCAGGAAGCGGGCAATGTCGTTGGCGATGTATGGTTCAACAGCGATGGACACTTGTTGTACGGGGAAGCCATGCCCAATCAATGGGTCTGGTGGTACACCCCTCCGGGCGTTGTTATGCAGGATGTGACTCCCGAACGTCCGTATGCGCTCGCCCGCCGGTCGGTGGATGTGATCGGCTACAACTCCGAGATTTTCCCCGATGGTTGTCCCGCCTCCAATTGGTGGCAGTTCACCGAACCGGCATTGACGGGCAAATTCTATATGGAAGACCCGATCTCCGATTCCAGCACTACGGCTAAGATCGCGCTGATCGTGCAACACGCCGACCAGATGGCTGAAGCGTATCAGGCTCTATATGGAAAAGAGTGGACAGAGGATGAAGCATACGGAGACGATACGCCGGACGCCGGGTATCTGTATCTGAAAAAACTGGCACACAATCAGCCGGGTATTCAGCCGGGCGGCGATGAAGTTGACGCGGCATTTGCCACCTTGGGCATGGATCCTTCCGTTGAGCCCGGTTATGGCTGGACCGGTTTATCCAGCTATGAAAGCACCCAGGAAGGCGAACTGGCGATGTCGCCCTGCTATGGTCTCGAACCGGTCGCGGGCATCTTGAAGGCTACGTATTTGGGCATTGCCAATAAGGCTCCGCACCCGAATGCCGCCAAACTGTTCATCAGGTTTGCGCTATCCGAACAGGGATTTGCGCCGTGGAATGAGTTTGGCGCCTACCCATCCGTGGAAGGTCTGTCCGTTGCGGAAGGGATGCCGCCGCGCAATGAGATCGATCTCTGGCCGAGCGATGACTTGTTCGCTTATCAAAACTTGAGCAAGATTCGCGACTTCTGGGCAGTGAATCTGCTTACACCGTAGGTTCTAGCTCACATCAACAATCCTTGAACGCGGGCAGACAAAACTGCCCGCGTTCAAGGGAACTTGACGAGAACACATAGAATTCAAATTTGACGCCGCTTGTTTTAGAAAAAGTAAATTCCAGAATAGGATTGCAAGCTGCGTTTCGAAGTTTCATTTTCGCCAATTTGAACAGGGCGAGCAAGTAATGACTGGCATCGGAGAGGTTATGACTATCAAGGCTGTTTTCTTTGATATGGGAGGCACAATTGAGACATTTGGATACACACGCGAACTACGATTAAATACAACGGCAGTAATTAATCAAAGGCTGATGGATGCCGGGATCGATGCGCATCTCTCCACAGAGGGACTCTTTGATCTCATTTCCAATGGTTTATCCAGTTACAAACAATGGAGTCTCCGAACGATGGAAGAACTGCCTCCGCGGCGAGTCTGGTCTGAGTATATTTTTGCCGATCGGGAAGTGGATCGAAAAAAGCTAGCCGATATTTCGGAAGACCTGATGTTTCTGATCGAAACGGATTTTTATGTTCGCGCGATGCGGTCCGAGGTCCCTGAAGTGTTGCGCGCCATCAAAGAAATGGGATTGAAGATCGGCGTGATCAGCAACGTCAATAGCCGCGGGCAGGTGCCGGTGAATTTGGAAAAGTATGGAATTATTGATTATTTTCATCCGATTGTTTTATCAAGCGAATACGGCTATCGCAAACCGGACCCAGCCATCTTCCACCATGCCGCCCGGCTTGCGAGCGTGCCTGCCAGCCAATGCCTGTACGTCGGCGACCGCGTCGTGCGGGACATTGACGGGGCGCGCCGCGCAGGTTTTGGGTGCGCCGTCCAGATCCGTCATAACTTCGCGCATGGAGAGAACGACGAAGGCTCGTCGCCGGATGCTGTCATTGATGACCTGACCGAACTGCTGGCTATCCTTAAAAAGGAAAATGCCGTCTCTGAAAAAGATACAAAGAGAAAAATCCGCGCTTTTATTTTTGACGCGGGCGACATCCTGTATTACCGTCCGCAACGGGGGCGTCATTTTGCCGCCTTCCTCAAAGAGATGGGACTGGAACCCAACCCGAATTTTTCACAAGAGAAGAAAGCCATCCAATTTCAGGCGTATCGCGGACAGATCTCACATGAGGAATATCGTGAAGCGGTGGTGAAGATCTACGGGCTTACGGAGCCGAACCTCGTGGAACGCGGCAAACAAGCCCTGATCGAAGACGACGGAAACGTCGCATTCTTCGATGGCGTTGCGGAAACGCTTCACCAGTTGAAAGATCAAGGCTACCTGTTGGGCATTGTGACCGACACGGCAAATACGATCTCCGCAAAGTTGAAATGGTTCGAGCGCGGCGGCTTTGGTCGCGTATGGGATTCGATCATTTCCTCCATGGACGTGGGGACGCGCAAGCCTGACCCGAAGATCTATGAGGCAGTCCTGGGACAACTGGGGCTCTCGCCAGACCAGGCGATCTTCGTCGGACACAAGGCTTCTGAGTTGAATGGCGCCCGCGCCATCGGAATGCCGACCGTTGCCTTTAACTATGATGAAGACGCCAACGCCGATCGCTTCATCGAAAAATTTTCAGACCTACTTAGACTTCCGGAAATAGGATGATATGAACAACCAGGTTGAAGCGATACTCTTTGACATGGGCGGCACGCTGCGCCGCACCGTCAAACGCGCGCGGGAGGAGAAACACGCGATCATTCAAAAGATGATCCACCAACTTGACTCCAACGTTGCTGTAGAGGAGTTTACGACTCTCCTATCCCAACGGGCAAAGGCATACAAAGCATGGGCAGAAGAAACGCACATCGAGCTCAACGAGAGCGAGCTTTGGACCAAATGGATGCTGCCTGATTTTCCCGCTGAGAAGGTCAGTGGTATGGCAGTTCAACTCAACCAGCTGTATCGTGAATCCATCGGCATACGCACGCCCCTGCCCGAAAGCCGGGAAGTGATTCTGGAATTGTTCCGACGCGGCTACCGCTTGGGACTCGTGAGCAATACAACCAGCAGTGTCGAAGTGCCTGCATTGCTGAAGGAGCTTGAGATCACGGGCTGTTTCGAGACGGTCATTCTCTCGGCTGTGATCGGAAAGCGAAAACCAAATCCGAACATCTTGCTGGAGGCGACTCAACGCATGGGCATCGCGCCCGAACACTGCGCCTACATCGGCGACCGCGTTGACCGCGATGTGGCAGCCGCGCGCAAAGCGGGATTTTCCAATGCGATCATCCTGCGCGATCCCAACAAGCCTGCCGCTGATAAGAGGGATGAAGCGGATCTCGCGCCCGACTATGTCATTGACAACCTGCGCGAACTGTTGGGTATCTACCCGCCTCGCCTCTCGCCCCAGCCTGAGCCTGCCTCTGTTTACGACGCTTCTCTCTCCACGATGTGGGCGATCAAGACCTTTCCCCAGCTGACTGACTTCTTTGAATTTGCGCGCCGCGCAGGCTTTGCGCGAATCGAGTTGAATCACAAGATAACCTCTGCCATGCTCGACGGCATCGACCTGGACGCTTTCCAATTCAGCAGTGTCCACGAACCCTGTCCCGCCGATGTGTCTGTTGATCAACTGAAACAACGCGATTGGTTGATCTCTTCGACGAATGAAGAGAATCGCTGTCAGGGCGTCCAGGCGATTCAGCGGAGTATCGATCTGGCAACGCGGCTGCATGCTTCCACTGTGGTGATCCACGCCGGGCACGCCAACGCAGACAAAGCGCTGGAGAAAAAACTTCGGGCGCTGCATGCCTCAGGTCAACGTGAATCGGAAGAATATCAAAAGATCAAGGCGCAGATGATTCAAATCCGGGCAGATACGGCAAAACCAGCATTTGACGCTGTCGTGAAGAGCATCAGTGAATTGATTGCTTACGCGGAACCTCTCGGTGTTTCTTTAGGGATCGAAAATCGGTATCACTATATGGAATTCCCCAATCCCGATGAGTTGGATATCCTGCTTAGTCTGGCGGCGTCAGATCGCATTGGCTTTCTCTATGATGTCGGTCATGCAGAGACGTTGGACCAACTCGGGTTTTACCCGCATGAGGAATGGCTCAAACGGTTTAGCCCGCGCATGATCGGCACACACCTGCACGACGTGCGCGGCACCACAGATCATTACGCTCCCGGGCTTGGAACGGTTAATTTTGACATGGTCGCTTCCTATTTGCCGCAGAGCGCCTTTCGCACATGTGAATTTCAAACATTCAACTCGCCTGAAGAAGTCAAGTCTGGTTTGAGATTTCTGGCGGAACATGGTTGTATTAAATTTAAAAATTGACGATAGATTACCCAGATACCTTATCCTCTAAATCATCTCAGGAAACAAACAACGCTATGAAAAACTACGATGTTCTCTATATTGGCAACTACACAAAAGACACCATTATTTCTCCCGCAGGCGTGAAGTATGTTGATGGCGGCGCGGTCAACTATGCGGCACATGCCGCCGCCAAACTTGGATTCAATGTCGCTGTGATCACCCGCCTTGCAAAAGAAGACGACCATGTAGTAGAAAAACTTGTTCAGGCGGGTATTGACTGCTACCCCACCTATTCGCCGCAGTCTACTTTGATGAAGCTTGAGTACCCAACCAGCGATCCAGATATCCGCGCGCTTTCTGTGTCCGCGACGGCTGGTTCCGTTACCGCCGGGGATGTGGAGTCGTTCGACGCCAGGGCAGCCGTGATCGGGTCCAGCCTGCGAGGCGAAGTGGGAATGGATGTCATCGAGAAGTTAAAAGAAAAGAAGATGCTCGTCGCCGCCGACATGCAGGGCTTCGTCCGTGTCTTGCGCGGCGTGGAATTGAAGTATGAGCCGTGGGACGAGATGCGATCCACGCTCGCTCGGGTGGATGTCGTGAAGAGCGATGCGGTCGAGGCGGAATTCCTGACCGGCGAGAAAGATATCTTTAAGGCGGCGTCATTTTATGCCGATATGGGTCCGCGCGAGATCGTGCTCACGCACAAAGACGGCGTGCTGATCCTTGCAGATGGCGAGTTCCATGAGATGGGATTTTATCCCGCCCGCCTCGATGGGCGCAGTGGACGCGGCGATACATGTGTTGGAACATACGTCGCCAAACGCCTCTCCCTGCCGCCTCGCGAAGCAGGGATGTGGGCGGCGGCGGTCACGAGCCTGAAAATGGAAAACCTGGGACCCTTCGATCGCTCCATCAACGAAGTGGAGTCCTTTCTCCATGCGCGGTATAACTATGGATCGATTGTCTGAAAAACAGAAACAACTCGATCGGCGAAGGATCGAAGCGGTCAAACTTTACCCTGCGTTATGGTCGAAACTGATCGCGCAATGGAAAACGCCAGACCCGGAAGATCGGGTCTGGTTGACGTATTCGGCAAATTATCTTTTCCGCACAAATAATATCCACTGGGCAATCGATCCCTTAACGTTGCACTGGCGGATCAAGGACGCCCCCGCAGTGCATGTAGCGCAAGACCTGAGCCTATTGTCTTTTGTCTTGCTAACTCATGAGCATCAGGATCACCTGGACCTTGATGCGCTCTCCGCTTTGCGAGATTTGCCCATCAAGTGGGTCGTCCCTGAATTTATATTGTCCAAGATCGAATCAACGGGATTGCGCCGAGAGAATATCATCGTCCCAACTGCCCTCACTCGCATTGAATTTGACCGAATACACATCCTGCCTTTCAATGGTTTGCACTGGGAAACAAGCCCCGAAGGCGATCTTAAGGGAGTTCCTGCCATGGGATATTTAATTGAGTGCGATGGCAAACGCTGGTTGTTCCCCGGTGACACGCGCGCTTACGATGCGTCTCAACTCCCCGCCTTTGGTTCGGTGGATACGGTCTTTGCTCATCTCTGGCTGGGACGCAGCTCCGCATTATTGGATGAACCTCCCCTGCTGGATTCCTTCTGCCGCTTCTTTCTGGACCTGCATCCGCGTCGGCTTATTCTGACGCATCTCAACGAATTCGGGCGCGCCGCAAACGACCTCTGGAATGAGTCCCATGCTCAATTGATCTGTTCGGCGTTTTCCAGAATATCTGCCCAGTTCTCCGTTACGCCTCTGCTTATGGGAAACAGCGTTGTGCTGTGAAATCCAATGCCGCCGCAGTGCAATTACGGCGGAACAGGTTCAGTTGTAATAAGGCGTTCAACTTTGTTTGAAAAGCTTTTGCAACTCTTATAGTTATCGTTCGTCTTTATCATTCTATTTTGACAGGAAAACACGCCACCTATGCTTGAAACGATTCAACAATCAGCGATCAGTCATGATCGCCATCAGGTAGAGTTGAAGCTGGACTATCAGTTGGATCGGGGGAAACACACTCACTACCAGATTTCAACCTATATTTTCGTGCCGAGGAGTCTCGGTATCACCGAGGAGAGTTATCCGAAAACCGAACTGTATCGGGATATCAAGAACTATATCCGCATCAAAACGCCGCAAATGAGCCTGCGCGATCTGATCGAAGACGATCTCTCGCCGCTAAAAATTGTGCAACAGGTCATTCACCAGCCCGGCTGGTACCTGAAGGAGGCGCAGAACGAGCAGATCATCCACGCGCTGCGGCTGTTGGGCGCCATGTTCAAAAGCTCTCTGCGGGAACACATCAATCTGGTGGAGAGGCGGGTCAGGCTGGCGGCGCCCGGTCAGAACCTCCAACCGCTGGTGGGAAACCTGATCGATGAAATGATCGTGGAATCGGAAAAGATCGGCGCGCAATACAGGCTGTTGTATGCCGAGTTCAATATGCCATATGTTCAGAAGGATGTATTTCTGGCTCACCTGTTGGTGGATGAATATATCAGCCTGTTGATCGAGGAAAGCGCCACCGAATTCTTCAAGATCGTATCGGAACGCTATGAGGGGACGGATCATTTGCACTATTGCCAGCGTTTGAACGACATCGTCGAACGCGAAACTTCACACCGCAAAGCCCGCGGCTACGATTCTGTCCTCAAGGTCGGGGATGATAACGAAGTGTATGCCTTCCGCTCCTCCGTGATCAAGAAGTATGTGAGCGGCGTCCTGCATCTGTCGGTCGATTCTCAGCGCGAAGGCAAGGCGATGGAGCAGGTGCTGCTTGCCTTGGCAGCAGGGATCTCAATGTTTTTCGCCACCGCGGTGGCGTTCCATTTCCAAAGCGTGTATGGCACCTTCACATTCCCGGCATTTGTAGCCCTGATCGTGGGCTACATGTTCAAGGACCGTATCAAGCAATTGGGGCAAACCCTGTTTGCCGGCAAGTTGCAAGCCAACTTATTCGATCGCAGGGTCAATATTAGGACATTGGATGGGAGATATAAACTAGCCACCTTGCGCGAGAAGATCACGTTCATGAAAGAAAGCGATATCTCTGCCGAGGTGCGTTCTGCGCGCCAGAAAGATCCCTTTGCCGACCTGGACAACGATCAAAAAGGGGAAACCGTCATCTGTCATACCAAAGCAATCGTCTTGAACGCTGAGCTTTTTCGAAGAGCCTTCGCAGGTCTCCCCAAAACAAGCGGACTGAACGACATCATCCGCTACGACATTTACCGCTACCTGCGAAAAATGGATGATCCGGTCGATGAAAACCTGTTGCTGCGCGATGGAAAACTGGAAGTGGTTCCCTCGCAAAAGGTGTATCATATCAATGTCGTCTCGCAGTATTCCTCGAAAAGTTTCGGGAATCAGAAGATACATAAGCGCATGAGACTGATACTAAGCAGACTGGGCATCAAACGCATCGTGCATATTCACCTGTAGAGTTCTTCTGTGGAAGAACCTCACTGTTTAGAAAACCCTTGACATCATCGTTGTTGTTCTTTACCATTGCCTGAAACCAATTGTTTGGGTGGATGGAACTGCCGGTCGGTACATGGGATGGTCCCCTGTATCTAATTACTCAATCTTAAAAAGGAGAAGAGAACAATGACCGCAAAACAAGTACGCCAGTGTATGATTTTCATTTTGATAGCCGCAGTGATGCTTGCAGCCTGCGCGCCTGCTTCAACGGAAGCGCCGCCTGCGGCGACCGAGGCTCCGCAAGAAGCGACGGAGGCTCCTGCGCCCACCGAAGCCCCCGTGGAAGAAATAACTGACACCGAACTGAATGTTTTGTGCACGCCTCAGGAACAATGGTGCCAAGGCATGAAGCAGGAATTCGAAGCGAAGTACGGGATCACCGTCAACTACGTTCGAATGTCCTCGGGTGAAGCGCTTGCCCGCGTTCAGGCTGAAAAGGACAATCCCCAGTTTGACATCTGGTGGGGCGGCCCTATCGATAGCTTTGTCGCTGCAAAAGGCGAGGGACTTCTGGAAGCCTATGACTCTCCAAATTACGCCAACCTGTCTGACCCGGTAAAAATGAAGGATGCGGACAATCAGTGGGTCGGTGTTTACGTGGGTACCTTGGGGTTTGCCACCAATACTGATTGGCTCGCCGCGAATCCCGGCACGTCCGCGCCCACCTCGTGGGATGATCTGCTGAAACCCGAATTCAAGGGACAGGTGATGGTGGCGCATCCATCATCCTCGGGCACCTCCTACACAGCTCTCGCGACCGTTTTACAGTTGCGAGGCGAGGAAGCAGGCTGGGAATATCTAACGCAGTATGCCGGGCAAGTCGCCCAATTTACCAAGAGCGGCGCCGCGCCTGCCAAGTTTGTCGGTCAGGGTGAAGCCGCTGTGGCGATCGTTTTCTCGCACGATATCGTGAATGAAATCGAAAACAATAAACTGCCGTTGGTGTTAACCTTCCCTGAAGAGGGCACCGGTTATGAGATCGGTGGTATGGCGATCCTCAAAGGCGCTAAACATCCACAGGCTGCGCGATTGTGGTTCGATTGGGCATTGACCCCCGAAGCGCAAGCGCTCGGTCCCACGTATGCCGCCTATCAGGCTCCGACGGTAACAGGCGTTGAGCTTTCTCACCCCGAACTGCTCGAAGTCAACCTGATTGATTATGACTTCATCTGGGCTGGCGAGCATAAGAAGGAATTTGTAGATAAGTTTACGAACGAGATCGCAGGCGCAGATAATCTAAAAGAATAGCACTGACTAACAAGTTCAGGGCGGCAGAATGTGCCGCCCTGAACTTTATATGTGGAGGAGTATGAAGACAACCTCAGCGCTACCTAAATCCTCAAAATTTCCCGATACGGGTGTCCAGCGTCGTTTTCAGGAATTTTTGCTCATCTTCAGAGATCCAGTGCTTTTCATGAGCCTGTTGTTCTCTGGAATTTTTATTTTTGTTTTTATCCTGTTGCCTATTCTTCGAACCGTTTCAGGTGGGTTTTTTTCGAAAGAAGGCGGTCTCGACCTCACCTATTTTGCTCGCTATTTTGATAGTATCTACGGTCCTGTATTGCGCCAGGCATTTGTAGATACGATGGTCATGGGGCTCCTGACTGCCTTTTTTGGAACGCTGATCGGATTTATTTTTGCTTATGCAACTGTTCGTTGTAATCCGCCCGCGAAAAATCTGCTGCATTGGCTTGCCTTGTTGCCAACCGTCTCGCCGCCATTCGCTCTCGCTTTGAGCGTCATCCTTCTCTTTGGTCGCAGCGGATTGATCACTAAGAAAGTGCTGGGGATCAATTTTGTCTCGGGTATGAATGACATCTACGGTTTGGACGGACTCGTCCTGGTACAAACGATCACATTTTTCTCTGTAGCGTATTTGATCCTGCGGGCGATGCTTGAACGACTCAGTCCGGCGCTGGAGGAAGCGGCTGCGAGTCTGCGTGCCAGCCGCTTCCACATTTTTCGCACCGTGACCCTGCCGCTTCTCATCCCTGGGATTGCGGGTTCGTTCTTATTACTGTTTGTCGAATCACTTGCGGACCTGGGTAACCCGCTCTTTATTGCCGGCAATCGGACAGTGCTCTCGGCGCAGATCTTTCTGGCTGTGATCGGCGAGTACGATTACCAAAAAGCCTCAGCGCTCTCGTTGGTTTTGATCATTCCAACGCTCGTGTTGTTCATGGTCCAACGATATTACGTCAACCGGCGTTCGTATATTTCGGTGACCGGTAAGCCCTCCGGCGCGCAAATCACCGAGAAAGATCCGATCATTCGCTGGGCGTTCAATATCACCGCCTATCTGATCTGCGCGTTCGTGATCCTGCTGTATGCAACGATCGTATACGGTTCCTTCAGCTTTACGTGGGGAGTTGACTTCACGCCCACATTGCGACACTGGACCATGGTGCTGACGCGCGGCGTCGAAGCGATCCTGGATACGACTTTCCTGAGCGTTCTGGCGACTCCTTTTGCGGCTTTTCTGGGTATGGTCATTGCCTGGCTCGTGGTTCGAAAAAATTTTAGCGGCAAGGAAATTCTCGACTTCAGCTCGAACCTCGGCGGAGCGATACCGGGCACGATCCTCGGGATTGGCTTTATTCTTGTTTTCAATAAACCGTCCCTCGCTCTGGCGATGATCGTTTATGCGATCTTAGCCATCTTTTTTGTTCTGGTGGTTGGCAGAAATGCGCGCGAACGACTGATCATCCTTTTACTTGGAACCGCGATCGGCTTCTTCTTGACTCGCATGGAAAGCATGCAAGTGCATTACCTGCTGGGAGGGCTGTACTTCATCCTTGCGCTCATCCATTTCCTCAACGGCAGGAACCGAGCTGGCGTCATAACAGCGCTCCTGCTGGGCGTCTACGTGATGAGCGCGAATTGGGCGAACGCGTTTGCCAAACCCATTGCAGATTTCAGCAGAAGTTTGGAGCGCGGATTCTGGAGTAACGCCATCTTCCAGTTTTCAGATCACATTAAAGTATTATTGCAACCGCCTCCATCTCTTCTGGCAATTTTTCTGCTCTTTGCAGGCATCCTTCTGGTACAGAGACTACAACAGCCGCTCGCGCGGTTACTTGGCGGGATCGTGGCGTTGATCATTCCCTGCACCATGTCGTTCATGGAAATGCCCTTTGCGCTGATCGGCGGCGCGTACATCATCATGGCCGCATTTATCGTCCGCAGTCTGCCGGCGTCAGTGCGGGCGGGCGTTGCGTCCCTGCAACAGATCGACCCGTCGATCGAGGAAGCGTCAAATATCCTAGGCGGAGATGCGCAGTACACCTTCCGTAAGGTCACTTTGCCGCTGATCCTTCCAGCGCTTTTGGCAGGCTTGATCTTCAGCTTTACGCGGCATATGACCAGCCTTTCGGCGATCGTTTTTCTGATCAGCGCAAAATGGAGGATCGTCACAGCGTCCATCTTGAGTGAATGGGAGCAGGGCGGCGTTAGTATCGCAGCGGCATACTCGACCTTGATCATTGCGTTCGTTCTGATCGCGATAGCGATCTTGAATATCGTCACGATCCGCTTACTGCGCGGACGTGAGGGTGTGGACTTGAGTCAGTTATGAACACTTCGAATATGAGGAATCATCAATGTATTTAACACTGGAGAACGTCACCAAGGTCTTTCATTCGCGCGGCAATGTGGGGGAGGTCGTGGCTGTGCAAAATGTGAACCTGGAGATTCAAAAAGGCGAACTGGTAACGTTACTGGGACCCTCAGGTTGTGGAAAGACCACCACATTGCGTATGATCGCAGGATTCGAATTCCCTTCCTCGGGAAGGATCGTTTTGGATGAGCAGGAGATCAATTCGCTTCCGCCTCACAAACGAAACATGTCGATGGTCTTTCAAAGTTATGCGCTCTTTCCTCACTTGACCGTTTTTGAAAATGTCGCCTATGGACTCAATGTGCAGCGATTAAGTAAAAATGTGATTGCTGAACGAGTCGGACGCGTCTTGGACTTGGTCCACCTGCGGGGATATGGAGATCGCGCCCCCGGGCAGTTATCCGGCGGGCAGCAGCAGCGAGTCGCTCTGGCGCGGGCGCTTGTGATGGAGCCAAAGGTTCTTCTGATGGATGAGCCGCTCTCGAACCTGGACGCAAAACTTCGCGAGGAGATGCGCGCCGAGATCCGCAGGATCCAAAAAGAACTGAATATCACCAGCGTCTACGTTACTCACGACCAGATCGAAGCGATGACGCTATCCGACCGCATCGTGGTCATGAACGAGGGCTTGATCGAACAAGTGGGAACGCCGGTAGAGATCTACCGCTTCCCGAACAGCCGTTTTGTCGCAAACTTCATTGGGCGAGCCAACTTCATTGATGGGGTGATCCTCGCGCAGCAAAATTCAAACGCGACGATCAAATCGCTGGGCGAGACAATCACGTTATCGAATGTAAAACATCAATTCCGCGAGGGAGAATCTGCCACCTTGATCGTCCGCCCTGAGATGATCCAGATCCGAAAGAGCGGCGGGCTGTATCGGGGAACCATCCGTCAGGCAGTTTATCTTGGCGACATGATCGAATATACGGTGGATGTTGGCGGGGTAACTATTTTAGGCACAGAGACCGATCCGCATGTCACCGAGCTTTTTGCGGAAGGGGAAAACGTCACGCTGGAATTTGCCCAGGATCATATACAAGTTTTGCCCGAGGGCAAGTCGGCTGAGTGATCCTTCTTCTTTCGAGCACAAACACCATATCCATCAAGAATGGAGCATAAACATTGAAAGACATCCGCATTGGATTGATCGGCACCGGCGGCATGGGGAAGGCTCATGCCACAGCGTTTCAAAACGTTCCTCTCGTGTTCGGCAATGAGCCGGGCAGACCTGTCCTGGAGATCGTTGCAGACGTTGACGCGAAAGCCCTGGAACGCTGGGCTGGAGAGTTTGGCTTTGCGCGCTGGACAACGAACTGGCGTGATGTAGTGAACGATCCGCGTGTGGATGTGGTTGATATCACAACGCCTAATGCCCTGCACGCGGAAATGGCGATCGCGGCGGCTCAAGCCGGCAAGCATATCTACTGCGAGAAACCGCTGGCAACAACCTCCGCCGATGCGGCGCGAATTGTCGCGGCGGTCGCAAAGGCTGGCGTGATCAGTATCGTGGGATTCAACTACTTGAAAAACCCCGCCCAAGCCTTTGCCCGGCAGATGATCGAATCGGGGGAACTTGGCGACATCACTTTATTTCGCGGCACATTCGACCAGGATTTTCTTGCGAACCCAGACATCCCGTTCAGTTGGCGTCTGGATCGTGCTCAGGCAGGGACCGGCGCGTTGGGCGATCTAGGTTCCCATACGATTGCCTTTGCCCAGTTTCTAGTGGGCGATATCGTCGAAGTCTGCGGATTGAATGCGACGAAGATCAACGAGCGAGTCGTGCCGGATGCCGGCTCCGGCTATGCGGCGACCGCTCAAAGCAGCGGGAAGATGCGTTCTGTTGAGAACGAAGACATCATGGAATTCCTCATCCGTTTTGAGAATGGCGCGATCGGGACGATTGGCACGAGTCGCATTGGCGTGGGACGCAAGTTGGGTCTAGGCTATGAGATTCAAGGCACACGAGGCAGTTTGTTTTACACGCAGGAACGAATGAACGAAATTCAGTTGTATCGTCACACAGACCCGGATCGAGAAAAGGGATATAAGACGATCTACATTGGACCGGAACATCCCGGCTATAAAGCCTTCTTCGGCTTGGCGGGAATCGGGCTGGGATATAACGATCAGAAGATCATCGAAGCGCATGATCTGATCACAGCGGTCGCATTGGGGAAACCAACCCAGCCCGATGTGCGTTTTGCGTATCAGGTGAATAAGGTCATTGACGCCGTGGATGTGTCCTGCCGGGAACGCCGCTGGGTGCGCGTGAGCGAGTTTGACACAGACGTGGATCAGTAACAGCAAAGGAACATACCATGCGCATCGGTTTAAACACAGATAGTTTGGGGCATTTGCCGTTCGATGAAATGCTGAAAATAGTCGCCCAACTTGGCGTAGAAACTCTGGAGTTGTGTTGTGGAGGTTGGTCCAGCGTGCCGCATGTGAATCTTGACCTTCTGCTGGAGAACGAATCGGAACGTAAAAACTTCTTGTCCAAAATACACGATCATGGCTTGGAAATCGACGCGCTGAATTGCTCTGGCAATCAACTGGCTCCCGGAGAGCGGGGGAAATCCAACGATCGGGTAGTACGAAATACAATGAAGCTGGCGCGACTCCTCGGCGTTCGCAGGGTTGTGATGATGTCTGGCTTGCCCGGTGGTCCGGGCGATCAGAATGCGAATTGGATCACGACAGCCTGGCCGCCTGAATGTCACGACATCTTGCGGTATCAATGGGAGGATGTCGCCATTCCGTATTGGCGCGATCTGGTCCATCACGCGCGTGAGAACGGCATCGAACAGATTTGTGTTGAACAACATGCGCATCAGCTCGTCTACAATACAGAGACGTTTCTCAGATTACGCGACACAACAGGCGGGATCGTGGGTGTGAATTTCGACCCCAGCCACGCCTTCTGGATGGGAGGCGATCCGTTGCGTTCCATACGTCAACTTCGCGGTGCGATCTATCACGTTCACGCCAAGGACACGCGCATCGATTCACATAACAGCGAGATCAATACCTTGTTGGAAACCAAACCGAACGACCGCGTCACGGAACGTTCCTGGAACTATGTCACGCTGGGTTATGGTCACGCCGAACTTTGGTGGCGTGATTTTGTCATTCAGTTAAAGCAAAATGGATACGACGATGTGTTAAGCATCGAACATGAGGATTACAGCCTGTCTCCCATCGAAGGCGTGAGGAAGTCGATTTATCTCTTGAACAATGTGATGGAAAGAAAATCGGAAATATAGTGATTTCCCCATCGCCACCCTGCAAATGAATCTTTCTCGCAGGGTACATATCCGGGATAGGGGTAGAAATTCAGGTTACAAAATCGTGTACCCACCAAACAAAGAAAAAGTCATCAAGAAATGAACGAACACCTATCGTCGCTATGAAGCGAAGTTTCAGAAGCGACTCGGTACGGGTCGCTTTTTTGATTCCCAAAATTACCTCTTGAAATTTCCCGAAAATACAGTATGATTGCTTGTGATTGATTTTTGAGCGGTTATGAGCGAATTCACGCCCACTCCCGAACGGCAAAAACAGATCCTTTCCCTGCTCACGCGGCAGGGACGTTTGAGCGTGACCGAGATCGTAAATCAATTCGAGATCAGCGAAGCCACGGCTCGGCGCGACTTGGAAGCGCTCGCTTCGCAAGGCAAAGCCCAACGCGTGCATGGCGGCGTGATCGCCGTGGAGCAGGCTCCGCCTGAGTTGCCGATCCTTCAGCGCGAAGGCGAACAAGCGGATGAAAAGTTCGGCATCGGACGCGCCGCCGCAGATTTGATCGCCGATGGCGAGACGGTCTTCCTCGGTTCAGGGACGACCGTGCTCGAAACAGCGAAGTATCTGCGTGAGCGAAAAAACCTCACGGTCGTCACCAACTCGCTGGCTGTGTTGAACGCGCTGGCGGGTATCAAAGACATCACCGTTGTCTCATTGGGCGGACAATTACGCGAGAGCGAACTTTCATTCATTGGTCACATCACCCAACAAGCATTAGCCGAACTGCGCGTGGATAAGGTCATCATGGGCACGCGCGGCATCAGCCTTGAACACGGTCTGACGAACGACTATCTTCCCGAAACCCTCACCGACCGCGCCATCCTGAAGATCGGGCAGACGGTCATCATCGCGGCGGATCACACGAAGATCAATCGTGTGGCGACCGCCCTGCTCGCGCCGTTGAATTCCATCCATATCTTCGTTACCGACACGAACGCAGAAAAGAAATTCTTGAACTCGTTGAAAAAGATCAATATCGAAGTTGTTATCGCGTAGGTCACGCTTCCCGCGTGACAGAGATTGGAACAACATGCTTCTCAAAGATTTTCGTCCGCAGTCAAAGCTTGTTACAAAGACCACGCTGGTAGACAAGCCACGCTTCCCCGTTATTGACGCGCATGATCATCTCGGCGAACCGTTCGGCGGCGGATGGGATAGGAAACCGTTGAGTGAGTTGCTCGATCTGCTCGATGAAGCAGGCGTGACCCATTACGTTGACCTCGACGGCGGCTGGGGCGAAGACATCCTCGATGCGCATCTCAAACACTTCAAGGAAGGCGCGCCTGAGCGATTTCAAATTTTCGGCGGCGTGGACTGGGGCAAATGGCAGGAGTTGGGAGATCAATTCCCAGCGTGGGCGGCGAAGCGTTTGGTCGCGCAAAAAGAACGCGGCGCGCAGGGACTCAAGATCTGGAAGCCGTTCGGTTTGCACGTCAAAGATCACACAGGCAAATTAGCGGATGTGGACGATGAACGCCTCATCCCGATCTGGGAAACGGCAGGCGAATTGAGTTTGCCTGTGCTCATTCACGTTGCCGACCCCGTTGCATTCTTCGATCCGATCGACGAGACCAACGAACGCTGGGAGGAGATCGGCGAGCATCCCGATTGGGCGTTTACCAGTCCGCCGTTTCCATCGTTCATGCACATCATGGATGGTTTCAAGAATTTGGTGACGCGTCATCGCAACACGACGTTCATCGGCGCGCATGTGGGATGTTATGGCGAGAACCTCGGTTGGGTGGGGAAAATGTTCGATGACTGCCCGAACTATTACATTGACATCTCTGCGCGTTTCGGCGAGCTTGGTCGCCAGCCTTATGCCTCGCGAAAATTTTTCATCCAATATCAAGACCGCATCCTCTACGGCTCAGACATGAGTCCTGACCTTGACGCGTATCGCTTGAGTTATCGCCTGCTCGAAACCGACGACGAATATTTCAATTACAACACCAGCGAAGTCCCTGGGCAGGGACGTTTCTACGCATATGGTTTGTATCTGCCTGATGATGTGTTGAAAAAAGTGTATCGTGATAATGCCGAGAGAGTGTTGAAATTCAGTAATCAATGATCAGTGAACAATGATCTGTAAGACTATGAAACGACGAGACTATGCAACCAACTAACTATCACACCTACAACGAGATCAAGACTCAGACCGAAGCCTGGGCGCAAGCGCTGGATGTAGTGCGCGCTTCAGACTCCCCCAAGGCTGGCGACTACGACCAGGTCGTTTTCATTGGCTGTGGCTCCACTTACTACCTCTCACTCGCGGCGGCGGCTTTGTATACCGAACTGACAGGTCGCTCTGCGCACGCCATCCCTGGCGGAGAATTGTTATTGAATCCACAATTGGTCGTGCCGCAAACTTCCAGTTTGCGCTCTTTGCTCGTTGCCATCAGCCGTTCTGGGACGACGACCGAAACGATCAAAGCCGTTGAGAAATTCAAAGCGGAAAAACGCGGAGATGTGTTGGTCATCAGTAATTACGACGAAGTTCTATCGCGGCTTGCCGATGTAAATATTGTGATTGACAAAGGACAGGAACAGTCCATTGCGCAGACGCGTTCGTTCGCTTCGATGTATGTGGTGGTGACGGCTTTATGCGCGAAGATGGCGGGGAGGGAGGATTTGGTTTCTGCGATGGTGGAGTTGCCGAGAATTGGTAATTGGGTAATTGATAATTATGAGGAATGGGCGAAGAGAATTGGGGAGAATTTGTCGTTCGACAGGTTTTATTTTCTCGGCTCGGGCATCCGTTATGGGTTGGCGTGCGAGGTGAATCTCAAGATGAAAGAGATGACGCTCACTCACAGCGAACCGTTCCACTTCTTGGAGTTCCGCCATGGACCGATGAGCATGGTGAATCAAAACACCGTCGTGGTGGGGATGTTGTCGGAGGCGAACCGCGCTCACGAGGCGAAAGTGCTCGAAGAGATGGAAGCGCTTGGGGGAACTGTATCAGCCGTCGGTGAGAATGAAGCGGATGTCAGTTTTGAGTCGCATATCCCAGAGGAGGTGCGTGGAGTCCTGTATCTGCCCGTGTTCCAGCTCATGGCGTTCTATCGTTCGTTGGCGAAAGGTTTGAATCCCGACCGTCCGAACAATTTGACGGCGGTGGTGAAATTAAATCTATAAAAGGAGAGAAGCATGAAAAAGTTAATGTTTGTTTTTGTGATGGCGAGCCTCGTGCTTGCCGCATGCGGAGGCGGAGCGCCAGCCGCAACGGACGCGCCCGCGTCCACCGAGCCGATTGTGATCCGTGTGTGGGGACATCAGGCGCCCGCGTTCAACGAGGCGAATCAAAAGATGTTCGATGACTTCATGAAAGCCGACCCGAATGTGATCATCAAGTACGAGACCTTCCCGTGGGATGTGTTCATTCAGACGATCCAGACTTCGCTTCCTGCTGGTAACACAGCGGATGTGATCCTCATCCCTGGCGGATACACCTGCCGCTACGCCTCGGGCGGACAACTGCTCGAAGTGCCTGCGAATGTGATGACGCTCGATCAGGCAAAGGGAATCTTTTATGATGCGCCGCTCGGTGGTCAGACCTGCGACGGCAAGTTGTACGGCTTCCCTGCCGAATACAATCTCGAATACGGCGGCGCCTACGTGAACCCCGCGTTGTTCGAAGCGGCTGGGTTGGCTTATCCGCCTGCGTGGGCGAACTGGGATGCGGTCGTTGCCGATGCGAAGAAATTGACTCAAGTTGGCTCGGACGGCGTGATGACCGTGGCAGGTATGCACTATACCAACAGCGATCAGTTGTTCACCTACTTCCTGGCGGGCATTTTGGAACAGGGCGGCAACTACTTCGCTGAAGACGGCAAACACTTCAATTTCAATTCGCCTGAAGCGGTTGCGACCATCCAAAAGTTAATGGACATGGCGCAGAAAGATAAGATCGTTGACCCGATCATCTTCAATGCAGACAGCGAATGGGTCGGCGATTCGTTCGCGCAGGGACACAACGCCATTGGCGTGCTGGGCTCATGGTATGCGGGCGATGCGAAGATCGGATATCCCGACCTGAAATTCGATTATGTCTCCCTGCCGCCGATGATGGGTTCTGAGCACAAGTTCGTCTCGGTGGGCGGATGGGGCTACGTGGTTGGCAAGAGCACAAAGAATCCTGAGATCGCATGGAAACTTGCCTCCTTCCTCGGCGCAAATGAGGCGAATGTGTTGTACTTCAACTCTCATTCCGCCACCATCCCTGCGATGAGGTCCGTTGCGGCGGATCCGAAGTACGTGGAAGCCGTCCCGTTCGCCGCCGCCGTTCTTCCGATCCTGGATGCGGGCGCGTATCAGGGCAACCTGACCGACCCCGATCAACTGGCGTATGAGATCATCTACCCGACCATCCTCGACGCCATTCAAGGAAACCAAACCGCCGAAGAAGCCGCCAACAGTATTAATGAAGCGGCGAATGCGATGGTAGATGCGGCGCAGTGACGAAGTACACAGGTAAACAGGTAGACAGGTAAACAGGTGAGGGTGGCTTGTGCCACAATGACGAGTCGCCCTCATCTTTCCTCTTTCGTCTTTCATTCATCCTTCATCATTCAACCTTCATCCTTGAGTGAGGTCCCATGGCATTCAACACGCTCTTCAAAAAGGATATCGTCGTTGACAGCGGCAAGTTGACGGCGAAACAGCGCCGCTTTGCCTACACCAGCCTGACGCCCATTCTTCTTTATATGGGAGTGTTCACGTTGTTTCCCATCGTCTGGGCGGTGGTGATGAGTTTCTATAGTTACTCTCCCATCCGTGAAGGGAGCGGATTTCTCGGACTCGGCGGAGCAAATCCTTTCGTGCAAATAGACAACTACATCGAACTTTTCACTGGCACGAGCAAACCCGCCGAAGTCTTCCGCCTTGCGCTGAAGAACACCTTCATGTTCACTGCGCTTGTCCTGCCGCTCAACCTGCTCATCACACTGCCTCTCGCCGTCATCCTCGAATCCATTGGCGAGCGTTTCAAGACATTATTCCGCGCCATTTATTTTCTCCCCACCATTTCATCGTCTGTGGCGCTTGTCATCATCTGGTCGTATATGTACGCGCCAGGCTGGGGCTTGCTCAGCATCATGTTCAAAGCGGTCGGACTCGTCCCGCCGAAATCGTGGTTACAAGACCCAAGCCTCGTTTACTTCGGCGTCCCGCTGGCGATGATCTGCGTGGTCGTTGCGCACGTCTGGCAGGACTTCGGCTACAACCTCGTCATCTTCGTTGCCGCGTTGCAATCCATCCCGAAGACTCTGCGCGAAGCCGCCCGCGTGGACGGCGCCAACGCCTGGCAGGAATTCTGGCTCGTCGTCGTCCCGCTTCTCCGTCGGACCGTGTTGCTGACCAGCGTGCTGACGGTGATCTCGTCCCTGCAAGTGTTCGTCATCTTCCAACTCCTCACGCGCGGCGGACCCAAAAACCAGACGCAAACTTTGCTCCTAAGTATTTACGAGAACGCCTTCCGCTTTGCAAACAATCTCGGTCTCTCCTCGGCAATGTCCATGGTCTTATTCATCATCATCCTGACCCTCACCGTGATCCAATTCAGACTTTTGAGAACGGAGTGGGAGTATTAGTGAAAGTAGACAGGTAAACAAGTAGACACGTAAACACGCAATACGAAGTATGCAGTTCGTAACACGTAACTTGCAACTCGTAACTTGTAACTCGTAACTTGCAACTCGTAACTTGCAACCCGCATCCCACACTGCTCACTGTTCACTGCTAACTCTCTCACTACCCTCGGAGCCACCATGACCGACAAACCCAAACGCCCCTCCCTCGCCTTCGTCCTCGGCAAATCAGGCGCCTACGCCATCCTCATCGTCGGGTTGATCGGCACGCTCCTGCCGTTCTTCTATATCATCGTCTCCTCGCTAAAGACTCCAGCCGAACTACGCCAGACCCCGCCAGATTTTTTCTCGAAGACGCCTTCGCTCGATAACTACACCACCATTCTGAAAGACAAAGATATTCCCATCGCGCAAAATTTATTCAACAGCATCTTCGTATCCATTTCCCGCGTGGTCATCACGCTCTTTACCAGTTCCTATGCGGGCTACATCTTTGCCAAATATCACTTCAAAGGGAAAAACCTCGCCTTCGGCATCATCCTCATCCAGATCATGATTCCCTTTCAAGTGGTCATGATTCCCAACTACCTGCTCGTTGTCAAACTCGGTCTCATCGACTCGCTGTGGGCGCTCATCATCCCTGCTTTCATTGACGCCTACGGCATCTTCATGATGAAACAATTCATCGAAGCCCTGCCCGCCGAATTGATGGACGCCGCCCGCATAGACGGCGCCTCCGAATTTGGAATTTACTCGCGCATCGTCCTCCCGCAAATGGGACCGCCTCTCGCCTCGCTCGGCATCTTCACCTTCATGGCAACCTGGAACGATTACCTCTGGCCCCTCATCGTCCTGACCTCGCCAGAGAATCGCACCATCCCACTACTTGTCGTTTGGTTTCAAACGGCGCACGTTTCCAATCAAGGGCTTGTCCTTGCCGCCTCCATCCTCACGCTCCTGCCCATCTTCATTGTCTACATCTTCCTCCAACGCTGGATCGTAGATCAAGCCACCTCCTCGGCATTCAAATAACATGAAACTTGAAACCTGGAACTTGAAACGCCTTTTGACTTTCCTCCTTCTTTCCTCTCTTCTCTTCGGATGTGGACCCGCCTCCTCCTCCCCCGAGCCTGATTCGGTTTCCCATACCTACGTCTACTCTGACGCCTCTCTGCTCAACCCCGAGCGTGGATTCTTCACCCCTTACGAGTTACCCAGCCCAGCGGGATTCAGTTCCGTGCGCATCACGGGCAACACGCTTGTGCATCTCAACATCCGCTTCGACGACTGGCGCGAATCAGACCTCCCTGAGGAAATGCTGAACGGACTGCAGATCAACTTCGACGATATTCGCGAAGCGGGCGTCAAAGCCATCATCCGCTTTGCGTACAACAGTGGACCCTATCCCGATTCGGAACCCGATGCGTCTAAACCCCAAATCCTGAAACACATCCAGCAGTTGACTCCGCTCCTGCAAAAGAACACGGACGTGATCGCCTGGGTCGAGGCGGGATTCATCGGCGCGTGGGGCGAGTGGCATACCTCCACGAACGGACTCGACAACATCACCGACAAGCGTGACATCCTCAACGCGCTTCTGACTGCGATACCAGATCGGTTCGTGCAGGTGCGTTATCCCGCCAACATCATCGAAATGTATCCGAATCCCGAAGATGCGGTGAACGCGCACGTTGCGCATCACAACGATTGCTTTCTCTCCAGCGAAACAGATGTCGGCACGTATGAACGCGGCGGCGAGAACACCATCGAACGCGACCAAAAATATCTCGCCGAACTGACTCTCTTTACGCCAATGTCTGGCGAGACCTGCGCTCCCTTCCCGCCGCGTTCCGAATGTACGAATGCGCTTCACGAAATGGAGTTGCTCCACTTCTCCGCCATCAATGAGGCGTATCACAAAGGCATCCTCCGCAGTTGGGAGGAGAGCGGTTGCCTGCAAGAGATCACAGACCGCATGGGCTATCGCCTCTCGCTGACCTCGGCAGACTTCAACGAACAAGCCCGCCCAGGCGGATTGTTGACTCTCACTGTCAATGTACAAAACACAGGCTTTGCTTCGATCATCAATGAAAGACCGCTTTATATAGTCCTCGTGGGGCGGGATGCCATCCCGCCTTACGTTGCCCAACTCGAACTCGACCCTCGCACATGGCAGCCTGGCGGATCCTCCTTCACTGCATCCGTTCGTCTGCCCTCCGACATGGAAGAAGGCGAATACAATCTCGCCCTCTGGCTTCCTGATGAAGCAGAAACTTTGCAAGCGAATCCACTGTACGCTGTGCAGTTTGCCAACGAAAACATCTGGGATGAATCGACAGGTTACAACATTCTCGGCAAGGTCGCAGTGGATTCGTCGGTGACGGGCAGTTACGCGCGCGGCAAGTCTATGCAAGTGGAAGAGTTATCAACGGACACAGCAGTTCCATCCGATTCCCCAACAACAGTTCAGCCTGCATCTGACGAATTGATCCTCAACCCGCAAATCACCAACGATGTGGAAAATATCATCTTCTCCCTCGACTACGTCAGCGGACAATACAACGCCTTCCAACTTTTCATTGACACAGACCAGGATTCACGCACGGGGTTTATCGTCAACGGCATCGGCGCAGAAATACTCGTCGAGAACGATACCTGGAACACTTACAGCGGCTCAGGCTCGAACTGGAGTTGGCAGACCACAGAAGAAATCATCTCATTGGAAGATACAGGCACTCATGTGGATTGGAAAATATCACGCTCGCTGTTGTCCACCTCCCAATTCGACTACATCATCCAGATCGCAGACATGAATTGGGATGCCATCTTTGTCACCGACAAGCAATCCTTCACCGTCAAGTAACTTGCAATCCGTAACCTGAAACTTGAAACGTGAAACCCGCAACTTGAAACCTGTAACTTGTAACTTGTAACCCGTAATCTGCAACCTATAACCTGTAACTTGTAACCCAAGGAGCCACTCATGCCCAAGATCACCTTCATCGGCGCAGGCAGTACCGTCTTCGCCAAAAATTTACTGGCAGACATACTCGCCTTCCCCGAACTCGCCGACTCCACCATCAGCCTGATGGACATTGACCCCATCCGCCTCCAAACGACCGAGGTGGTCGCGCACAAGATCGCGGAGTTCTTCGGCGCCAAACCCAAGATCGAAGCGACTCTCGACCGCCGCGCCGCCCTCGAGGGCGCGGATTACGCCATCAGCATGTTTCAAGTCGGCGGCTACAAACCCAGCACAGTGATTGACTTTGAGATTCCCAAGAAATACGGCATCAGACAAACCATCGCCGACACTCTCGGCATCGGCGGCATCATGCGCGGACTGCGCACCATCCCCGTCTTCCTCGACATCTGCAAAGACATGGAAGCGGTCTGCCCCGATGTGACCTTCCTGCAATACGTCAACCCGATGGCGATTAATACCTGGGCGATCAACCGCGCCAGCAAAATAAAAACGGTCGGCTTGTGTCACAGCGTGCAAGGGACAGCCGAAGTCCTCGCTGAAGACATCGGCGTGCCGATCAACGAGATCAACTATCTTTGCGCGGGCATTAATCACATGGCGTTCTATCTCAAGTTCGAGCGCAATGGCGAGAATTTATATCCAAAGATTCGAGAAGTGGCGGAAGCCAAAACGTATGCGCGCGGCTATCGCGAGCTTGCCAACCACGTTCGTTATGAAGTCCTCAAGCGCACGGGATATTTCGTCACCGAATCGAGCGAACATTTCAGCGAGTACGTGCCGTGGTTCATCAAACAAAATCGCCCCGACCTGCTCGAAGAATTTGAAATTCCCATTGACGAATATATCACGCGCTGTGAGATCCAGATCGCAGAATGGGAAGCCGACAAAGCCGCCCTCGAACGCGGCGAACTCGACGAGTCGTACGAGCGCAGTCAGGAATATGGATCGCTCATCATCCACTCGCTCGAAACGGGAACGCCGCGCGTCGTCTATGGCAACGTCGCCAACAACGGACTGATCGACAACCTTCCGCAAGGTTGCTGCGTCGAAGTTCCCTGCCTCGTGGATAAAAGCGGATTGCAACCCACGCACATCGGCATGATGCCGCCACATCTCGCCGCCATGCAACAGACCAACATCAACGTGCAGTCGCTCGTCGTCGAAGCCGCGCTCACTCGCAAGCGCGAACACATCTATCACGCCGCCATGCTCGATCCGCACACCGCCGCCGAACTCAGCCTCGATCAGATCTGGTCCCTCGTGGATGAACTCATCGAAGCCCACGGCGACATGCTCCCCGAATATCAATGAGACGCGCGCCATTCATCTTTCTTCTTTCCTCTTTCCTCTTTGGATGTAACCCCGCCTCACCCTCCCTTCAACCTGCTTCTGTTTCGACGGAGACTCCAACCCTTATGCCTTCACCCTCCCAACCTTCCAACTTGCAACCCGAACCCAACTGGTGGAAACCCACCGCTGGTCTCACCTGGCAATGGCAGATCGGCAACGATGACGTTGACACGTCCATCAATGCGGATGTTTATGATATTGATCTCTATGTTGACCAAGCCATCATTGACGAACTCCACGCCAAAGGACGCAAGGTCATCTGCTACATCAGCGTCGGCTCATGGGAAGATTGGCGACCCGACAAAGATCAATTCCCCGCCGAAGTGTTGGGCAACGATTACGAAGGCTGGAAGGGCGAACGCTGGCTCGATATCCGCCGCATTGACTTGCTCGCGCCCATCATGCTTGCCCGCCTCGACCTTTGCAAAGCCAAAGGCTTCGACGCCGTTGAACCCGACAACATGGAAGTGTATACCAATAACACAGGTTTTCCGCTTACCTACGATGATCAGTTGAAGTTCGCCCTCTGGCTCGCCGATGAAGCCCACAAACGCGGACTCGCCATCGGTCAAAAGAACGCCTCCGATCAGGTGCAAGACCTCGTAAACGTCTACGACTTCGCCATCACCGAAGATTACTTCTACTACAACGAAGCCGAGAAAATGATTCCCTATATCGAAGCAGGCAAACCCGTCTTCGCCGCCGAATACACCGACCTGCCAGGCGATTTCGCTGCCTTCTGCGAACAAGCCAAACGCCTCAACTTCAGCGCCATCCTCAAACATCGCGGCTTGGGTGCCTGGATACAAACCTGCCCGTAAGACCCGTCAAACGTCGAAGGTCAAAAGTCAGCAAACTCCTGACTTTCGACCTTTGACCTTCGACTTGAAACCTGAAACATGAAACCCATCACCATCGGCAAACTTCGCGGACTACAACAAATCTCCTCCAAACGAGGCACATTCACCGCGCTCGCGCTCGATCATCGTCAGAACCTCCGCAAAGCGAATCCTTTATTCAATGACGACTCCGAACTCTTGCGCTTCAAACTGGATGTGACCTCTGCGCTCGCCTCCGAAGCGACAGCTGTTCTGCTCGACCCCGAAGTCTCCGCCGCCCAAGCCATCACAAGCGGCGTTGTTCCCAATCACGTCGGTTTGGTTGTTGCTGTTGAGTCCACTGGCTACACAGGCGACGCCACCGCCCGCCACGCGCAGATCATCCCTGGCTGGAGCGTGGACAAAGCCAAACGCATGGGAGCCTCCGCCGTTAAGTTGCTCGTCTACTATCACCCAGATTCACCAACTACAAAAGAAATCGAATCTTTTACCAAAAATATTGCCGATGAATGTATCAAGCATGACCTTGTTCTCATGCTTGAGCCGCTATCCTATTCGCTCGATGAAAACAAAAAACTTTCCTCCGAAGAGAAAAGGTATGTTGTGGTTGAAAGCGCCAAACGCCTTACACCTCTGGGAGTGGATATTCTCAAAGCCGAGTTTCCTCTTAATCCAGCCGAAACAAACGAATCAACTTGGGGGGACGCTTGCAAAGAAATCTCAGCCGCCTCCATCGCCCCGTGGATTCTCCTGTCTGCGGCGGTGGAGTACGACACCTTCGCAAAGCAAGTCGTCATCGCGTGCCAATCGGGCGCAAGCGGAATCGCCGTCGGTCGCGCGGTGTGGAAGGAAGCGGTCACGATGAACGGCGAAGAGCGCATGAAATTTTTACAGACCACCGCGTATAAACGCATCTCGCGTCTCACATCGTTGTGTCACGCGCTCGCAAAACCATTCCATGATTTTTATTCGGCAGACGCTCCTTTCGATTGGTACAAAACATATTGATTGTAGGGGCGGGGTGACCCCGCCCCTACATAATAAACATGAAACTATTCGACATTCTAATTGCTGGCGAAATTAATCCCGACCTGATCCTTGCAGGCGATGTTATTCCTGAGTTCGGTCAAGTCGAAAAATTGGTTGACTCTGCCGCGCTGACCATCGGCTCGTCCTCCGCCATCTTTGCGTGCGGCGCGGCGCGGCTGGGACTTAAGGTCGCGTTCATCGGCGTGTGCGGCGACGATGTCTTCGGTCGCTTCATGCTGGATGAAATGTCAAAACGAAATGTGGATGTGAGTCACGTCATCGTCCGCAAAGACGGGCAGACTGGACTCAGCGTTATTCTTAATCAACAATCGGATCGAGCGATTCTGACTCACTCTGGCTTGATCGCTGAACTCCAAGCCTCAGACATCGCTGACGATTTGTTGCGCCAGGCGCGTCACTTGCATGTGGCAAGTTATTTTCTGCAAACCAAACTCCAGCCTGATCTGCCGAATCTTTTTCGCCGCGCGCGTTCGTTTGGTTTGATCACTTCGCTCGATACGAATTACGATCCCAGCGAGAAATGGATTGGATTCGACGAACTGCTTGCGGTCACGAATATTTTTCTTCCAAATGAAGCCGAAGCGAAGTCGCTTACAGGCGCGGAAAATGTTGACGAAGCGGCGAACAGGCTCCAATCGAGGGTAGAGGCGTTTGTCATTAAGTTGGGAAAAGATGGGGCGTTGGGAATCTCGAAGAGTGGGAGAGTCCGAATGAATAGCATTCCAGTAAATGTTGTGGATACTGTTGGCGCAGGCGACTCGTTCGACGCGGGATTCATCTATGGGTATTTGAATGACTGGAGTTTGGAAAAAACTTTGCGGTTGGCGTGCGTGTGCGGAGCGTTATCTACACAACAAGCGGGCGGCACGAACGGACAGCCCGCGCTCGATGAGGCGATGAAATATGTATCTTGATGAAATTGTTGCGGCGCAGAAACGCGGCGAGGCGAGGGGAGTCGCATCCGTTTGTTCGGCGCATCCGTTCGTGATTCAAGAAACGTTGAAGTTGTTCGAGCGCCCGCTGATCGAAGCGACGTGCAATCAGGTGAATCAATTCGGCGGCTACACAGGCATGACGCCGAAAGATTTTGTGGAATATGTAAGAGGCATCGCCGAGGAGATTCACTTTCCGTTTGAAAGAATCATTTTAGGCGGCGATCATCTTGGTCCGAACGTCTGGCAAAATGAACCCGCCGAATCTGCCATGCAAAAATCGGAGGAGATGATCCGTCAATATGTGGAAGCGGGGTTTACAAAAATTCATCTCGATTGCAGTATGAAACTGGCGGATGATCCCGCGGGGATGTTGGATGTGGAAGTGATCGCTCGACGCGCGGCGAGATTGGCGAAGATAGCAGAGCATGCTGAGGCGGAAAATCATTCTGCCCCGCGTTATGTGATCGGCACGGAAGTTCCCATCCCTGGCGGGGCGACGGAACATGAAGAAGGCGTCAGCGTGACGAAGGTGGAGGATGTGAAGCAGACCATCGAGGTCACGCGCGAGGCGTTTGTGAGAGAAGGATTGGAATCGGCGTGGGAACGAGTCGTCGGGATTGTCGTCCAGCCAGGCGTGGAATTCGGCGATGATTTCGTCCTGCCGTATCAAGCGGACAAGGCGATGGAATTATCGAAGTTCATCGAGTCGCAGTCTCTGGTGTATGAAGCGCACTCGACCGATTATCAAACGTGCGAAGCGTTGAAGAATTTGGTGAAGGATCGTTTTGCGATCCTCAAAGTGGGTCCCGCATTGACCTTCGCTTTCCGCGAAGCGGTCTTTGCACTGGCGATGATCGAAAATGAAATGACCGCCAAAGACGAACGTTCGAATATCATGGATGTGCTGGACGATGTGATGTTGAAACATCCCGAGCATTGGAAGAAGTATTATCGCGGCGATGAGGCGGAACAAGCGTTCAAACGGAAATACAGCCTGAGCGATCGCGCCCGCTATTATTGGGTCCAGCCCGAAGCGCAAAATGCGCTTGCGCGGTTGATGAAGAATCTTGGTCATGGTGTTTTGCCGTATTCGCTGTTGAGTCAATTCGTGGGGGAGACGAACCTCGATGCGGCGCAGGTCATTGCACGGAAGGCGCGCAGGGTGTTGGAGGATTATCGGTTTGCGTGTGGGTGATTCCGCGCATTTGGCGGAGGTGCAACGTGGTTGTTGGAATCTGGTGATGGGCGCGGCGTGAAAGATGTTTGATCAAGAAATATCGCGAAGCATCCTTTGGAAATTTGTCTTTGATGGGCGTGACATATCATCCCGCATCGAGGCGCTTCATAAATGTGGCAATATCCGTTTCGGGGCCTGTGTTAAAGGTCTGTGGACTCTGAGAGAGCCATGTGCCCATAATCTTCCCATCTTGACAGTGCCATCTTTTGGGAGTATAAACAAACCGACTGGTCGGTTTTATAATTTACACCTTCCACATCCTCGCCAAAAGCAGTGAGCTACAGAAAAAGATGCAACAACGCAGTGAAGAAACACGGGCAAAGATCATCGAATCAGCCATTAAGCTGTTTTCCAATCAAGGCTTCAACAAAGCCAGCGTAAACGATATTTGTGTCGAGGCGGGTATCAGCAAAGGCGCGTTCTACCATCATTTCAAGAGCAAGCAGGAGCTTTTCATTGCCCTGCTGGACGGCTGGTTACAGACGATCGACCATGCTATCGAAGCATCGAAAGATAAGACCGCCCCCGAGACCTTTCAGCAAATGACCGAGGCGTTTCCCTATATCTTCGAAACCGCCGGAGACGGCCTGCCTATGTTCCTTGAATTCTGGTTGCAAGCCAGCCGCGACGAGAAGATCTGGGACGCTAGCATTGCCCCCTACCGTCGGTATCATAAGTATTTCACATCGCTCATCAAGAAGGGCGTGGATGAAGGTTCGTTCGTCGAGGTGGATCCCGATCTTGCCTCGCGTATGATCATCTCCACAGCAATGGGGCTATTATTGCAAAGCCTTCTTGATCCGAAAGGCGCAAATTGGGAGAAAGTGGCTCGCGACAGCACGTCCATGCTGGTTCGCGGATTGATGAAGAAATGAGGTGACAAATATGTGGCTTGTAACCGGCGCGACCGGACATATTGGCAATGTGTTGGTACGAAAGCTCATCGAGCGTGGAGAAAAGGTGAGGGTGTTGACCCTGCCCGGTGAAAGCCTTGAATCGATTTCTGGCTTGGAGGTTGAAGCGGCGCAGGGCGATGTTCTGAATCTGGACGCAGTATTCGAGTCCTTCCGGGGAATCCGCGGCGTCTTTCACCTGGCGGGGATTATTTCAATCATGCCGGGCAAAAATCAATTCGTCCGGCGGGTAAACGTGGACGGCACGAAAAATATTCTGCGCGCGGCAAAGGAGAGCGGGGTGGAAAAACTGGTGTACACGAGTTCCATCCATGCCATTAAACGGGTGGAGGATGGTGTCATCAACGAGAGCCTGCCCTTTGATCCAAACAACCACTATGGTGAATATGATCGCACCAAGGCGGAGGCGACTCTCGAGGTTCAAAAAGCGGCTCATTCGGGACTAGAGGCTGTCATCGCCTGCCCCACCGGCGTGATCGGTCCCTATGATTTTCGCGGCTCACTGATGGGCGATATTATCCGCACGGCGGCAGAGGAAAAGCCGACCCTGTATGTGGATGGCTCCTACGACTTTGTGGACGTGCGCGATGTGGCAGATGGGCTGATCGCCGCCGCAAAGCACGGGAAACGCGGCGAGAGTTACATTCTTTCAGGACAAAGGATCTCCGTGCGATATATGCTCGAAACCGTACGCGAGATCACCGGCGGGCGCTTCTTTCAGATGAAGGTCCCGTTCGATCTTGCGAAGTTTGCGGCGTTGTTCATGCCAATGTATTACAGCCTGTCCCATGCCACACCGCGGTTCACGCCATATTCGCTGGAGGTGTTGCGGAGCAACGCCAACATCAGTCATGCCAAGGCAACGCGCGAATTAGAGTATCAACCGCGCTCCCTGTATGAAAGCATCAGGGATACTGTCAAGTGGTTTTTAGAAAGAAAAAAGTAACAATGGCGCCAGCCGTTTTACTTCCGCGACTCAAGTCGCCGGTACGGAACAAACAAAAAGGAGCATACATACTATGAAAATCGTAACTGACTGCGCGGCGGACATGTCTGCCCAAGAACTGGAGGAACTTGGCATTACCCAGGCTCCGCTGTTCATTCAATTCCCTGAAGGGGAGGTGAATTCGGCGGATATCTCGGCGGACGATTTCTACAACCGGCTGGAGGCGATGCGACCACAGATCCCCACCACGGCACAACCCTCCAGCGGTATTTTTGCAGAGATATACCGAAAACTCGCGCAAGCAGAGAACAGCATTTTCTCCATTCACATTTCATCAGGACTGAGCGGGACGATCAATTCGGCGCGCGACGGCGGCGAGCAGGTAAAAGGCGAGGTAAATGTCCGTTTTTGGGATACGCTCACCCTCTCCGGCGGGCAACGCTTTCAGGTGATGGCGGCGGCGCTGGCAGACAAAGCCGGCTGGGCAATGGACAGGATCCATGAACGGCTGGAACGCATCCGCGAAAACACCGAGGTGATCTATACCCTCGACACACTGGAATACCTGGCGCGCGGCGGGCGCATCGGGCGCGTCAAGGCGTTGGCTGGCGCACTTCTCAACCTCAAGCCGGTTATCCGGGTGGATTCTGACGGAAAATACAGCACGGTAACCAGCGGGCGCACACTGACAAAATCCATGGCGGCGCTCACGGATCACCTGCAAGAGAAGTACGGGAATACCCCATTCTGGGTCACCGTTTTACACGGGCGTTTTCCCGAAAAAGCCGAGGCGCTTTCGCAGGGGTTTAAGCAAAAATTGAACATCGCCAAAATGGAAGTTCAGCGCATCTCGCCGGTGCTGGGTGTGCATACCGGACCAGGCATCGTCGGCGCGGCGATCGTGCCGATGGAATTGATGGGCGACCTGGCAAAGTAACAATTCACTGTTGCTCATCTTTTCGTTTCCCTCTATGTCGAAAAGAAGAAAGAGCTAAAGAATGAACTGGCGCGATACAGTTGCACTCATCACCGGCGCATCGAGCGGCATTGGGGAAGCCACAGCACGCCGGTTTGCCCTGGCAGGCATCAACGTGGTGTTGGTGGCGCGGCGGCTGGAGCGGTTATTGGATCTGAAACAGGAGATAGAATCGAAGGGCGGCAATGCGCAAATCATTGCGGCAGACCTGGGAATCGAAGCGGAACGGGTCAGAGTCTTTGAACAGATCAAAACAGCAGATGTGCTTGTCAACAACGCCGGCATTGGGTGGTATGGCTATTTCAATGAAATGAAGTGGGAGACAGCGCGCGAGATGGTACAGGTCAATATCGAGGCGACTGCGCACCTTACTTCCCTGTTTTTGCCCGGCATGAAGGAACGGGGTCGTGGTCACATCATCAATGTCGGCTCTATTTCAGGAAACATCCCCAGCCAGGGGATCGCGCTCTACGCCGCCAGTAAATCGTTCCTTGATGCATTCACCACCTCCCTCCACCGCGAAACAAGGGGCACAGGGATACACATCAGTGTGGTGCGGGCGGGACCGGTGCAATCAGAGTTCTGCGATTCCGCCTTGCGAAGAGAGAATGGCGGGCATGTTCCCACAGAGCGGGTCGGCGTGACATCGGAACACGTTGCCTGGCGTATTTGGGAATTGTTACTACATCCCAAACGGGTCATCTACGTGCCGCGCTGGTTGCAGATCGTTCCATGGGTGGAATTGAGTTTCGGATGGCTGGAAGATTGGATAGGTCCTGCCCTGCTCAAGAGACAGACAACGATCAGGTAACGGTAGTCTCGGAAACAGCATGTAACCCTTTAATTTTTTCCTGAAGCAAAACCTGCCAGTTGACCTGCGAGCATGATCAACCCGTTTTTGTCTGCGAGTTAAATCTCGCGCCAGGTTTTCCCCCATTGGCAGTTAGCAAGCGCGACGTCCTTCAATACGATCTTGGCGATATTTTCAGCCATGAGATTTTTCTTTCGCCATGCTTATATTAAAGTATTTTCTCCATTTCGCTAATCAGAGTGCCCGTACAAAATCCCAAAATAAAATACTCATACGCACGGAGACTTCGCACGCTTAATAGTCTTCCAAAGTTGATGCACAGCACGATGTGGTGAGATAAAAGAGGATGTATGTCACTTTCGTGGGGTATAGTCCTATCACTATAATAATTCCATGGCCATCCAAATCCTAACCACCAAATTGTTTATTCCTCAGCATCGGCTCAGCAGCGTCTCACGACCGCACCTGATCGAGCGACTGAACGAGGGGTTGGCAATGGCTGGCAGACTGTCACTCATCTCCGCTCCTGCCGGCTTTGGCAAGACCACAGTGGTCGGCGAATGGATTGCCAATTGTGGGAGACCTGTTGCGTGGTTATCGCTGGATGAAGGGGATAATGATCCGGCGCGCTTTACCACTTACCTGATAAAAGCATTACAGACGCTTGCCCTCAGCCAAGCCAAAGAAAGCAAAGCAGGAATTGGCGAGGGTTTGTTGGTCGCGCTCCAATCCCCCCAGCCGCTGCAAATCGAAACGATTTTGACCACACTGCTCAACGAAATTACCACTATCCCAGAGAACTTTCTGCTTGTCCTGGATGATTATCACTTGATCGATTCTCAGACGGTCGATCAATCCCTGGCTTTTCTTATCGAACACAAGCCGCCGCAGATGCACCTGGTTATCGTCACACGCGAAGACCCACCGTTTCCGTTGGCTAGCCTGCGCGCCCGCGGTCAATTGACCGAACTGCGCGCCGCTGATTTGCGCTTTACTCCTGCCGAAGCCGCCGAATTCCTCAATCACTCAATGGGACTGAATCTCTCGGCAGAAGACATCGCCGCGCTGGAGTCCCGCACCGAAGGTTGGATCGCTGGCCTGCAAATGGCTGCCATTTCCATGCAAGGGATCACGGAGACGGCCGGTTTCATTCAATCCTTTACGGGCAGTCACCATTTTGTGCTTGACTATCTGATGGAAGAGGTTCTGCAACGCCAACCCGAAATCATTCAGACGTTCCTACTGCGCACATCAATCCTCGATCGTGTGTGCGCACCTCTTTGCGATGCCGTCCTACTCGACCCATCTATTCCCGGTCAGGCGACCTTGGAATATCTCGAACATGCGAACCTATTCATTGTTCCCCTCGACAACGAGCGGCGCTGGTATCGATATCATCATCTCTTTAACGATCTGCTTCGTAAACGGCTGGGGCAAATTCTTACTTCTGAAGAGATCGCAGGACTTCATATCCATGCCAGCGAATGGTACGAAAACAACGATATGATACTTGACGCTTTCCGCCATGCGACGACAGGCAATGACGTTGAGCGTACCATGCGTTTGATGGAAAGCAGGAAGATGCCCCTGCATGTACGCGGTACGGCAACAACCATACTGGACTGGTTGGAGTCGCTGCCAGACCCCGTAAGGAATGCTCGACCGGCGCTTTGGTGGAAACAGGCTTCATTGATGCTGACCATCGGCCAGACAATAGGCGTGGAAGAAAAACTTCAGGCGGCTGAAGCAGCCCTGCCTGGCACCGCGCTTGATGAGACAACCCGTGATCTGATTGGTAAAATCGCCGTCACCAGGGCAAACCTGGCGCAAGTTCAGATCCATATCGAAACCATCTTTGTTCAGGGACGCCGGGCATTGGAATATTTATCTTTCAACAACCTGTCCCACCGCTCCTCGGCGACCTGTGCACTTGGATACGCCTATTTTTGGCAGGATGACTGGGATGAAGCCAATAGAGCCTATGCCGAGGCTTACTCTCTCGCCCAAGCGGCCGGAGATATTCCCAATTCCATACTGGCTTTGATACGCCTGGGCCAACTATATAAAGATCAAATCCACCTTCATCTGGCGGCTGAGACCTATCAACACGCCTTGCAACTGTTCGGCGATTATGCAAATCCGAATGCCATAATGGCTTATCTCGGTCTGACTGAGGTATTTTATAAGTGGAACGATTTGGATGCCGCCGAGCAGTATGCCCAGCAGGGCTTGAAATTGGCGCAGCAGTATGATCAAGTCCATGACAGAATAATCATGAGCGAACTGCATCTGGCCTTAATAAAATTAGCCCGGGGAGAACTATCCCGTGCGGCGCAACTGGTATCGCAGGCAGAACAAACTGCCCGTCAAAAGAATTACATCCCGCGTCAACCAAACATTGCCTTTTTCAAGGCATGGGTTTACCTTAAACAGGGAGACCTCGATGCGGCGGCGGCTCTGGTGACCCAAAATGACCTTCCGCTCATGCGGGCGCGCGTGCTTATCAGGCAGGGTGAACCATCCACGGCATTGGAATTCCTGGGACCTCTGCGAAAGGAAGCGGAAACAAAAGGATGGACTGTCAGGCTGATCGATAGGATGGCGGTGGAATCTGTCGCTTTATATGCACACGGTGAAAAAGAAAAGGCAGTGGATCTCCTGTCAAAATTACTGGCGCTGACCGAACCAGAGGGCTGCATCCGTCCTTTCCTGGAAGAGGGCGAGCTAATGGCCCAACTATTGTCTGAAGCGGCAATTCTGGGAATTATGCCGGACTTTACAAGGAAGTTGCTGGCTGTATTTGAATCTGAGAAGCGAAAAAGCGATGGTCAGCCTGATCTATCCCCTTCCAGGCGTCTTATTGAACCGTTGAGCGAACGCGAGTTGGAAGTTCTAAAACTTCTGCGCAGTGAATTGAGCGGACCCGAAATTGCCGAACGATTGATCGTATCGCTCAATACGTTGCGCACCCACACTAAAAACATTTTCAACAAACTGGGGGTCAACAACAGGCGGTCAGCCGTCCGCCGCGCCGAAGAACTCGATTTACTCTAGCGGATTAATTCTCTCCAAACCAACTCCAGCAACCTGCTGGAGTTTTTATTTTCCGCGCAATCACCACCTCAATCACATCATGTGGTGATGACGCCTCACCACATCCAACAGTATCCTACGGGCAGATTAACCGAAAGAAAACAGGAGAGAAATACAAATGATAGAGTATTCCATAATTTTCCTTGTCATAGCAGCCTGGATAATCTTCCGATTATTCTTTTGGCAAAGGAAAAACTACAGGTATGAATGTCCCCATTGCCACGCCGAGTTCCAGCCAACGAGTTGGTTGGTGTACCTAAGCCCTCACATCATTTTTCGCAGATACGTCAGGTGCCCACACTGCCATAAACTAGGATGGGCTTTGGTGATCCACAAGTAAGCAAGCCTTGTACCGAAAAAAAATGATTGATAAACCGCCCCCCGATCTTTCGCTCTACGAAATCCGCATCAAGGGACACCTGGACAGTCAATGGACCGACTGGTTCGAAGGTCTGACCATCACGCTGGAAGAGGACGGCAACACGCTTCTTTCTGGACCTGTGGTGGATCAGGCCGCCCTACACGGACTGCTGAAAAAAGTGCGTGATTTAGGAATGCCTTTGGTTTCCGTCGTTCAAATCCAAGTTTTAGACTCTCATCAAAACGATTCGGAAGAGAAAAAATGAACACGAACAACCAACTTATGATGAACGCCCCACAGCCTTCTTTCCGGTCAATTCTGTATCGGACTATTATTTCTCATACTGTCACTTATTTCGCCACCGGCATTGTTGCTGCGATTCTCCTTGGATATACAACTCGAATGATCCGGCCAGATCTAGCCCCGATCATTCGAAAAATTACAGATCCGATACTGATAGCCAGCCCCCTATTTCAGCCATTGAGGGCTGCATTATTGGCGATTGTGTTTTACCTGTTAAGAGACGTTTTATTCGGCAATCGAAAAGGCTGGCTGATCATGTGGTGCATGCTCGCCGTTATAGGGATTATTACGCCATTTTCAGCCAGTTGGGGAGGTGTTGAGGGAATGATATTTTTCAATTTACCTTTATGGGATCATATAGCAGGTTGGCCGGAGGTGTTTTCACAGACATTATTGTTATCAGTCATTCTCACGCACTGGGTAGATCACCCAAAGAGCAAACGCCTCCATGTCATCTTGCTGGTGGGTTTCATTTTGACAATATTGCTGCCAATAATTGCATTATTGGCAGCCTGATGATCGGATTCTGCGTCAGTTATATCAAGTCATTCATCTTGATTCAAAAAAGGAGAAAAAAATGAACATAAACACAACCTCTACAAAAAAGATCGATACGAAAGTCCTGCTCTCAACCCTGTGGGTCGTTGTCATGATTAATATGGCTTATGCGGATATTCTTTCATTACATATCCCTGGGGCATTCGATGAAGTGGCGAAAACCTCAGCCAACACCGGCGCCCCGATCCCTCAATTGATGCTGGTCGGCGCGATCATGATGGAGATTCCAGTTGCAATGATCATCCTTTCCCGCGTATTGAAGTACGGAGTGAATCGCTGGATCAACATCATTGCGGGCATATTCACCATTGCCTATATCTGGGGTGGCATGGCGTCCTATCCCCATTACATTTTCATCGCCACGGTCGAGACCCTCTGCCTGTTGCTGATCATCGGGTTTGCATGGACCTGGCGCAATGTCGAAGCAATGTAGCCTAAGAGACGTTCTCTAACGTCGGGCTTTGCGCGGCAATAGTAATCCATTCAATATAAAAGGAGATAAACATGAAAACCTTGCAAAAAGTCGGCGGCTTTTCCGCCTTGTATATGGCTGTGGCATACATTGTAGCAATACCCTACTTCCTTGTCGTAGTTAACTATCCCGCTGTTGTTGACCCCACCGAAAAGGTCATTTTACTCAGGGATAACTACACGAGCATGTTCGCGATGCACGTGATTGTCTATGAGTTTGTTGCGCTTGGCCTGGTTGTGTTGGGATTGGCTCTCTACCACCGCTTGAAAGTTGGAGCGCCGATGATGGCTCAAGTCGCGACTGCCATCGCCATCATCTGGGCTTGTCTTCTTTTGGCAAGCAGCATGGTGTTCAACTATGGAATGAAAGCGGTTGTTGGATTGTATGCCGTTGATCCGCCTCAAGCCGTGTGGGCATGGCAGGCGCTCGAAACGACAGCCCAGGGCTTGGGTGGAGCGGGTGGAGAACTGCTGGGCGGGTTATGGCTCCTGCTTGTGAGTTGGGCTGCTTCTCGAACGAATACGCTTCCCAAGCCGCTCAACTGGCTCGGATTTGTGGTCGCTTTCGCGGGACTCATCTCGGTTGTGCCATCGCTTGCGGATGTTGGCGTCGTCTTCGGGCTACTCCAGATCGTGTGGTTCCTCTGGCTAGGGATCGTGCTTTTGCGCAACAACTCGGGCAAGACAGCGTAAATGCCAGATATTGAAACCGTCCCGAAGGCTATTGTGCAAACAACCTGTCTTTTCGGAAAACCTTCGGGACGTTCTTGTAAATAAAGGAGAACAAAATGAAAATCTGCATTATTGGAGCGTCAGGAAAACTTGGCAGGTACATGGTGCAACACGCGCTGGATCGGGGCTACGAAGTGGTTGGCGTTTGTCGGGAACGAAGCATGAGCAAACTCGACGCGTTCAAGGGACGCATCTCCCTCATCCCCGGCGCGACGAATGACCGCGAAATTATCAAGAAGGCTGTCGCGGGGTGTGATGGAGTACTCACCGTCTTGGTTCCCTGGGGCAATCAGCATTACTCCACTGGCACAGCCCAAGCCGTGCTGGATTTTGCGCCTGCGGGAGCGCGTCTCATTTTTTCCTGCGGCTGGCATATCTCGCGCGATGGCAGGGATGTGTATCCCGCGTCCTTGCAAAGAGAGGAAAAGATCGCCCGCTGGCTTACGCGGATCATTCCCTTTGTGGATTTGGACGACCAGGTGGAAGCGTGCCGTCGAATTTTCGCCAGCGACACCCGCTGGACAGTCGTGCGCGGGAGCGATCTTGAAGAGGGCGAAAGTCAGGGTCTGCCCGTGTGGAGTCGCCATGTGGGCGATCCCATCCTCACCAGCAACCTCACCCGCCGCGTGGACTACGCCTTATTCATGGTCGAGGCGCTTGAGAACGATGAGTTGATTCACGAAGCGCCTGCCATTGTCGGCTGCCGCACGCCTTCGGCGCTGGTGCATGCCGCCGTTAGGTAAAAAGGAGAAAAAATGAAAAAGATCATTGTGTTCACAATAATTTTGATAACGCTGACAGCCTGTTCAGCGCCTCAGACTCAGGTCGGGTTGCCAAACCCCGCTTCAGTTTACTGTGAACAGAACGGCGGCAAACTCGAAATTGTGACCACCGCCGATGGTAGTCAAAGCGGAGTATGCCTCTTTCCCGATGGTAGCGCCTGTGACGAGTGGGCTTATTACCGTGGAGAGTGCGGTCCGGCTGTCATTGAGGCTACCACGGACGCAAACAGCGACGGACCGGGAGGAAGTGGCAGCACAGAAGAACAAGCCTCGGGCGGTTACATACCGCCAGGCACCACGGAATCGATCGCTGACTGGTGGGGCGTTATCAAGAGCACGGATCCCGGCGCGCAGTATGACGACTACTTCGAGCGGCAGGACTTGGGGCAGGCTATCTACTTTGGGATCGATGCAATGGACCCGGCAGTAAAGTCCCAGATCGAAAGATTGCGCGACAGCGGCAAGGTCGTACATCTTTATGGAACTTTAGTGAGCAACGTGCCCGACTACAACGGCTCACAGATTCTGGTGGAACGCATCGAAGTTGAAGAATAACGATCAAAAGAGACCAGATTTCCGAATTCTCCCATAGCAGGGAGTTCGGAAATGTACTCGATGTGTTTCCAAGCGGTGTGACCATGTACTCACTTGTTAAAATTTTGGTGACGATTGGCAGTAGCGCTTCGATTGGCTTTGGTATCTGGCACTTTTTTGTGCCCAAAGCGTGGAATTGGTATTCCTACATTGATCCCAAGGCAACAGAGTTGATCGTTGCCGTTCGGGCGATCAATGTGTTCTTTTCGTTATCCCTGGTTTTGTTTGGAATTTTGAATATGCTGTTCATCTATGGAGACAGAGCAAATCGCTATTCAATCATTGTCATGCTGGCGGCAACTTGTATTTTATGGCTGACTAGATTGGTATTGCAACTCGTTTATCCACAAGGTTCAATCACTCCCCTTCTTCAATACGGGATGTTATCGGCGTTCATGCTAATAAATCTATGTTACATGATTTCACTCTACATTATGGCATCGTAAAACATTCTAATCCAGCCAAAAGGGATTTCACATGGAAAACAAACTGATGTTCATCGGCGCGCTGGGAGCGTTCTTTTTGGCAACCGTCGCCACTTTGGTATCTGATATGCATGGGATCGGGGATTGGTTTATCTCTTCCCTCCAGTCCAGAAAGTATGCTTTGAATCCAGCGCCGATCTACGGCGCGCCGTACACGATCGCCGGCTATTTCGGAGAACCTTTGCTGATCCTCTCCATCACCATGCTGACCGTGGGACTCTACGGAAGTTGGCTAAAACACCACAAGACCATTGCACTGATTGCCATGGTCATCGGCATCCTGTACATATCGGAAAGGATATTTTGGAGTTACGTCACCATCAACTTTGCCAATCATATCCAAATACATTCGACGATCCAAAATTACGCCGCATTAACACAAGCAGGTTTTCTAAAAGGGCTTGGCGCACTCTTTGGCGGACTGATCGGCGGCTTCGGATTCTCAACTGCCCTGACAATACTGTTCCTCAGCCTGCGAAACCCTTACGGCATTGCGGGCGGGGTGATCGTCCTTGTTGCCATGTTGATCGGCATGCCCGCAAAAATATATTTCATGAATCATGTTTCCACTACGGTGTTGACCATCTTCATCCTCAGCATGGTCATCAAAAATTTTGGGGTCATTTTTATGGGAATGGGGTTGTTAATGGAATCTTTCAAGTGAAACAGGTTGCCAAATGATGAAAATCTCGCCGACGCGACCTTTTTCTCAGGCGACGAAGCCGAATCAACTCCGCCCTGCTAATGTTGATGAACCTCGTGGGACTCGCCCAACTCGAATCCCGCCTCTCTCCCAACCGTGCGGCTGGGTGGCTGAACCTCATCCTCTCCCACCCCTCAGCGACTCAAGAGACCCGCCAGCGCGCGGAAGAGTTATGCGCGAAACAACAGCAGCACATTCAGGCAGGCACACCATGTCAATCGTTGGAAGAAGTGGTGGATGCGATCTTGAAGTAATTGCGCAAGATAAATTTCCCCAAAAAGTTAAAGGTCAGGGCTTGATGCGCGCAGCGACATTGTGCTACGCCTGAGCCAAATGAATCTGTCGGCGCAAGCATAGCATTACAGTTTGAAGCTGGCCCGCACAATAGCGGATTTGGCGGGGAGCGAGGGGATTCAATCCGCGCATCTGGCGAAGGCGTTGCAGGCTTCGTGTTCGTCCGAAGCGGATGGTAGGGTAAGTATCTAGGCTACCCGTTCAACTTGAGCAACTTCATTTTCATAGCGGAAAGCACAGCCTGAGCGCGGTTAGGCTGTTTCATCTTTTCGAGGATGTTCTTGGCGTGACTGCGCACTGTTTCCTCGCTGACGCCCAATTGAACGGCAATTTGCTTATACGTGTTGGGGGTCGCCATCCAATCAAGAATTTCCATTTCGCGCGGTGTAAGTAAAACAAACGGCGCGCTCTGCGGCTGAATTTTCCCCAATACTTTTTTCATGACGGCGGGATGCAGGTATGCCTCCCCATTTACCACCGCATGGATGGCGCGCACCAGTTCGGCGGGTTCGATATTTTTGAACACATAGCCTTCGATACCAACAGAGAGGAGGTCGAACACACGGTCATCCACTTCTGTGCCGGTCAACATCATGATCTTCATTTTTGGATCCGATTTTCGTAACGCGAGCGCCATCGTCTGCCCATCCATTTCAGGCATAACCAGATCCACAAGAGCGATATCAGGATGGAGGCTTAGCGCGGCTTCCAAACCGACTCGTCCATTCTCCGCTTCGCCCACCACATCCAGATCTGGTTCCAAACGAAGTACCATCGCCAACCCTTTGCGGACAACGGCGTGATCGTCCACGATGAGGATGCGGATCGGGTCAGTCATGCTGATCATATCCGTTGATGGGCAGGTTGATCATGATGCGCGCGCCTTTGTTCGGCTGGCTGGCGATCTCGCAATCGCCGCCTAACGCGCGGGCTCGCTCTTGCATGCCGTGCAAGCCAAAATGTTCGCGGCTCTGACTGCGCGACAATGCTATGGTTGGGTCAAATCCTTTGCCTTGATCAGAAATATCGAGGAACACTTCGCGGCCGGCAATTGTCAGGCATAGACGCGCCGAGTCTGCTCCCGAATACCGCGCAGAATTTGCCAAAGCCTCCTGCGCCATTCGATAGATCGCGCGGCGCAAACCCGGGGGCAGGGAATTGAAATCGCCGTGATGGTTGAAGATAATGCTGAACGAACGCGGACGACAGCAACTGCTGATATAGTTCGAAAGGTCAGCCATGAACAATTCAATGGTCAACGCAGAGGGCCACAAGTTAAAGATGGAACGGCGCACTTCTTCATGCGCGCTGTTTGCGAGCGCGCGCAATTCGATTAGTTCCTTCTTTACATCGTCCGCTTTTTGCGGGAGCATGGTTACGCACGCATCGAGCGAATAAACGATGCCGAAGAGCGATTGCGCAACCGTATCATGGATATCGCGCGCGATGCGGTTACGTTCGGTCTCGACGGCGAGGCGTCGGGCGCGGTCAATGCACAAGATGGTCGTACCAAGCGCAAGGGCGGCTTGATTCGCAACCATGGTGATAACCTCCTCGCGTTGGCGCGTCAATTCCGTTCCCTTATCCAATTCCACCAATAAAATCCCAACCGCGTGCTCGCGCAGTGAGAGCGGGTAAACGTACCATTGACAGGTTTTCAGCCAAGAATTCAGCGCAGTTTGATTGATCAGTATTTCGCTGTCCGCATTCGTTGTAAACGATTTTCGATCCAACAACGCCTTGAAGATCTCGCCGTTTTCGGATTTGAGCGGGAGGGGATCAATGGATGGAAAGGATGAATTAACGGGAGATAGCATCCACCCGCCCATTTCTTCGCGAGCAGGGTCAACCACGCCAACAACCGCTCTACGGAAGCCCAATCCGGTTGTCACCGCGCCAAGGACTCGTTGTTGCACAGAGATTAAATCGGGAGCGGCTTGAAGCAGAACGGTCAGGTCGTGAATGACCTTTAGTTGGCGGTGAGCAACGGCAAGGTTTTCATGCTTTTCCGCAAGTTCATCGCGCGCGGCGGATAGTTCGTCGCGGGCATGATCAATCGCGCTGAGCAAAACCGCTGGATAGGCAAATAAAGCCGAGATCAACCAGATGCCTGCCAGTTGCGTGATGAGCGTAGCGCTTTCAGAAGGTCCCGAGTCGGTTAGTCGGCGTGTGATGACATCGGCGGCAAAATAGAGAGGCGTAAAAAATGCCGCCGCTCCGAGCGCTCCACGCACCTGAAAAAAGAACGCGCCTGCCAATAACGGGCTGAGTGTGTATAAATAATAGGGACTACGCGAGCCGCCGCTGATTGCCAGAACGAGCGCGCAGAAAAGCAGATCAATGCCGATGACGAACGGTTGCTCTGTGACAAGCCTGTTTAGCGAACGATCGAAGATGGTGATGATTAGATTGACAAAGACAACTAGTAGAAAAGTCCATAGCGGTGGAAAGGCCGAATGCGACTCGCTCTGTCCTCTTTGAATTAGGATCAGCAGCGCGGGGATGAGCGAAGCCCAGCGAAAGAACACGAGGAACGGGAAGATGCGGTACGAGTGGAAGAGCATCTTAATCCTTGTCATGATATGGAGATTATATTCTCAATCCCCCGCGCGGGGGAGGCGCGGTTCACTCGTTAACGGGATGGCGCGAACCCGCTAGCGAGGTTATCATCGTGGCAATAAAGGAGACTGCGATGGATGTGATTAAAGAAGATCAAGTTCTCGATTGTTCAGGGATGCTTTGCCCCATACCTGTGGTGAAAACATCCAAGGCGATCAAGGCGATGGAGATAGGACAGGTATTGAAGATGATCGCCACCGACCCAGGCGCGCCGCCCGATATGGAAGCCTGGAGCCGCCAGACAGGGAATGAATTACTGCGCTCAATGCAGGAGGACGGCAAATTTGTTTTCTACATCAAACGAATGAAATAATCTTGAGACTTGCGCAGGCGTTCTCTCACGCCCGCCAGGCATTTTTCATAGATGAAAGCCAAAGGAGGCTGACATGTCGAAATCCGATCCGAATGCCCCGAAGCGACTCGCCCTCATCGCTTCAAAAGGGACCTTAGACTGGGCTTACCCTCCGTTCATTCTCGCCTCTGCGGCAGGCGCGATGGGCTGGGAGGTGGGCATTTTCTTTACCTTCTATGGGCTCACGCTTCTCAAACCGGACCTCACGGCTTCGGTCTCACCATTGGGCAATCCCGCCATGCCGATGAAGATGCCCTTTGGTCCTGAGGGCTTCCAAAATATTGCCTGGCCTATGCCGAATATTTTGATGGCAAACGTGCCGGGCTTCGAGACTCTTGCAACCACCTTGATGAAGCAGACATTCAAGAACAAGGGCGTCGCTTCCATCCCCGAACTGCGCGATATGTGTATTGATCTCGATGTGCGCATGATCGGCTGTCAGATGACGATGGATGTCTTCGGCTTCAAGCGCGAAGATTTCATCAAAGAATGCGAGATCGGTGGCGCGGCAACCTTCCTCGAATACGCGGCGGACGCGGAAGTGCAGTTATTCATATAGTTGCGGTATCCGACGCTGAAGAGCGTCTCTTCCACAACCGCATGGCGCGTAGCGGACGTTCTCTAACCTCCGTTACGCGTCAGCAATATTGCACATTCTTTAGAGATGAGCCATATTTTTTTGGAGAGTCCCAACCATGAGCGTGTGGAAAACCAACGAACCCGATGTAAAAAAGATTCTGTATGTGCAAACGCACGGCGAGAACGATCCCGAACGGACGGCGACTCCCTTCTTCCTTGCCACCGCGGGCGCGGCGATGGACAATGAAGTGTGCATTTACTTCACCATGAACGGTCCGCAGTGTGTGGCAAAAGATAACGGAGAAAGAATCATCATCCCGCGCAAGGGAGGCGGCGGCAAGGAGTTGAAATTCTTCATCGAGCAGGCGCGTGAGATCGGAGTCCGTTTTCTCGTCTGCCAGCCTTCACTCGACCTGCACGGCTACACCATGGACGATATGATCGAAGGCGTGGAGATGATCGGCGGCGCGGCGTTCAACGACATGGCTTGCGACGCGGACGCGGTGATTGGGTTTTAGTCTACCTCGGTGGTCGAGTAGGGCGAAGCCGTATCGAGACCACCACGCCGTAAAGTATTTCTTATTACAAGATTTTGTATGCGTACCTGTTGGTCTCGATATGGCGGCGGAGGCTTGGTAATTTGCAAAGACTTGAAGACTCCCGCCGCCTACTCGACCAACGGATATTGAGGAGGCAGGATGCCTACCACTCAAGAAAACTGGAACCCAGGCAAGGCGGAAAATCGTCACCCCGAGGCGACGTACGAAGAGAAGGAGAAGCTCTTTCTCGAGGTCAAGAACGATGTGCGCTACTCGGACTTCCTCTACGGTTGTTACGAATGCGGCATTTGCGTCTCGACTTGCCCTTCAGCGCGGTTTTACGATTTCAGTCCGCGCGTGATCGCGCAGGCGATGGCGCGTGAAGATGTCGAGCGGATCTATGACATCATCACGGAAGATATTTGGAACTGCGCGCAATGCTTTTCGTGCGTGCGCTGTCCGCGACAGAATAACCCTGGGGGGTTGGTCACGATTTTGCGCGAAGTTTCCCTCAAGAATGGATTGCAAGAATCAAAGGATGCGTTGCAAGGCTACAGCCGCGTCATCTACAAAGTGATGCTCAAAGGGAATCAAGTCTCGCCCGATATGCTCCAGCCCGACTTCTTCCCCGATTGGGGTCCGTGGGTGGCAAATTTTTCCCAGAACATGCACGTCTGGCGCAAGGCGATTCCCATGGATTCGATTCGCGGCCTCACCGACGTGGCATGGCGCACGGATAGAAAGACATTGCTCGAGTTGTATACGATCTGGTTCGAGTCGGGGAATATGGACATCATCAAAGAATTGGATGAGAGTTTGTATGACTTGTTGGTTGAAGTGATGCAGGAAGAATTGGAAGAAGGATAAGAAAGTCGAAAGTCAAAAGTCAAACGTCGAGGAATCAAGCGACCTTTGACTTTCGACGTTTGACGTGATTATATTGGTTGTACCCTGAGAATGGAGAGTCGCGATGCCTGACAACTTGACCACTGTCGAACAGATCCTTGAACGAAAATCGCATCCCGTTGTGCGCGATGCGCAAGTCGCGCCGACCGACGATATGCATGACCGCTTGCTGGAACTTGAAGCCAAAGGCGAGATCGTTCTGCAAAGGATGAAAGGCGATACCATCGAGTTCCCCACGAAGTATGGGCGCATGAAGAAGATTCCCATCGAGCATACCTGGCATCACAAATCCTGCGGTCACTGTGGACACATCCCTGGCTATGCCTCATCCATTTTGTGGCTGCATCGTCAATTTGATTTGGATTATCACGATCCTACCGACCAGACCTCCTGCACAGGTTGGAACTATTACGCCTCCGCCGCCTCCAACGCGGTGGGACAAGCCGCGGTGATGAGTCGCAACTTCGCCGCCGCGTATGAGACGGGATACTTCCCGTTGATCCACTGCGGCACATCGTTTGGACATTACAAGGAGATCCGCGAGCAACTTGTGCATCACAAGGAACTGCGCGATGAAGTTCGCCGCATCCTCGACAAGATGGGCAAGCCGTTGGTCATCCCTGAAGAGATCGTCCATTACAGCGAATGGGTGTACGCCATGCGCGACCGCTTCAAGGAACGCCAACTCGTGGACATGAGTCCCATCACCGCGACGGTTCATCCCGCCTGTCACTACTACAAGATCGTTGCCGAAGACGCCATCTACGACCCCGAAATCTACGGCGGACAGCGCACTGCCGTTGTCACTGCCATGCTTGAATCACTCGGTATCAACGTCGCGGATTATTCAACGTGGTTCGATTGCTGTGGATTTGGCTTTCGTCATGTTCTCGTTCAACGTGATTTCACCCGTTCCTTCGCTGTGCTTCGCAAAATCGAGACGATGAAAAACGAAGTCAATCCCGATTTGACGGTGACTCACGACACGGGTTGTGTGACCACGCTGGACAAGAGTCAATTCGCGGCGAAAGCGCATGACCGCAAAGTTGGAATCCCTGTTTTATCCGACGCGCAGGTGGCGGCGCTGGCAATGGGAGCGCATCCGTTCCGCGTGGTGCAATTCCACTGGCACTCCACGGACTGGCGCCCGTTTTTGGAGAAGCTCGGAATCAACTGGCAGAAATATTGGGATGAATTCCAGGCTGATCTTGACGCGATTCGCGCGGGGACGAAGTCTGGAATTACGTGGCAGGATGCGGATCAACCCATTCATTTGACGGCATGAAAAGCATTGAACCGCTAAGTACGCGAAGATCGCAAAGAAAACCCAAATTAAATCTTCGCGGGCTTGGCGCTCTTCGCGGTTCAAATCTTTCGGAGGCACATCAATGACATCAAACAAAATTCTAGTCATCGGCGGGGGACCTGCGGGGTTGGAAGCCGCTCGGTCTGCGGCGGAACTGGGCGGGGAAGTCATTCTGCTCGAAAAGCGCGAACGACTCGGCGGCACGCCCGACCGCGAGTCTTACGCCAAGCTGACTCATCACTGGCGCGACGCGTCGGAAGCGATGGCGGAGCTTGCCGCGTCGGTTACGAGTCACGCCAATGTGCAAGTGAAGTATCAAGCCGAAGTGAAGGGAATGTCTGGGAGCGCTGGCAACTTCAACGTCGAGATAGAAGCGGGGGGTTCATCCGAAAAATTAAATGTCGGATCAGTCATCATCGCAACGGGCTTCCAGCATTTTGATCCAGGTCGCGCCACGCAATACTACAACTACTATTCGTTTCCCGATGTCATCACGTTGACCGACCTTGAAAAGATGTTGAAGGAACACAACGTCGTGCGCCCGTCGAACGGCGCGGCGCCGAAGAAGATCGCGTTCATTCAATGCGTGGGTTCGCGCGACAGGCAAATTGGAAATGAATATTGTTCAAAAGTTTGCTGCGGCATTGCAAGCAAACAGGCGATTGAGTTGCGCGAGCAGTTGCCCGATAGCAAGGTGATGATTTTTTATATTGACATGCGCATGTACGGTTATTGGGAAAATGAAATTTATTGGCCCGCGCAGGAAAAATATAAAGTTAATTTTGTGAAGGGCGTCATCAGTGAAGTGTTGAAGAAGGGCGACCAACTTTTGATTCGCGGCGAAGACACCACGATGAGCCGCCCGATGGAAGTGACGATGGATATGGTCGTGCTTTCGGTGGGCATGGAGCCGAGCGCAGGCACGCGCGCCATCGCGCAACTGATGGGCGTGCAACAAAATAAATACGGCTTCATCGAAGCGGGCGGCGCGGGCGGTCTCGATACCGTCGCAACTTCTGTGCCTGGAATTTTTGTCGCGGGTGCGGCGGCGGGTCCTGCGGATTTGAACGATTCGATTTCATCCGCTGGTCTCGCGGCGGCGCGCGCGATGGCGTTGGCGAGGGCGTAGCGCAAAATTAATTTTGCGGTACTCAAGCTATGCTGCCTCAACGACAGAGTCACATCATCAAGCAAAAAACGGGACCCGACGATCCCGAACTGCAAGCGAATTTGCAGGATGCGCTCGCGCAAGTTTCGCCTGAGGATGTGATCGCGATTGCGGATGAATTGGCGGAACGTCACGCCCGCCTCTTTCTTAACCTTCAATCTGATTCGGCTTCGTTGACATCTTCCTTCGCTGACATCGCTTCCGCGGTCACACACACGAAAGCGAACGCGCGGACATTGGTCAATTATTTCGCGCAAGGCGATTACAAATTAATTGTTGAGTTGTTTGATGACGAATTACCCGTTCCTGTAAGAGTCGCCGCGTTCGTTGAAAAACTTGACGCGCTCGATACTCGTCTCGCTCTCGAACTCGCCACTGGACTTTTACACAACACAAGCCCAAAAGAACACTGGCTGTGGACTCGCTGGCTGTGGGATCCAACCGTCGGCACAGGGATTCTGCCGCTGCTGGCGGGAAGCACGCACAACTTACTCGCGGATAATCTCGCAGACGACTACGCCCGAGTCGGCGCGGTGACGGCGATGGGCGTCAAGTTCGGCGAAGGGACAGGTCTGTTCGTGGATGAGTTAACCAGCGACGCGAAGCGCGCTCCGTTTGCAAACAGCGCTTTTCTCGCTTGCGCGTATGGCGTGTACATGTACGGCTCGACCAGTTGGCGCTTGAGCCGCGACTTCAATGAGTTGCTGCCGTCCCTGCCGAATATGGCGCGGAGGCTGTTAGGGCTGAAGAAGAGCGGCGCGTAGTCGGCGTTCTCTTACGCCGACGGACACGCTAGAGAGCGTGTCCTACGCAGCACAAATAAAACAGGAGATCATCCTTCATGGCTAAGTACGAAAAAGCAAAAGCGATAGAAAAAGAACACGTTGTTGTAGATGGCATTGACGTTTCGGGTCACTGGAACCGCATGTTTGAACAGCGGGTGATCTTCGAGTACACGCCCGAACTCATCGAAAAGATCGCGGACATTCCCAACGCGGAATCGTTTGCGAATTGCTATCAATGCGCCAAGTGCGTCGCCGTCTGCCCTGTGGACGTGGTCGGGAACTACGGTCCGCGCAAGTTGTATCGCTACGCCCAAACAAGCATGGATTTGACCGAAGCGCCCGAACTCTGGCTTTGCACGACATGCGCCAATTGCCTGCGCGTGTGTCCCAAAGAAGTGAACATGGTCAAGATCATGCCCGCCGCGCGCGAGCAGGCGATTCTTGACGGCAAGTTTGTCCCGCCTGAATTACAACAAGCATTCGAGAATACTGCCAAGTCGGGCAATCCGCTCGGACAGCCACAACGCAAACGTGACGCGTGGATTCAGTCCGCGGGCGTGCCTGTGCCGATCATCAAGGATGTGGCGCGCCCTGTGGATGTGCTTTGGTATGTCGGCTCGTATCCTTCCTATCACCCGCGCGGCATTGACGCGGCGTCCGCTGCGGCAAGAATTTTCACCGCGCTTGGCATTGACTTTGCCATTCTCGGCAAGGAAGAAAAAGATGACGCCGACTCTCAGCGTTTGGCTGGCGAGAAGGGTCTGTTCGAGATGATGACCGAGTACAACATCGAGACCTTCAACAAATACGAATGGAAGGAACTCGTGGTTACGGGTCCGCATGAGTTGAACGCGTTCAAGAACGTGTATCCCAAATATGGCTTTGAACGCCCCGTCGTTCATTACACAACTTTTCTGGTTCGTTATCTTGACCAACTCAAGCCGATGTTGAAACATCCCGTCAACAAGAAGATCACCTATCACGATCCATGCTATCTTGGACGGCACAACGGCGAATACGAAGCGCCGCGTCAACTGCTTCAAGCCATCCCTGGCGTGGAACTGGTCGAGATGGGACGCAACCGCGAAAACGGTTACTGTTGCGGCGGCGGGGGCGGCGGCATGTGGATGGACTCTTTCACAGCCAAGCACACCACCATGCGCCTCTCCGAAAAGCGCGCCATGGAAGCCGCGTCCACGGGCGCGAATGTGCTGGCAGTGGCTTGTCCGTTTGAAGTCTCGCGCTTCACCGACGCGGTCAAGTCCACGGGTAATGAGCATGTGGATGTGCTGGATATTTTGGAGTTGTTGGATAGGTCAATGAGAGGCGAGTAACCCGATGGTCGAGTAGGCGGCGGGAAGTAATTAGCTTGTGCAAGTCATCTCGTCTCCGCCGCTGTATCGAGACCATCATTTCACAGGAGAAAACTTGTAACAGAAGTTGCTTTGTTAATGGTGGTCTCGATACGGGCGAGAAGAGCGCTCGCCCTACTCGACCACCGAATTTGGATGGAACAAGAGTTTATATGGCATGGATGTATATTCTTCAATGTGCGGATGATTCTTACTATGTTGGCTCAACGAAAAATCTGGAATTTCGTTTAGCGCAACATCAAGAAGGAAAAGGCGCAAGATATACGGCAAGGCGGTTGCCTGTAAAACTTGTGTACAGTGAAGAATATGAGCGAGTAGTAGATGCCTTCAATAGAGAAAAGCAGGTTCAAAATTGGAGCCGAGCAAAGCGCGAAGCGTTGATAAAAGGAACACCAGAGTTATTGCCAGCGTTAGCGAAGAAGAAATTTGAAAAGAAAATAGAAGTGGACGTTGGTCGAGCGTCGTTTCGAGCCAGTCGAGATGTAGGACTGAGCGATAGCGAAGTCCGTGCCGAGACCAACAGTGATATGGAAACACCCAATAACATAAGTAATACGTTGGTCGAGTAGGCGGCGGGAGACATCCTGTCTTGGCAAGTCAACATTACTCCGCCGCCGTATCGAGACCAATAGGTGACAAGGATAATCTTGTAACAAGAGTTGCTTTATGGCGTGGTGGTCTCGGTACGCCGCGAAGAGCAAGAGCGCGGCTACTCGACCACCGAGTAAATATGGATAAGGAGAACTAAATGAACATCGTAGTAGCCATCAAACACATCCCCAGCATTGCCGATGACCTGCCCGTCAAGGGCAACAACGTGGATTTCGATTCGGTGGATTTCGTGCTGAACGAATTCGACGAGCAGTCCATTGAGCAGGCGGTGTTGGTGAAGGAATCTGTCGGCGGGACGGTGACGGTCATCGGCGTGGACTTGATTGGGGAACTCGACAACGTGCTTCATCTCGCGCTGGCAAAGGGCGCGGATAAAGCCGTCAAGATCACGGGCGATGATCCCAGCGCGGACTCGCATACGCAAGCCAAATGGTTGTCGGAGGCGATCAAAGGACTCTCGCCTGACATTGTCTTCGCGGGCGTGCAGGCGTCGAACGATCTCGATGGTCAGATCGGACCTCTGCTTGCCGCGCATCTCGACATGCCGTACATCGGCGGAGTCAGTTCGGTGGGGGTGAGCGGCGATACGGCGACGGTCAGCAAGGAATTTGCGGGCGGAGTCGGCGCGAAGTACGCGGTGACGTTGCCGATGGTCGTGGGAGTCCAAGCCGCGTCCAAGCCGCCGCGTTATGCGCCGATCAGCAAGGTGAGACAAATCGCGCAGACCGCCACGGTGGAGAAGGTCGCGCCGTCGGGTGATGCGTCATCTGGACTCACCTTCAAGAAAATGGCTCCGCCTGTGGCGGCGGGTCATGCCGAGATGATCGAAGGTTCATCCAAAGAAGTCGCGGCGAAGATTGTGGAGTTGTTGAAGAGCAAGGGATTAGCATAATTCGGTGGTCGAGTAGGGCGAAGCCCGTATCGAGACCACAGGTAACAAGCAAACATTTACTTCTTTGAAACGTGCTGGTCTCGATACACCGCATGTCTCGATAAACTCGACAACCGAACGCGGCTACTCGACCAGCGGCATAAACAGGAGACAACATGAGCAATGACATTTTCGTGATTACCGAACACATGGATGGAAAATTTTCGGATGTGTCTTTTGAGTTGGTGGGAAAAGCCAAAGAGTTGGCGTCGGCTTGGGGAGGGCAGGCAGTCGCGGTCGTGGTTGGAAGCAGGGTTGCGGCGAATGTGTTCGCGTCCAATTTGACCCTCCAGATTGACGACGCGGCGTTGAGTCAATTTAATCCCGAAGCGCATGGGAAAGTGATTGAGGCGTTGGTCAAAGAAAAATCGCCGCGACTCGTGATGTTTGGATGGACAGCGACGGGCATGGATTTGGCGGCGTGGCTTTCGGCGAGACTCGGCGTGGCGTGCGCGGCATATGTAAAAAACATCGGCGCGGATTTGACGATGACCTGTCAGGCGTACGGCGGAAAGATGATCGCGGAGGTCGCGCCCGAAGGTGACATGGCGATTGCGGCGTGTCTCGCGGGTTCGTTCCCTGCCGAAGCGGGACAAGGCTCGACCGCCGCGATAACGATATCGTTGCCCATTGATTTGAGTTCGTTGAAGGTGAAATTTGTCGAAGCGATCAAACCCGCTGGCGGCGACGTGGACATCACCGCGCAGGCGAAATTGGTTTCGATTGGGCGCGGAATTGGAAGCAAAGATAATGTTGAGTTGGCTGAAGAGTTGGCGCAAAAACTTGGAGCCGTCGTTTCGTCTTCGCGTCCCGTCGTGGATGCGGGCTGGCTGCCGCGCACAAGACAGGTCGGCAAGTCGGGACTCAAGGTCAAGCCGAAGTTGTATCTCATGCTCGGCATCTCTGGCGCGCCCGAACATCTCGAAGGCATGAAGAGCGCCGAGTTGATCATCGCGGTCAACACCGATAAAAAAGCGCCGATCTTCAACGTGGCGCATTACGGCGCGACAGCGGATTTGTTTGAAGTGGCTGAGGCGATGTTGGAGTTGTTGTAATATCGGTGGTCGAGTAGTCCCGCATGTTTTTCGCGGGACATATCGAGACCACAAGTAACCAGCAAACAAGAGTTTTCTTGAATCGTGCTGGTCTCGATACGCTCGCAACGAGCGCTCGCTACTCGACCAGCGAATTATTTTCGGGAGGGCACGTTGCTGACAACGATTGAAAAAATAATCTTCATTGCGCTGGCGTTGATCTCGGCGGGATTTACATTTCACGGATTCAAGACCATCGTCGACTCGATTCGCAAGGGACGATCCGCGCCTGAGTTGAAGAATGTTCCGATGAGTCTTGTCAAAGGCGCAGTCACGGTTTTATTTCAGCGGACAATCTTCAAAGCGCGCAAAGGTCTCAGCGCAATTCACATGGGATTGTTCTTTGGTCTCATCACATACGCATTCGTCAATCTCTTCGATGTGCTCGAAGGACTCGTCCCTGGCTTCGATCTCGTCTACGGCGGCAAGCACATCCCCAACGCGCCGACGGGACTCGTCAATGCTTTCAATCTCATCGCCGATGTGATGAGCATGTTCCTGCTCGTTGCCATTATCGTGTTTTTCGTCCGCCGCTTCATTGTCAAAGACAAGGCGCTGACTTTCCGCGAAAATATTTTATTGAATCCGAAAGTCAAAGCGGGCGCGCAAAACACAGACTCGCTCATCGTGGACATCTTCGTCATCATGCACGTCATCGCGCATGTGCTCAGTCAAGCCTATCGTCTCACCGACGGCGCCGATCCGTTCATGCCGTTCGCAAGTTTTCTCAATTCCATTTTCGGCGCGTCGCAAACGGGCGTTCATGTCGCGTGGTGGGTTAGTCTTGGCTGGGTGATGTTCATCATCCCGTATCTTTCGCGCAGTAAGCACACGCATTTTTTCATGTCGCCCATCAATCTCGGTTTGGCAAAACAGAATCCGCGCGGTCAACTCGACGCGCCTGCGAAGGTTGACCCTGGCGCAAAATTTTTGCACGATCTTTCGTGGAAGCGCGTTTTGGATTCCTATGCCTGCGTGCAGTGCAATCGCTGTCAGGATGTCTGCCCTGCGAATTTTTATGGGCGACCGCTCTCGCCTTCGGCATTGGAGGTGAACAAGCGTTATCTTCTCAAGGAAGCGACCTTCGGCTCTCACCCCGATTTATACCTGCTTCCGCTTACTGAGACAGTTATCTCCCCTGAGGCGGTTTGGTCTTGCACAACGTGTTACGCATGTGTCCGCGTGTGTCCTGTCGGCAATGAACCGATGGCAGACATCGTGGACATCCGCCGCCGCATGTTGGTTGACGGCGCAGAGTTGGATAGCGGCGTGCAGAACGCGCTTCAATCACTCGCGACGAACGGCAACTGGATGAGCAAAGGCAAACGTCTGCGCGGACGCTGGGCGAAGGAGATGGAGTTCCCCGTCAAGAACGCGACCGAAGAACCTGTCGAGCATCTCTGGTTTGTCGGCGATACCGCTTCGTTCGATGAGCGCGTCATCCCGAATACCAAGATGGTTGCGCGGCTCTTCAATCAAGGCGGCTTGGATTTTGGCATTATGTACCAGAACGAATCAAACGCAGGCAATGACGTGCGCCGCGTGGGCGAGGAAGGTCTGTTCGAGCAACTCGTCGAGCAGAACATGGAAGCGTTCGGCAAAGCGCAGTTCAAGCAGATCGTCACCACCGACCCACACTCGTTCAACACGCTGAAGAACGAGTATCCGCAATTCGGCGGGAAATTTGAAGTGAAGCATTACACCGTGACTCTGCTCAAATTGTTTGAAGAAGGCAAGTTGACAATCAAAAATAAATTATCGCACTACAAAGTGACCTTCCACGACCCATGCTATCTTGGACGCTACAACGGCGGATTCACCGCTCCGCGCAAACTGCTCGAACTGCTCGGCGTGGAATTCGTCGAAATGCCGCGCAACTGCGAAAACTCGTTTTGCTGTGGCGCGGGCGGCGGTCAGATTTGGATGGGCAAGGTCGCGCCTGGCGAACGTCCCGCCGAGAATCGAATCAAGGAGGCGTTGTCCACGTTTGGCGAAAGCGCAAACGCGAAGACTCAACTCTTCGTCGTCACCTGTCCCAAAGATATGGTCATGTACTCCGACGCGGTCAAGACGACTGGCAACGAAGGAAGAATCGAAGTCCGCGATATGATTCAATTGGTGGCGGAAGGCGTCGGCGTGGACGCGTAGTGGACGTTCTCTAACGTCCACGGGTTGTGCCAACCGATACGGCGCTAGAGAGCGCCTGGTACGCAATAACCACAACGCGTAATCGGCGTTCTCTAACGCCGATGGATCACCGCAAATAACACGGTTGCGTTAGAGAACGCAACCTACGCAGTCCGATGTGTAATGCGCGTTCTCTAACGCGCCGAAAGGAAACTATGTATCCACGAATCCGCATGGAAGGCTCGGTGTACTACATCACAACAATCGTGTATGGGCGTTTGAAAATCTTCAACACACCATCCTTCACCATTCCGATTCTGGACAGCCTGAACTTCTATCGTCATCAATTCAAATGCAAACTTCTCGGCTATGTCATCATGCTTGACCACTTGCACCTGCTGATCTACCCAACGGGCGATTCTTCCGTCGTGTCCGATTTCATGCGCGATTTCAAACGCTTTACTTCAGGCAGGATTGCTCAACAGGCAGAGTTGGAAGGCAAAACGGAATGGACGGCTCATTTCCAAGAATCAGGCGAAGAGACGAAGCGAGCCGAGAAAAAGGTCTGGCAGGACTCGTTTTGGGAGCAATTCATCTTTACCGAAAAGTTCCTGACCGAGAAGTTGAATTACATCCACATGAACCCCGTCCGCGCAGGGATGGTGGATGACCCAGCAAAGTATCCGTATTCGAGTTATCGGAATTACGAGTTCAATGACAATACGTTGATTGAAATTGATAAGGATTGGTAACCCGCCGCGTAGGTGGCGCTCTCTTGCGCCACAGCCGACGTTAGAGAACGTCGGCTACGCAGAGATAATGAAAATGTTCAAATGTCCCTATTGCGAATTTAGCGGTAAGCGCTCCGAAGTCCACAACCATCTGGCGGAGACGCATGGCGATACGCTCGGTGTGCGCGTGGATGAATTTACAAATCACACGTTTTATGTGATCACCTGTCCCGTGTGCGGCGCGAATTATGAACAGGTGACCAAGAAAGCGCGCCGCGACCCGAATTTTGTGTCAGAATATGAGCATGAGATTCGGCTGGTCGTTTTTGATTTGCTTTTGTACCATTTGCAAGGCGAGCATGGAATAGGCGCGTAGGCGGCGCTCTCTTGCGTCAGAGCGGACGTTAGAGAACGTCCGCTACGCAAAGAAAATTTTGGAGGCACATATGGCAACAGTTCGTGGATGCAACATCCCTGAAGACCGTTACTACTGGGTGGAGAAACATTGCTGGGCAACGCTGGAAGCGGACGGCACGGTGAAAATCGGAATCACCGACGTGGCGCAGAATTTGGCGAAGGGCATTGTCAACGCCACGCCGAAAGATGCGGGGCGCACCGTGCAGAAGGGCAAATCCGCTGGAACGTTGGAAAGCGGCAAGTGGGTGGGACCTGTCACATCGCCTGTGACGGGCGAGATCGTGGAAGTCAACGAGACAATGAAGGGCAAGCCGTCGCTCATCAACTCCGACCCGTACGGCGAAGGCTGGTTTGTTCGGGTGAAGCCGAATGACTGGGCTGGCGAATCCGCTTCACTTGTCACGGGCGAAGCGGCGGTGGCGGCGTATCAGAAATTCATGGAAGAGCAGAATCTCAATTTCGAGTGAGCAATGACAACTTCGATTCGTGAGCGTATTGGAGCAGTCCTCCGTGAGAATAGGTTGGTAATCGCTGGAGAGTTGGCGATCATCGTGTTGATTCAATATCTTCAATCCTTACGGGTTATCTCTTCGGCAACCATCTTTCTTTTCCTGATCGGATGGGCGTCGCTCTGGTTCAGAAACAGCGGATGGAAAGCGCTCGGAATGCGGCGCCCGACGAGCTGGCTTCGCACTTCTGCGATTGCCATTGCCATCGGCGTGGCGTATCAATTCGTTTCGATGCGGGTCATTGTTCCTTTCCTTCATCGGATCACGAATGAGCCGCTGGATTTGAGTCAGTTCGAGTCGCTGCGCGGTAACATAGCCATGTTAGCTGTCTGGTTGGTGGTTGCATGGGTAATTGCGGCGTTTGGCGAAGAGATGGTCTATCGTGGTTACGTGTTAAATCGATTCGGCGATATCTTCCAAAACCCCCAAACAGGCTTGTGGATTGGAGCAATCGCCAGTTCCGCCCTATTTGCTTTGGGACACGCTTATCAAGGCGTAACAGGAGTCGTTGAAACATTCATTTTCGCCTGCGTGATGGCATTGATCTATTTGGTCAATCAGAGAAATTTATGGTTGATCATCATCGCTCACGGAGTCTATGACACGGTTGCATTCATCATGATTTATCTCGGTCTATATCCGTAGAAATGATCTACTACGCCTGCGACATTCCTGAAAGCGCGCGTACTTGGCGTTCTCAAACGCCAGTATTGCGCAAGAGAGCGCAAACTACGCAAAAATGATCTACTACGCCTGCGACATTCCCGAAGATTTATATTACGACATCGAACGCGATGTGTGGATTCGATTCAATGGCGACCTTGCGACTCTCGGCATGACCGATGTGGCGCAGACGCGCTGCGGAAAATTTGCGGCGGTCAGTTTTCGTGATGTCGGGAAGAAAGTCGCGCAAGGCAAGACGCTGGCGACGATTGAATCCGCCAAATGGGTGGGACCGTTCCCTGCTCCGTTTTCGTGTGAGATTGTCGAGGTGAACGAATCGGGTTTTGCCCGCGACATTTTGCTCGCAAATAAAGACCCGTACGGAATCGGCTGGCTCGTCAAGGTGAGACCGATGAATCTCGAAGCGGAGTCCAGCCATCTCGTCACGGGTGAAGCGGCGGCGGAGAGATACAAGGAAAGGATCAAAGAGTTGAAAGTCAATTGCCTGCGTTGTATTGATTGAGGACACCATGGAAAACAAACCTATCTTTAGAGTTGCTGGTTGGTGCGGTTACATCGCCGCGGGCGCAACCATTGTTGGATTCATCACGTTTGTCATTTTCTTGATCCTGGGAGACCCGTTCGGGATCATGAACGACATTGCCAGCGTGATCATCGCATTGACAAGCATTCCAATATTGCTTGTATTGCACCAACTCCATCGCGTGAACTATGCGGGCGCGAGTTGGATCGGGCTCCTGCTTGGAATTGCCGCCCTGATCGTTGCCGCAGTTACTCAAACCATGCTGGTTTTGAACGTCATCGAATACAAGCAGACCGTGCCCGCCACGATCGGCTTTGGCGTCTTTGGCATTTCACTCATGATTTACGGATACCTCTCACGCATCGGAGAATCGTTCCCGCGGAAGATATCCACGTGGGGAATTTTTGCGGGTTTGGGATATTTTCTGGTTGTGATCGGATTTTTACTTGGTCAACAAAATCATCCCTTGTCTTATGTTGGCGGCTTGATGTCAGTCATTGCGTTCCCGACATGGGCGATCATGCTGGGAAATCATTTCTTGAGAACAGGATGATTGTCCTAAAGGCATAGGAGTAATACCATGTTCATGATTTATTGGATAATCGCTGGCTCGATCGCAATGGCTGTTGGCGCAATTCTTCTTGGAATTTGGCTGCGAAGGAATCCGTCCAAAGAAAATGCCGAGAAATCCAGCCGCATTATGCACTTCCTGTTCTTTGCAGGGCAGGTCGCTCCTCCGCTTGTTGCGCTCTTCTATCCTGGAATCTCTCGTCTCGATGATCTGGTCAGTTTGCAACCATTGCCCATGAGACCTGTCTTTCTCGGAATCGGTATATTGCTTGCCATCCCAGGTTTTTATTTCATGGCAGCGACCAATAAATTACTGCGCGCCATCGGAAAAGGAACCAATGCCTTTGTATTAACAAAGCATGTCGTCAATGACGATATTTACAAACGCACTCGAAACCCGATGTCGTTGGGTTTTTACCTGCTTGCCATTGCGCTGGGATTCGTCACAGGCTCGACCTTTGCCACGCTCGCCGCTGTTCTCGGCATTATCCCATCACATTTGATCTTCATTAAGTATTTTGAAGAAAAAGAGTTGGAACTTCGCTTCGGCGAATCCTATCTTGAGTATAAAAAGAACGTCCCTTTTCTCTTTCCAAAGTTCGGAAAGTAAATCTTATTTACGAGGAGAATCCCAATGTCCAAGAAAATCCGTTTGCTTTATATGGAAGGCGTATCCCCACTCCGCTCGCAGACCGTTTACCACGCGGTCGGGTATGCGATGAAAGAAGACACGCCGAACACCATTATCATGGTCTCGCCGAACGGACCGTATGTATCCATCGGCTATCACCAGGATATCCAAAAAGAAGTGGACCTGGATTATTGCGAGAAACACAACCTGCCCGTTTATCGCCGCGAAGTCGGTGGCGGCGCGGTATTTTTGGATAACGGTCAGCTCTTCACGCAGTGGATCTTCCACAAGGAAGACCTGCCCGCCACGCTGGAAGAGCGCTTCAAACTTTACATTGACCCGCTCGTAGCGACCTATCAGGAACTCGGCATTCCCGCCAATCACCGCCCCATCAATGATGTGCATGTGAATGGAAAGAAAATTGGCGGCACAGGCGCGGCGCAAATGGGTATCGCGGAGATTCTCGTCGGCAGTCTCATGTACACCTTCGACAAGAAGACCATGTCGCAGGTGTTGAAAGTCCCGTCCGAGAAAATGCGCGACAAGATTTTCGAATCGCTCGAAGCCTACATGACCACCATGACCGAACAACTCGGCTCCACGCCCGACCGCGCCATGGTCAAAGACCTTTATATGAAGAAGGTCTCCGCAGCGCTGGGCATGGAAGTGTACGAAGGCGAATGGACAGCCGAAGAGGAAGCGATGGCAAAAGAGATTGACGCGCGCTTCACATCGGATGAATGGCTGTATCAAAAAGGTCAACTCAAACAGCAGGGCGTGAAAATTCATCAGGATGTTCATATCGTCGAAGCGGCGTTCAAGTCGCAGGGCGGTCTGATCCGCATCATCGCCCGTCTGCGCGAAGGACGCATTGACGACATCACATTCTCAGGCGACTTCACCCTGCTTCCTGTCTTCGCTCTCGGCGCGCTCGAACAATCCCTGCGCGGAGTCGCCGCCGCGCCTGAGAATCTCAAATCGAAAATCGAAGAAGCGTATTATCGTTTACAGATTCAATCGCCTGGCGTCACGCCGACGGATTTCACCACCGCCATCATGAACGCGGTCGCGCCGCCGCAAGCCGCGTGAAAGTACACAAGTACACAAGTACACAGGTACACAGGTACATAAGTTCCGTGTTTACTTGTGTACCTGTTTACCTGTCTACATGGTGAAAAAGACTTATGACTATGATCAATTACGGGTTTTTGATTGACCAAAGCAAATGTATCGGCTGTCATGCCTGTTCGACCGCGTGCAAGTCTGAGAATCAAGTTCCGCTCGGCGTGTATCGCACGTGGGTCAAGTATGTCGAGACGGGCGCGTACCCCGACGTGCGCCGCCGCTTTCAGGTGACGCGCTGTAATCATTGCGCCAACCCGCCGTGCGTTCGCATTTGTCCCGTCACGGCGATGTATCAGCGCGACGATGGCATCGTAGAATTTGATCCGTCCATTTGCATCGGATGTAAATCCTGTATGCAAGCCTGTCCCTACGACTCGATCTATCTCGACCCCGAAACGAACACCGCCGCGAAATGTCATTTCTGCGCGCATCGTTTGGATGTGGGACTCGAACCCGCCTGCGTCGTCGTCTGCCCCGAACATGCTATCCTTGCTGGAGATTTGAACGACCCCGCTTCGGAAATAAGCCGAAAGTTGTCCACTGCGCAAGTGACCGTTCGCAAGCCCGAGCAGGGGACTGCCCCCAAACTCTTCTACATCAACGGCAACGATTGGTCGCTTCATCCCTCCGCCGCGCAGACTCGTGACTCCTACCTGTGGGCGGACAAAATCACCGAACAGAACGCTTCTCCCTACGCTCGCGGCGGGTTAACCCTCCCTGTGCTGACAGCCAAATCGGGCGCTCCCATCCGCACCCCGCAGACTCAAGGACAGCCGCTCAACGGTCCCATTCAAATTGGCGGACGCGTCGCCGAGCACATGGTTCAGACCGCGTACAACGCGCAGCACAAGATCAACTGGCATTGGGAACTGCCTTCATATCTCGTCACGAAAAACATCGCGGGCGGACTCTTCATGCTGTTGAGTCTAGGCTCGATGTTCAATCTCTTTAGTTTCGACTCTGCGACCTTCCTTGCGACGGGTTTCACCGCGATGGTGTTCATGCTCATCACGACCGTCCTGCTCATCAAGGATTTGTCGCAACCCAAACGCTTTTTGAACATCCTGCTCCGCCCGCAGTGGAAATCATGGGTGGCAAGAGGCGCGTATATCATGGTCATGTTCACTGCTGTGGCTGGGTTGTGGTGGCTGTTCGAAGGCGCGGCATATCTTGGCTGGCTGCCCGCTGAATTTATTGCAAGTATTCGCCCTGTCGCCGCGTGGATCGTCTTCCCGTTTGCATTAGGTGTCGTCATCTACACCGCCTTCCTGCTCGGTCAAGCCGAAGGGCGTGACATGTGGCAGAGTAATTTACTGCCGTTTCAACTCCTCGCCCAATCCATGATGGTGGCAAGCGGCGTATTCTTCGTTCTGAATCTCTTCGCCAACTTCCCCGCCGACCTGACTGCTTTGCTAACCGTTCTCTTCCCTGCCAGCCTCGCCGTCAATTTGTTGATGACCTTCGCGGGCAAACTCAATTCCTTCCCAACCGATACCGCCATGCTCGCCTCCCGTGAGATGACGCACGGACGCTTCCGTATTCACTACTGGCTAGGCGGAATCGTTCTTGGGCATGTTATCCCGCTGGTGTTGCTTCTTGCATTCAGCGGGTTTGCGCCCCTAGCTGTTCCATGTACCGTTGTCGGCTTGTTCTTCTACGAATACGCCTTCGTGATGGCGCCGCAGTATATTCCGAATTCGTAAGCAACTCAGTGGTCGAGTAGCCCCGAATGTTCTTTGAGGGGCGTACCGAGACCACCAGGTTACAAAGCAAACTTTACGTTTTCATATAACATGTTGGTTTCGATACGGCGGACAAGCACCGCCTACTCAACCAACGGAGTACTTATGACCAAAATCCCTCAAACCTCCGCAGGCGCCGCTGTCCCGCAATTCGCGGACTCTGACCGCAAGCCAATCAAACTGACCGAAGTTGTCCATCCCGATGGGCGCATCAGCCAGTATCCACCACCCGAAGCATGGGATGACTGGGTGGAATGGGACGGTAAGGAGTGGCCTCGCAAAGTGGCGCGGAGATATACCCTCGTGCCGACCGTCTGCTTCAACTGCGAATCGGCATGCGGACTTCTCGCCTACGTGGACAAGGACACCTACGAGATTCGCAAATTCGAAGGCAACCCCGTCCACCCTGGCTCGCGCGGACGCAATTGCGCCAAGGGACCTGCCACCCATAACCAAGTCTATGACCCTGAGCGGATTTTGTATCCGCTAAAAAGAGTCGGCAAACGCGGCGAAGGCAAATGGGAGCAGATCTCCTGGGAGCAGGCGTTAACCGAAATCGCCGAGAAAATGCGCGAGAGCAAACTGCGCCGCCCGAATGGAATTGTCTATCACGTCGGTCGCCCTGGCGAAGACGGATACACCAACCGCGTCGTGCAGACCTGGGGCATGGATGGTCACAACAGCCACACCAACATCTGCTCGTCATCTTCTCGCGCGGGCTACAACTTCTGGATCGGGCAAGACCGCCCCAGCCCAGATTTTGCCAATGCAAGAGTCATTCTGCTGATTTCCAGTCACCTCGAAACGGGACATTACTTCAACCCGCACGCCCAGCGCATCATCGAAGCCAAAACGGACGGCGCGAAACTCATCACCTTCGACCCTCGTTTGAGCAATACCGCATCCATGAGCGATGTCTGGCTGCCGACCTATCCTGGCAGCGAGAACACCATCTTGCTTTCGATTGCGAATTATCTGATTCAAAATAATTTGTATAACAAAGACTTCATGCAGAAATGGGTTAACTGGAAGGAAACACTAAAGGCAGTAGCCAGTAACCAGTTATCAGTAAACAGTGAACAGTTAGCGGCGGAGATTCGAAGTGCCGCATCCGACCTTCGACTTTTGACTTTCGACCTCTTTGACCTCCTCCTCAAAGACTTATATTCCGAATACACCTTCGAACGCGCCGCGCAAGAATCCGAAGTCCCCATCGAGCGCATTCAGGAAACGGCGCGACTCGTCGCCAACTGTGAAGGCAAACTCGCCACGCATGTTTGGCGCAGCGCCAGCGTCGGCAATCTCGGCGGATGGCAGGTATCGCGCTGTCTGTTCTTCCTCAACGTACTGACAGGAAGCATCGGCAACAAGGGCGGCACATCCATGACCAACTGGAATAAATTTGTGCCCAAGCCTTTCAAAGGCGCACCCGCTCCCGAAACATGGAACGAACTTCACTATCCCATCGAATATCCGCTCGCGCATTACGAGATGTCCATTCTTCTGCCGCACATGCTCGCGGAAGGTCGCGGCGACATTGACGTGTATTTCACGCGCGTTTACAACCCGATGTGGGTCAACCCCGACGGCTTCATGTGGCTCAAGGCGCTCAAAGATGAAGACTCGAAAATAAAATGTTATGTCGCGCTCACGCCCACGTGGAATGAGACTGCGTGGTTCGCCGATTATGTTTTGCCCACAGGTCACGGACCCGAGCGCCACGACCTGATGAGTCAGGAAACACATTCAAGCCAATGGATCGCGTTCCGTCAACCCGTGCGCCGCGTGGCGATGGAACGCGCGGGCATGAAGGTGGATTTCACCTATCAAGCCAACCCTGGCGAGGTCTGGGAAGAGAACGAGTTCTGGATTCAACTTTCCGCGAAGATGGATCCCGACGGCGCGCTCGGCATCCGTCAATGGTTCGAGTCGCCGTATCGCAAAGGCGAGATCATCAGCGTGGACGAATACTATCAATGGATCTTTGAAAATTCCGTGCCTGGACTTCCCGAAACCGCCGCGAAAGAAGGATTGACTCCGCTCGCGTACATGCGGAAGTATGGCGTGTATGAAGTCAAGAAAGAGAACTACGCTCCGTTCGAGAAGACAATTGGTAAATTGGTGAATGGTAAATTAGTGAACGATAATGACCAATCTGCCAATTCCCAATCTACTTTTGAAGTTGATACTTATGATCGCTTCATCAAAGACGGCACTATCGTCGGTCTGATGGTGGACGGACAACTGAAAGCGGGCTTCGACACTCCCTCGAAGAAACTCGAATTCTTCAGCGCCACGCTCGCGAATTGGGGCTGGAGTGAAAAAGAAAATGTCATCCCGTGGGCAGTCAAGAGTCACATTCATCCCGATACTATCAACCGCGAAAAAGGCGAGATGATCCTTCTGCCGAACTTCCGCCTGCCGACATTGATTCACACGCGCAGTGCAAATGCAAAATGGCTGTATGAAATCTCGCACAAGAATCCCATCTGGATGAATCCCGAAGACGCGCAACGTCTCGGACTCGACACAGGCGACCTCGCCAAAGTGAAAACCGAAATCGGTCACTTCGTTGATTCTGTCTGGGTCACCGAAGGAATCAAACCTGGCATCATCGCCATCAGCCATCACCTCGGGCGCTGGCGTTTGAGCGAAGATTCTGGCGTGAATAAAGGCTCATCGAATCTTGTTGAACTCCACGACGATGGCAAAGGCGGCTTCCTCATGCGCGTCATTCACGGCGCGGCGGCATGGGACTCGTCCGACCCCGACACAAGCCGCATCTGGTGGAGCAACGTCGGCGTGAATCAGAACCTCGCTCATGCCGTTCACCCCGATCCCATTAGCGGAGTCCACTGCTGGCTGCAAAAAGTATTCAGCGTCCGCAAAGCCGAGGTGGGCGAAAAAGCAGGCGATTTGTTTGTGGATACGAACAAGTCCATGACAATTTACCGTCAATGGCTGGCAATGACGCGCCCGGCTGATAAAGTCAGTCCCGATGGCAACCGCCGTCCGTATTGGCTGGCGCGTCCGCTCAAACCGACGAAAGAAGCGTATAAACTGCCGAAATAAAAAAACCTGTCAGGTTTGAAACATTTCACCGAAACAGGGATCAACTGTCCCTGAGTCTGAAGCGTCATCCCACGAAGGAAGAAACCTTATGCCAGTCAAAAACACAAAACCGAAAAAGAATCCAAAAGAGGAAGAACCCGAAGAGCCGGTCTGGACCTATCGCGGTTATCAACTCAAGTCCAGCGAGTTTGTGACGGCGATGGTGCATTTCTTCCGCGCCGAAATTCAGCGCGCCAATGTCTGGCGTCAACGATTGGACACGACCACGAACTGGGCGGTGGTTGCCACCGGCGCGACATTATCCATCGCGTTCAGCCAGGCATCCGTGCATCACGCCATCATCATCCTGAATACATTGCTGGTGTTGTGGTTCTTGTTCATCGAAGCGCGGCGCTATCGATATTATGAACTATGGAGTTATCGCGTGCGATTGATGGAAACGGATTTTTACGCGGCAATGCTTGTGCCGCCGTTCCATCCTTCACCCGAATGGGCGGAAAGTCTGGCAGAAAACCTGCTTTCTCCCAAGTTCCCGATTTCGATGTGGGAAGCGTTTGGGCGTCGCCTGCGCCGTAATTATTTTTGGATCTTGCTCATCCTTTACGCATCGTGGGCAGCGAAAATCTGGTTGTTTCCGGAACCTGCAAAATCGTTCGCTGAATTCATCAGCCGCAGCGCCGTGGGACCTGTGCCGGGACAGGTGATGATCTTGTTTGGCGTTGTATTTTACTTAACGCTCACGATCATTGCTGTGGCAACCATCACGATGACACGCGCCACAGGCGAGATCCTTCCGCGCTTTGGGGATGATGATACAGCCCATGTCTTATCCGCCGCCGAGGAAAAGCCCAAAGGTTTGCGCTCAATTCTCGCGCCGCGTAACCGCCGTCGTCAATTGCTTGCGCTCGTGATCACCAGCAAAGCAGAGGCTGTTTCGAAACGCATCCTGGCTGAACTGAGACGCGGCGTGACTGCGATGCAAGGCAAAGGAATGTATACCGGAAGCGAGCGTTCGATTTTGATGTGCGCGCTGACGGTCACCGAAGTTCACAACTTGAAATCGGCTGTCGCCAAAGAAGACCCTCACGCATTCGTCATCGTTTCTCCGGCGCAGGAAATTTTGGGGCGCGGGTTCAACCCGCTGGAGGAGAAGTAATAGATTTTATTCCAAAATGAAAACGGTCTCGCGGACATTGCGCCGGAGACCGTTTTCATTTTCCATCTGACCCTCCATTCTTTAGACCTCGGAGTTCTGGCAGAACTCCGAGGTCTTTTCACTTCTCACCCGCCCTCCTCAACAAACAACTGCGACCAGCAATCTTCAGGTTAGTTCGAAAAAACTCCAAAAATTAACTCAAAGCTTAGAAATACTGACAAACTGATAAATATGACCTTTATCACCTCATACAAAGTTATACTCGAGTTTTTGTCCGAATTTTTGTCTAGGCTAACCAAGACCAGCAAACTCAGCAACATTAGCAATATACCTGCGGAATTCATATTCTCGCGGGTCTGAAATAGTTTGATAAGACTAATTTCCCTAACTCCAAATAAATAAATGTAAAGGATACCAGTCAAGAATGTAACTATCGCAACTATAGTCGTTTTCATAGCATTGTATTCCTTGATCTGTACAATAAAAACTTCCTAATATCCGTCGCCAAACAACTCCAACCAGCAACCTTCATCCCCCGCTAGCAGGCTCAGCCCCTCGCGCGCGGGGCGGTTGCATGGACGCGCGTCCGCCGCTTTGGCGACCTGTTCCGACGCGGGCGAGAAATAGGCGATCCATTCGCAGTGCAACTCCCCAGCCTCCTCGCGCAGGAAGACAGCCATATCTTTGGGCTTGCCCGCTAATTCAAACAGCGGCTGGAAGAGTCGCTCGATCTCCGCGCGGGCGCTCGGCGCCCACATCCCGTCGCCGAGCGATTTGGAATACCACAAAATCTACCCCTCCACCAACATCCACGCGGGGTCTTCGAGCAATTGTTTGATATGCACCAAAAATTGCACGGCTTCGCGTCCGTCCACGATGCGGTGATCGTAACTGAGCGCCACATACATCATCGGGCGGATCACAACCTCGCCGTTCAGCGCGATGGGGCGCTCTTCGATCTTATGCAAACCGAGAATCGCCACTTGAGGAGGATTCAAGATCGGCGTGCTGAGCAGCGAGCCGAACACGCCTCCGTTCGTGATGGTAAACGTGCCGCCACGCAGATCCTCAACGGATAACTTTCCTTGTTGTGTTTTTTCGGAAAACACTTTAATATTTTTTTCAATATCGGCAAACGAAAGTTTATCCGCGTCTCGAATCACAGGCACAACCAGCCCTTCTTCAGAGCCGATCGCCATGCCAATATCGTAATACTGTTTGAACACGATTTCGTCGCCGTCAATTTCAGCGTTGATCGCGGGAAACGCTTTCAAGGCACTGATCGCCGCTTTTGTGAACAACGACATGAAACCCAACTTGATGCCGTGACGTTTTTGGAATTCGTCGTTGCGCCGCTTCCGCAACTCCATCACCGCCGACATATCGATCTCATTGAACGTGGTCAGCATCGCCGTGTTTTGTTTCGCTTCGAGCAGACGTTGGGCGATTGTGCGTCGTCTGCGGGACATGCGCTCGCGCTCTTCCCGCCGTGAAGCGGACTCAACTCTTTCGGCTTGACTCGGCGTGGACGCCTGTTTCGCCGTCCCGCCCGCGACCGAAGTTTGATTCTGCACAAATTGTTGCACGTCCGATTTGGTCACGCGCCCATCGGGACCCGTGCCGCGCACTTGCGACACGTCCACGTTTTGTTCGCGCGCCACGCGCGATGCGACGGGAGTCACTTGCGGCTGGGCGGCTTGCGGTTTTTCTTGAGGCGTGGAGTCGCTTGCTACGGGCGAGGCAGGCTGAGTGCCTGCACTGAGCGGTGTCGAAGTGTCGGGTTTGGAAGCGGACTGTTTCGCATCCGCATTGATCGAACCGAGCACGTCGCCCACTTTCACATCCTGCCCTTCGCCCACTTGAATCTTCGCCAGCACGCCCGCGGCTTTCGCGCCGACTTCGAGGTTGACCTTGTCCGTTTCCAACTCCACGAGCGCTTCGCCCGCTTCGACAAAGTCGCCCTCTTTTTTCAGCCACGCGCGGACGGTCGCTTCGATGACGGATTCTCCCATTTCGGGAACGATGATTTCAATTGACATGTCAACCTCTCTCGATGCTCACGCTTGGCGCATGCGCATGCTCTTCAAATTTGAGCGCGCGTTGAACCAAAGCCTTTTGATTGATTCGATACAGCGTGGACGAACCCTCGGCAGGGCTTGAGCTTTCGGGACGCCCAACATAATATAACGGGGTTTTTCCGAGCAGTTGCCGCAAGCGCGGGCGGAGAAAATCCCACGCGCCCATGTTCATTGGCTCTTCTTGCGCCCAGATCACTTTTTCGAGCGCGGAATATTCGTTGATCAATTCTTCGATGGCTTGCAATGGAAGCGGATAGAGTTGTTCCATTTTGACGATGGCTGTGTCTTTGCTGTCCTGCCGCTCCTCATCGCCGACCAGATCGAAATACACGCGACCACTGCACAGAATTAAATTCTTGATCGTTTTATTATTTCGTTTAGTTGTCGGTTCTTCAACCAGCGCCTGCCAGCCTCCGCTTGCAAGTTGATTCGGAGTGGAAGCCGCGAGCGGATGCCGCAAGAATCCCTTCGGTGTGAAGATCGTGAGCGGCAATGGATCGGTCTTCAACAGCAATGCCTGCCTGCGCAACAAATGAAAATATTGCGCGGCGGTTGTCGGGATGGCGACGCGCATATTCCCCGCCGCCGCAAGATTTAATATCCGCTCGATTCGCGCGGACGAGTGATCGGGTCCCATGCCTTCGTTCCCATGCGGTAAGAGTAAAACAAGTGAAGGCGTCAGTCCCCATTTTGCGCGACCAGAAAATAAAAACTCATCCACCACCGTTTGAATGTTGTTGGCGAAGTCGCCGTATTGCGCTTCCCACAACACCAATCGTTCGGGAGCCTGCAAGTTGTAGCCAATCTCAAAGCCGACGGGTCCCGCCTCGCTGACGGGCGTGTTGTAAATTTCAAACGCGGCTTTCGCCTGCGGGATGGATTGCAACGGCGTGTAACTCTGGTTCGTCTTCGCGTCGTAAAACGATGCGTGACGCTGGCTGAACGTGCCGCGCACCGAATCCTGTCCCGTCATGCGGATCGCGATGCCGTCCTCTAAAATGGAAGCGAAGGCTAACTCTTCGGCGGTCGCCCAATCCACGCTGGAGGCGTCGGCGTCATCTAAAATTGCGCGGCGTTTTTCGGCGGCGCGAAGCAATTTCGAATTCGGATGAAAGTCCGCTGGGAATTTCAACAGCGACTCGTTCAGGCTTCGCAAGCGCTCGATTGAAACAGACGTGTGCGCCTTTTGCGCCGCTTTCGGCGGAGGCATCGTCGGGACGGGTTCTTGAAGCGCATGTTCGGCGTCCAGTTTTTGGTTGATCTCTTGCAAGTCGTTCAAATACTTGTGCAGAATCTGTTCAGCCTGCGCGGGTTGAACGCTTCCTTCTTTTTCTAATTTCTTTGCCCATAACTGTCGAACAGTTGGATGCGACTCGATGCTGGCGTACATGGTCGGCTGGGTAAAGCGCGGCTCGTCGCCTTCGTTGTGTCCGTGGCGGCGATACCCGATCAGGTCAATGACAAAATCTTTGTGGAATTTCTGGCGATACGCGATGGCGGTATATGCCGCTTCGAAACAAGCCTCGGGCTCGTCGGCGTTGACGTGGATGACGGGAATCTCGAATCCTTTTGCGAGGTCGCTGGCGTGCAGACTGCTCCGCGATTCGTTCTCCGTGGCGGTGAACCCGATCTGGTTGTTGGCGATGATGTGCAAACTCCCGCCCGTGGTGTATGCATGAAGTTGCGAAAGGTTAAGCGACTCGGCGACAATTCCCTGCCCGATGAACGACGCGTCGCCGTGAATCAGGATCGGCAGAGACTCGTTCATCGTCATTTTCGGCGCGCCTGCGTTATCCATTTTGCTGTTCGCGGCGCGAGACATGCCTTGAATGACAGGGTCCACCAATTCAAGATGACTCGGGTTGGCGAGCATGCTCACGACCAAGCCGATATGATCCGCGCCTTCAATGGCTTTGGACGCGCCCGCGTGATATTTCACGTCGCCCGTCCAGCCCATTTCGTCCCACGTGCGCGAGCGGTCTTTCGGGTCTTTGAACTCCGCCAGAATTTGTTCGTACGGCTTATGGAGGATGTGCGCCAGCACGTTCAAACGTCCGCGGTGCGCCATGCCAATCAACATCAGGCGAATATTTTCACGGTCCGCCTCGCGGATGAGTTCGTCCAACATCGGCACGAGCATGTCGAGTCCCTCGATGGAGAAGCGCGTCTTTGCGGGGTAGATGCGGTTGAGGAAGACCTCGAATGCCTCCACCTGGCTGAGGCGGTCAAGGAGACGAGTCGAATCCATCGTTTGCGTCGTTGGATGAAAACGCCGCGTCTCGGCGACTTGTTGTAGCCAGTTGCGTTCCTCGGGGTTGCGGATGTGACCGTACTCATAGCCGAGGGCTCCGCAATAGATCGAGCGCAATATCTCGATTGCCTGCGAGGCATTTTCCGCTTGGTGATCGCCGCGCAGTTTCACCAAGTCTGCGGGGAGTTGCGACAGGTTGGCTTGAGTCAGTTCGTGGAAATCCAGCGTCAGCGTGGGGTAGGTGGCTGGGGATGCGTTCAAAGGATCAAGTTTGGCGACCAGATATCCCTGCGAACGAATCGCGTGGGCTAAGTTCACCGCGCCGATGAGACTGCGGAGGTCGATCCCCGAAGCGGGCGTGGAATCCTGCGCGGTCCGCGGCGTCCACTGGCTGAATAAGCGGCGGGTGGATTCATCCACCGAGTCGGGATTTTTTTGATAGCGGTCGTACAGTTCGAGGATGTAGCCGTAGTTGGGTCCGAAAAATTCGTGTTCGAGATTCATGATGCGCCTGTAAAAATTATTTCGCTGTTTGGGGTGATATACGCGGAGCGAAGAATCTCCGCCACAAAACGGGAGATTCTTCGCTATAGTTTACCAAGCATCCCGAAGGTTGTCCAAACCACGGGAGCGGCGAACGTCACAGTCTCAGCCGCAAAGTTTTTTTCCATGCGCTCTGCGACAAAAGAAAATGTCAGCCGTTCTTTTTGGATTGTCTTGATTGTAGTCCCCGCTTCGATCTTTCATACATCAAGCGGATGCAACGCGGCTGATCTGTACGCGCCACGCTTCGGGACCTTCTTCCAGATACTTCCAACCGAATTGTCCTTCACGTTCGTGCATGAATTGATAGTAAAGAGGTTTGGGATCGTGATCGTTGATCAGCGTGAAGAACTCGCCTTCCTTCAACGCGTCGAAGGTTTGGAAGATCTTCGGGTGGCGTTCGCGTGGGGGAATTTCGCGCACGTCTAACGTGATGTTTTCGGACATGGTGTGTCTCTCCTTTGGGTGTGATTTTTAAAATCGGCGAATCTGCGTTTGCAGGTCAGCCGTTTTTGACTATTTCATTACGAAGCAACGTGAGCGTCGTCGTACGGCAGGATTATAAACTTTAAGAAAATAATCATGTAATTTGTGTAGGGCGCGTTCTCTTACGCGCCCGTTGGCGTTAGAGAACGCCAACTACACGCGATTACGATATTTATTTGTTAATTTCCATTATCTTGCCATTACAACGCAACGTGAACGTTGCCTGACTTCAATCGCTTCTCTAAAAATTTTTTGAGTGCCAGCGCGTTGTTATGTTCCAGATCATGCGCGCTATAGAGCAGGGTCACATCGCCTTGTTTGGCGGCTTCGAGAATAGGTTGCCATTCGGCGGGGTTGGCTTTTAGTTCGGCTTGATAGCGCTTCTGAAACTCCGCCCATTTGAGCGGGTCGTGCGCGAACCAATTCCGCAAGTCGGCGCTGGGCGCGACGTTCTTCAGCCACGCCTTCATCTTCAGCGATTCTTTTTTCATGCCGCGCGGCCACAGCCTTTCGACGAGAAAACGAGACCCGTCGCTTTTTGCGGCGGCTTCGTACACGCGTTTGATCTTCAACATAACTGAACCAAACCTTTCTCTGCCAAACTTTTTTACAGCGGATGATTGCATTCTGCCAATCCATCATGCGGCGCCCTCTTGCGGTTCATGGTCTAACGCTTTTTCGAATAGTTCGCGCGTGGCTTGATAACATCCTTCGCCGCTACACGGCAGGCGACCAACCGAAACAATTCTTTCATGCTGAATGTTCGCATACGCCAGCGGATGACGTAGTTTCGCGCCGTCGCTCAACATGATCGTCGGCGTACCGGTCACGCCGAATTTCTCCTTGCCGAGTTTGCCCTCCGCCAGAATCGCGGCGCGAGGTTCGTCGCTGTTGAAGAGGCGGGTGAAGTCGTCCAGGTCGAGTCCTGCTTCGCGCGCGAGATCGAGCATCACGTCGCGCTTGCCGATGTTGCGTCCTTCGGCGAAGAACGCGCGGCGGATCCGCAGGTCAAAATCGCGTCCAATGGATTCGCATTGTTGAAACGCGCACCACGCCGCATCGAATGCGGGAAGCGTGGTTATGGGCCAGTCATCGGAAAACGGTTTGAACACGGCTTTCGATTCTTGAAGCGCGGCGAGCCAGATTTCCAATTCAAGTTCTTTGCGATCAGGCGGACCTCCGCCATACACCTCCAGCGGGAAAGCCTTTTCCACCAAACGAACATGTCCTTCATATTCGGGCGCGATCTTGTGCAAGCGCACAGCCGCAACATAACACCAGGGGCAATAATATTCAGCCCATTCCCATATTTCCGGGATCGTATTTTGCGACATGGTCATCTTTCATTCCTTTGCAAACCGCAGGCAGTGAAAAACTCCGAACGAAGCGCGGGGTCATCATGGATGTCCATCATTATTCTCCTTGCTCCCTGAGTTTGGAATCATTTTACTATTTTCGATAGAACTGTTCACATCGGCATAGCGATACGCCAATTTCACAGACGAGGCCTGCGATGGTTTTCTTATCGTCACACTGACTGGACGGCGGCAAACCAAACACTGGTCATCTTCTTGCTAAATCAAGTACAATAACGACCAATCAATCAATTGGAGTGAATCAAATGGTTACTGTTCGTTCTGATGTTTTCAAGATCGGCGACAAGTTCGCCACGTTGTTGGGCGATGAGGTCAAAGTGGGAGATACGGCTCCCGCCTTCACGTCAGTTGTCCCGGGGTGGGGAAGCGTGAATCCGCTGGAGGAATCGAAGGGGAAGGTGATCATCCTGTCCGCGGTGCCGTCGCTCGATACCGACGTCTGCGACCGCGAGACGCGCCGATTCAATGAAGAAGCCGCAAAACTCAGCGAGGATATTGTCATCTACACCATCAGTTGCGATTTTCCGATGGCGCAAAAACGCTGGTGCGGCGCGGCGGGCGTGGATAAAGTGAAGGTCGTTTCGGATGTGGTGGATGCGGAGTTCGGAGTCAAATATGGCGTGCTGATCAAAGAACGCCGTTACTTCCGCCGTTCGGTGTTCATCGTCGGGCGCGACGGCAAATTGACGTATGTAAAATATTTGCCCGTGTTGGGCGAAGAACCGAATTATGACGAAGTGATACAAGCCGCGAAGCAGGCGTTAGGATAACTCATACAGCCCTCGCGAATGCGGGGGCTGTTTTCAAATGGAGGCGTAGCATGAATCTCAATGAGCAGTTCGAACAATTTCGTCAATCGCCGACGGTGGCAATGGGCGACCGCATCTCCGCGCTCAAAGCCAGCGGGAAAAAAATTATCGGCTTGCAACAAGGCGATCCCGATTTTACGACTCCGCAAGCCGTGATGGATGTTGCGTGCAAAGCCCTGCAAGAGGGACTGACTCACTACGGACCCTCGCGCGGCAGACCAGACTTGCTCAATGCCATTGCCAGCAAGTTGAAACGCGATGAGGGCGTTTTGTACGACCCCGCTTCCGAGATCATCGTCACGCACGGCGGCATCCACGCATATTTTTCGGCGATGCAATCCATTTTGAATCCCGGCGACGAGGTCTTGATCCCCGACCCCACGTGGGCGACTCACGTCAACCTGGCGATGATGCTGAGAGCGGAAGTGATCCGCGTCCCTGCCCCCGCGGAGGCTGGATTCATCCCTTCATTCGACTCGTGGGCGCAGGCTGTTTCGCCGAAGACGCGCGCGATCATCGTGAACTATCCATCCAACCCAACGGGCATTGTCCCATCTCGTGAATATTTACAAGAGTTACAAAACTTTGCAAAAGCGCATGATTTGTGGGTAATCACAGATGAAGTCTATGACAGTTTATATTTTGAAGAGAAGCCGACCTCGCTCGCGGCATTCGAGGGCGCAAAAGAACGGACGTTGATCATTCAAAGCCTCTCGAAGACCTACGCGATGACCGGCTGGCGCGTGGGCTTTCTCGCCGCGCCTGCTCCAGTCATCGAGAACGCGGTGAAGGCGGGACAGAACTCCATCACGTGCGTCGCGCCGTTCATCCAAAAAGCCGCCGCGTTCGCGTTGACGGATCCCGGCGTCCAGCAAGAGACGGCGAAGATGCGCGAGGCATACACGCGGCGGCGTGCGCTCGTGATGAAATTATCGGCTGAATTGGAAAGCGAGCGAGTTATCGTCACGCCTCCGCAAGGCGCGTTCTATTGCTTCCTCGATCTGCGCGCGTTGAAGATGAACGACGTTGAGATGTGCGAGCGGATCCTCGAGGAGAAAAGCGTCGGGCTTGTCCCCGGTTCCGCGTTCGGCGATCAGGGCGAGGGATTCATCCGCATGTCCATCGCCGCGTCGGATGAGGAAGTGGAAGTTGGATTTAGGAGAATCGTGGAGTGGGCGGAGGAGCAATAGTTTCAGGTTCAAGCTTTCAGGTTTCGCCACCTTCGACGTTCAACCTTCGACTTGAAACTGGAGGCATTTTGAAAATCGCATTTCAAGGAGAACCCGGCGCGTATAGTGAGCAAGCGGTGTTCGATTATTTTGGGGAGGTCGAGTCGCTGCCGTGCGAGTCGTTCGACGCGGTATTCGAGGCGGTCAACGCGGGGCGGAGCGAGGCGGCGTTGATCCCCATCGAAAATTCGCTGGCGGGGAGCATCCACCAGAATTACGATCTGTTACTGCGCAACGACCTGCACATCGTGGGCGAGTATTTACTGCGCGTGCGTCATTGTTTGATCGCGTTACCCGGCGCGCAAATGGCGGACATCAAAAAAGCCATCAGCCATCCGCAGGCGTTGGGTCAGTGCGCGGGGTATTTACGGAAGCGCGGCATTATCGCGGAGGCAGTCTACGACACGGCGGGGAGCGTGAAGATGCTGAAAGAGTCGGGCGCGCACGATACGGCGGCTATCGCATCGCGCCGCGCGGCGGAGTTGTACGGGATGCAAATTCTCGAAGAGGGCATCGAGGACAACGCGGAGAATTACACGAGATTCCTCGCCATCCAAAAAGAAGCGGTTATCCCAACGGGCGAGGCGAAGACCTCCATCGTGTTCACGTTGAAGAATCAACCCGGCTCGTTGTTCAGAGCCATATCGGCATTTGCCCTGCGAGACATTGACCTGACCAAGATCGAGTCGCGTCCGTTGCAGGGCAAGCCGTGGGACTATTTGTTTTATATTGACTTCATCGGTTCGACGGACGACGAAAAAACAAAACGCGCACTCGATCATCTGGACGAATATGCGGTGACCTTGCGCGTGCTGGGGTCGTATACGAGGTTTAAGGGATAACGAAATCCGCCCGAAAAAGAAAAAGCCCCAATGCTTTTCGTCTGGCTCGGGGTCTTCATCATTCTCTTTTTCTGTTTACCTTTGCCGCTGCTGTTCATTAATGAGCGGCGACCATTGTACGAAACCTTATGACTTAACTGCTTGGCAGTCTACTTGTTGCCTTAGAAAAGTACATCATCAATGCAATAATGAACAGCCACTGCAAGAACCCGCCGATCGTGATACGTTCAACAAGTCCGCCAATGGGACTCTGGGTGGCTACACTGAAAGCGGCAAACCCGCCCGATAAAAACACAGCGGCAACAGACATGAAGGAATACAGACCATATCTACGCATAGTCTGGCTATTCCTAAACCAGAAACCCATGAACAAAATGGCGAGCATTGTGGTCAATGAACTCAAACCAGCAAAGACAATATGCATTGCGCCCGTACTCGAGATGGCAGATTTCATGCCTCCAGCATCTTCGGGGAAGAAAAGCGTAATAATCCCAAATACGCCTTCTACGATTAATATAATAGCGCCCAGAGCCCCAATAACTTTTCTGCGATTCTGATGGTCGCTACGCACATATAGAAACAATCCTGCTCCAAAAGCAATGGTCAGGAGATTGTAGAGAGCAAACAACGAATCAAGAATGGATTTATTGGGCGCTTCAGTTGCAATTAAATCACTCACCGCTTGAGATATATGACTGTAGCCTGGTCTTATAGCTCCCCCAAGTATGACAGTGAGGATGTAAACTACCGGAGCCAAAATTCCACAGATCATTAAAAACTTGTATTTCATTTGTGTTTCCTATCCATGAATGGTGTGAATTTATTCAGAGCAAGGTTGTCAATTTACCAACAGTGTAATATCTTGACGCCAAATTTACAGGAATCGTCCATCCAAAAATATGGATTATCTCTTGGCGCTACGCCCCCATCAAGGTTTTGGGCGGCCAGTTTGTCCAGAGTAGCGTAACCAAGATGGCAACATCTACGAGAATGCCAATAATAAAGAACGGGTGGAAATAGACTAAAAGCATTAAGAGCGAACCTGAAGCTCCGTAAACGGCGAGTGTTCGCCAGAGTTCGCTCGGAACGATGAAGCCCAAAACACCAAGCGCGGCGGCTATAAGGCACAGCCCTGATGCCAGCCAGATGAAACCAAAGATCTTATCAACAAGCGTTCCTTCAAGTTTGAAAGCGGTTAAGAACCATGAACGCCCCAGGGTCATTGGAAACCAATTCAACCAAGATGGGTTAGTTATTTGAGAATTCCCGCCACCAAAGTTCCCTCCCGATTGAGCGCTCACAATGAAACCATGTCCAATGAGAATTACTACAATCAAATACTTCAACATAGCATCGTCCTTTCGTTACAACGGGTCGAAAAATCATTTTTCTAATTTGGCGGCAGGCGCCCAGCTACATCTTAATCCTGCTTTTTGGCTCAAAACAACTCGAGTCTTTACTACGGTAGACCAATTTGTGTCACTCTGAATAGTTCAGCAAAAGAGGTTTTAGTTGTATCGCCCATTGATGAATGGCATTCCAGTCGCGGTGATCGCCTTCCTTCCACACGCCGAACATGACGCTCAATTTAAACATCAATCTGTCGCTGAAATTTTCAACTCGGCTGATATCCAATCCGCCCGCGAAGAGTCCCGTACTAACTGGCTTTACAAGCGCGCGCACAGGATCAAGCCATGTGGATATTTGCGAACGATAGTTTTCTCCACTTGGCATTGCTAAAGTCATGCAGACCAAAAAAGCGGCAAAAGGTCTTACTCTTAATTCGTCTTGATGTGCGCGGATGAATTGCACAGCTTCGGGCAGCCATGCCCTACTGCGAATAGCGCTCCCCGCCACCACTCCATTGTATGTCGAAAGGCTCTGTACTTCCAGCATGGGAATTACATCTACTTGAAAGCTATTTTCCGTAAGTGTTTTTCCGATTGCTTCTGCCACTCCAGGTGTCCAGCCCGTGCGACTGGAATAGGTTACAAGAATTTTATTGGTCATCGAATTTCCTTTGACGATATGTTTGATGTTCAATAGAGCGGATAGCTACATCGCACTCCTGCTTTTCGCCGCATAAAACGCTGTGGGGAATTTATATGGCGGATATTTTGTACGACATCGTTCCTCGCGGCGCGTCTTTATCATCGAGACAAACTCAACAACAATCATCGCTCCCCTCGTTTTCGCTCCAACGACCTCTTCACCAGTTTCAACCGAAAATGATCGGCGCGTTCGCGTTCGTCCAGCGCGGTTTCGATGAAGCGTTGTTCCGATTGCAGGCGCGGAATTAAATTGTGATCGAGCGCATTCAACCGCCGCGAGGTGCGGCGGATCTCGTCGCCCAGCCGCATGAGACGCAGGGTGGTATCTGCAAGCTGGATCATATCCTTCACCTCCCGTTCAAAAGCCGAAGCGGTTTCATCGATGCTGGTGGACGTTCCCACGATGGAGTAGCCGCGTTCCAACAGCGAGCGCGACGGGCTTTTCTGCTCGATGTGCGGGACGCGCACGCCCATCACGCTTCTGGTCGAGACTTCGAGATGGAACCTGCCTCGCGACGCCAGCGCGGCTGACCTCACCGCCTCGGCGCCCGCCATCGCCTCTGCCCGCGCCAACGCCTGGCTCGCCTCCGCCGCAGACTCTTGCAACGCCTCCGAACGTTCGAGCGCCGCGCCCGCGGCGCGCATGAATTCCTTCATTAACGCGGTGCGTTTTTGCTCCAACAGGTCGCGCCCTTGTTTGGCAAGCGAGGTCTGCGCCTTACGGGCGAGGAGTTCCATGCGGGTGACGGATACGTTGCTCATGGTTTTCACATCAGACCAGGCAGGTTTCCAAAACCCGTCAGGTCTATTATTTCTTATTTGTGATACTGCTCGATGAACTCGCGCGGAATCCGCTTGAGCAGATCGGGCGGCATGGGCGACAACAAGTCCCACGCGGCATCCAAAGTTTGCGCGATCTCGCGGCTCGCAGTTCCCTGCCCGACGAAGGTTCCCTCGAAACGGTTGGCGAACTCGAGCACGCGGCGGTCTTCTGTGGAAAGCGCGGCTTCACCGATGATCGCCACCAGGCGGCGCAGGTCGCGCCCTTCGGCATACAACGCGTACAACTGATCCGCGACCGAGCGATGATCGGCGCGCGTTTTGTTCTTACCGATACCTTCGTTCATCAATCTTGAGAGAGATGGAAGCACATCGATCGGCGGATAGATTCCCTTGCGGTGCAGGTCGCGGTTCAACACGATCTGCCCTTCGGTGATATAGCCCGTCAGGTCGGGGATGGGATGCGTGATGTCGTCATCGGGCATGGTAAGGATGATCAACTGCGTCACCGAACCGGACTTCCCACGGATTCGCCCGGAGCGTTCGTAGAGACTCGAAAGATCGGAATACATGTAGCCCGGATAGCCGCGCCGCCCCGGCACTTCCTCGCTTGCCGCGGCGATCTCGCGCAGGGCTTCGCAATAGTTGGTCATGTCGGTGAGAATGACCAGCACATGACGGTTGTGCGTGAACGCCAGATATTCGGCGGCGGTGAGCGCGGTGCGCGGCGTGAGGATTCGTTCAATCGAAGGGTCGTCGGCGCGGTTGATGAACAGCAGGGTGCGGTCCATCGAATCGCTGGCACGGAACTGATCCATAAAAAACGACGTTTCGCGTTGAGTGATTCCGATGGCGGCGAAGACCACCGCGAAAGGCTCACTGCCGTTTCCCCCCGTCACACTCGCGTGCGACGCGACCTGCGCGGCAAGTTCGTTGGCTGGCAAGCCCGCGCCGGAAAAAATGGGAAGTTTCTGCCCGCGCGTCAACGTATTCAACCCGTCTATGGCAGAAACGCCGGTCTGGATGAACTCGCTCGGCTGTGCGCGCATCGAAGGGTTGATCGGCAAGCCGTTGATATCGAGCATTTGCTCCGGCGTGATGGGCGGACCTCCGTCAATGGGAACGCCGGCGCCGTTCAGCGCTCGTCCGAGCATGGAAAGCGAAACGCCCAGCCGCGCCACGTCGCCGGTGAAGCGCACACGCGTCCGCTGGAGATCCAAGCCCGAGGTCCCGATGAAGATGCGCACCATACAGTGCTGCTGATCCACATCGAGGACTTGTCCGAGGCGCACATCGCCGTCGGGTCCCTCGATCTCCACGATCTCGTTATACGCCACGTCCGCGATACGTTCGACGAACACAAGCGGACCGCGGATCTGCGACAACGTGCGATATTCGGTGGTGAACAGGCGAGGCATGGGGATGGTTTTGAGCATGTCAATTGACTCCCATCGTTGAAAAATCCTGCCGCACGCGCGACATGAGTTCTTGAACATCCGCTTCGGCAGATTGCGCCGGGAATTCCTTCATGCGCGCGATCAGCGGGATAACCGGCATGGATGTGACGCGCGAGAGCGGCACGTTCCTTTCGAGCGCGGCTTGCGTAAGTCGGTGAAAATCCATAATGGCTTTCAGCATCCAGTACGATTTTTGGATCATGCAATACCGATCCACCTCGTGGAACGACGATTGCTGGAGGAAATCCTCGCGCAACATACGCGCCGTTGCAAGGATGGCGCGTTCGGGTTCCGCCAGCGCGTCGGGTCCCACGAGCTGGACGATCTCGAGCAGTTCCACCTCGCGCTGCAACAATGCCATCGCTTCTTGTGTCAGTTCGTTCCAATCGTCCGCCACTTCGCGTTCGAACCAGTCCTTGAAATCGTAGAGCGAGTAACTGTTCGTCCAATTGATGGCAGGGAAGTGACGCCGGCGCGAGAGGTTGTAATCGAGCGCCCAAAACGTGCTTGCCACGCGCATCGAGTTTTGCGTGACCGGTTCCGAGAAATCGCCTCCGGGCGGCGAAACCGCGCCGACGATGGAAACCGAACCCGTTCGCGCGTCGTTGTCCGATTCGCCGCCGCGATTCCCGATGCAATCCACCCGGCCGGCGCGTTCGTAAAACTCCGCCAGACGCGCCGCCAGATAGGCTGGGTATCCCTCCTCGCCCGGCATCTCCTCCAAACGACCGGAAATTTCGCGCAGCGCCTCGCCCCAGCGCGAGGTCGAGTCGGCGAGCATCAACACATCGTAGCCCATGTCGCGGTAATACTCCGCGATGGTGATGCCGGTGTAAATGCTCGCCTCGCGCGCCGCCACCGGCATGTTCGACGTGTTCGCGATCAAGACCGTGCGCTCCATCAACTTTGCGCCGGTGCGCGGGTCTTCGAGTTTTGGGAATTCCTCCAGCACTTCGGTCATTTCGTTTCCGCGTTCCCCGCAACCCACATACACCACCACATCCGCTTCCGCCCAACGCGCCAGGCTGTGTTCGGTGATCGTCTTGCCCGTGCCGAATCCGCCGGGGATGATCGCCGCGCCGCCTTTCGCGATCGGGAAGAACGAATCGATGATGCGCGTGCCGGTCATCATCGGTTCGCGCGGCGCGAGACGCATGCGAGACGGACGCGGCTGGCGAACGGGCCAGCGTTGCGCGAGCGTGACCTCGATTTCGCCGCCCGCTTCCTCCGACCTTACAACTGCCGCCACCTCGTCGACTTTTAACTCGCCTTCGCGGATCTTCGTCACGCGCCCGCGCGCGTTCGGCGGCATCATGATGCGATGCTCGATGGTCCTGGATTCTTGCACCACGCCCAAGATATCGCCGGGTTCCACGAGATCGCCCTCCGACACGCGCGGCGTGAAATGCCAGCGCTTCTCCGCCGGCAGCGGCGATGCCTGCACCCCGCGCTGGATGAATTCCTCACCCTGCTCCGCTAGGATGTTCAACGGCCTTTGCAACCCGTCGTAGACCTGACCCAACAAGCCGGGTCCGAGATATGCCACCAGCGGATAACCGGTGTTATACACCGGCTCGCCCACGCGGATTCCTGATGTATCTTCATACACTTGAATCGTCGTCAATCCTTCCGAAAGGCGGATGACCTCGCCGATGAGTCCGATCTCGCCCACGCGCGCCACATCGTACAGGCGGATATTGTCCAACCCCGCCGCGCGCACGACAGGCCCCGCAATGCGGACGATCTTCCCGGTGGTGTGGGTTTCATTCATCATTTTCATCTTTCGCTTTGAATGTGATATGCGCGCCGATCGCTTGATGGATCAACGCGGCGATGCGACTCTTCTGTGAAGCCTCTTCGCCCAGCGGCTTGCCGCCGGGGATGACGATATACGGCAACTGTTCAGCCGAGTCGAGCCTTTTGAGGAACGCTTCATCCATGCGCGCGAACAAGCCGTCGTCGATTGCCAGCAAACCGCCTTCGCCGGCGCCGATCCATTTTTGGATCAGTTCCTGCGCGCTCTCCACATCGTCCATGCCGTAAGCGTCCACGCCGGCAAGTTGAAAGCCGGTCGTCAATGCGGGGCGGGTGATGACAAATAATTGGGTCATTGCAACAACTCCACGCCCGCGTGGATCGCATCTGCCCGCAGCCCCAAATGGACGCCATGCGCGATCCAACGGATGTTGCCTATTTCGTTGACCTTCAACGCCGCGAAACCCAGCGCCACACCGATGCCGAGCGGGTCGCGGGCGATCTGCCCGGCGAGCCACTTCAATTGATACCGTTTCAACGCGCGTTCCAGATCGCTCAGGCGATGCGAGAGATTGTATTTTTCCAATCCGACGCGCAACGCGGGGGCGAGCGGACTCTTCGAGAGCGCCTCCACCGCGGATGCAACCTGATCCTGCCGCGATGCGCCTTCGAGCGCTTCGACCGGGATGCGACTCGGCTGGATGAACAGGCGGGCGATCTCGTTGTTGCCGATCTGTTCATGGAGCCGTTCGCGTTCGGCGGGGAATTGCGCAAAGCGCAGGGCGGTCAGCGCGTTGGCGATATCCGTTTCGAGGGCGAGCGCGCCGGCGAACGCGTCGGGGTGATCGGCTTCGTCTTTCAGGATCTTTGCCGCTTCCGAAAAGCGCCATTGGTCGAGGGCGAGTTCCATCACAAACACGCCGGCGCCCGGAAATTCCGCCCGCACGTTGAGCAGCGGCGCGGCAAAGGGCAGGCTCATGCTCGCAAGCAGGTCCACCACTTCGCGCGGGTTGTTCAAGCGCACGAGTTGACCGAGCAGGTTCGCGTCCAGTTCGCCGATGGGGAGCAAAACCGAAACGATGTCGGATGCGGGCGTGTTACTCGAGAGTCCGCGCAGGATGGCTTTGAGGTTGTGGATATCGTACGCGCGTAAAAATAACGCGATCATTTTCCCGGCATCTTCTTTGTAGAAGCCGCGCAATTTACCGATGACGGCAACGAGGTCGCTTTTCAGCGCCGCGTCGATGCACTGCATCCCCGTCGAATACGCCAGCGCGGACTCGACGGATTTCTGGTAGACCGTCCGTGTGAGCGCCGCGATCAACCCCGGCATGGCGCCTGCGCCGGCCAACGATTCCAGTTCGCGCGGTGAAAGCAATCGCGTTTTCATCACGCGCAGCCGGGCATTGCCGTAATCGTAGTCGGCGGACATTTACACATCCATTGCCGCGAGTTGTTCCCGCTCGAACAGCGCGGCGAGATGCCCGCGCAGGAACGGTGTGATGCGCGCGAGCCGCGCCTCAAGGGTGTTGATGACCGTCACTTTGCCGTCCATGCTTTTGGCGATCACGCCGCCCCAGCAGGTCAACGTGAAGTTGACGGGAATCTTCGAGCCGGACTCAACGAGGATATTTTCGATCCATGTTTTGTCGCGCGGGTCCGCGTCGAGTTGCGCGTTTTCTTTTCCCTCGGAGGACAACTCGTCCAGCGCTTCATGGATCAAGGTGCGCAAAACGCCGGGGTAGGACGAGTCAGCCCGAATGGGGGCGAGACGCGCTCCGGCGGCGGCGAGGGCGGCATCCAGCAAATCTTCCTTCACGTTGCCGACGATGCGCAGGGAATCCATACGCGCCCGGTGAAGGGTGCGCGCGCGTTCGGCAAGGCCGGGCGCGATGGCGCGTTCGATGGCATCCGCTTCGATCTGACGCGCGTCTGCCTGCGCCTGCGCGACGATTTCCTCCGCCGCGATACGAGCGCACTCTTCGATGCCGCGCAATCCTTCCTGCCCCGATGCGCGGATCTTTTCCAGTATGGCGGGCAGGCTCATCTCAACCGCCGAGGAGCAAGAGCATTGCCACGACAGCGAAGCCGAGGATCACCATCGTTTCGGGGATGGCGATGAGCAGGATGATCGTGCCGAGCGCTTCGGGCTTTTCGGCGATCACGCCCGCCCCAGCCGAGCCGATGCGTCCTTGCGCGAGACCCGTGCCGATGGCGGCAAGCCCGATGGCAAGCCCCGCGCCGATGGCGGTGAGTCCCGTTCCGATTGCGGTGAGGTCAAGTTCCATGTTGTCTCCTTTTTCGTAATCGTGTCACCCTGAGGGAGCGGCGCCTCGCGCCACGACCGAAGGGTCTCTTTTTTCGTGTTGGAGATTCTTCGCTTCGGCTCACATCGTCCCGATGTTCTTCGGGAGAATGACACTTCAAAATCTATAAACGACTCTTGAAAGGTTCGTAGCGCCTGCCGCCGCCTTCGTAGAATTTGCGGAAGAATTCCACGTAATGCAGACGCAGGCTGTGGATGGTGGGACTGAACATGCCCAACACCAGATTCAACGCGTGGATGAGGATGGCGAGGATCGCGCCGACGACGACGTTGCCGACCATGCCCGCCATCTCGTTCGCAACTTTGGCGAGGAACACCGAAGCCAGCCCGATCGCCGCGATCCTTAGGTAGGAAAGCACATTGCCGATCAGGGTGAGGAATTCGATGGGACCCATCACGATCCCAAGCGTGCCGAGCGACGCGCCCAGCATCACCACGCCGACGATGACGAACGCGATGGAGACCGACATGAATCCCTGCGGCATCAAATCGGCGAGAATGCCCACGATGAAGAACAAACCGATCAAGCCGAGCAACATGCCGCCGCGTTCAAGCAGGTGATTGCGGCTTTTATCTTTGATCGCCTCCCACACGCCGAGCAGAAGACCCAGCGTGATGTGCGCCGCGCCGATGCCCACCGTCATCAGCAGGAGGCTCATCACATTCTCCGGGCTGGCGCGGTCGAACCACAACGCGCGCATACCGAAATGTTCGCCAAGCGTGCCGAACGCTTCGCCGAATAGAAATCCGAACAGGATCGCCCATGCCGATCCCATTGCCAGCACGAGCAGGATGTCGCGCGTTACGCCTGCTTTGAAGCGGCGCAACAAGCCGAGGCTGATGAGGAGCGCGAGCGTCCCATACCCCACGTCGCCGAGGATCATGCCGAAGAAGATCGGCAGGAAGAACGCCATGAGCCGCGACGGATCGATGTGACCGTAGCGCGGCAGGGCAAGCATGTTGACGAGACTCTCGAACGGCTTCACCACCGAAGGGTTCTGTAAAATCACCGGCGCGCGTTTCTTCAACGCGGGCGTCATCTGTAATTTTTGGAGGAAGACCGAAGCGCCGTCGGAAATTCCGCGCAGGGCGGCTTCGACGGCTTCGAACTGATCTGCCGGAACCCAGCCCGCCAGCACGAAGGTCGAGTCCGTTTCGCCGAACTTCGGCAGGATGGACGACGCGTCGATCTCCTCCTGCAACGCGGCGCGCCAGGCGAAGAGTTTTCCGCTCCACTGTTCAGACAATGCGGCGATCTCCCGGTTGATCCCCGCGATCTGATCGGGGATGACCTTCATGCGGCGGTATAAAGCGGCAAGCACCACATCGGGCGAGCCTTCGCCCAATTCGGCAGGGAGGCGCAAGCGTGAAATATCCTCACGCCCGAGCAGGGATTCGATCTCGTGTGTGAATTTTTCGTTGAATACGATCAACATCGCGCGCGTGGATGAATCCACGTCCGTGGCGACCGCATCGGCTTGTCCTTGCGTGAGTTCGAGCACGCGCTTGCCGATGAGGTCTAAAATATCCATGTGTTCGCGGCTGACCAAAATTCCCACCGAGCGATTCTCCGGTTCGCGCACCGAAGGCGGCAGGATCGGCAATAACTTTCGCAGGGTCGTTTCGAAGCGCGGCAATGAGGCGAGTTCGGCTTCCAGTTTTTCCTTTTGCGAAGTGAGTGATTTCAATTTGGGCATCAACTCATCCACGCCGGCGCGCGCTTCGTTCACATAGTCTTCCGAAAGCGCGGGCAGGGTCTTCGGCGCGGTTCCGTGGAGCGCATCGAGCAAGCCGCCGGTCCGCGCGAGGAGCAGGCTGAGTTCCTCCTGCGCGCGCGCCGTTTCATGATCCAGCATCAGTGGGCGCGCCGAAATTTCGGGCAGCTCGGCGAGTTCCTCGATATGCACACACCCCAGCGCGCGCAGCGCGCGGACGGATGCCTGCAAGTCGTTTTTCAACCCGACGATCTGGATGGGGACCATTTCACGATTCATTGGGACTCCCGCTTCCTTTCAGACCGAGCACGATGTTCATCGCCTCCCGGATCGCCGCCTCCATGTTGGCTTGCCCCCGCCGCTTCAGCCTCTCCGCGTCTTCATTGGCGCGCTCGACGATCCGCTGCGCCTGCTCTTCGGCTTGCGAAACGATCTCCTTGTGACGGTTCTGTCCCTGCCGCAGACCGGATTCGCGCGCTTCCACTTTCAGGCGCGAGGCTTGCGCGCGCGCTTCGGCGGTCGCGCGTTCGGAGGTCTCGCGCGCCGCGATCAACGCGCGAGACACCTCCGATTCAGCCATGCGGATTTGATCAAGGGGGGATAGTTCCGGGATCGGTAACGGTTCGGTCATGAACTGCTCCTCCATCTGCGAATGGATTTGCCACCGTTGTGTCGATCCCTCGCCCGATGCGCAATGCGGATATCTTGCATCGAGGTGAAATGGACAGAAAAGATATAACAAAGGTCCGATCAATCACAGCGGACAGCGTTGCAATTGAAGTCTACTACAAGGCGTGGTTTAACAATACGATTTAAGTCATTTTTATCCCCGTTACAAATGACCTTGTTTTTTGGACGGCGCCGACGAGGGGATGGGACGAAAACTCAGCCGATGCCGACTTGATCGGCTCGACCATCTGAACGAATACGCGTCGACGTTGCGCGTGCCGGGGTCGTATGCGATGTTTAGGGGGTAAGGAAATCAGCCCGAAAAAGAAAAAGCCCCGATGCCTTTTGCCTGGCTCGGGGCTTTCTGCATTTGCTTTTCTCTTTATCCTTGATGTTGCGGTTCATCGGTGTTCATCGGTAGATGGCGTTGAATTGTTGATCGTAGAGATGAGTCTTATGATGTAGCAGCCACGACAGGAGCAAACCCGTTGCCATGCTGTAGACAAGTACGACAACCGTGTAGGAGATGTATTCATACTGATTGATGAGCCCCGTCGCTAGGACAATGCCAAAACCAAGACCTACACCAAGAGAGCTACCCAATATCCATAGCGCGGCGCTGGTTAGCTTGCGCCGCAGAATCAGCCATTGAGACAGTCCCATCATTGCGCCCATCACCAGGAACGAAAAAGTAAGACTACTGGTAGCTTCATCATTGATATTCCGCAACAGAGATTCTGGAATTATGTAAGGGATAAGATAGAAAAGAAACCAGCTAATCGGGATTGTAACCACCCACAGCGGTGAAACGGGGATGAAGCGGCGCAAAACCAACCATTGCGCAAGACCAAAGAGTATCCCGACAACCAGAAGCGCTACAAAGAAGCCGTGAAGGGATCTCACGTGCGGTAGTACGGTACGCAGCGCCAAAATGAAAGCCCAACCCAGAAGATTGCCCAGGTTCCAGTAAAGGAACATCCAGCTTGTTTTATGATTTTTGAACATGGTTTGTCTCCATTCTGTGCGGTTTCGTTCCGAGACGCTTTTAGGGCAGATCAATGCAGCCACCCAACTACATCTTATCTCCTCGACATTGTACACCCAAACACCAAGTCCAATCTCCTCCACTCGTCACAACAAATTCTCGTTCACCAGCAATTCAACGTTGTAGATCGAACCTCCCGCCGCGCCGCGGATGGTGTTGTGCGATAGGACAACAAATTTCAGATCCAAGATCGGATCGCGCCTGTTGCAGGGCAAGCCGTGGGAATACGTTTTTTTTTGTACCTCATCAGCGCGACACGCGATGAGATGATCCAACGCGCGCTCGATGAGTTGGGACGATATACGTCCGTGTTGCGGGTGCTGGGGTCGTATGTGAGGTTTAGGGAGTAACGGCTCGTGTCAGGCGTATAGCGAAGGAAGCGCCGTCGCCTGCACACTTTCTTGGGCTGTGTTATGGCTAGAAAGACTTTCGGTAAATTGTATCGCGTTTAACAATTTGAAAACCACAACTTTCATATAGCCGTAAGACATTGCTTGTGCTGTCGCTATCAGCAGCCAGAGCGGACTCGGTCATTCCAGCAGCTTTTTGTGCTTGAAGACTACGGCTGATCAAGGCGCGGGCTACTCCACGTCGCCGCCAAGATTGGTTGACGCCAATGCCTTCTGTGTAACCACGTTTTCGATTGAATTGTTCGTTTTCAACATCATCAATAAATGTCAGAACATGACCTACAATCTGATTGGTAGAAATCTCCCAAACCACTTGCCATAGATGAGGTTGAAAGTGCGGGTTGACCAGCCATTCTTGGTAATCCTCCGCCGTTAGTTCTTTGGATCCCCATTCGTCTCCACTCGGATCGTCCATTGACTTCCAAATGGCTGGATAGTGGTCGGATGTTACTGGGCGAATTTCTAAACCATTAGGCAACGGAAATTCAATAATCTCCTCGAGTGAGGGGCGTTGCATTTCGTAAAAATATCGCGCAGGCTGATAACCTGCGCGCTCCAACATAATGGAAGCGCCCTTTTGGAATTGCGTGACCCCAACCTGATAACATCTTGCACCGTCAAGATGATGTGACGTGGCTATTTCGTAAAAATGGTTTTCCATCCACAGCAACATCGCAGTACCGATACCTTTTCGTCGCCATTCGGGAACAAGAAAACCATTATGGTGGAACACCCGCCCAGAATTTGTATCGTCTTCCCGCGAGCCACGCGCATACCCAACCATTGTCCCGAAAACTTCAGCGACAATAATGTCCGTGAATGGGTCGCAATTATTTAGATGTTGAAAGGCGTTGGCAATATCCTCCGCCTTTACGTTGCGCGTCACATTATCTGCCGCTTCACTCGCAGTTACCACAGCCGCAATTTGCGAATAATCGCCCTCACCTTGAAAATGGCGAAAATTCAATCCGACAATAGGCGGCGCGTTTTTTATATCAATCATGCGAAGTCGTCCTTTAGGAGCATCGTATTAGTTTGAGTAACAGCCCAACTAGGGGTTATACGGTTTCCGTATAACATCTTATCTCTCGCATTGTACACCCAAAACCACCTTGCAACTTCTTCGCTGTATGCAGGATATCTGATTTTTCATACATGGGGCACTCGTCACAATAAATTCTCGCTCACCAGCAACTCGGCGTTGTAGATCGAGCCGCCCGCCGCGCCGCGGATGGTGTTGTGGGACAGCACGACAAACTTCAGATCGAGAATCGGATCGCGCCTGATTCTGCCGACGACGGTCGTCATGCCGTTGCCAGTTAATCGGTCAAGGCGCGGTTGGGGACGATCCGCTTCTTCGCGGACTTGGATCACTGGTCGCGGACTCGACGGCAACTCGCGCGCCGATTCCACGGGCGAGAAATCTCGCAGGATCGCCTCGGCAGTTTGAACGTCCGCTTGCGCGTGACTCGCCAACTCCACGCTGGCGCAGACGAGGTGACCATCTGTCACTGCGACGCGGGTGGTGTGCGCGCTGAATTGGATATCCGCCAGAGCGATCTTGCCGTTGTCCAATTTGCCGAGCATCTTGCGGGGCTCCCATTCCACTTTTTCCTCTTCGCCTTTGATGTTGGGGATCACATTGTCGGCGATGTCGAGCGAGGCGACGCCAGGGTAGCCCGCGCCCGAAAGCGCCTGCAACGATACGGCGAAAACTTTTTTCACGCCGAACGCATCGTCGAGCGCTTTGAGCGCGATGGTTAAGCCCGTGCTTGTGCAATTCGGATTCGTGACGATGCATCCGCTGTAGTTTTTGTTCTTGCGTTGTTGCGTGACGAGATGAATATGATCGGCGTTGATCTCGGGGAGGAGCAATGGCACGTCTTCGTCGCGGCGATAGGACGAGGCGTTGGAACAAACCGCCATGCCCGCGCGCGCGAATTGCGGTTCGAGGTCTTTGGCGATCTCATTGTGCAAAGCCGAGAAAACGATTTTCGCCTGCGCGGCTTCGACTGTGGCTGGCACGACGATCATGTCTTTTGCATAGTCGGGCATGGGTTCGTTCAGAATCCAACGCGTGGCTTGCGAATATTTTTGTCCGACCGATCTATCGGACGCGGCAAGCGCGACCACTTTGAACCAAGGGTGGTTATCTAATAGCGAAATGAATCGCTGACCGACGGAACCTGTGGCGCCGAGGATGGCTACGGGGATGGGGGAGGGCATAATAAATTCCTTTCAAGAGTGAATGATGAAATTGGTTGAAGGTTGAAGGTCAAAAGTCACGCGACCTTTGACCTTCAACCTTTGACCTTTGACAGGCTATTGAACGATCAACCCATGCAACGCCTTCACCGCATTTTCTGTATCCGCTGCATCCACGACGAGGCTTATCGAAACTTCGGATGAACCTTGCGCGATGGCGAGCACGTTGACGTCCTCCTCGCCGAGGCGGCTGAACACTTGTCCCGCCACGCCAGGCGTGTGACGCATTCCCGCGCCGACGACGGTCACAATTGAAATGTCATCCGTTGACCACACGCGATCGATGTCGTTATCTTCGATCTCGCGCGCGAACGTTTCTTCCAACGCGGTGGTAACCGTCGTTGCCGTTTCAGATGGCACAGCAAAACAAATGGATTGCTCAGACGAGGCTTGCGTGATCAATGGCGCGCTCGTTCCCGTAGACGCCACCGCGCCGAACGCGCGCGCCGCCACGCCTGGCACGCCCAACATGCCGCGCCCCTCGATGGTCACCAATCGTTGTTTTTGAATCGCGGTCACGGCTTTGATCACGCGCCCGTTCTTTTTCCCGTTCGACGTTAATCGCGTGCCAGCATGACTCGGGTTGAACGTGTTGCAAATTCTTAAACCGATTCCCGCTTCCACCACAGGGCGGATCGTTTTCGGGTGCAACACCTTCGCGCCGTAATATGCGAGTTCGGCAATTTCGCCATAACTAATTTCAGGCAGTGTCTGCGCCTCTTTCACGATGCGCGGGTCGGTCGTCATCACGCCATCCACGTCGGTCCAGATCCACACCTCATCGGCGGGCAGGGCTTTGCCAATGATCGCGGCAGAATAATCGCTCCCTCCGCGCCCCAGCGTGGTGATGACTCCGTCGGGCGTCGCGCCGATGAACCCCGTTGTGATCGGAATAATTCCCGCATCGAGGATCGGATTCAACACTGCGCGCGTTTTTTCTGACGTGACTTTGAAATCGGGATTCGCGTTCTGGAAGTGAGCGTTCGTGACGACAAAGGAAGTTGATTCAGTCCATTGGGCTTTTATCCCCGCTTCATTCACCGCCGCCGCCAACAAGCGGACGCTCATCCGTTCGCCCAACGACGCCACCGCATCCAACGCCCGCGGACTGGCTTCGCCGATCACGGCAATGGCTTTGCAGAGGTCAACAAGCGAGAGAATTAGAGAATTGATCTCGGTCTTTGTTTGCTCGCGGAGTGTTTCATCTTTGACGAGTGAATCAAGCGCGGCGAAATGTTTTTCTCGCAATTTATTTTCCGCATCCCGTAGGGGCTGACAGCTGTCCGCCCCCACCGACGCCTCAGATGGATTGGCGGAACTCAACAACAAATCAGTCACGCCAGACATCGCTGAGGTCACAACCACGACGCGCGCCCAATCCCTCGTCGCATCGCGGATGATCTCCACCGCGCGAGTGAGCGCATCCGCAGACCCAACCGATGTCCCGCCGAATTTCATTACGAGTGTTTTGTCCATATTTTCTCCTTTTTAAACACAAAGGACACCAAGTACACTAAGGAAGGAAAAGGGACGAAGCCCTCAAGGATTAAACCTTTGTGACCTTCGTGTCCTTTGTGGTTAAGATTTAGAAACAAAAACGCCCCACGTTTCCGCGAGGCGTTTTGCGTTTTGAGATAACTTTCGAGCCAGTTACTTCATCCATCCAAGCGCAAATTCCTCACGGAGAGTTCCTGAGGGTTTTGTGGTCATGGTGGTGTAGCAAACGTGGCGCATGTTGGGCGGTATTCTATGCGAGGCATGGGATAGAGTCAAGTGGGAAGTGTCTAAAACCTATAACGCGGCATGTCACCCTGAGCGTTAGCGAAGGGTCTCTGAGACGATCATGGAGATTCTTCGCCGCAAAGAACAAGAGCGCGGCTCAGAATGACACATAATGATTTTGTTCCTTGTGTTAGACACTCCTAATCTCATTCACATCGAACGGCGTGACTTGATAGACAAAATAATTGAGCCAATTGGAATACAACAAATTGGCATGTCCACGCCAGCGGACGTTGGGAATCTGCGCGGGGTCGTCTTTCGGATAATAATTTTGCGGGACGTGGATCGGTAATCCTTTGTTCACATCGCGGTCATATTCGGCTTTGAGAGTCAATGGGTCATATTCGGAGTGACCTGTGACGAAGAAGTGGCGTCCATCCTTTGAAGCGGCGATGTACACACCCGCCTCGTCGGATTGAGCGAGGATTTCCAACTCGTTTACTTGTTGAACATCCTCAGCGCGGATTTCGGTGTGACGGGAATGCGGGGCGTAGAAAATGTCGTCGAAACCGCGGACCAGATTGGAGTCCGCATTTAAGAGGCGGTGCTCGTAGACTCCGAACATCTTATGCGGCAGGTCGTATTTGGGAATCCCGTATTTGTGATACAACGCGGCTTGCGCTCCCCAACAAATGTTGAACGTGGATTCGACGTGCGTTTCAGCCCAATCGAAGATGCGGGTGAGTTCGTCCCAGTAATCCACGTCTTCAAACGGCATCTGCTCGACAGGCGCGCCCGTGACGATGAGCCCGTCGAACTTTTCGCGTTTGATCTCATCGAAGGTGACGTAGTGTTTGAGCAAATGTTCAGCCGATGTGTTTTTTGATTCGTACGAGGCAGTGTGAATTAACGTGACGTCCACTTGCAATGCCGAGTTGGAAAGCAAGCGCAAGAGTTGCGTTTCGGTGATCACTTTCGTCGGCATCAGATTCAGAATCGCAACACGCAAAGCGCGGATATCTTGATGCGACGCGCGGTCTTCATCCATCACGAAAATATTTTCGCGTTCAAGGATGAAGCGGGCAGGGAGGGTGGTTGGGATTTTTACGGGCATGGAAACCTCCACGCCCTGAGCGGAGTGAGGAGTGGTGCTGGGGCGCCATTGCGACGAACGAAGTCGAAGGGCGGTTGCATGTGTATTTACAATACCTTGCAACATGTCCTTCGACTGCGCCGCACAACAAACGTGCGGCTCCGCTCAGGACGGAGTATTACGCAAGCGCTTGATCCAGATCCCAAAGAATATCTTCGATATCTTCGAGACCGATCGAGAGGCGGATGAAATCGGGGTTAACGCCTGCGGCGCGTTGTTCTTCATCCGAAAGTTGCGAGTGCGTGGTGCTGGCGGGATGAATGGCGAGCGACTTGGCGTCGCCGAAGTTGGCGACGTGTGTGAACAGCTTGAGGTTGTCAATGAAGCGCGCGCCCGCTTCTCGTCCGCCTTTGACGCCGAAGCCGAACACCGCGCTGGGTCCTTTGGGGAGATATTTTTGCGCGCGGGCGTAGTCGGGGTGATTGGGCAAGCCCGAGTAGGCGACCCAGTTGACGTCGGGATGACTCGTTAAAAATTCCGCCACGGCTTGCGCGTTTTGCACGTGACGATCCATGCGCAGGGAGAGGGTTTCGAGTCCCTGAATGAAGACCCACGAGTTGAACGGCGATTGGCAGGCGCCGATGTCGCGCAGGATGCCCGCGCGCGCGCGTGAGATGAACGCCAGCGGACCGAAATCGTCGGCGTAGACAACATCGTGATACGACGGGTCGGGCGTGTTGAAATTCTTGTGACGTTCGCTTCCAGACCATTTGAACTTGCCGCTGTCCACAATCACGCCGCCGATGGTGGCGCCGTGTCCGCCGATGTATTTGGAGGTGGAGTGCGTGACGATGTGCGCGCCCCACTCGAACGGTCGGCAGAGATACGGTGTGGCGGCGGTGTTGTCAATGACAAGCGGGATGTGGAACTCTTCGGCGATCTTCGCAACTTCTTCAAACGGGAAGATGTTTGCAAACGGGTTGCTGACCGTTTCGCCGAAGATCAATTTTGTGTTCGGCTTGATCGCTTTGCGGAAGTTCTCTGGGTCGGCGGGGTCAACCAGCGTCACGTCAATTCCCAAACGCGGGAACGTGTATTTGAATTGACTCACCGTTCCGCCGTATAACTTCGACGATGAAACGATGTGGTCGCCCGCTTCGCAGATGGCGAGGATCGCGGTTGCTTGTGCGGCGTGACCCGAACTCACCTCCAATGCGGCGACTCCGCCTTCGAGATCGGCGATGCGTTGCTCGACGATGTTGGATGTCGGGTTGCCGATGCGGGTGTAGATGTTGCCCGCTTCTTGCAACGCAAACAGCCGCGCGGCGCGATTGGTGCTTTGCAAGTCGTACGCGGTGGTGAGGTAGATCGGCGCGGCGCGGCTTCCCGTCACCGCATCGGGTTCGTACCCCGAATGTAACTGACGCGTGCTAAAACCATATTGACGTTCGAGAACTGTGGACATTTAACTCTCCTTGAGTGTAGTTTCATCCTAGCATGTCACCCTGAGCAATAGCGAAGGGTCTCTAAACAACGTTGGAGATTCTTCGCCGCAAAAACCAAGAGCGCGGCTCAGAATGACATACCAAAAGATGATTTTTTATCCGCCCATCAGGAGAAGTTTAAAAAATTTACCTCTCCTGAAAATACAAGAAGAGGCATCTGTGACGATTCCGTCCTCTCATCTTCCAGATGTGAATGGCTGTTGCCATTCATATTTGCCGAATTTGGCACCATAACTTTCGTCTGGTTGCCGAAGCATCAAAGGGTCGGTCCCTCCGCTTCTCTGGATAAGAGCGAATATTTAATTGCGCGTGTTATATCACGGCGATTTGAGATGTGTCAAGAGTTAAATGTGGTTCCGTGTATGGCAACTGTGGTATGTGAAGCCAAAGAGCACACAGAGAGTTTGATGTTTTCTCTTTATGATCTCAGCGACTACTGTAGCAAGGAGAACTTTTATGCACTGGTTTCACCACTCTAAAATCGTGGGGGTGTCTTAGCATCAAATATATCTCCTATCGTGTTACTCTGAGCTTACCGGTGAGATTCTTCGCAGTAAAGGGCACACCTCCCCTAGTGGGCGGCGCCAGGGAGAGCGCGCCTCAGTATACTAATGACATAAAGTTGTTTCCTTTATTTTTCATCTTGGACACTCCCAAGTATTCCGTTCTTGATAACGCCATAATTGAGTGCGGTATAATCTCCACCGCAATGGTTCGAAGAAAATCCCCCGAAGATCTATCTGTGGAAGAATTACGCCGTTTGTTGATCGAAAAACGGCGCGGCGCGCGGCGTGAGCGGCTGGAGCATTTTAAAAGAACAGGTCGGGTTGTAGCGGTGGAACCTGACGCGCTCGAGTCATCCGCCCCGGTAGTGGAGACGCTCGAGGAAACCAGCGACCAGCCTCAAGTTCCGGAGGCGAAGCGTCGACGGGTGATGGACCGTGTCCTGTTGGCAGTGGAAGTCCTCGCGGTGGTGGGACTCGTCGGAGTCCTCATCAGCGGGTTCGGAGTCTTGCGCGATCTAAATGAAGAGGTCGCATCCGCTTTTGTGCAAGTGGAGTTGACGCCGACGCCGCTGGTGATGGCGGTGGTGTTGCCGTCGGGACATCTGCCGCCCGATGCGCAGGGAAACACGCGACCGAACGTCGAGGAAATTCCTGAGCATTTGCGACCGATGGTGCAGTCGCTGGAGAATCTGCCGATTCCCACGTCCGCGCCCGATCAGGCGATCCGTTTGCAGATCCCGTCGCTTGGTGTGGATGCGCCGATCGTGCAGGGCGATGGCTGGGAACAACTCAAAAAAGGGGTCGGGCAGAATCTGGCTTCGGCGAACCCGGGCGATAACGGCAACATGATCCTTTCGGCTCACAACGATGTGTACGGCGAGTTGTTTCGCTATCTAGACAAACTTGTGCCTGGCGATCAGATCATCGTTTATACTCAACAGCGGCAATATGTATATGTGGTGGACCGCACGGCGGTCGTCGAGCCGACGGCGGTGGAAGTGATGGCAAGCACAGGAAGCCCAACTGTGACGTTGATCTCATGTTATCCGTATCTTGTCAACGATGAGCGCATTGTTGTGTTTGGAAGATTGCAGAATTAATGGGGCTGGTCTCGATACGTCCCGCGACGAGCATCGCGGGACGTATCGAGACCAGAAATTTGAGCTATCAAAATATTTTTTCAAATGAAATTTGTGGTCTCGATACGGTCTCGGCTATCGCCTCGACCTACTCGACCACCAGATGAAAATTTCAAGGAGTAGATCAAATGGCAAAAAATAAAAGACTGATCGTGAACATGGTTTCTTCGCAGAGCCGCGCCGAATTCAACCCCGATTACACGTACGTCAAAAAAGATCTGGCGCGCATCGGAACGCTGGCTGGATTCTTCATCGTCGCGCTGATCGTGCTTTCGTTCTTTTTGAAATAATATCGTGGAGCGGATTGTTAATCCGCAAAATGGAGAGTTTATGTCGCGCATGTTTGTCCCCGGTCCCGTAGACGTTGCCGATGAAGTTCTGCAGGCGCAAGCCGCGCCGATGCTTCCTCATCGAAGCAAGGAATTCGAAGCCATCTTTCGCCGTGCTTCCGAAAAAGCGCAGAAACTTTTTTACACAAACTATCGAGTCTTTCTCAGCGCATCCTCTGGAACGGGATTGCAAGAAGCCGCGATTCGCAACTTCGTGAACAAGCGCGTGCTTTCCATTGTCAACGGCGCGTTTGCGGATCGCTGGCACGAAGTCGCCGTTTCAAATGGGAAAGATGTCGAAAAACTTTCTTTCGACTGGGACAAACCCGCTTCACCCGACCAGATAGCGGACACAGTTACAAAAGGCGGATTTGAAGCCCTGACCGTCGTCCACAACGAAACGTCCACTGGGTTGCAGAATCCCGTGAAAGAAATTGCGGAGGCTGTACGCGCGGTTGCGCCCGACACGTTGATTCTTGTGGACGCGGTCTCCTCCCTCGGCGGCGCAAGAATCGAAATGGACGCGTGGGGACTCGATATGGTTCTCACCTCGTCGCAAAAATGTCTCGCGCTTCCTCCTGGACTTGCGCTTGGAGCCGTCTCAGACCGCGCGATGGAAAGAGCCAAATCGGTCGAGAATCGCGGCTGGTACTTTGACCTCGTCCGCATGGAAAAACATCGCCTGAAAGATTCGTCCCCTGCCACACCAGCGATGTCGCTCATTTATGCGCTCGACTTTCAACTCGACCGCATCCTCGCCGAAGGTTTGGAGAATCGCTTCGCGCGTCACTCCGCGATGGCGAAGCGCGTGCAAGAGTGGGCAGACGCGCACGACCTCTCAATGTACGCGCCTGAAGGCTACCGCTCGCAAACGGTGACGACTATCAAGAACGAGCGCGGCATCAACGTCTCAGACTTGAACGCCTTCCTCAAACAGCGCGAGATGCGCATCGCAGGCGGGTATGGTCCTATCAAAGAATCTACGTTCCGCATCGCGCACATGGGCGAAATTCAAATGGAAGATATCGAGAAATTGCTCGCGGCGATGGAAGAGTATCTGAAAAAGAGTTGAACGTTGCAGGTTGGAAGGTTTAAAGTTTGAGAGTCTGGCAGATTTTGATTTCTTGCCCAGACTCTTTTTATTTATAATTGAGCAATGGATTTACAACCAGTGACCTTTGACTTGCAACTTTCAACAATGACCTACGGCGGCGACGCGATGGGACGTTTGCCCGATGGTCGCGCGGTGTTTGTTCCGTTTGGGCTGGCGGGAGAAAAAGTCCGCGTGAGGTTGGTGGAGGAGAAGAAAAATTTCGCGCGCGGCGAAATTCTCCAAATTCTCGAATCCTCGCCTGACCGTATCCAACCTCGTTGCAAACATTTCTTTTCCCCTCTCCCCGAGGGAGATCGCGAAGCACCCCGAAGGGGCGGGCTAGGGGTGAGGGCTTGCGGCGGATGTCATTATCAGCATATTCCGTACGAAAAACAACTCGAGATCAAAACCGAAATTTTAGTTGACCAACTCAAACGCATCGGCAAAATTGAAAATCCTCCCGTTCAGCCGATGATCGCGTGTCCGAATCCATGGAACTATCGCAATCACATTCAATTTTCTTTGACAGAAGATGGAAAATTGGGCTACGTATTTCCTCTCCCTTTGGGAGAGGGTAGGGTGATGGCAATCACCGAATGTCACCTCCCCGAATCTCCTATCAACGATTTCTGGCATCAACTTGAATTCGAGCCTGAAACAGACATCGAGCGCGTGTCGCTTCGCGCGGGGAAAGACGATGACCTCATGCTCGTTCTCGAATCGGATTCACCAGAACCGCCCGAATTGGAGATCGAAGCGGGGATTTCCGTCGCGCACATTTATGAGGAAAATTCTGTTGTCATTGCAGGCAACGACCACATCCTCATCCATGTCCTTGATCGCGACTTCAAAGTCTCCGCCGCGTCGTTCTTTCAAGTGAACACGGTCATGGCTGAAAAAATGGTGGAACACCTGATTACGTGTCTACCTGTTTCCCTGTCTACGACTTTACTTGACCTCTATTGCGGCGTCGGTCTCTTCAGCGCGTTCTTTGCGCCAAAATGCAAAACGGTAATTGGAATCGAATCTTCTACATCAGCCTGTGATGACTTTACAGTAAACCTCGATGAATTCGAAAACGTGGAATTGTACGAAGGCGCGGCTGAAGATGCGATAACGCATCTCGAAGCGCAACCAGATGTCGTTGTGGTAGACCCGCCGCGCTCAGGGTTAGACAAACGCGTCGTGGATGGAATCCTGAAATTGAATCCGAAACACATCGCCTATGTCTCGTGCGACCCTTCCACGTTGGCGCGTGACGCGGCGCGGTTGATCGTCGGCGGCTACAAACTCAAAGATGTGACGCCGTTCGATCTATTCCCCCAAACATTTCACATCGAAGCAATCTCCCTTTTTGAAAAAATATAGGGCAGACTTTTGTCTGCCCTATAAATTAATTTTCTGCGATCACGATCACTTTATCATCGGATGTAAAGACGACCGCCTCGGACTTTTTCGGATTCGTATGCACGCCATACGACTTGCCCGCCTCGCTCGCTTCTTTCTCCAGCCGATAGCCGAGCGCAGTTTCCCCGCGCCTTCGCGCCGCCTCGACCACCGTATAAAAATTGACCGCTTCGCCGAGAGACACATAATCGCTGATCGGCTTGAGGTAGATCTCGGCGCCTTCGGGGTCGAACACATCGGTGAATACATCGAACAGTTCGCCGTTCTCTGAAAGCTGCGACATCATCAAACTGACGAGGTGTTCGCTGACGATGAAGTCGTCTACCTGCGTGGCTTCGGCGAGTTCGCGGTTCCGCAGGTCGAGCATTTCGCTGACGATGGAGAACGGCGTTTCATCTTTCTCCGCCATGTCGCGCAGATGCAGTAATGTGACGAGCGTCTTCGCGTCTGCCTCTTGCGGCTCCATGGTGCTGTAGGCAAGGACGATCACGTGATCGTACTCTTCCACGCCGAGTTTGTTGAGCAGGTCGCGGTCGGTAGTTTCACCTTCCATCACAACGAGTTTTTGATTCTTGAGTTTGCCGCCCTGCGCGCGGATCTGTTTTTCGATGTTGTAAATATCGGCAACGACGGTCACTTGCGAGCCTTTTGGAACGTAGTTATCGAGTTCGTGCACGATGGTCGTGCCGCTTCGGTTCCAACCGAGGATGAGGCATTTTTCGGGCTTGGGTTTTAGCGGCTGTCGGCTCGAGTGGATGAGCGCGTTGTTGATCTGTGCCAAGCCCGATGTGGGAGAGATGCGGATCGTGTCGTCATCTGCCGAGAGGGCGAAGATCTGGTCATCCTTTTCGAGGCGCGAATCCATTGGCGGGCTGAGGAGGATCGTTCCATCCGTTTTGCGCAAACCCATCACGCATGAATCTTCAAAGGCGAGCAACGCCTCACCGAAGGTTTTGCCTGCCAGCGCGGGTTCGTGTTTGAAATAAATTTCATCGCCGCCGAAGTTCATCAATTCGGTGTACACCATCGAAAGCCCCGATTGGCGCGACGTTTGCGCCACAACGCGCGCGATGAGTTCGCCCGTGAGGATGGCTTGCACTTTATCTTTTTCGCCGACGAGTTTCAAGACTGCCATGTTCTTCGCGTGGCGGATCTGCGTGATGATGTGATACGGCGCGGCGCGGCGAGCGGGATTATTGGTGACCGCCAATGTGGTTTTGATCACATCGGTATCGGGGTCTTCGTTTTCAGGCGGCAAAATGATGATGGCTTTCGCGTCATGCGGGCTGGTGATCTCGATATCGTTCGGGTCGATCGGGCTTCCGTTGCGGCAGATGATGCGCGTCTTGCCTTTGAATTCCACGCGCTCGCGGATCTCATCTTCCATTTCTACTTTATCTTTATCTGCCAGCACCACAATGCGCGCATTGCTTTGGTTTTCGTTGGCAACCATCAATTCGTTGAGCACGGTAAAAATTTGCGCCGACCAACCCAGCACGAGCGTATGATTCGTTTCAAGCACTTGCGAACGACCTTTTCGCAAACGATCCATTTGCCCTTCGATGGCGTTGTTCAACACGCCGATCAACGCGCTGACGACAAAGATGCCGCCCAGCGTGACGAGCAGCATGACGATGCGATAGCCCGTGCCTGTGTCTCCGCCCATCGTGCCTGAGTCAAGGGTGCGCATCAAACTTTCCCACGCCGCTTCGCCGAAGGGGATGCGTTCGCTTTGTCCTTCTTGTACAAATCCTGTAATCGAAATGATCGCGCCAGCCACGAACACCACCGCCAGCGACAACACGAACAACATGCCGATCATCGCGGGCGTGCCGCGCGACATTAAGTTATCGAACCAATACCTGAATTTTTGACGGAACGAGGGTTTCATATAACCTCCACAGTGAAATGATGGAGAATTATATGATGATTTGGATTCTATCGTTTCCCCCCGATGGTGGATTTACTTCCTGATCAGCGCGATTCTAACGGGCCAGGTCATTCTTCTAGATTCTTAGATTATCACATCAAACCGCCTTCAATACCCTCAATGCCCGCAACGTGACCCACTCGTTCGGTTCTTTCATCTTTCCAAATCTCATCCACGTCTTGCCGTCGTAATCGTATTCGAGCATCCAGCGCCCCTGCTCATCCTGCTTCGAGCGGATGAGTTCGAGCGTGTTTTTCAAGCGTTTGTCTTTGCCGAATCCCAAAGCAACCAACGCCTCTGCGATCTGCAAAATGTCGGTAACGTAGAAAACAGGGAAGCCAAACTTCCACCAATTGCCGCTTGGTTTTGATGCCCAGCCGTTTGGATAATCCGCTGTGGATGGATCCACATGGAAGAAAAATTCCACGCCGTGACGGATTGCCCGCTCGATCAATTCGCTTCGTTTCTCGACGGGCAGTTTGCTCAGCGCTAGTAAAACTTTTACCCCACCCCACGCGCACGGCAGTTTGTTGTTTGCCCCGCACGCGAAGGTCGGACCACACTTGCCCGCGAAATAACGGACCGGCGCGCGCTTGTCTTTCATCGGCGCGACCCCCTCTCCTGTGACCGTGCGCGCCATCCACTCATAAGCCAAGTCCATGCGTTTATCCTCATAGCCCAACTCCATCAACGACCAGAGCATGTTCCCTTGCAGGCAGTCGGCCGTACCAGAAGGAGAGTTGTTCGTCATCGCAGAGAGTTGTCCACCGGGGCTGAGGGCATGATCGAGATAATACTTGCACGCCAGCCTGATGCGCTTATCCTCTTTCACCGACGCGCCCAACTGCGCCAGCAGGATCAACGCCCACACTGTGGATTTATACTTGGGTCCATAGCCCGTTCCCGGTCTCTGCCAGTATCCCTCCTCATCCATCTTGGATAGGATGTGCGAGATCGGTCTCTCTTTATGAGCCAATTTGCGAGCAGATTTCAATTTTCTGTCATCAGGGGAAAGATCGAGCAGGTCGCGCATGGCGAGATAGCGTACGCCGGGATTTTCAGACTCCAGTAGCCACAGGGTGGAGTCGCTTCGCAGTTGGTTCTTCCAAGACATGTGTGCCTCCTTTCAGAACCAGGCAACATCCCCACACTGCAACTACTATAGCGCTTTCTTCCCCCGCTTTACATTCCCAAATGTCACCAATCATTCAGGAGATTGAGCATAGAATTCCGTGAACCCGCATTCGTTACACGCGAACGCAACCAACGCCTTTCGACCCTTCGACAATGGCTTTCCCGAAAACATCTTCGAGAGATCGGGTCCCGAATCGTCGTCAGGCGCAAAGACATACATGTATTGGCTTTTCCATGAATACTCGTTGTATTTCATGATTCTGCCTTGCGTCATCGCGCCTTTGCATTTGGGACAAGTTTTGGGTTCCGTCATTTGCGCCTCCTAAAGTAGATCATGCCAAAACACCATTGACAATGGACCATCGCCTATCATCAAACTTGCATCCTCTCCCATTCGCCCAGCTTCGCATCCATCTCTTTTTGCACGCGCTCGTATTCCGTTCCCAACGTCGCGGCTTCGGCAGGCTTCACGAACGGACTCTCCAACTGCGTGCCAAGATTCGCCAGCGTCGCTTCGAGTTCGGCGATGGAGTTTTCTAACTCTTGTAACTGAGCGACGCGGCGGCGTTCTTCTTTGTTAGAAGATGTTCGTTGTTTTTGCGTAGGGGCGGCCGGCCGGCCGCCCTTACTGTTATTTTCAATTTCACGCGCCATTTGTTTCTCGCGTTCTTCTTTCATTTGAGAGTATGTGCCGTTGAATGTCGTCATGTGCGACTCGTCAGGATCGATCTCCCAAATTTGAGTGGCAAGCGCATCGACGAGATAGCGATCGTGGGTGACGAGGAGGATCGTCCCTTTGTACGAATCCAACACGGATTGCAAAATTTCTTGCGAGGGGATATCCAAATGATTCGTTGGCTCATCGAGCAACAACAAGTTCGTGTCTTGCAAAGCGAGTTTGGCTAATGCCAAACGTCCGCGTTCGCCGCCTGAGAGCATGGACACGAGTTTGAACGCGTCGTCGCCCGAGAAAAGATATTTGCCGAGATAGTCGCGCGCTTGATAGGGCAGCATCCCAGACGCCGCGACGATCTCATCGATAACAGTTTTCTCGGGGTCGAGTCCCTCGTGCGCCTGCGCGAAATAGCCGACGTGTAGACTCGCTCCCAGAATCGCCTCGCCAGCTAGAGGGGCGAGAGAACCGAGTATCGTTTTGAGGAAGGTTGATTTGCCCGCTCCGTTCGGTCCGATCAAGGCGGCGCAGTCCAATCGTCTCAATTCAATATCGGGAGTCGAGAAAAGAAATTTTTCAGGCGTTCCGTTTTCGGCTTGATATCCGACTTTCAAATTTTTCGTGCGGATGACGAGATCGCCCGAACGATTCGTCGAACGCAGATGCAAATGCAGATCGGGCGTGACGCGCTGGGGCGGTCTCAACGCGCGGACGCGTCGCTCGGCTTCCTCCACGCTAAAATGGCTGGTCGTCGTGCTAATGCCAAGTTCCGCCCAGTTTGAATTGAGCATGGCTTCCAAGCCAACTAGCTCGATGCCCTGCATCATGCGCGACAAACGTTTGAGTTTTCCTTTGGCTTGCAACGTGTTCTGCCCCGAAATATTTTTCTTGATGTATTCAACTTCCTTTAAAAGTTTTTCCTTTTCACTTTCATACAGTTCAAAGCGATGCGCCCAGCGGATCTCACGCTCGTTCAAATAAGTTGTGTAATTGCCGCGATAATATTCCGAACCGCTCACCGCCATTTCGAGCAACGCGTTGCAAGCGTGATCGAGAAAATATCGGTCATGCGAAACGATGATCGCCGCGCCGTCCCATTGCGTGAGATAACTTTCGAGCCACTCGACGGCTTTGATGTCGAGATGATTCGTCGGCTCGTCAAGTAACAACAGATCGGGATTCGATAACAACAATCGCGCGAGATGCGCGCGCGTGCGTTGTCCGCCAGACAGATGATCGAGCGACATGTGAAAATCAGGTTCGTCGAATCCCAAACCAGTGAGCACCTGCTTGATGCGGATCGGATACATGTATCCGCCGCGTTCCTCGAATGTGTGCTGCACGCTTCCATATCGGACCAAAGCCTGCTCGCGTTTACTCGGGTCTGACATCTCATCTTCGAGTTTTTTCAGTTCGCCTTCCATGCGAATCAACTCGGCGAACGGTTCAAGACATACATCCCACAACACGCCTTGCAATTCAAAGTCTGCTTCCTGTGAGAGATAGCCGATGCGCAGATTCTTTGCGCGCGCGATCGTCCCGCCTGAGGCTTCGTCTGTGCCGATGAGGATGCGAAGGAGAGTCGTCTTGCCAATGCCGTTCGGTCCCACAATGGCAAGCCGCGCGCCTTTCGCAACGGAAAACGTGACGCCAGAAAATAGATCTTCCGCGCCGAAGGATTTGGAGAGGGAGGAGACGGTGATGAGGGACATGGTGGTTTATGTAGGGGCACAGCGGGAAACTGCAAGTTCTCTTGACGAAGAATCGTCTTGCTGTGCCCTTACTGCGTATTTCGTAATTGTCCCCGAATTATAAAACAAGCGAGCGGACTTAAAGTCCGCTCGTAAGGTCTGCTATTCTCAAGTCTGTTATGCCACAGTCAGCGCTTTTTCCACTTCCACTGGGAGGTGAATAAAAACGAAATGGCTGGTGTGATACAGATAATCTTCCCCGCTTTCATCAATCACGCGAATCAGATCGTCCTTTTCCGCCTGCTCATCAGGGATGACCTCGTAGACTTTTCTCGTGATTAAAGACGCTTCGTAATCTGTATTGTCAATGCAAAGCACAAATTGTTTTTTAGTGTTCATAGGTCAATCCAAATATCGTTTGATCTTGATGTCTTTTCGACCGATCCCGCGCGCTTCATACCAGTGAAGCTCAACATAGCGAATATTGCCGTTTGGCTATTTGATATGGGCAGAGCCCTTGAGTTTTCTCCAACGTCCGCGCCCGTGCATTTTCTGCAAGTACGCAAGATCACGGATTTTGGTTCCGACAGCGATAGTTTCAATTCCCTCAATCTCGTCAACGATCTCGAATTTCACGCTTGGAGTCTACCCCCTATTAAGCGACGATGAAAGCCGAATTCTTATGATATGGGAGGGTGTGAAACACTCACGCATCCAGCGAAGCCATATACCTGTGATACGCCTCGGTACTATAATAGAAACCATACTTGTCAAACAAACGCGCCAAGGAGATTGTCATGCTCGTTATCATCAGCGACTTGCATTTGGGGGATGGAACCACCGGTTCATCCATTCCAACCAGCGCATTCCAATTATTCGCCAAGCGCCTCCGCCTCGACGCGCATTTTGCTTCGGCACAGGGCGGACGCTACCGCCCCATCGAAGAATTGGATGTCATCCTGCTGGGCGATATTCTTGAAGTACTTCACTCCACCCGCTGGCTGTACGCCGTTGGGGATGAAATTCGTGACCACATCACGCGCCCCGGCGAAACGGACTACATCCGCCCGTGGAGCGACCCGAACGACCCAAAATACGCGGCAAAACTACTTGAGGTGACGCGCGCCATCCTCGAAGCGAACAAAGATTCCTTCGAGATCATGCGCAAATTGGCAGGCGGCAAAGCGATCGAGTTCGACTTCCCGGATGATCAGGGCAACCGTGACCGCAACAGCGATCAAAAAATTCCGCTCAATGTTCGCTTTCACTACATGGTTGGCAACCACGACTGGTACTATTATCTCAAAGGTGAGTCTTTTGATGCCATCCGCCGCGAGATCATACAAACCATGGCATTGAGCAACTCGCCAGAGCCGTTCCCATTCGACCTGCGAAAAACGGACAAGGACTTCCCTTGGCAGGAGGATAACGCGCCCGCCATTCGCAAACTCTTCGAGGAATACGGGGTTTTCGCCCGCCATGGCGACCTATACGACAAATTCAATTTCAATCGCGAACGAGGGCGCGGCTACCCCACGCTTGGCGATGCGCTTGGAGTTGAAATAATCAATAAATATCCTGAAGTATTGAAAACCATGCCCGGGATCGATCCGCTTTTCGTACAAAACTTGAGCGAGATCGCCAATGTGCGCCCCGGCTTTGCCACGCCGCTATGGGTGAACGCGCAGATCCGTTTGCTTGCCGAACAAAATCTGATGGACACGATCACAGAGAACGACCTGAAAAAAGTGTGGGATACGCTCGCCGCTGAATTTCTCGAACTCGATTTTGTGAAACAAACCAACAAAAAGCTCAGATTAGACGTGGTAGACGCGTTGAAGGCGGGCATCAAACTATCGAGCCTCGTTTCGTTCGAGATCATCGACAAACTCACCCTCAAACTTCAGGGCGGCAAAAAGCGCGGCGACATCTCTTTCGCTAAGCACGCCCTGCTCGAACCGTCCTTCCTCGACGGCTCAGCGCGTTACATCGTGTACGGTCACACACACTTCCCCGAAACCATCGCGCTTGAGAACAACACAACTCGCGGAAACCAGATCTACTTCAACTCCGGCACATGGCACACCTATTTCGACCTCGCGCGTAAAAACCCCAGCGAGAAAAAATTTGTTCCTTACAAAGGGATGACTTATCTCACCTTTTATAAAGACGGCGAACGAGAAGATCGCCGCTTCGAAACGTGGAGCGGCATGTATGCATAAATTAGACTTTATCGGTAATAAGCCGAAAACCCATGTTGGACGCTGATAAACGCAGAAAAACGCAGATTTTCCTCTTTGAATCAGCGTGGTCAGCGTTCATCTGCGTCCCAAAGTTATTTCCGATAGAGTCTATTGTCGAGATAGGTTACGCTTTAATTTTTTTCAAAAACCCCGGTGTATTTAATTCGCGTTCGAGAAGATATGTGAAGTATCCCTGCATGAGGGATTCGGTCTCGCGCTGCACATCGGCATCGGGACGGGCGCGCGAGGCTTCGGCGTAACTGCTCCGTTGAAAGTGGCGGAGGTATTTCAACGCTTCCACTGAAATGGAATGAAGATGTTTCAATCCCTGCCCACAGCGCGGACAGATGACTCCGCCCGCGCTGAACGAGAAGAATTGGTCTTCAGGTTGAATCGCGCGCCCGCAGTTGACACACTCGAAGAGTTGGGGACGAAAGCCAAGTTGGTCGAGGAGACGCATCTCATAGAAGCGGAGAACCAGCCACACGTCCGCGTTGGAGGCGAGGCGCGAGAGCGTGTCCGTCAGCAAACGGAAGATCGTCGCGTTTTCGGTTTCATCCTCGTAAGTAAAACGATCCAATAATTCCAATACATACGCGGCGTGACTGGTGAGAATCAAATCGTCGCGCAGGGGCAGGTAGGCGTCTATCGTGTCGGCTTGGGTGAGGATGAACATCTCGCGCGCGGCGGCGAGTTGCAATTTGACGTGCGTGAACGGCTCAATGTGACCCGCCTTGCGCGAGGCGATCTTACGCGCACCTTTAGCGACCACGCGCATTTTGCCGCACTGACGCGTGTACAGCGTGAGTAGCCGGTCGGCTTCGCCATAATCGCTGTGACGAAGCACCACCGCATCCACGCGCAGGGAACGGAATTTTGGTTGGGGCATGGGGGAGGGGCGTATACACGTAAACAGGTATACAGGTACACACGTGACTACGTGTTTCCTTGTCTACTTGTTTACCAGCTTTTCCGGCGTAAACGCTTCGGGCAGAAGTTTTTTCACAGTTGTCTCTTTCACGAGATTGCCATTTTTATCTGCCAGGAGAACGATCGTATCAAGTCCAAACTCTGCCATCACTTGGCGGCATCCACCACAGGGCGAGCCGCCGTTGTCTGTGACCACAGAAATAATTTCAAATTCTTTTTCGCCCTCCGAAACGGCTTTGAAGATCGCCACACGTTCCGCGCACATCGTTTGCGGATACGCCGCGTTCTCGATATTTACACCGGTGAAAATTTTACCGGTCTTGGTCCGCAGCGCCGAGCCGACGGGATATTTAGAATACGGCACGTAAGCCCGCTTCCGCGCTTCGTTGGCAAGATCAATGAGAGATTGTTTTTCATGTTGGGTGATTGTCATAACCTTTTCCTTACGCAATACGCAGTACGCAATACTTCGTACTTCGTATTGCGTATTACTTCGCCTTCTTCTTCCTTCTTTCCACTTTCTTGATGGGACGCGCCGGCATCCCGACGACCAGCGTATCTTCCGCCACGTTTTTCGTTACGATCGCGCCTGCGCCTGTGCGCGCGCCATCTCCGAGTTTCAGCGGAGCGACCAGCATCGTGTCTACGCCGATGAACACATCCTCGCCGATCTCGGTGGGAAGTTTGTTCTCGCCGTCGTAATTCGCGGTGACGGTCCCCGCGCCGATGTTGGTGTTCGCGCCGATCTTCGCGTTGCCGATGTACGAGAAATGTCCCATCTTCACGCCTTCTTCGAGCGTGGAATCTTTCACCTCGCCGAAGTTCCCCATGTGGACATGACTCTTCAAATGCGCGCCTTTCCTCAACCGCGCGAACGGACCCATATCCACGTCGTCTTCAAGCCTCGCGCCTTCCAACACAGACGCCAAAACTTTACAGTGATTTCCAATCTTCGAATCGCGGATGATCGTGTTCGGACCAATTACATTCCCCTCACCCATTTCGGATTCTCCATAAATGTATGTGTTCGGCATGATCGTCGTATCCTTGCCGATTCTCACGCCCGCGTCAATATACGTGGACAACGGGTCCGCCATGCTCACGCCGTTTAGCATGTGTTCGCGGTTGATCCGCATCCGCATCGCGGCTTCGGCTTCGGCAAGATGGACGCGCGTGTTGATGCCGATGGTCTCGCTAAAATCATCATGGACGACAGCCTGCACGGGCAGGTTATCTTTCACCGCAAGTTCGACCACATCGGTCAGATAATATTCGCCCTTTTTCTCGTTCTTCGGGATACGATGCAGGGCGTCCCACAGCCAGTCGGCTTTGAAACAATATGCGCCGACGTTCAACTCTTTGATTTTCTGCTGTTCCGGCGTGGCAACATATTCTTCGACGATGGCGGAAACTGTCCCGTCGGCGTTTCGCAGAATCCGCCCGAAACCGTGGGGATCGTCGGCGAAAACGGTGATCAGGCTGAACGGTCCGGGGTTGAGGCGTTGGGTCTGCGCGAGTCGCGCGAACGTCTCGCCGCGCAAGAGAGGCATATCCGCATAGGTGACAATGATAAAGTCTGTTCTATTTTTGAGTAACGATTCGGCTTGCATCGCCGCATGACCCGTACCGAGTTGCGGTTCCTGCAACACGCAATGCGCTGAATCCCCCAAATATTTTTTCACCTCGTCCGCGCCATGACCGACCACTGCCACCGGCGTTTCGGTCGCGGCTTGTTTCAACGCTTCCAACACATGCCAAACCATCGGCTTGCCGCACAACGGATGCAACACTTTCGGCAAAGCCGATTTCATGCGAGTCCCCTGCCCTGCGGCAAGGAGAACGGCGGTTACTTTCATAACTTACCTTATCCAATGTCATTCTGAGCGGAGCAAAGAATCCCCGTCACGGCATAAGAGACCCTTCGCTGTCGCTCAGGGTGACATAACTGATAGTTTGATAGTTTCAAAGTGGATGAGGTGAGTTTCATAATACTCCTACAATGCTCTCTCCCGATGGAAGAGAATAAACAAAAAAGGATTTGCGCGCGAGGCATTGGCGACAAATCCTTTTTACAAAATAAGCCCCGTGGCGCCAATGCGCCACGGGAATTGGCAGGGGCGCCTGGACTCGAACCAAGATCCACAGCTCCAAAGGCTGGTGTGCTGCCGTTGCACCACGCCCCTGTAAGGCGCACATTGTATCACACCGAAATTCGCGGAGCAACACCTGCGCCATACGCTGTGTCACTTCTTTTTTGCCGCGCTGATCTTGAGAGCGCCGGTCACCGGGCGGGGAATCGTCAAGCCTTCTTTGCCCGGCGCAAGCCCCAGTTTATTCGCCTCATCAAACGTGATCACGTCCGGGTTGAGCGGAATGTTGCCGGCCTTTTCCACCGCATCATCCCAAAACGCGTCCACATCTTTCACCTTGGATTTCTTTTCGGCGGAGGCGAACAACGCGTCCACATCCACTTCAGGCTCCGGTTCGGATTCTTCCTCCATGATAAAAGGCGGGACATAATCGCTCGCCTCTTCCGCAGGGACGGCTGGTTCGGTTATCGTGGCGGCCGGCGCCACCCCCAGCGACTGCAAGATATTCTCCACATCGCCGCGCACGAACAACATCCCCTCCACAGTATTCATAATTCGATCTCTGCTTGCCAATTCCTTCCCAGCCAACAGCAACGCATGAGACGAATTGACCGGGATGAGGATCAAATCATGGTCGCCGCCGCGAAAAACATGATAATTTTCCAATTGTTCCTGGCGGATAAAACGCGAGACCTTTAACCCCGCGCTGTAAATTCCCATCAACGCGGAAAGCATGGACACTTCCATACTGCTATCGTACAGATCGCCCGCGCGGGCAAGCACGCGCCCACGATCGTTGATGAGGAACACCGCGTCGGCTTTCACTTTCTGACGGAACCCGGTCAGCAACTCGGAAAGGGTCTGGCGATGCTCCTCGACCTCTTTCGCGGCTTCGGGGGGGAAGATGGTACGCACCAACCCCAAACCGCGTTCGACCGCGTCCAGAAAATCTGCCAGCGGAATAGGCTTGTTGAAGATCGCCATCGCGCCCGCCGAGAGCATCTCATCGCGCGCTTTACGCTCAGCCATGCCGGAGATGAAGATCACTTTTAACCCGGGGTTGCGCGCTTTTACCTTGCGCATCAACTCTACCCCAGAGATGCCCGGCAAAAGATAATCGGACACGAGTAAATCTACATTGCGGCGGGAGGCTTCGAGCAGCGCTTCTTCCCCGGAGGGCGCGTCGACAATATCCAACGTATGTCCCAGCGTTTGCAATGTGGAATGCAACAGCCGGACAATGTCTTTCTGGTCGTCAACAAGTAAAACGCAGGGCGATGCCATAATCGGTAAGGTTTATTTCAAATTCTGTTCGGCGACCCAGCACGCCACCCAATGATCGGGTCGGAGTTCTTTGAACTGCGGCTCATCCTGCGAGCATCTTTCGATTGCCACCGGACAACGCGGGTGGAAGCGGCATCCCTTCGGCGGGTTGAGCGGGCTGGGCACATCGCCCTTGAGGATGGTGCGCTCGCGTTTCAAACGCGGGTTCGGCACGGGGATGGCAGACATCAACGCTTGTGTATAGGGATGCAGGGCTTCGCGGAACAGATCGTCGCGCGTTGCCAATTCGACCATTTTGCCGAGGTACATCACCGCCACGCGGTCCGACACGTGCTCGACCACCGAGAGATTGTGCGCAATGAACAGATAGGTGAGACCAAATTCCTTTTGCAGGTCTTTCAAAATATTCAACACCTGCGATTGGATCGACACATCCAGCGCGGAGACCGGCTCATCGCAGATGATGAACTGTGGGCGCAATGCCAGCGCGCGCGCAATGCCAATGCGTTGACGCTGACCGCCGGAGAACTCATGCGGATAACGCCGGGCGTGATAATCCTCCAGCCCCACTTTCTTAAGCGTTTCGAGCATGATATCCACGCGCTCTTTAGGAGAGCCGATGCGATGGATGTGCAATCCTTCCATCACCGATTCGCCGATGGGCACGCGCGGGTCGAGCGAGGCATACGGGTCTTGAAAGATGATCTGCATATTGCGACGGATAGGTTTCAACTCATTTTGTTTGAGCGCGAACACATCTTGGCCGCCGAACTTTACCGAGCCAGAGGTTGGCTCGACCAAGCGGAGCATCGTTCTGCCGACGGTGGTTTTGCCGCAACCGGATTCGCCCACCATGCCGAGCGTCTCGCCTTTGCGCACAAAGAAGCTGACATCGTCCACCGCTTTCACGTGGTTGACTACGCGCTGTAATAAACCTGCCCGCACCGGAAAATATTTTACGAGATTGTTAACCTCAACGAGGGTTTCCCCTTTTTGGCTGGCGTTGTTTGACATGAAATTTTCTCCAGAAAGGGGTTACTTCAACGGCGCGGAATGCCCCGCCCCGTTTTGATACAGCCAGCAACGCACTTTATGACTGGGTCTCACATCGTCAAGTTCGGGTTTGGTCTCGGTGCAGATTGCCAGCGAATATTTGACGCGCGCCTCACAGCGCGGCGCAAAACGGCACCCGGGCGGCAGGTTGATGAGGTTAGGAACGGAGCCGGGTATCACATCCAGTTTTTCCTTGAGTTCGCCCAGAATTGGGATCGAGCCGATCAAGCCCTGCGTGTATGGATGTAACGGCTCGTCGAACAGCGAATTGACGTCGGTCTGCTCCACAATTTCGCCGGCGTACATCACCGCCACGCGGTCTGCCATTTCGGCAACCACGCCAAGATCATGCGTGATGAGGATGACGGCTGTCCCCATTTCGCGGCGCAGGTCGCGCATCAGGTCAAGGATCTGCGCTTGAATGGTCACGTCCAGCGCGGTGGTGGGTTCGTCCGCAATAAGGAGTTCAGGCACGCATGCCAGCGCCATGGCGATCATCACGCGCTGCGCCATACCGCCGGAAAGTTCATGCGGATACGCGTGCGCGCGCCGCTCAGGGTCTGGCACGCCGACCATTTTGAGCAATGCAACCGCGCGGTTCCAGCCTGCCTCTTTGCCCATATCCTGATGCACGTTCAGCACTTCAGAAAGCTGATCGCCAACTTTGAACACGGGGTTTAACGCCGATTGAGGCTGTTGGAAGATCATCGATACGCGATTGCCGCGTATCTTCACCATTTCATCCTCCGGTAGTTTGAGCAGGTTGTTGCCTTCAAGGAGTATCTCTCCCCCATTCACTCTGCCGGGTTTGGAGACCAACCCCATAATGGATAATGATGTGACGCTCTTGCCGCATCCCGACTCTCCCACCAGCCCAAGCACTTCGCCGGGATACACTTCAAAATTCACGCCATCCACCGCGCGGACAATGCCGTCTTCGGTATAGAAGTATGTCTTGAGGTCTTTCACAGCAAGCAGAGGCTGGCTACTGGTCATGAGGAGAAACTCCAACGAGCAGGGATGGGCGCATTATAGCAAATTACCGCGCGAGAGAAAACACTTTACAGGGTTCGAATTATGGCTTTCTCATTATCGCTAGATAAAATCAATTTCTGTACACGGATCGCACGGACGACACTGAACTCTCCGTGAAAAAACAAAAATCTGTTCAATCCGCGCAATCCGTGTACCTGAGAGATTGAATCTCAGGCTTTGAGAAAGTCATGGGATTGGAATCAGGCGTAATGGCGGAATGAAGCGGGTCCATTCGCTATGGTTTACAACCCGTCCCATAATCGAAGAGTTCGATTTCGGCGAGCGGGAAGTTGGAAGATGGGTCGAGGTTAAAGCCGCACATATCTGCGCGAGCGGCGGCAACTCGAAGCCGCAGGTAAAGCGGAATCGACGGGAGTTCGGAAGCAAAGGTCGCCTGCGCTTGTTGATGGGAAGCGTATTCCGGTTCGCCGGGCAGGGATCGTAGCGCTTGCGCGCAAGCCTTGTCAAACTCCGGGTTTTTATAACCGCTGATGTTCGTGCCAAGCCAGTGGTTTTTTTCGGTGGGGATTTGCGCCGAGGTGAACCAACCGCATTGCGGTTCAAGGCTGCTCACGCCGATGGCATATTCGGCAAGTTGGAATTGACGGCTGAATAAGGGACCGATCGGTCCTTGCGCGTAAAAATTCGGCGCTTCGTAGAACGCGGCATTTAGCCCGATGCCGCATGCGGCAAGCGATTGCGCGAAAATCTCTGTCACTTGGTGACGCTGGGTGGCAGTGGTGGTGTAGTAATCGAGAACCAGCGGCGTTCTAGCGGGCACGCCCGTGACCCCAAACGCCAGCCGCGGCGTGGTTGGGTCGTTGTCTGAATCCAGCCAGCCGACGGCATCGAGCAGGTCTTTCCCGGCTTGGGGATTGAAGGTATAGGTTTGGAGATTGCCGTTGTGAAGCGGGTGATCGGATGGCAGGTAACTATCGGGAACTTGCGAGAGCCCGAACAAAACCGTATCCACCACTTTTTGACGGTCGAGACAGTATGCCAGCGCCTGCCTCATGCGCGCATCGCCAAAAAGATCGGGGCGGTCGGTTTGCGATTTCACGCCGTCGTCATAAGCAGACGGTGAAACGCCAATGCCCAGCCATTCCATCGTCATCGTTTGCGCGGTGATGAGCTTCGCCTGCCCCTGCGATTCCAATTGCTGAAGCAAGCCCACCTGCCCGTCGAGATGAACGGTTGGGTCGAGAACGTCGCACTTTCCCTCCAACAGGGCGCTGAAGGCGGCGTTCGAATCGAGCATGATGATAAAGTTCACTTCATCGAAATGGGGCAATCCGCTCGAAGCGCGGAAGTAATTCAGGTTTTTCGTGAGCAGGATATTTTCACCGGCGTTCCATTCCTTCACGATATACGGACCCCAACCCAACGGGAAGCGCGCCGAAAGTTCGAGCCGCGCCAAGTCTGCGGGAGATTGCTCTCCCCAAACATGTCGCGGCAGTGGCATGAAGAAATTGGTGTAATAATCGGGATCGATAAAGCCGGGCATTCCCCACCATTGAACTGTCACGCCATCGGAGGCGGCTTCGTACGTTTGTGTGCGATCGATCAGGAACTTGGAGCCAGGCGTGGCGTCGTTGGCGGAAAGTTCGAATGAGAATACCGAATCATCGGCGGTGAGCGGCGCGCCATCGGACCATTGCAAGCCTTCGAGCATGGTGAAGGTGACCACCATTTGATCCATGTTGATATTACTGACGCCGTCATAAGTCACTTTGCATTCATCGCTTCGGCATTTGCTTGGGAAAAGTTGCGTGCCTTTAACTAGACCCACTACGTTGCCGCTCGCGTCCACGATCTGGTCGCCAGGTTGCACAGTCACCGTTTCGATTTGCGCGTCGCCGTCTTCAAGGTTCGGGATTTTTTCGAGGAGGACCGGTTCATACCCATATTCGATCACATCCATGGGACCATCATAAATGGCGGAAAGCACACTGCGCGCCGCGGCATTTAAACTCCCAAGTGGATAGAGCGTGGTTGGCTCTTCCCCGAGGCAAATGTTGAGGGCGCGCGTGGCAGGCGTGGCGGTGGGAAGAGGCGCGGGTGTTTCCGTTGGCGCATCAGGCAAGGTGGGAATTTCTGTTTCCTGTTGCGGGGCGCACGAAGCGATGATGAGCAGAACTAAAAAACTTGAAATGAGTTTTTTCATGTGAAATTCCATTCGGTGTATTCTCCCCATTATAACGAAACCCGTGGCGCCATGGCGCCACGGGTTTTATTCGCTTATCCGTTTTTTTCCGCAACCCAACAGGCGACGAAATGCCCCGGCGCGAGTTCCTTGAACTCAGGCTCGTGTTGCGAACAGATATCGATCGCAACCGGGCAACGCGGATGGAAGCGGCACCCTTTGGGCGGATTCAACGGGCTGGGCACATCGCCTTTGAGGATAATGCGCTCACGCTTCACGGTCGGATCGGGGATCGGGATCGCCGACATGAGGGCTTTGGTGTACGGGTGAAGCGGGTTGCGAAAGAGTTCTTCGCGTTCGGCAAGTTCCACCATTTTGCCGAGGTACATCACCGCTACGCGGTCTGAGATGTGTTCGACCACGCTCATGTTGTGCGCGATAAATAAATAGGTAAGCCCGAACTCTGCCTGCAAATCTTTGAGGATGTTCAACACCTGCGATTGGATGGACACATCCAACGCGGAGACCGGCTCGTCGCAGACAATGAACTTGGGTTGCAGGGCAAGCGCGCGCGCAATTCCGATGCGCTGGCGTTGACCGCCGGAGAATTCGTGCGGGTAGCGGCGGGCGTGATAATCTTCCAGCCCCACTTTTTTCAACATGTTGATGGCAATATCCCAGCGTTCTTTGGGGTGACCGATGCCGTGAATGTGCAAACCTTCCATCACCGATTCGCCGATGGGCAGGCGCGGGTTGAGCGAAGCGTACGGGTCCTGAAAGATCATTTGCATGTTGCGACGCGCTTGTTTGAGCGACTGCGAACGCATCTGCACGATATCTTCCCCGTTGATGAAAACCGACCCGGACGTCGGCTCGATCAAGCGCAGGATGGCGCGCCCGACGGTGGTCTTTCCGCAACCGGACTCGCCCACCATGCCCAGCGTTTCGCCTTCCTTCACAGAGAAGCTGACCTTGTCCACAGCCTGCACGTGCGCCTTCACGCGTTGAAGCACGCCAGCGCGTACCGGGAAATATTTCACCAGGTCTTTGACGACAACGAGGTCGTATTTTTCATTGGATGGATTCATCGGCATGATTTCACTCTAGGTAGATGGATTTTTGAGGGGCGCGGTGTGCTGGCTGGAATCCTGATACAGCCAACAGCGTATGATGTGGTTCTCGTTGTATTGAATCAGGTCGGGGTCTTGTTCGGTACAAATGGCGAGGTTGTGTTGAACGCGCGCGGCGCAACGCGGCGCAAAACGACATCCCTTCGGCAGGTTGACGAGATTAGGAACCGCGCCGGGGATCACATCCAGTTTTTCACGCACCCGCCCAAGCACAGGCGTCGAGCCGATCAACCCTTTAGTGTAGGGATGCAAAGGTTCTTTGAAAAGGCTGAGCACACTCGTCTGTTCGACGATCTCGCCGGCGTACATGACCGCGACGCGATCTGCCATTTCGGCAATAACGCCGAGATCGTGCGTGATGAGGATAACCGCCGAACCGAATTGTTCGCGCATGTTCCGCATCAGATCCAAAATTTGGGCTTGAATCGTCACGTCGAGCGCGGTCGTCGGTTCATCGGCGATCAACAAATCGGGGAGACAGGCAAGCGCCATGGCGATCATTACGCGCTGTGCCATACCGCCGGAGAGTTCGTGCGGGAAGGCTTCGGCGCGGCGTTCGGCGTCGGGAATGCCCACCAGTTTGAGCAATTCAACGGTGCGTTTTTGCGCGGCTTCCTTGCCGAAATCCTGGTGAACGTTCAGCACCTCGCCGATCTGCTCGCCCACGCGGAAGACCGGGTTCAGCGAAGTTTGGGGTTGTTGGAAGATCATCGAAATGCGGTTGCCGCGCACCGTCATCATTTCAGATTCGGGAAGTTTTAGCAAATCCTTGCCATCGAATAGGATCTCGCCGCCTACCACTTTTCCGGGCTGTCCGATCAACCTCATGATGGAAAGCGATGTGACGCTCTTGCCGCATCCCGATTCGCCCACGATGCCCAGCACTTCACCGGGGTACACCGTGATGTCGACGCCGTCCACCGCTCTCACCACCCCGTCTTCGGTGAAGAAATGGGTTTGAAGGTTTCGGACCTCAAGCAGGGGTTTCTGTGCTTCTTTTGTATCAGTCACGGAAGTCTCCGAAGAAAGAAATTACAACTTAAGGCGCGGGTCGAGCGCATCGCGCAAGCCGTCGCCGATGTAGTTGAAGGCAAGGGAGCAGAGGAAGATGGGCAAACCCGGCACGAGTGGCAACCACGGGCGGTCCAGCATAAACTGTTGTGAAGCGGCAAGCATATTCCCCCACGTGGGAACGGGATCTTGAATCCCGAAACCTAAAAAGGCAAGAGCGGCTTCGCCTACAATGTAGCCCGCCAAGCCGAGGGATGCATCCACGATGATGGGCGCCATGGCGTTGGGGATCATATCGCGCAGGATGATGCGGAAGTTTGACGCCCCCAGCGAACGCGAGGCTTCAACGAAAGTTTGTTCGCGCAGGGAAAGCACAGTTCCGCGCATCAACTGCGCCGCGCTCAACCAGCCGAAACCCGCCAGGACCAACACGATCAGCACGGCATTGCGCGAATCGCGCGGGCTGAGCAGAAGGATATCGCCCATAAACTTCAAGACCGGGTCCGGAATGGCGATCAGTTCTTCGTTGCGCAAGAGCATGGAGGAGATGATCAAAAGCAATGGCAGTTGTGGAATCGTCAGCATGAATTCGACAAACCGCATGAGGATGGTGTCGATCCACCCGCCGAAGAAGCCAGAGATCGCTCCGATGACGATGCCGATCGTCTCGGAGATGAGAACCGACAGGATGGCGACCGTTAGCGAGATGCGCCCGGCATAGATCAGGCGGGAGAAGTAATCGCGCCCGATATGATCGGTGCCCATGTGGTGCACGCGACCCGTTTCCGCGTCTACGGTTCCCCAGGGAACAAAATATTTATTGACCGAGAGTTCCTGGATTTCAAAGGGGGCAATATACGGCGCGAGGATGGTGATCATGAACATCACCAGCATGATGACGAGCGAGATCATCGCCAGGCGGTGACGCTGGAAACGGCGCATGACGATCTGGAACGGCGAACGTTCCTCGATGGTAACGGCTTCGGGTGAAAGGGATGCGACCTGTGCGGCAGACATGAGAGAAAGACCTCGTTACGACAATCGGATTCTTGGATCGACGAGCGTGTACAGCACATCCCTGAGCAGGGTGGCAATGACGGTCAGCACGGCAAGAATGAAGAAGATAGACATCGCCACCGGGTAATCAAAGTCTCCCAGGGCTTTGATGTACAACAACCCCATGCCGGGCCAGGCGAAGATACTTTCTGTAATGATGGCGCCGCCGAATAGACCAGGCAGGGTGAAGACCACAATGGTGATGAATGGGATGAGCGCGTTGCGGAAGGCGTGCCTCATGATCACCACGCGTTCAGACAATCCCTTGGCGCGCGCGGTGCGCACGTAATCCTGACGCATTACCTCGAGCATGCTGGCGCGGACGAAGCGGCTCCAACCCGCGATGTTTACCATGGTCAACACGCTGAGCGGGAGCACGAGATGCAGAAAGCGGTCTTTGAGCGACCCCGCCTCCACAGCCCCGATGATGGGAATGGAATAATCGCGGATCGATTCGGATAGCCCGGCTGGCAGATACATCCAGCCGGCATCTTTCGGGATGATGGAAAATGCGAGGATCAACAAAATGCCGAAGAAGAAAGTCGGCATGGCAGAGCCCATGAATGCGAGCGATGTAAAGATGTAATCAAAACGAGAGTATTGACGTATGGCGGAATAAACCCCAAGCGGGATGCCAATGAGGATCGAAAGTAGGGATTGCAAACCGATCAATTGGATCGTTTTTGGGATACGGCTCGCCAGAAGTTCGGTCACCGGGCGATCGCGCAGAACCTTCCACGATAATCCAAAATCGCCGAACAGAACGCCCCGGCTGGTGCGGCGCCCCACCAGATCTTTCAGAAACACGTCTTCTTTGCAACCGGTAATGATCGATTCAAATTCCCCGGTATCTTCGTTCAGTTTTTCAGATTCGATCGGTTTTCTACAGCCCACTTTTAGATCGGAAAAATATTCCTGTCCGCCGATCACGAGGGGTCCGCGCGGTTCGCCGATCAACCAACGGGTAAATCGATAAGGCAAAAATAAATCCAATTCAAAATAAGCGCGGATGCGCGCGATATCATCTTCGGTAATTTGAAAACGCCCGCCTTGTTGAATCTGACGCAAGCCCTGGAGAGGTCCGCCGGGGGCAAGGTTCAACAGCGCATACGAAGCGACCGCTGAAATCAATACCACTAAAATCATTTGAAAGATACGTCGAATGAAATAGGCTGTCATAGTGAAACCTCTTGACATTATAGGAAGGTGTGCCTCTTGCGAGGCACACCTTCATTTTAGCACGCGTATTCGTTCAAATTAGCGAACGAACAGGGAGATATCGATGTGTTCCCAGGTGGCGCTTGGTTCCACAATGGTTTTGATCTTGCCTTCGCCTTCAGCGGCGACAAGCGTTTCGGTCAGACCAACGAGGGAGGTTGAATCGAGGATGTCGATCTCACCGCCGAGCAGGAGGGTTTCCTGCGATTCGGGCGTGATGATCTGGATCACGATATTCGGGGTGGCAACGCCACCGGGCCAGAATTCGTTGGCTGTGAATTCCATCTTGACGCCCTTTTCCCAGCCCACGATCTTGTACGGACCGTAGGAAAGCGGGGTTTCAGCGACAAGCGGGTTGGTCGCCCAGTCTTTGGCGGGAACATCACCCAACTGATGAGCGGGGTAGATGGGCCACACAGGGAGGAAGTATAGCGGGTCTTGAACGCCGGGAACCCAGGTCTGGGTGTATCCAACGCCATCGAATGTGGCGCTGGCTGTCTTATCACAGACGATGAAGGAGGTCGCGCCGGATTCGGGATCGCAGGAGATCTTTTGGCCCAGTTCGAGGTCGGCGGCAGAAACGGGCGTGCCGTCTTCCCAGGTGAGTCCGTCAATCAGATCGAAGCGGGAGACCAACTGTTTCATCATCACGGTGCCGCCAGTGAATTCGACTTCTTCGCCAGCCGCGTTCTTGACTTTGACGCCAGCCGCGAGGTCGACCACATCGCCATTAACATCCACAACTTTGGTGCCTTCGGACACTTCCACATCATTGTTAGTGGTACCACCATTTTCGATGGTGGGCAATTGCTTAACCAACTGAGCCTGGAAGTCATAGTTCAAGCCGGTGGATTGGTTCGGGCGGATGAGCGTATACGCCAATTGCGATACGAACGCGTCTTCCACGAGGGTGAAGAGCGAGGCGGGTTCCTGCGTGAAGCCCATGATGATGGTGTCGGAGCCTTCGAGCGCCCAATCCGAAACGTTGTAGGTGTAATACGGTTCGCCCGGTTTCGGTTCGAGGCCGGTCAACGCGGCATTGTATGCATAGGTGTCGGTGCGGTTGAAGAGCGGAATGCTCGGGACATCCTTAGTGAATTCCTGCTGGACGATAGTATATGCAGCAATACGTTCATCTTTCACAAGGGTGTTGTTCGCCAATTTAATGTTCGTGCTGGCGGCTTCGTTACACCAGCCCATGGCATTTTGACCTTCCCAGCCGTTATTGGGGGCGGGAATCTGATCGCAAGCATACAGGGTCTGTCCGCCGGGATCGGCCTGGCCAACCCAGGCAAACGCGCCGAGTTCATAGTCGCGGCGGGCAATACCCGTGGTATCGCCGAACCACCAGGAGGCGGGAGCATGCAAGCGGACGACGCGAACGCCACAGTCGGCCATTTGCTGTTCCCAGATCGCAGCCCAGGTCTGGCGGAAGGCGGCGCTGGTGGTGGTGAACTGCAAAGCCAGTTCATCGCCATTGGCATTGGTGCGGAAGGATGCGCCTTCGGCGAGGGTCCAGCCGGCTTCATCGAGCAACGCTTGGCCCGCAGCGGGATCGAACGCATAGATGGTGATATTGTCATCGCCGGCATACGCCCAGTGATCGCGCGGGATGAAGGTGTGCATGACGAGGTTCGCGCGAGTGGTTTCGTCGGTAAGAGGGTAAACCGAGGCGAGCAGGTCAGACTTGTTAGTGCAGTACGAAAGCGCCTGGCGGACCTTGAGGTCGCTGAGGATCGGGTGCGGCGTGGTGAACGCTTCGCGCTCCACTTCCACAACCTCGGTCACGACGACTTCCTGAGTCACCACGATGGGTTCAGCCGGCTCGGCGGGAGCGGGCGTACCGCAAGCCGAAAGAACCATGCTTGCGATTACGAGCAACCCGAGAACGATCATAGTTCGATTCTTGGACATTGGATTTCTCTCCTACAAATTTTGATTTGAATTTTTTGATGTGAACGTTCGAATGAGATGGTTGGTTGGTTCCCCGCAACACTCCTTTCTGAATCATTGGATTCATCATCGGACAGCGCTAGATATAGGACTAGACACTGTGTCCGGCTCATAGGTAGCGGAATTATATCCAATTCTATTCGAGCGTCAACGGTAATACCAGAGAATCGCGAGAAAACGACTTGTATTTAAGGAAACGGAACCCTGGTATTGCCAAAAAACAGTTCTCCAGAGGGGTTTACTTTTCAGAAAAACACCCCAACTCTAGATGTCGGGGTGTCAGAAAAAACCAATCGATAATCTATTGCGTGCCACGCATGCGAGGATCGAGCGCGTCGCGCAAGCCGTCGCCGAGAAAAGTAAAGGCAAGCACAACCAATGCAACACAGATGGCGGGTGCCAGCAACAGGTATGGTTGTGAGTTGATGGCGGACTGCCCATCCAGCATGAGCGCGCCCCAACTGGTAATAAAGAAACTGGCGCTGTCGGTGGCGGGGCGTAAGCCAACCCCCAAATAACCGAGGATGGCCTCGGTTATGATGAGGCCCGGTATTTGAAACGCCGCGCTGACGATCAACGGGCTGAGGCAGTTGGGGAGGATATGGCGGAGCATAATGCGGTTGTCTTTGGCGCCGATACAACGGGCGGCTTCAACAAATTCCTTCTGCTTGACAGACAAGACCTGCCCGCGCACGAGGCGCGCCACACCCACCCAATTCACAATGGCGAGCGCGGCAAACAACAACACCAACCCGTTCATAAACTGCCCGATAAACGTATCGCGCAGGGCAACCATGATGATGATGAAGAACAGCAGGTCTGGAAACGCATAAATCACATCGGTCAAGCGCATGAGGAAGTTGTCGGTGTGGCCGCCAATATATCCTGCCAACATGCCGACCGTAGTTCCCAGCAGGAGGATAATGATCGTGGGAAGAAAACCGACCACCATGGAAACCCGCGCGCCATAGATGGTTCGGCTGAGGGTATCACGCCCCAGAGAATCGGTGCCGAGTAAGAACTCCGGTTCGGCTTTGATATTCGTCGCGCCCTGATCAAAGGGCGGAGGGAGAAATCGTTTTCCGCCATGCAATTCAAGCGGGTTCATCGGGGAAATGACCGATGCAAACGCCGCCATGAAGATGAAGAAGACGATTATGACCAAACCGAACATGGACGCTTTGTTACGAACCAACCTCGACCAGGCTTCCTGCCCCAGACTTTTACTTGGGCGAAAAACATCGTTGAATTCGGCGATCTTACCAGACGCTGTAGTTTGAGCGGTCATATCAAGTCCTTTTATTCTTCCAGGCGGATGCGCGGATCGATAAACACATAAATAATATCAACGCTCAAATTAGCGACCGCGACCAGCAAGGCATAGACGAGGGTGGTTCCCATGATCATGGAGTAATCGCGCTGACCGATTGCCTGCACATAGGCGCGCCCCATTCCCGGAAAACTGAACATCGTTTCGATGATGAATGAGCCGGTAACCAACCCAGCCAGCGCGGGACCGAGGATCGTGATGACGGGGATAAGCGCGTTCTTGAGCATGTGGATGAAGATCACGATCCGTTCCGCGAGCCCTTTGGCGCGCGCGGTGCGAACGTAATCCTGTCGCATCACCTCCAGCATGGAAGAGCGCGTCAGACGGGCAGTGTATGCCAGCGTACCGAAACCCAACACCGCCATGGGCATGAACCAGTACTTGATCTGTGTCCAATCGTCCACGACGATATCGATCCAATGCAGGCGCGAAGCAAAAATAATGATCAAAAAAATTGCGAGCACAAAACTGGGCACCGATATGCCGCTGGTCGCGATGAACAAGGCGGCGTAATCGACAATGGTGTTTTGTTTCAACGCGGCAATGATACCCAATGGAATGCCGATAAAAATCGCCATGGAAAGCGCCAGTACACCAAGACGGATGGAATACCCAAAACGGCTTTGCCAGAACGTTTTACCTTCCGGAGGGGAAAACAAAATATTCTGCACTGTTCGGCCGCGCTGACGATAGGAAGGACCCAGGTTGCCACAGACGACGCCGCAGACCCATTCTTTGGTCTGACTGTTCGTATCGCCAATGACATAGGCATAAAATTGCCGCCACATGGGCTTATCCAGCCCATAATAAGCCGCCAGCGATTTCGCGGTGGCGGCATCCACCTGACGACGTTCCGCGTCAGTATCCCAAGGACCACCTGGAGCGTTGCGCATGACCACGAACGTCACTGCGGAGACGGTGAGCAGAACAGGAATTAGCCAAAGTAATCTTCGGATGATGTAGGTGGTCATGGTAACTCGCTTGCGAACGGAATAAAAACAACCGCGCGGCAAAATTCAAAAGATTGCATACAAAAGCAAGGTCTGGGACGGGGAACCGCGGTTCCCCGTCCCAGGTAGTTCAGTTCAATGAAACGCCAGACTTACGGGATCATTGAGGTGTCGATGGTGATCGTCCACGGTGTGAGATCGCCGGGGAACATGTGATCTTGCGGGGTGGTCAGGAAACCCTGCACCCACGGTTTCACCAGGTAGTGATTGAGCGAGTTATAACCGAAAGCGCCAGGGATATCATTGAGCAGGATTTGCTGGGCTTGGGCATACAATTCAGCGCGCTTGGCGGTATCGATCGTGGTATCCGCTTCATCCACCAGGGCATCGAATTCAGGATTGGAATAGCCCCAGCGATCAGAGAAGGTGCCTGTGCGCCAGTACACGCTCAACCAGTTTTGTTGGTCCGCATAGTCCGCGCACCAGCCGCCACGAGAGAGAAGCGGGTAGGTGTCCGGATCTTTCTGGATGGCAGTGTAGGTGGTGGGCTCAACCGGGTCGAGCGCCAGATCCACACCCAGAATTTCCTTGTATTGAGCGGCGATCCACTCATGGCGTTGGCGGTTGCGGGCTGAGTCAGAGAATGCCATCTTGAGTCCCAACGCGTTCAGCTTTTCAGCAGAGTTGAAAGGTTCAGAGGCGGCGGCAAGGGCGGCTTTCGCGGCTTCCGGATCGAAGTGCAACGGGGTGTTGGCATCGTATCCAGGATATCCGGGGGGAATCCATGTCCAGGTCGCCAGGGAGAGGGAGCCATCCACGTCACGAACCCAGGATTCGGCATCGAACGCCAAAGCGAAGGCTTCGCGGACTTTCTTGTCGGTGAAGGGGTTCGGCTGGCCGTTCCAGGTGGGGTGGAAGCTGTACTGGATCTTGATCGTGCACGAGCCAGCATACTTCACGTGCTGGGCGGTCAGGTCCGCGTCAGCGTCGATCACAGGGAGGTCTTCCGCTACGGAAGCAACGATATCGAACTCGTTGTTGAGGTAGGCTTCAAAAGCCACAGCGGAATCTGTGATGTAGCTATATTCCATCGAGAAGGTAGGCACGGCGCCGCCCACGAAGTTGGGGTTCGGGACAAAGACGGACTTGACGAACGGGTCCACGCTCTTCCAGATGAAGGGTCCGTTACCAACTTGGAACTTGGAGCTGGTCCACCAGATGTCTCCGCCTTCGGCAATGTTCTCTTCCTTAGCAGGATAACCAACCCAGATACCTGCGATGGTCGCGAAGTACGGGGCGGGCTTCGAGAAGTTCAAGGTGAGGGTATCGCAGGCGGTGTCTTCATAGTCAGCACAGGCAGAGCCATCGGCATGCGAGGCTTTGACGCCCAACGCGGCCTTGAAGGTTTCGGGGTCATATCCTTCAGCGGCGGTGTCGGCGGCGCGCCATTCAGGAGCGCCAACGATCTCGTCGGTGATGGAGGCGTATTCACCAGCGGTGGTGGGGTCGATGTTGCGTTGGAAGGAATACTCAAAGCGCTTGGCGTTGAGCACGGATCCGTCGCTATAGACCAGACCGGGCTTCAGGGTGAAGACCAACTGGGTGGCGTCATCATTGAACGTCCATGACTCAGCAGCGCCAGGGACGGTTTCGAGTTTTTCGTTCAATGTGGTCAAGCCCATGTAGATCTTGTCGAGGTGACCAATTTCATTGACGAAGGAGGATTTCTGCGGGTCGATCACATCGGGATAGGTACCGGTGTTGATCCGCAAGACAGCCTCTTTGGCTTCGGTCGGGGCTTCGGTTGCTTCAGGCTGGGCCGGAGCATCGGTAGCCGCGGGTTGCTCGGGTTGAGCAGGAGCATCAGTCGCCGCCGGTGTGGACCCACACGCTGAAAGGATCATGCTGGCGAGCACAAAGATGCTCAGTAAGGTAAACAGTTTACGCATTTTTCTTTTCCTCACAAAATTAAAATTTGGATACGACGTTTGATAAATGTGTAGTGGTATCGGGGGTAGCAACCACCTCCTTTCAAGATTTGTCTTATATATATCGATCAGCAAAGAAACAGGCAACAAAGTGGCCTGGCTTTATTTCACGGAAATCCGGTCGGGATTCCGCGCATTTTGCTTCTGCGATCGGGCAACGGGTGCGGAAGCGGCAACCGGAGGGCGGATTGGCGGGCGATGGGGGATCGCCGGTCAGGATGATTCGTTGACGCGCCGTTTCAGCCACAGGGTCGGGGATTGGCACTGCCGATAACAGGGCTTGCGAATAAGGGTGGAGGGGGTGACTGTATAGTTCATCTCGGGTGGCAAGTTCCACGATAACGCCAAGATACATCACCGCCACCCGGTCACTGATATGGCGCACCATCGAAAGATCGTGGGCAATGAACAGGTAGGTCAGGTTGAATTCTTTCTGGAGTTCCTCGAGCAGGTTCACCACCTGCGCCTGGATCGAAACATCCAACGCTGAGATGGGTTCATCGCAAACAATGAATGACGGTTGTAACGCCAGGGCGCGGGCGATCCCGATACGTTGACGCTGTCCGCCGGAGAATTCATGCGGGTAACGCGTGGAGAAAGAAGGGTTCAGTTTAACAAGTTCGAGCAGTTGTTTGACGCGTTCATTGGCTTCGGATTCGATCGCCACATTGTGGACGATCAGCGGTTCGCGGACGATCTCACCCACGGTCATGCGCGGGTTCAGGCTGGCGTACGGATCCTGAAAGATCATTTGCATCTTGCGACGCATGGCGCGCAGTTCCTCGCCCTTGATCTTCGTTAGGTCTGCCCCGTCGAAGTGAACACTGCCGGAGGTGGGGCGATACAGCTGTAATACGGCGCGACCGGTGGTGGATTTCCCACAGCCGGATTCGCCCACGAGTCCCAGCGTTTCGCCGCGTTTGACTTCAAAGGAAACGCCATCCACTGCGCGCACTGCGCCCACCTGCTTTTGAAACAAGCCTCGCATGATGGGGAAGTGTTTTACAAGATTATCTACGCGTATTAACACATTGCTATCAGCCATATCAACGCGCTCTCCCTGTTTTTACATCAACCCAGCATGCCACTCGATGATCCGGCGCAATTGTTTCCAGGGTCGGGTTTTCCTTCCAGCATCGTTCCATTGCCCATTTACACCGCGGCGCAAAGGGGCAGCGAGTGGGTTTTTCATATAAAAGCGGCGGCGAGCCTTCGATCGATGTCAGGATTTCATGCCCGGATGCATCGACGCGCGGGAGACTGCCAAGCAAACCGATGGTGTATGGGTGCGTGGGGTTGACATATAACTCATTAACCATTGATTCTTCGATGATAAAGCCCCCGTACATAACGATCACGCGTTGCGCCAGGCCGGCGACCACGCCCAGATCGTGAGTGATCCAAATAATTGCCATGCCCAATTCACTGCGCAGTCGCTTGACGAGATCGGTGATCTGCGCCTGAATGGTCACATCCAGCGCGGTGGTGGGTTCATCGGCAATGAGCACTTGGGGAGAGCAAGCCAGCGCCATGGCGATCATAACGCGTTGGCGCATCCCGCCGGAAAATTGATGAGGATAATCGGATAGTCGGTCTTTGGCGTTTGGAATTCCCACCATGGTGAGCAATTCCGCCGCGCGGATGGCGGCTTGCGCGCGCGTCATGCCGAGGTGCACGACCAGCGGTTCCTCCAGTTGTCGCCCAATCGTCAAGACCGGGTTCAGGGAGGTCATGGGGTCTTGAAAGACCATGCCGATTTGCGCGCCGCGGATCTGGCGAATTTCAGCGGTTGTCATTTTGAGGAGGTCGCGGCCAAAAAAGTGAGCCGTGCCCGATTTGATTTTTCCCGGAGGGGATGGGATCAACCCTAATACAGAGAGCATGGTAACGCTTTTCCCACACCCACTCTCCCCCACAACGCCGAGGGTTTCCCCTTCCTTAAGACCAAACGAAACGCCATTAACCGCATGGACAATCCCATCTGGAGTTTTGAATGTTGTTTCCAGCCCTTTCACATCCAGTAAAAGTTCAGGCATTTCGATGTTTTCCTTTTCAGCCTGGGAATCTTGTTGCCAACCAAGCGCAGATTATACTCCATTCTAAAAGTCCGTCAATCACGATACCATCAAAATCAAAATCTAACGCTCTGGATTCAGCAAGAATCAGTTCCCTAGAACTATATGCAACCCTTCCAGAGGAGCATTGACCTTCCGCCGGTGATTTTGTTGACACCGATTTCTCGCAACGGTACAATACGCATCATCATTAACGTCCTTTGAGGAGGTATTTTTATGTTGAAAGAATTCAGAGATTTCGCCATGCGCGGAAATGTTATCGACCTCGCCGTTGGCGTGATCATCGGCGGCGCGTTCGGGAAGATCATCGCATCGCTCGTCAACGATGTGCTGATGCCGCTCATCGGGCTTTTGCTCGGCGGGATAAACTTCAGCGAATTGACCTTCACGGTCAAAGACGCGGTCGTCAATTATGGCGCGTTCATCCAATCTATTGTGGACTTTGTCGTCGTCGCCTTCGTCATCTTCCTGCTGGTGCGCGCGATGAACAACATGAAAAAGCCCGCCCCCGCCGCAGACCCCACCACGAAAGAATGTCCATACTGCAACACGACAATTTCGATCAAGGCGAAGCGCTGCCCGAACTGCACGTCTCAACTGTAGAAACAAACGAACAGGCACACGGAAACACGTCCCGCAGGCTTTGACTTGACAAAGCCCGCGGGATATTCTTTCCTCTTTCATCTTTCTACTTTCAACTTTTGACCTTCAACCTTCGATTTTCATCCTTCATCACCTCCCATGTCCTTCCTCGATAAACTCAACCCTCAACAACGCGCCGCCGTCACAGCGGGGAATGGACCCGTTTTAGTCGTAGCAGGTCCCGGGTCCGGGAAGACGCGGGTATTGACCCAGCGGATCGCCTACCTCATCGCGGAGGAGGGAGTCCGCCCGTGGCAGATTCTCGCGGTCACATTCACGAACAAAGCCGCGAAAGAGATGCAGGAGCGCGTCAAGAAATTGTTGCCCGATCAAGCCACCGAGGGGATTATGCTTGGCACGTTCCACTCGATCTGCGCGCGGATTCTGCGGCGCGAGGCGGAACATCTCCCCATCGAATCGAACTTCGTGATCTTTGATGCGGACGATCAGGAACGGATCGTCAAGAACGTCATCCGCGAATTGAAGATCAATGAGAAGTTATATCGCCCCGCGAGCGTGCATGCCTCGATCTCGCGCGCCAAGAACGAACTCATCGGCGCAGACGATTACCCCACCCAAACGTATCGCGACGAAGTGGTGAAGCGCGTGTACGCCGATTATCAAAAACGTCTCGTCGCCAGCAACGCGGTGGACTTCGACGACATTTTGGTGTACACAGCGCGGCTCTTGCAGGATAACTCATCGGTGCGCGATAAATACGCGCAACGCTTTCGCCATGTGCTGGTGGATGAGTTTCAAGACACGAACCTCGCTCAATATGCGCTTGTGAAGGAGCTCTCTTCCTTTAATAAGAATATTTTTTGCGTGGGAGATCCCGACCAATCCATTTACGCTTGGCGCGGCGCGGACTATCGCAACATCCACCGCTTCGAGCAGGATTTCCCCGACGCGCAGACGATTCTCCTCGAACAGAATTATCGCTCACGCCAAAACATCCTCGATGCCGCCATGGGCGTCATTGACCGCGCCCGCAACCGCCGTAAGAAAAAATTGTTCAGCGATCGTGGCGAAGGCGAGAAAATATTTTTCTACGAGGCCCCCGACGATTACGCTGAAGCCTCATTCGTTGTTGACAGCATCGCGCAACTCGTCGCTTCTCGCCAATTCGAGCCAGGCGATTGCGCGGTGATGTATCGCACCAACGCCATGTCGCGTTTAATTGAAGAAGCGTTTTTACAAGCGCGGCTTCCCTATCGTTTGGTCGGCGCGCAGAGATTCTATGGAAGGCGCGAAGTCAAAGACGTCATCGCGTTTCTCCGCTTGATTCACAACCCCGCAGACGAAGCCAGCCTCGACCGCATCATCAACGTCCCGCCACGCGGCATCGGCGAAAAGACTCTCACCACATTGCACATTGTCGCGCGACAAAATGAGATGCAACCTGGCAACGTCCTCATTGACCTCGCGCGCGGCGATCAATCCTCGCATTGGAAATCGTTCACGGGTCGCGCCGCGCTTCCGCTCGCAGATTTCGGCGGACTGCTCGCCACGTGGCGAGTCGCCGCGCAAACGCTCAACGTGCCAGAACTTTTCGACCGCGTCGTCAAAGACCTCAACTTCAAAGAATACATTGACGATCAATCGGAAGAAGGCGAAGACCGCTGGGAAAATGTTATCGAACTCAAACGCCTCGCCGATGAATATTCCACACGCACCCTCGACGAATTTCTCGAAAATATCGCGCTCGTTTCCGATCAAGACACCATCGCCGAGGGCAACGTCCCCACCCTCCTCACCCTCCACGCCGCGAAGGGACTCGAATTCGGCGCGGTCTTCATCGTCGGTCTCGATGACGGCATCCTCCCTCACAGCCGTTCATTCGACGATCCTGAATCAATGGAGGAAGAACGCCGCCTCTTTTACGTCGGCATCACGCGCGCCAAAGACAAACTCTATCTCATCCGTTCGATCCAACGCGGCGGACGCGGCTCGCAAGAGGAAACTTTTCCCTCGCGTTATTTGGATGACGTGCCAGCGGATCTACTCGTCGGCAAAACCCGCACGGGACGTTCGATTCGCGGACAAGTCCCTGAAACGAAATGGCAGACGCATCGGACTCAGGGTCAGCCTGCTTCAGTCACCCCAGCCAAATACCGCGCTGGGACTCGCATCAAACATCCCTCGTGGGGCGAAGGCATCGTCCTCGACAGCAAGATACAAGACAACGATGAGATCGTGGATGTGGTGTTTGAGTCTGTTGGAATAAAAAGATTGTCGGCAAATTTGGCGAATTTGAAGATCATTTAATTTCACCCCAACTCTGTTGGTCGAGTAGGCGGCGCTCCTCCGCCGTATCGAGACCAACTGGTACGCATACTTAATTTTGTTACAAGAATTTCACTACGGCGTGGTGGTCTCGATACGCCCTTCGACTTCGCTACGCTTCGCTCAGGGCTACTCGACCACCAGTGCATAAACAAAAAGGATAGTCCTTTATGATCGAGGCATCTAACCATCCTAAAAACCGCGTTATCCTGCTTATTTGGATGGTGCTATCACAATTACTGATGGTTGCCACCCTTTTCATATGGATATTGGTCATTGGCGGACTTTTCATAATGGCTACTAACTCTACAAGCCCTAGACATTGGATTCAAGCCATTATTGCTGGGATGTACCCAACAGTTCCAATAACATTCGTGGTTGGATCATGGGTTGCATACTCTCGTCGTAAGAATCTAATGGCAGCATTACTCTCGGGATTATCATTTTTAATGCCAGTGCCATTTTATTATCTTCTCGCGAGCATTTAAGAGATTACTCAGCAAAACATAAAAGAGCATTTTATGCATTACACCAACCATTCGTTTCTCCCGCAGTTCGATTTGCCAAGCAAATCGTGCGGGAGATCGGGCTAGGAGAACCCCATGCAATACACCAACCTCGGCAAGACTGGAATGAAAGTTTCGCGCTTATGTCTCGGCATGATGAGTTATGGGTCCAAGACCTGGCGCGACTGGGTGCTCGATGAAGAGCAAGCCAAGCCCTTCATCCAACGCGCGTTGGAGGCGGGGATCAACTTCTTCGACACAGCGGACGTATACTCGCTCGGCGAAAGCGAAAAGGTGACAGGCAACCTGCTCAAACATTTCGGCGTGAAGCGCGAGCATGTGATCGTGGCGACAAAAGTGAACAACCAGATGAGCAAGGAAGTGAACGACAGCGGACTCTCGCGCAAGCACATCATGGACTCGATAGACAAGTCGCTCAAACGCCTGCAAATGGATTACGTTGACCTGTACCAAATCCATCGCTGGGACGATGAGGCTCCCATCGAAGAGACGATGGAAGCGTTGAATGATGTTGTCAGATCGGGGAAGGCGCGATACATCGGCGCGTCTTCGATGTACGCCTGGCAATTTGCGAAGGCGCAGAACACCGCTGAACGTCGCGGCTGGAGTCGTTTCGTCTCGATGCAGAATCACTACAACCTTGTGTACCGCGAAGAGGAGCGCGAAATGATTCCGCAGTGCGTGGATCAGGGCGTGGGGCTCATCCCGTGGAGTCCGCTGGCGCGGGGGTTTCTCGCGGGCAACCGCCGCAAGGAAGATTGGGGCGATACGACGCGCGCAAAAAGCGACACCTTTGGACATTCGATGTACTTCCGCGAGGAAGATTTCGCTGTCGTTGAACGCGCAGGCGACGTGGCAAAAGAACGCGGCGTGACCGTGCCGCAGATCGCGCTCGCGTGGCTGATGAACAAACCGCATGTCTCAGCCCCCATCATCGGCGCGACGAAGATGGATCACCTCGAGCAAGCCATCGCTGCCGTGGACATCAAACTCACGGATGAGGAAGTGAAACGACTCGAAGAGCCGTACAAGCCGCATCCTGTGTTGGGGCATACATAATCACTTTCATGTCACCCTGAGGGAGCGCTTTTCAGCGACCGAAGGGTCTCCCACACAACGAGGAGATTCTTCGCTTCGCTCAGAATGACATGCGCAATGTGTTGGTACAATAGCGAGGCAATTCACAAAACCTGGAGCAAACGTTGACCGAAACACTGAAGATCTTCATCCCCATGGCGGGCTGGGGCACGCGGATGCGTCCGCATACGTGGAGCAAGCCGAAGCCGCTCGTGAGCGTGGCGGGCAAAACCACGCTGGAACATCTCATGGATATGTTCCAGACATTGCCTGACCCCAACAATGTGGAATATATCTTTATTGTTGGTCCGTATCTCGGTGAGTTACAGATCCCCGCCTTCATTAAAGAGAACTATCCGAACATCAAGGCGCATTACGTGGTGCAGAATGAAATGAAGGGACAATCGCACGCGCTCTGGCTGGGGCGCGAGTTCATGCGCGGACCGATGATGGTCGTGTTCTCCGATTCGATCATCGAAACGGATTTCGCTTTTCTCAACGAGGAAAAATCGGACGGTGTGGCGTGGGTGCTTCCCTTCCCCGACCCGCGTCGGTTCGGGGTGGCAGAGGTGGGCGCGGACGGCTGGGTGAAACGCTTCATCGAGAAACCGACATCCATCGAAAATAATCTGGTGTTGATCGGTTGTTACTGGTTCAAAAGCGCGGAACGATTGCTCGCCGCCATCGAAGAACAGATGGAACGGAACATCTCCTTGAAAGGCGAATATTATCTGGCGGATACGATCTCGGTGATGATCGAAGGGGGAGCCCAAGTGCGCACGCACAACGGACTCAGTTGGCTGGATGCGGGAACCATCGAAGCGACGCTGGACACGAATAAAATTTTGTTGGATAAGCATGGTTCACAGGTTGGAAAATTTAAAGGTTCAAATGTTGAAATCGTCGAGCCAGTTGCGATTGATGAAACAGCCGAGATCAGTAATTCCAAGATCGGACCGCACGCTTCGATTGGGGCGAACTGCAAGATCGAGAATAGCCAAATCGCGGAGAGCATCGTCGAGGCGGGGTGCGAGATCAAGGATGCGGCGTTGAGTCGCTCGATGGTGGGCAGGCAGGCTCAAGTCCGCGGAAGAGGCGATGGGCACGTCGTCCAATTAAATGTTGGCGATAATAGTTCCGTCGTTCTGTCGTAAAATATGAACATGGTCGAATGTCGCTCAAATTCAAAATATGCGGAGCGTCCGCTTTCGCTGACGTGGGAGGGATACAAGTATGAGATCGCGGAAATTGTCGCGCGTTGGCGCGGACCGAGCGAAAAAGGTTTCCGCGTGAAGACCGCCGATGGGCAGGCGTTCGATCTGACGTATCGGGAAATTCCCGATGAATGGGTAGTGCAACCAATCTAGTCATCCGTCATTGCGAGGAGGGCTCGCGCTGAGCGGAGTGAGCCGATAGGCGAACGAAGACGAAGCGCAGCCCGACGAAGCAATCTCCAACACGTTGAGGAAGATTGCTTCGTCGCAAAGAACAAGTGCGCTCCTCGCAATGACGAAAATTTACGGAGGCTCCATGCAGGAAGTTACGAATGTTCAACGATTATCGAAACGGGTAGCGGGGTTGAAGCCTTCGGGCATTCGCAAATTTTTCGACATCGCCGCGACGATGAAAGATGTGATCTCGCTTGGCATCGGCGAACCCGATTTCACCACGCCGAAACCGATCCTCGACGCGGGCATTCGCTCACTGCAAAACGGCGAAACGCATTACACATCCAACTGGGGCAAGATGGAATTGCGTCAGGCAATTTCTGAAAATCTTCAACGTTTATATAATATTAAATACGATCCAACGAACGAGATCATCGCAACGGTCGGCGGCTCGGAGGCGTTGTACCTCACGTTCACTGCGATCCTCGACCCAGGCGATGAAGTGATCATCCCCACGCCATGTTTTGTTTCGTATCAAGCCGAAGTGATCATGGCGGGCGGCGTGGCTGTGGAAGTGCCCGCGCGCGAAGCGAACAATTTCTGTATTGACCCCGACGATATCCGCAAAGCGATCACGCCGCGCACGAAAGCGATTTTCATCGGTTATCCATCGAATCCAACAGGCGCGGTCGCCACGCGCGAAGTGATGCTCGAGATCGCAAAGATGGCGGAGGAATTCGATCTGCTCGTTGTCACCGATGAACTCTATGACCGCCTCGTCTACGACTTTCAACACGTCTGCTTCCCCGCGCTGGATGAAAGCCTCAAGAATCGCACGATACTCATCAACGGTTTTTCAAAAGCCTACGCGATGACGGGTTGGCGCATCGGCTACGCCTGCGGACCTGCGGACTTGATCCAGGGTCTCGTGCGGATCCACCAGTACAGCATCATGTCTGCTTCGACGACCGCGCAAGATGCCGCGCTGGTCGCCCTTCAAAGCGGAGACCCTCACGTGGAAGAGATGCGCCTCGAATATGACCGCCGCCGCCGACTCCTCGTGGCGGGACTCAACCGCCTCGGTCTCTCGACGTTCGAGCCGCGCGGCGCTTTCTATGCCTTTCCCAACATCCAAGCCTCTGGCATGGACGATGAAACCTTCTGTGAAAAATTATTGCGCGAGGAAAGTGTCGCGGTCGTGCCTGGCAATGCGTTCGGCACCGGCGGCGAGGGCTATGCGCGCATGTGCTACGCCACCGCCTATGAAAAGATCGAAGAGGCACTTCATCGCATGGAAAAGTTTATGAATAGGTATGGGTAAACAAAAGAGAATTAGAGATTAGAGAATTGTAGGGGCAGACCAGTGTCTGCCCTTTTTGATTCATTCATTCCGCCGAATGATATACTCCCCAACATGGAACAGGACTACAAGCGACTCGTTCGCGAACGCATCCTCGCAAGGGACGAATTGATTCGCGCCACATTCAGCGGGGAGCAAAAAGGATCATCGCTCGCATGGAACAAAGTCATCGTGCGACCTGTGGAGATCAAAGGTGAGATCCACTTGCAATTCTCCTACTTCGACGATAAAAAAGACATCACGAAAAATTATCTTGCCGACGCTGCCTCCCAAGTGGATGAATTGCTCGCGCTCCCCTTCCGAAATATTTTTGTCGAAAGCGCGGAGGGCAATGTGCAGGTCAACATCTCGAAAAAAGGAAAAGCGGTGGTGAGCGAACCCAAGTCAGCGAAAACACATGCCGAGACAAATTTCGCGCATGACCGCCAGAAGAGCAGACTCCTTTCCGCTGAAAATGCCGAACCATTCCTCAAAGCCGTCGGCATTATGACGACTGACGGCAAGATCAGGGCGGATATGCAGCGCAAGTTCAAACAGATCAATGAATTTTTACGGCTTGTAGATGAGACTGATTCGTTTCAAGCCTTTGCTGGTCAGCCCGTCCACCTCGTGGACTTCGGCTGCGGCAACGCCTACCTCACCTTTGCCATCTACTATTATCTGCACGATATTCTGAAACTGGACGCGCACGTTACAGGCATTGATGTCAAATCCGATCTCATCGAGCGGCACAAAGAGAAAGTTAAATCGTTGGGCTGGGATCAATTGGATTTCCAAGTCGGTCAGATCGCAGACTATAAGCCTGCGACAATTCCAAATGTGGTCCTCGCCCTCCACGCCTGCGATACCGCAACAGACGACGCGCTCGCGCAAGGAATCCGCTGGGGGAGCAAGTTGATCGTCTGCGCGCCGTGTTGCCAACATGAATTACAAGCACAGATGTCGCGTGTGGATATGCCTGAGCAATTACTGCCCATCTTCAAAGATGGAATTTTCTTCGAGCGGATGGGAGACATCCTCACCGACACCTTCCGCGCGACGATATTGCGTATCATGGGCTATCGCACAGACGTGACCCAGTTCGTCCCCATCGAGCATACAGCGAAGAATCTAATGATCCGCTCGGTGAAGACCTCGTCTGCGGGAAATGCCCATTGGGTGGAAGAGTATCGAAATCTAAAATCGTTCTGGCACGTGACGCCGTATCTTGAAAAAATACTTGGGGCTGATATGTTGCTTCAGCCGCCGTCCTCGGCGGCGAGGATGCCGCCTCGCGCATAAGCATGAATCAAAAATCCCCACGATAAACATCGCGGGGATTTTTTGTCGTGGGTTAAGTCAATTAGCCTAAAACGATAACGTTCGCGGCTTGAGGTCCCTTCGGTCCCTGTTCGACAGTGAACTCGACCTTCTGACCTTCTTGCAGATTCTTGAACCCTTCGCCTTGAATGGCGGAGAAGTGTACGAAAACATCAGGTCCGCTTTCGCGCTCGATGAAGCCGTACCCCTTGGTCCCGTTGAACCACTTGACTGTACCGTTGATACGATCCGACATGTTTGCCTCCTATGGCAATAAAAAATTTGGAGGTAACCACGTATTGCATCGGAATCGCCGCAACGGCGAAAAAACAAAGCGGCTCACGGACGATCCGTGAGCCACCTGGTACTTCCAAAGCAAACTACTGGTATCCTACGCCGCTTAAGATAACATGAGGTAAGCGATGTGTCAATGAATCACTTCGTCTTCGTCAGCGTCAATTTTTCTTTTCCAAGCCGATAATTCCCATTGTGTTTCAGCACCTGCTCCACCAGATCCTCGGGAATATCAACGAGCGTGACCTTATCCTCGATGCGGATCTTCCCGATGGTGTAGCCTGGGATGTTCGCATGGAAAGCGATCGTGCCGACGATGTCATTCGGGCGGATTCCGCTCGACTTGCCCTTGTTCAACTTCAAGCGGACCATCCCCTCTTCATGCGACGAGTCGCCATGACGCCTCGAACTGCCACCCCTCCCCGACTCTGCGTATTGCCCAAACGACTCTCTCTTTCCTCTTTCATCTTTCCTTCCCCTATTTGCATTTCGACCATCCCTTCGATCATCAACGCGAGCCTTTACCTCACCAATCTCCGCGATCGGTCTCTGCTTCTCATCTGCCCGCGCGATCTTCATCGCCGCCGCGGCAATGTTCAACGGATCATGTCCCGCGGTGATAAGTTCCTGCACCATTTCGAGTTCGCGCTTGAATCGTCCGCGCCCAAGCCAGACTTTCATCGTTTCAATGACTTGGTTTTCACGGTAACGATGGATATCGCCAACGGTAGGAAGCGTCATTTGCGTGACGGGTTGTTTGGTCAACGCCTCCACCTCGCGCAAGCGGCGTCTCTCGCGCGGCGCGAGCAACGTGATGGCAACGCCTGATTTTCCCGCGCGTCCCGTCCGACCGATGCGGTGGATGTAGACTTCGGCATCGTCGGGCAAGTGAAAGTTGAAGACGTGTGAAATATCGTCAATGTCGAGTCCGCGCGCGGCGACATCGGTAGCGACCAACACTTTGAGTTGATTCGCGCGGAAGCGTCCAAGCACGCGTTCGCGGGCGTTTTGGTCCAAGTCGCCGTGGATCGCTTCAGCAAGGATTCCACGCACGACGAGTTCGTTGGCAAGTGACGCCGTCTCTGCGCGGGTGCGGGCAAAGATCAGCGCGCTTTTGATCGGCTCGATCTCGAAGAGACGCGTGAGCGCGTTGGTCTTGTCTGATTCGTGGACGAGATAATAACGCTGTTCGATTGCCGAGGCGGTGAGTGTGCTCCTTTTAACTGCGACAGTTTGAGGGTCGCGCATGAAGCGGTCTGCCAGTTTGCGGATCCGCGCGGGCATGGTGGCGCTGAACAACGCGGTCTGCCTCTCCGTTGGAGTCGTCGCAAGGATCTTTTCCACCTCTTCCACGAATCCCATGTTAAGCATTTCGTCGGCTTCATCCAGCACGACCGTTTTGATGTCATTCAACACTAGAACTTTGCGTTCAAGCAGGTCATTCAAACGACCTGGTGTGCCGACGACAATATCCACGCCGCGTTTGAGGTTGTTGATCTGCGGACCATACGGCTGACCGCCATACACAGCCAACACGCGGATGTGAAGATGTTTGCCGTATTCGGTCATCGAATTGGCAACTTGCAACGCGAGTTCGCGCGTGGGCGCAAGCACCAACGCCTGCGGATTCTTTTGCCTTTGAAAATTGTGGAGAATGGGAAGCGCGAACGCGGCGGTCTTGCCTGTGCCCGTCTGCGCCTGCCCGATCACATCAGCCCCCGTGAGCATGATCGGAATCATCGCGGCTTGGATCGGCGTCGGCGTGGAATAGCCGAGTTCGGTGATCGCCTGCGTGATCTCGTCACGCAGGTTTAAAGAAGTAAATTCGGTTGTCATCGTTTTTCCTTTTTCCACCCGTCATTGCGAGGAGCCCGCAGGGCGACGAAGCAATCTCCATCACAATGAGGGAGATTGCTTCGCCACTTCGTGGCTCGCAATGACGGGATGATATGGAATGTTCCGACGACTCCGTTTCACTTCCTTCTTGCAAATCAAGCCTTCCTTTTCAGGTCAGCCTGCCCAACAAAAAAGCCCGAGTCAACTTCATCGGGCGTTTGGAGAGTGTCAAAACAATTCCCAGATTAATTACAGCGGCGAGAGTATAACACGATTTTAAAAAGACCTGACAGGTTTTCGCAAAACTGCTTCGGTCTCACGAATCCGTCTTTTCAGGGATTACAACCGACAGGCTTCACAATAAAACCTGTCAGGTCTATGGTTCAGCGCATCGAAATCGCAACAGAAAATCATCTCAAACCGTGTAGAATGGGGCAATCAGGTATGAACATGGACACACTCCAACCCGGACAAATGCTTGGCTCCTACCGAATTATCGAACAGGTCGGTAAAGGAGGCATGGCAACCGTCTACAAGGCGTACCAGCCATCCATGGATCGGAACGTGGCGATCAAAGTCCTGCCGCGTCAACTAGCGGAGAGCGCGGAATTCGCGGCGCGCTTCCAACAAGAGGCGCGCATCATCGCGCGGCTCGAACATCCGCACATTTTGCCCGTCTTCGACTTCGGCGAAAGCGACGGCGTCACCTATTTCGTGATGCGCTACCTCGAAGCAGGGACGCTCAAAACCAAAATGGAGGCGGGTCCGCTTTCGCTCAACGAGATCGACCGTCTCTTCACCCAACTTGCCGAAGCCTTGAATTACGCGCACGGGCACGGCATTGTGCACCGCGACCTCAAGCCCGCCAACGCCCTCATAGACGGCAGTGGGAATTTATTCCTCACCGATTTCGGCATCGCCAAACTGTTAGAGAGCGCATCCCCCCGCCTCACGCAAACCGACGCGATCCTCGGCACGCCCGCCTACATCAGCCCCGAACAAGCAAAAGCCGAAAGCATCAACCAGCGTTCCGATATTTATTCGCTCGGCATCATCTTATATGAAATGGTCACAGGCAGTGTGCCGTTCGTCGCCGACACTCCGCTCGCCGTCATCCTCAAACACATCAGCGATCCGCTGCCGCCGCCATCCGTTCGTAAAAAAGATATCCCCGAACCGATCGAGCAAGTGATCCTCAAAGCGCTCGCCAAAGATCCAAGCGACCGCTACGCCACCGCCTCGGAATTTCTCTCCGCATGGAAGCGCGCGCTCGAAGACGGAGAAACGATCCAACGGTCGCCCGAACCGAAATCCGCGCCCGATTCGCGCACTTGGACGGCGCTCGATCAGACTCAGGGTCAGCCTGCCTCGGCTCCGTCAAGCGTTCCCTCCTCCTCATCCAAAGGACTCACAGGCTGGGTCGTTGGATGTCTTGTGGTTGCGTGTCTTGCGTTCTCTGTCGCTGGCATTGGCATCCTCTTTCTCAACTGGCAAACGCCAGCCTTCCTCGCTCCCGCCACATCGACTCTATTCCCAACCCTCACGCCTCTTCCTCCTACTCAACCTCCACCCCCTGAAACAACGTCCGCGCCAAATAACACCGGCGAGATTCTGCTCCAGGATGATTTCTCCCAAAACGATCAATGGGGCACGCTCACCGACGCGGATTACTCCGTTGAATACGATGGCGAAGCGTTACGGATGAAGGTCTTCCAACAGACGAGTTGGTTCGTGTGGAGCACGGCAAGCGACACGGCGTACCAAAATATCCACATCGAAGTCACCGCCACCAACAACGACGGCGAAGCCTCCACCGCGTTCGGAATCATGTGCCACCTGCAAGCCACAAGCGATTCGTATTACTACCTCGTTATGACGCCCGGCGGAAATTACGCGATCGCCCTGACAAAAGAAGGCGAGACGGACCTGTTTCTAACCAACGACGATCAATGGGATCATTCCGATTTGATCGTAGAAAACAAGGCCACTTACCGCGTCGGCGCGGATTGCGGCAACGGCAGGCTAACCTTGTATGTGGATGGTCAACAGATCGCATCGGTCACAGATAGCACGTTCACCAGCGGCATCGTGGGCCTCTACACATGGAGCGGCGAAAATATCCGCACGGCGGATGTTACCTTTGACGATTTCATTGTTACAACGCTTGAATAAATTTATTACCGATCGTGTGGCGGCAATAGCCGTCTTCCTGCTGTTCATCGCCGCCGCCGCATACTACAACCTCCCCGAACCTGAATTCCTCAACACTAAATTCGGCTGGGAGTACGGCAACATCGCCGACTCGCTCGCCCTCGGTCACGGATTCGCCAATGCCTTCACGCCGCAGAGCGGTCCCACCGCATGGATGCCGCCGCTGTTCGTGTTCTTCCTCGCGGGCGTGTTCAAGGCGTTCGGCATCAAATCTCTGGCTTCGATGTGGGTGGTGTTCATTTTCAAATACGCCGCGCTCGCCGCCTCGCTTTATTTTTTACTCTCCATTACCCGGGCGACAGGATACAAACATCTTCTGTCGTTGATCTTCATCGCGTTGATCTTTTTCAACCGCGATATTTTCTTCCGCTCCCTGCATGACGACTGGGTGAATCTATTCTTTGTATGTTGGGCTTTGTTTGCCCTATTCAGGCAGGCGACCGAATCGTTCAAAGAGGCTCGCCCGCATTTGTATTTGCTGGCAATCCTATTACCGCTGACCAATCCCGTCCTGACGCTGGCTTTTGCCGTCGCGGAAGGATTTATTCTCCTATTCCGCTCACGAGACGGGTCGCGCTCCCGCCGATGGGAACCAGCCATACTCTTCGTTATGATCGCCGCCTCCACACTTGCCTGGACGGCGCGAAATTACCAAACGTTTGGCGCGCTCATCCCCAGCAAATCCAACTTTTGGTATGACTTCTATCAGGCGAACGCCCTCGATACCGACGGGCTAACCTCCAACGAAACGTTCGCCAAATATCACCCCATCAATAAAAACGAAAACCAGCAACGCTATCTGACGGAAGGCGAAGCCCGCTTCACCGAGTCGTACCACGGCTTATCCATGGCATGGATTCGCGCTCACCCATCGCGCCTGTTCGCCAACATCGGCAGACGCGCCTTCAGCGCGTTCATCTATTCGCATTACGTGGAAGATATTCTGCACGTCACGCCCGGCGCGATTATCGCGGAAGATATCCAAACCCTGCAACGCGCTGGGCTCATCTACATCGACGAATCAAACGTGCCATACTGGATTTCCACCACCCTGTCTCAACCTGAGTTCAAAGCGCAGATCGCCACGCTGGAATTGAACGATTCGCCCGCAGTGATTCAGGAGTGGTCGCGCCAAATAGCGGGGCTCAAGGCTCACAAACAAAGTTGGAAGATCGTCTTGAAAACCATCTTCCTGTCCGTCATCCCCTCGCTCTGCATCGTCATTGGATTACTCATCGGAAAAATTCGCGCAAATCCAGCCTTTATGCTTTCTGTCCTGCTCTACCTGATCTATCTTGCGCCTTATATTCTCACATCCTTCTATCGCCGCTATCAAGCGCCGCTGATCGGTTTACAATCCATATTCATTTTTCTGGTCGCCTGCGCGTTCATCGAATGGATATTGCAAAAAATCTTGGCCGCAGATTCACACGGGTTGGTTTGATACATGTACCAGCCATGTCAATTCATGGCAAAGAATTTTCACACGCAAATCCCGTCGAAAACGGGAGAGCATTTTTATTTACTCCATTGTTATAATTCCCCTCGTGGATTCTAAAACCCTGCAAGTGCTTGAATACAACAAAGTCCGCGAACGGCTGAAAGCCTTTTGCGATTTTTCCGCTTCGATGGAACTCGCGCTCGCGTTAGAGCCGACCAATTCCTACGATCTTGCGCTTGCCCGCCTCGCCGAAACGACCGAGGCGCGTTCGCTGTTTTCCACGAACGACAACATCGGCATCGGCGGCGCGCACGATATCCGCCAAGCCGTTGACCTCGCCGCGCGCGGCGGCGTTCTCGATCCTGAGCAATTGCTGAACATAAAATCCACGCTGATCTCATGCCGCGAGTTGAAGAAATCGCTTGAAAGAAAAACGGATGAGTACCCGCGTCTCTCCCAAATTGCGGTTGGTCTGCCCGACCCCCACGGAATCGTGGACTCGATCACGCGCATCCTCTCAGACCGCGGCGAGGTGTTGGATTCCGCTTCGCCCAAACTCGCCGACCTGCGCCGCGAGATCAAGATCGCGCACGGACGATTGATGTCGCGCCTGCAAAAATATCTCACCGAGTCGGCAAATAAATTGCAAGAGCCGATCATCACCCAACGCGATGGGCGTTATGTTATCCCATTACGCGCGGAATTCAAAGGGAGCATCAAAGCCGTCGTCCACGATCAATCCTCCAGCGGCGCGACGTTGTTCGTGGAGCCCCTTCCCGTTGTGGAACTCAACAACGAACTGCGCGAACTCGAATTGAAAGCCCGCGACGAAGAACGAAGGATCCTCGCGGAAGTTTCCGCCCAAGTGGGCGAACATGCGGAAGAGTTCAAATACGGCGTCGAAAATCTCGCGATGCTCGATCTCATTTTTGCGAAGGCGAAGTATGCGGAAGAGTTGCGAGCCAGTGAACCAGTACTTGGTCAAAGGTCAAAGGTCAAAAGTCAAAAGTCTTCGAAGGACGATGACCTTCGACCTTCAACTTTCGACTTTCCACACCTCAACATCGTCCATGCGCGTCATCCTCTGCTCGATCCTCAATCCGTCGTACCGATTGACGTGAACCCGAAAGAAGGGACGCGCGCCATCATCATCACGGGTCCAAACACGGGCGGCAAGACGGTTTCGCTCAAAACGGTCGGCTTGCTCGCCCTCATGGCGCAAAGCGGATTGCACATCCCCGCCCAGAGCGGCTCGGAGATCCCATTTTTTCACAGCGTCTTTGCCGACATCGGCGATGAACAATCCATCGAGCAATCGCTCAGCACGTTTAGCGGTCACATCACGAACATCATCCGCATCCTCAAACACATTGACCATCGTTCGCTCGTCATCTTCGACGAACTCGGCGCGGGGACCGACCCGCAAGAGGGAGCGGCTCTCGCGCGCGCGATTCTGAGTCACCTGCTCGAAAGCGGATGCACGACTCTCGTCGCCACGCATTATCCCGAACTCAAAACGTTCGCGCACTCCACCGAAGGCGTGGTCAACGCCTCTCTTGAATTCGACATCAAGACTCTGCGCCCGACGTATCACCTCACGCTTGGACTCCCTGGACGCTCCAACGCGCTCCTCATCGCCCAGCGACTCGGTCTCTCCCAGCCGATCATTGACTCGGCTAAGGGAGAGATTCACCCCGATGACCTCCGCGCCGACAAACTGCTCGACGACATCCGCAAGGAACGCAACCGCACCTCGCGCGAACGCCAGAAGTTGGAGAAGGCGCGCGACAGACTCGAAGCGCAAACCAAAGAGATCGAGAAGCGACTCGAAAAGATCGAAGACGAACGCCGCGACGTGTTAGCCAAAGCCCGCGCCGAGGGCGAACTCGAAGTGGCAGTGTTGAGAAGCAATATTGATTCACTCAAGTCACAACTCAAAAAAGCCAAACAGCCATTGGAAGCGATCAAGACAATCGAAGAGAAGATTGAAAAGGTTGAGTCCAAGATCGCCGCGCCTGTTGAAAGACGACAGACGATGGACGATAGACCATCATCGTCCAATGTCCATCGTCCATTGTCGCTCGGAGAGCGAGTCACTGTCAGCACGTTGAATGCCGAAGGTGTGGTGACAGCCCTCGGTGAGTCGGATGCGGAGGTGCAGATCGGGAGTCTGCGGGTGAGGGCGAGGATATCGGAGTTGGTGAGGAAGTCCAACGAACAGTCATCAGTTATCAGTGAACAGTCTCCAGTCTCCAGTCTCCAGTCTCAGGTTGCCAACGCGAAATCACCAGGTTTGGAATTAAACCTGCGCGGCAAGTTGGTGGATGAAGGACTCGACGAGTTGGAAAAATATTTAGAGCGCGCGTATTCGGCGGGATTGCTGTTCGTGCGCATCGTGCACGGCAAAGGGACGGGCAAGATGCGCGACGCGGTGCGCAATGCATTAAAGAGCAATGAATATGTCACATCGTTCGAGGAGCCGAAGGACAACGAAGGCGGAGCGGGCGTGACCATCGCAAAGATTGCAAGATAAAGGAGGCAACATGGCCCTCGACGATGCCATCAAACAAATGACCGACGCGATCAAAGCGGCTTACTCGAATGCCGAGGTGAAGATAGCAAAGATGTCCGATGAGGAGGCGCGGCTTTCGGTGTACGCGCCCGCAGGGGATATGCAAAGAATCAAAGACGCGACATTTCAGCCCGCGATTGATCTGTTGAACAAAGATGGGGTGGATATTCAAGTGTTTGTGTACGATAAAGACGCGCCGCCGTTAAAGGGCGGATAAAAATCATTCTTTCTCGCCGCTTATTTTCGTCCACGCTTTCTTCATGTTCAGCGCGTCATCTTCCATGATCGGGCTTTCGCACAAGATGCGCCCCGCGCACCCGAACTCCTTCAACACCTGAAACAGAAAATTGATCTTAAGATCGGATTCCGCCAGCGCTAGATGATTCTTCTCGCCTTTGGGACCGTATTCGATTCCCGACAAGTGGATATGCAGATTCTTCAACGCTTCTTTCCCCAGTGCGGCTTGATACGCCTCCAGCAGCCTCGTCCACTCTTGGACCGTATTCATCGTCCCATCGCCGGGACGCGCGTGCAGGTGAGCGAAGTCCAGACACGGTTGCACGTTCTTGATCGCCTTGCTCATCTCCAGCGTATCTTCCAACGAACCCAACATCGCAGACTTGCCCATCGTCTCCGGGCGGAGGATGACCGGGTTGCCTTTCTTCTTCAATTCGTCCGCGCAACTCTTCAAGCGCGGAATGGACACTTTCAACACCTCAGCAGGCGGGCGTTCAAAGTATGAACCGGGATGGAAAATAATATCCGTTGCGCCGGCGAGGTTGCCGTAGTGCGCCGCATCCATCAGGCGCTTGCGCGACTTGGGCCATTCCTCGTCGGTCGCGTTCAAATTGAAAAAGTACGGCGCGTGCACGCTCAGCGAAACGCCCTCATCCTTTGCCGTCTGTTTGATCGCCGCGCACGTCTCCTCCGAAACGCGCACCGACTGCACCCAGCCCAACTCGAACGCGGTCAAGCCGATGGATTTGCTGAACCCGATCGCCCCCACCGACCCGCCCGGCTTCTTGGGCGTGCCAATGGGCGAGCCAACCGTGCCGAAATGGAATGAGAGAGTCATGACAATCTCCAGTCTCTAGTCTCAAATCTCAAATAATCAGTTACCAGTAAACAGTAAAGTCAGCCGCGTCCACAACGGCGGACCCAAAATCAACAACCCGATCAACACGCCCGCTACCGACGCGATCAACACCGCGCCCGCGCCCACATCCTTGCCCACCTTCGCCAGCGGATGTTTCTGCGGGCTCGCCAGATCCACGACCGCTTCGATGGAGGTATTGATGAATTCAGCAGTGAACACCATGGCAATCGTCAGGAATAAGACCGCCCAATCGCGCGGGGGAATCTGCAACCAAAAACCGAGCAGGATGACCACCGTCGCGGCAAGCGAATGAATCCACGCGTTGCGCTGGGTCTTCAATACATATTGCCAGCCGCGCAAAGCGTGACCGATGGCGGCGATGCGGGAAAGGATAAAGGATTTCATATTGCGTAGGTACTGCGTTTTTATTATCAGTACTTCACGAAAGCGCGTATTTGGCGGTCTCTACCGCCGTATTTGCGCTGGAGAGCGCAAATTACGCGGCGTTTTCGTGATCGACTGATTATTCCTCTCGAATTTGAATTGTACCCAACCCAAGCGATTCTAAAATCTCTTGTTGCGCTTTCCACATCTTTGCTTTCTCTCTCGGCTTCGCATGATCGTGACCGAGCAAGTGCAACACGCCATGCACCACCAGCAACTGCGCTTCCGATTCAAGCGCGTGACCGGCGGCTTTCGCTTGCGCCCTCGCGCGGGGGATCGAGATGAGGAGGTCGCCGAGGTAAGGCGAACCAGTTTCCGGGTCGGTTTCCGACCCGTCCGATTCGGAGGCGGGGAAGGATAGCACGTCGGTCGGCGCGTCGATTCCCAAATAATCCCGATTAAGTTGTTGCAGGCGTTTGTCGTCCGTCAACACGATGGACAAATCCGCTTCGAGCGAGCGCTTTTGATGAGTCAACGCCGCGCGCGCCGCGCGTTCGAGGAGTTTTGTTTGAAAATCAAATTTCGATTCGATGTGGATCATTTATGCATCATGTCATTCTGAGCGAAGCGAAGAATCTCCTCGTCGCCATCATAGACTCTTCGAGACGCGAGGCGTCCCTCAGGGTAACATATCATCATTTTCTCGGCGCGGTCAGCACATTGATCACAGCCGATTCTTCCTTCGGGTAGGATACGCGCGGATGATGCGTGCCGCGCAAAATGTTGACAAACGATTCGGTGATGATGCTCAGATCGCGCAGGGTGAGTTGCGTGTTGTCGAGTTGTCCCTGCTTTTGCGCGTTCTCGATGGTTGATAACACGATCTTGCGAAGGTCTTCTTCGGTTTGCGGGCGTTCGGCGCGGGCGCGGGCTTCAGAGCCGTCTGCCAGCATGAGTAGCGCCGATTCGCGCGAGCGCGGGCGCGGGCCGGGATAGCAAAAGTTTTCCTTATCTACTTTTGAGGCGTCTCCGCCTGCGGCTTCGATGGCTTTGTTGTATTGATAGCGCGTGATCATCGTGCCGTGATGCTCGAGGATGAAATCGTCGATACGGCGCGGCAGGCGATATTGGCGCGCCAGCGCGACCCCATCGGTAACATGCGCAATGATGGTCGCCGCGGCTTGGGCGGGATCCATATCATCGTGAGCGTTCATCTGTCCCTGCGGTTGGTTTTCGATGAAGAACATTGGGTTCATCGATTTTCCCACGTCATGAAACAACGCGCCGACGCGTGTGAGCAGGGCGTCTGCGCCGATGAGTTCGGCTCCCTGTTCGGCGAGGTTCGCCACTTGTAAACTATGCTGATAGGTGCCGGGCGCGCTTCGCAAAAAGAATTGCAATAACGGCGAATCGGGACGCGAGATTTCGATGAGTTGCAACGCAGTGGTGAGACCGACCGTCTGCGCGAGGAAATATTGCAATAAAAGCGCGATACTCGAGGAGGCAAGCCCGCTGATAATGGCGGCTCCGCTGAGTTCGAGCAATCCAGCCCCATCCGTCGGAGTGAATGGAAGGCGGAAGGCGATCAACACAATGATGCCTGCCCAAGCAACGGCAATGCCTGCGCGGAAGAACGTCCACACGCGCCGCGCTGCGCCAAGCACGAGCACGCCGGTCAGCGAGGTGACGAGGTAATACGGAAGCAGGTCTGGCGTATTCGGCAGGGCGTATGAAGCCAGCAAAGCCATTGCAACGGAAAAAACGATCCCCACCTCCACGCCGAACATGGTGGCGATCAACAACCCCATGGCGGGCAGCGGAAAAGCATAGGACACCACGGTACGATCAGGGATGGTCACGCGCACCGCTACGATGAAGAAAATGAAGATCAACGCGACCACGAGCAGGTTGCGCGCCTCAAGCAGGAATGCCATGCGCCGCCGCGAAAAATACAAACGCACATACATGGCAACGATCAACACCAACGCGCCCGCGCCGAGATAATCCTGCCAGAGAGTTTCGGTTTTGATCAGACCAAACTGTTCGAGCGCCTCGCGTTGGGCTGGTGTGATGATCTGTCCGCGCAGAACGATGATCTGCCCTATTTTATATTCCACAATAATGGGAGCCACCGCATCCATCGCAGACTGTTGGGCGGCTTCGGTCAGTTCGGCGTTCAGAGCGCTATTCGGCTTAATAAAGACCGTCACCAATTCCGCAATGATGGCGACCTGTTCCTCGTCGAACGAGAGACTGACCAGTGAAGGCACACTGCGCCGCACCGTATCCACATCTTGTTCGCGGATGCTCCGCCGCATGACCTGTTCGAGCACGTTCAACGCTTCTCCTTTGATCGATTCCCAGCGTGTGGGCGTGAGCGCCAATACTTTTTCGATGGTCTCCGGTTGTAAGTTGAGTTCGCCCATCGAATCAAGGATGGAAAATTTTTGTTCAGCTATGATGTCTTCGTTATCGCGGATGAGTGTGATCTGGGCAAGCGCGGCGCGGAGGCGGTCAGTCTGTTGGCGAGCAATGGCAGGGTCCGGTGACGCATACACCGGCGCGACAGCCTTCGCAGCAGCAAGACGCGCGTCTTCGGTGCGCACTTTGCTTTCAAATTGAAGGGTACGCGGGGCTTGATAATTGTTTGGGGAAACGTCTCCCGCTTGCAAGGTTGTTGTAGCGGGGTTGATAAGCAACGGCACCACAAGCGCGCCGTACGAAATGACGCTCGCGAGCGTGAGCAAGGTGATTTGGAACGTGCGGATGCGCGGAGGCGTTTGCCGATGCCGCGCAGGAATGATCCCCATGTTATTGCGGATGAATCGACCGCAAAGCCACAGAGCTACGGAGATTCTTGAATAGTAATTCTCTGTGTTTCTCTGCGCGCTCTGCGTTTAAAAAAATTGACGTCATGTTACTTGGGTTGGAGCGCTTCCTTCACTGCCGCGCTAACCATATCGTTTGGCGCGCGCCCCGCCACTTTGGGCATGACGATTTTCATCACTTTACCCATATCGCCGGGACCCGCCGCGCCAGACTTCGCGATGGCGGCTTGCACGAGCGCGCGCAAATCCTCGGCGGGCATGGCTTTTGGCAGGAAGGCTTCGAGCACTTTGATCTCGGCTTCGTTGTCGGCGATGAGGTCGGCGCGGTTCGCTTTCTTTGCTTCTTCGATAGCCTCGCGGCGGTTCTTGACCTCCTTTTGGATCAAGTTCATCACCGCCATATCGTCGAGTTCGATTCGTTTATCCACTTCAGCCTGCTTCACGGCGGCGAGGACCATCCGCACCGTGCGTTTGCGCACCTCGTCCCCGCTTTTCATGGCGTCTCTCATGGAATCGTTGAGTTGTGTTTTGATTGTCATAGGCAGGATTATATCTTGAAATGAAAATCATTTCCTCGCCCCGGTGAACGCAGTGGTAATCCCCAACCCTACATAGACCAAACCAGCAAAGTATCGTCCGCCGGTTCGGAATCTCTGGTTGCCGCGCAGTTTATCGGCAAATGAACTGATCGCCAGCGCATACATGCTGTCTGTGATGATCGCCAGCCCGACAAAGATCAACCCAAGCAGGAGGTTTTGCGCGATGACGTTCCCGCGCGCTGGGTCAACAAACTGCGGGAGGAAGGCAAAGAAGAACAGCGCGGTCTTTGGGTTGAGGATGTTCACCGCCACTCCCTGCCAATAGATCTGACGAAGGCTTTCCTGCTCGATCTTTTCTTCCTCTCCGTTTTCAGATGAAAACAATTTGCGGATTCCCAAATAAATCAAATACGCCGCGCCGAGATATTTCACCACATCGAACGCCAGCGCGGACGAAAGCAGGATCGCAGAAAGTCCCAGCCCAGCCGCAATTGCCTGAATCAAGTTCGCTGTTTCGATGGCAAGCACAGAGACCAGCCCGGCGGTTCGTCCCTGGCTGGCGCTGCGGGCAGTGATGTACAACACCGCCGGTCCCGGCACGAGGAGCAAAGCCACCGCCGCGACGATAAACAACGGGAGTGTAGATGAGTCAATCATAGTAATTTGTTTTCCTTGCTAAAAGATTCGATTCTTTTCTGACCTTATGCGCCAATGCGCCGACCCTGAAAGGGTCAAATAGAAAATCTATATCATCCCTTCGGGATTTGGGTATTTATACGATTTCATCTCCATAATCCTTCCATCCCTTCGGGATTTACTTATGAACCGACAAACAATGACAATAATTCTTTCGGCAAACCCTTCATCGTCCTCTCGTATTCGATGCGCGTGCGTTTGATGGCGGCTTGCATGGCGTAGTCGAATTTGAACCCTTGCGCGGGCGTGTCGAGGTTCATCCACGCGTGCGAATCGCGCGGGATGAGCGGAAGCACATACGGGCGGAGACGTTCTACAAAGTATAAATATTCCAGCGGCGGATACGTCTTGCCGGAGCGCAGGTCGGGGCTGTGGATCAGATCGGGGTGAACCGGATCAATTTCACCCGGAGGAGGAGGCGTTTTTCCGTCGTAGCGATTCAGCCATAAGGCGACGTAGTTCGAATGGGCGTAAAAATCCTGCACGGTATGAGTCATCCGCCCGAATGCCTCCCATGCGGAGAGGGCGTCTTTTTTGTGAAGCGACTCAACAACCAGTCTGCACTGTTCTTCAATGTAGGCGTAGGTCTTTGCGAAGGCGTTGTTGTCGAAGTGGAATTCATCGTGACCGAACTGACCGGCGAAACGGTCTTGATGAATGTTGGCGTGGGTCATGATCCCCAGCGCGCGAGGGCTGATCGAATCGCCAAGCGATTCAAACATGATCTCGATGTGATATTCGGTGAGCATTTGCCCGATTATAAGCGGTTATAATGCCGCCATGAGATTTTATACAACGACAGGCGATGATGGAACAACGGGCTTGCTCGGCGAAGGGCGCGTGAAAAAACACGATGTGCGCGTCGAAGCCATCGGCACATTGGATGAATCCACCGCCGCGTTGGGGTTGGCGCGCGCGCAATGTTTGGACCCGCGTTCGGCGCCGATCTTGCTCGAAGCGCAACGCGACTTATACAAGTTGATGGCTGAGGTGGCGGCGACGCCGGAGAACGCGGACAAATTCCGTTCGATAGACGCGGCGTGCGTGACGTGGCTCGAAAAACAGACCGACGCGTTGAGCGAGATCGTCGAGATGCCGAAAGAATTTATTTTGCCCGGTGATTCGCTCGCAGGCGCGGCGCTGTCGCTGGCGCGGACAATTGTCCGCCGGGCTGAACGGCGCGTGGTGGAACTGCACGACTTGCAGGAACTATCGAATCCCGAATTACAACGCTATTTGAATCGCTTGTCGTCATTATGTTTTGTGTTGGAGTTATTGGAAAATAAAGCGGCGGGGCATCAGACAACGTTGGCAAAGAGATAAACCCTTTTGAACCGCAAAGACCGCTAAGTACGCAAAGAAAATCTTTTAAAAACTTCGCGATCTTCGTGTACTTTGCGGTAAATTTAGATTGGAGCATATGACCGGCACTTTCCTCAACATCGCAACCGTCCTCGTCGGCGGATTCATTGGCTTGATCTTCGGCGCGCGCATCCCTGAAAAATTGAAAGCGACAGTCATTGCCGGCATGGGGCTTTTCACCGCGGCGATGGGGTTGCAAATGTTCATGAGCACTCAAAACCCGCTGATCGTATTGGGCGCGTTATTGATCGGCACATTGCTTGGCGAATGGATGAGGATCGAGGACGGGCTGCAAAATTTCGGAAAATTTCTGGAGGCACGATTTTCAAAAGAGGGCGACGACGGTTCGAACAAATTCGTGCGCGGATTTTTAACCACGTCGCTCTTGTTCTGCGTAGGACCGATGACGATCCTCGGTTCGATCCAGGACGGGTTGACCGGCGACTACAACCTGCTGGCTGTCAAATCCGTGTTGGACGGATTCGCGGCAATGGCGTTCGCCTCCACGCTGGGGGTGGGCGTGTTGTTCTCAACCATCGTGATCTTCGTCTTTCAGGGCGGAATCAGTTTGTTCGCGGCGCAGTTGAATACAGTCGCGACGCCCGCTATGATGGACGAATTGTCCGCTACGGGCGGAGTGATCCTGCTGGGGCTGGCGATCAGCAGTCTGCTGGAGATCAAAAAGATCCGCGTGGGAAATATGCTGCCGGCGCTGTTCGTCGCGCCGGTGATCGTGTGGACTCTAGGGTTATTTCAGTAGAGCCGTACCTAGACACTCGCCCATTGACCTACCATTACCCGTACAAAGCGATCATAAAAACCCCCATAAAGATGACAAGCGCGCCAAAGACGCGCACGCCGCCCATCCGTTCGTTTAATAGCCACCAACCGGCAAGCGCGCCGAAGACCACGCTCACTTCCCTCACCGCGCCGGCATAACTCAGCGGAGCGATCGAATAAGCATAGACTGCCATCAAATATGCCAGCACGCCCAACACGCCCGCTAATGGAACGCGCGCCGGCTGTTTCACCAAAACTTCCCTAATGCGCGCCCAGCCGTACTGTCGAAATACGAACGGGGAAATGACAAACGGCACCAGCGCGAACATCGCCATCACATACGGCAACGCGTATCCGTTCTTCACAGCGCTCCCGTCGATGGTGGAGTAAATCGAGATCAACAAAGCAATGAACAACGCCACCGCTACGCCTTTGAAGTGAACATGCGTCACATGCGCCTGCGTGAGGGCGTTGAATCCGATGATCACCAATCCGCCGATGATGAACGCCAGCCCGATAATCCCGCCCATGTTTAGCGATTCGCGCAGGAACAGGAACGACCACAAGGCAATGAAGGCAGGCGCCGCGCCGCGCGCCACTGGGTAGATCAACGAAAAATCGTTATCGTGATACGCATACGAGAGGGTGATAAAGTACGCCACCTCGACGCACACGCTGATGACGGCAAAGATCCACATCTCGCGCGGAGGCAAGCCGGTGAAGAACAGGGCAACCAGCGCAAATGCGCCCCCGAAGGTCACCATCCAAAAGGTAACGATGTACTTGTCTTCGGATTGCTTAATAAGGAGATTCCATATGGTATGAAGAACTGCGCTGATCAATAAAATGGAGATGGCAAAAAGGGACATGGCTGGACGAATGTACCACAAAAGTGGCTATGGCAAATAGTTGCTTTTTATTCGTCGGTTGCGTATACTTGCAAAAAACCGAATTGGAGGATTCGATGAAACCACTAAAACCCTTATTTTTCCTGACCGCGTTCGTCCTGATCGTCGGCCTGGCTTGCGGTGGCGGCGGCGATACGCCCACCCAGCCCCCCCAACCGCCAACCAATCCGCCGCAACAACAAGACCCGACACAGCCGCCCCCGCCACCTGCCCAGGCAACCGATACCCAAGCCGCGCCCATAGAGCCACCGGCTCAGCCTGCGAGCCAATTCTTCACTGAAGAGTTCGATTCCCCGCTTTCGAATGACTGGTCTATCCTCACCGTGACCGGGTCTGATGCCGCAGACGCCGACAAGGTCACTGTGGAAACCGAGAATGGAAAGTTGATCTGGAATTTCGACAGCGAGCAAGTCTACTACTACATCTTCTATGGCGCCTTTGACTATGAGGACGTGACCCTGGAAGTGCGCGCCGATAACCGAGGCAAGAACACCAACTCGGTAAGCCTGATCTGCCGCTACGACCCGGAAGTAGGCTGGTACGAGTTCAACATCGATAACGGCGGCTTGTACAACATCCTGTATGCCGAAGTCGACAAGAACGGCGATATCGGCTATAACCTGATCACCAACGGCGGATCGAATGCGATCAAGCAGGGCAAAGACGTAAACGAGTATTCGATCACCTGCAAAGGCACCGAATTATCGTTGAGCATCAACGGAGATGAAGTAAAGACCGTCTCCGAAAAGACATACGCTCTTCGAAGCGGGCAGGTCGGTATTTCGGTTTCTTCGTTCAACGTGCTGCCGATCATCATTGAAATGGATTGGATCAAGGTCAGCGAGCCGTAGACAACGACTTAACAAAAAATCCGAAGTCTCAAACGACTTCGGATTTTTTTATTGTACAGACTGAACCGTCCCGCAGGTTTTCTCGAGGAACTTTACCGCTCCAACAAACCTGCGGGACGTTGATCTTAATACAACGGTAGCCTCGCGCCGGTAACTTTCGACGCTTCCTCTGAGAATAGATACACCATCGCGGCGACAATCTCATCAGGAGTCGTTCCCGTGCCTTTGCGCGAAGCGTCCACGTCAATGGCTTTCACCTGGATGATGTTCGCGGTGACGTTGGACTCTTTCAGTTCAGCCGCGAGCGTGAGCATGAGATTTTCCTGCGCGGCTTTCGCGGCGGTGTACACGCCCCGCTTCGGTAACGGATCGGGAACTGTGGACGGCGAAACAGTGACCACGCGTCCCCAGCCGCTTTTGGCGAGCAGCGGCATGAACGATCGAAAAAGATGAAACGTCGTCTGCACGTGCTGACCGAACATGGAGGTGAAATCGTCCATGCTGGTTTCGGGGATCGTTTTGCCGCCGAGCCATCCGCCGACGAGATGGATCAGCCCGTGGACTCCGCCGAACTTGGCAGAGACAGCCTCCCCTGCGGAATGAACCGCTTCCCCGTCGCGCAGATCAACGACCGCAGTGAAGAGTCGCTCGCCCGGCAGATCCAGATCGCGGGCGAGGGAATCCAGTTTATTTGAATCGTTATCGAGCAATGCCAATGAATATCCGCGCGCGGCAAATGTGCGCGCAGTTTTACTTCCGAGCGCGCCTGTGGCGCCGGTAATCACAATTGTTTTTGCCCCCTCTCTCTTTGGGAGAGGGCTGGGGTGAGGGTTATTCACTCAACACATCCACCGGCAATTCGCTCATGCCCTTGATGAAGGGGCGGTCGCTTTGTTCGGGCAGATGCTCCTTGCCATGAAAATCGATCATGTGACCAGACTTGGCGGCTTTGGTCTCAAGATAAAAACGGTTGTACTCGTTCGGCTCCATGATGTGCGGGATGCGGTCTGACACGTTGATGCCGTAGTCGATGAGTTGTTGTATCTTCTTCGGGTTGTTGGTGATCAGGCGAATCGATTCGATCTTCAGCGACATCAACATGTGCGCGGCAACAGCATAATCGCGCTCATCATCGCGGAATCCGAGCGCGTGATTCGCCTCGACCGTATCGAGGCCTTGATCTTGCAAACTATAGGCGCGAATCTTATTGACCAAGCCAATGCCGCGCCCCTCCTGACGGAGATATAACACCATGCCGCGTCCCATCGCGCCGATCATCTTCAACGACGCTTCCAATTGATCGCGGCAATCGCAGCGCAGCGAGCCGAGCGCGTCACCCGTGAGACATTCCGAATGTAAACGCACCGGCACATCTTTTGCGCCGATCACATCGCCCTTGATGATGGCGACGTGTTCCTTTCCATCGCGATTATTTTCAAACGCAACAATATGAAACTCTCCAAAGCGTGTGGGCAATTCCGCCATCGCAACGACGCGCACACACACCTTGTCTTTGCCGATCCCTTCGCATTCATGGTCGCCTTCGTTTTGAAGCAACACATCGAATTTTTCATGCAGATCTGTGATCATTCTGACCTCTCAATTAAATATTTTAGAAGGACTCCGCCATCATCCCATTTTTCCGCATCTATCAATTTCAACGGAATGGCTTCGCCTCTTTCCACGCCTACGCCTGCCGCAAGCGTGGGAGCCGACTCGCCCCCGAAGATCATCGGCGCCATGTACATCTGAACTTCATCCACCAAGCCGAGGCGCAACATTTCAAAATTCAAGGTCGCGCCGCCTTCCACCATCAAGCGGTTTACGCCAAGCTCCTTAAGCGTTCCAAGCGCCTGTGCCAGATCCACACGGTAGCCTGAATGGACAAACACTTCAGCTCCGCCAGCGCGCAGGGCTTCAAGTTTGTCTTTAGATGTGCGGTTTGTTGTGAATATTACGACCCGCGCCGACCCTTCGTGTAAGAATTTTGAATGAATTGGCAGGTTTGCGGAAGTAATGACGCATACCTTCATGGGATTCGGGGACAGCCCTCGCGCCACGCGCTCGGCGTGCAATGATTCAGATTTCACGGTCAACTTTGGGTCTTCGTTGAGTAGTGTTTGCCCGCCCACCATCACCGCGTCCGAGTCGGCGCGCAATCTATCCACGCGTTCCTTGTCGCGCGGCGAGGAGATTGCCGCACCCCGGCGTGAAATCGTATCGATCTTGCCGTCGGCGGTCATCGCCACATTGATGAATACAAATGGGCGTTTCATCGCTCAATTGTAATGCGATAATCATGTTAGAATCGCCTGACTTTGATCAATTTAGATTCACGATGTCCGCGCCTATTCCCAATTTGTCAAATGAAATGAAGATCAAAAGGAGTCTGCAATGACCGCAAAGAAGGAGCGAGTAGTGGTCACAGGGATGGGCATTGCCAGTCCGCTCGGTTGCGCCGTTCAAAAATTTTGGGACGGTTTGGTGAAAGGAAAGTCCGGCATCGGGTCGTTGGAGGGCGGTATCTTCTCCGGAATGCACACGAAGATCGGCGGCGTCGTGTGGGAGTACGACGAAAAAAAATATTTCGATATCAAAGAAATCAAGCGAATGAGCCGTTCGTCTCAACTGGGGCTGGTCGCGGCGGAGCAAGCCATTGTCCATGCCAAACTCAAAAATGGAGACGTAAACCCTGAGGAGATCGGCGTGATGGTGGGCAGTTCCATCGGGGGTTTCAGCGCGGCAGACTCATACTTTATGCACTTCTATGAAACCGATCGCCTCAGCCCGTACACGATCCCGGTCTCAATGAACATCGGACCCGGCTCCAACATCTCGATCAAGCACGGCTTTCAAGGTCCGCTCGTGAACGTAGATGCGGCATGTTCGACCGCCGCGCATACGATAGGCAACGCGTTCAACATGATCCGCAACGGGAGTTTGCAAGTGGCGATCACCGGCGCGGCGGATACCCCGTTCTCGCCCGGCGTCGTCGAAGCGTGGATGGCTCTGCGCGCGGTCACCACACGCGAAGACAACCCAGCCGAAGCGTGCCGTCCGTTCAGCGCCGACCGGGACGGGATGGTCTTGGGAGAGGGAGCAGGCATCCTTGTGTTGGAAGCGGAGAGTCACGCGTTGAAGCGCGGAGTCCCCATCCTAGCCGAACTCAAAGGATACGGCGCGTCGGCAGATAGTCATCACCTCACGCAACCCTCCCAAAAAGGACCCGCACTCGCCATGCGCCGCGCGTTGGAAGATGCGGGCATGACCATCGCGGACATTGATTACATCAACGCGCACGCAACGGGAACCGAATGGAACGACAAGAACGAAACGAACGCCATCAAAGAAGTGTTCGGCGAACGCGCGTATTCGATTCCAGTTGTGGGTAATAAAGCCGCGTTCGGTCATTCCATCGCGGGCAGCGGCGCATTGGAGTTGATCGGTTGCGTGTTGTCTCTGCGCGATCAAGTGGCGCCGCCGACCATCAATTACAAAGTCCCTGACCCTGATTGCGATCTCGATTACGTCACCAAAGGCAAACGAAGCCTACCGTTGAAAAACATCATGAGCAACTCTTTCGCGTTCGGGGGAAGCAACGCCGTGTTGATCGTGGGTAAATACGAAGCCAACGCCGATTAAGTATTGCGAGACTCTCTGGAGATTGCCGTAATAAAAACCTTTGGACACGGATTTCACGGATAGACACGGACAAATCACGGATTTTTTCTACTTCTTTCTGTGAGATTCCGTGAGATCCGTCCTATCCGTGTACTGAATCACGGCAAGTCCTAATAACCCTATTGTGATAAGGATGGATAAACTTTTGCAAAACAAAAGCACTCTTGGGGCGCTGGTATTGATACTGGCGCTTTCTTTTTACCTTTACACGTTATCGCCCTCGCTGACCTGGGGCGATGGAACGCGCTTACAAAGCGAAGCCATCTCTGGAGAGTCCATCGTCCTTGCAGAGATGAGCCCGCAGGAATTTTCGCCCGACCCATATCCATTTTCAAAGGTAGGAGTCACCGCCTGGGATCATCCGCTATACATCGTCCTCGGTTACATGCTGGTCGCGGCTCTGCCCAACGTGGACTCGCTCTGGCTCGTCAACTTGATCTCGGCGGTCTTCGGCGCAGGGACCGTCGCGCTGATCTTTCACCTCACATTGCGTTACACCAACTCGATAGTTCCTTCGCTTTACGCCGCGTGTGCGTTGATGGTCTCGCATACGTTCTGGTGGCATTCCTCCACGCCAGAGGTGTATACGCTCTTCACCTTCCTGTTGTTATCAAGCCTGACCTTCTTCAACCGCTATGAACGAAACCATAACCTGACCGACCTGATCCTCAGCGCGCTCTTCTTTGGCTTATCGGCATCCAATCACATCCTTGCTTTTCTGGCATTGCCCGCGCTCGGCATATATTTTCTGCTGTCAAAGAGATCGTTCGCCGCGCTCGAATTGAATCTTCAGAAGTTATCTCTCGCCTCCGCCGCGTTTCTCGCAGGCTTTGCGCTTTACCTCGTTCAGTTCGCCCGCACGCTGAAAAATTTCTCCGCAGGCGAGCTGATAGGACCCGCGCTCGGTTCCAACTTTCTGAGCGGGCTTGGCACACTATCGCCCATCGTGATCGGCGGGAGCCTCCTCGAATATATTTTATTTCTCGCACTGCAATTCGGTCCCATCGGCATCGTATTGGGCGTGGCGGGTTTTCGCCGCGCCATGCGCAGTGACGCGCCGTCGGTCCGCAAGATCGCCGCGTGTTTTATCGTGTACGCGCTCTTTGGGATTTTCTACCGCGTCATGGATCAATTCGCTTTTTTTCTGACCTCGTATGTCTTCTTCGCCGCCCTGATGGGAATCGGACTTAACCATTTTTTCTCCACACTGCGGGAAAAAGCGCGCATCATTCTGACGGTCAGCCTGCTCCTCACCATCCTGCTGACTCCACCCCTCTACCGAATCCTGCCGAGCCTCGCCAAGCACCTCGGCGTAGACGATGCCACTATCAGCATCCCGCAAGTAGGAATCGGCGTCCGCAATGGATTGGTGTATTACTTAGACCCCAACAAACGCGGAGATTATCTCGCCTATCAATTCGGACATGAGACGCTTGCCAGCCTGCCACCCAACGCGGTGGTGCTTGCTGAATGGTACACCGACCCCGATGAGTATTTCATCCTCCGTCACTTCAACAGGGTCGAAAAACTTCGCCCCGATGTGACCGTCGAAGGCTGGATAACGATTCCCATTGCATCTTTCGATTCGCAAACCGCCGTGAACTTAATCCAAGAATCGATTTCTGCGCAACGCCCCGTATATCTGGCATCGCTGAGCGAGCGGTTCTACGCGGCTTCCAAATTGCTGAAAGAATATTGCATTGTCCCCGAAAATAATTTATATCGGCTATACCCAAACGACAGGAACGATCTTCCGTGTTTGGATATTGATTCCGTCACCGAATAGCGTTCCGATCCCAACACCTACAAACTCCTGTTGATGGTAGCGCCTAACATCGAGGACAAAACCCGATCCATGTCATTCTGAGCGAAGCGAAGAATCTCTACGATTGTCTCAGAGACCCTTCGCTTTCGCTCAGGGTGACATGCCTTGTTGTGTGTTGGGTTTTAAGCACTCCCCTCTGCGTCTCCGCGACTCTGTGGCGAAAATTCAGGCTTATAATCCGTTCATCAGGTCAGGAGTGTGATATGCCTCGTGTCCCTCGTTCATTTGCGATCTTTATAGCCCTCTGTGTGGGGTTATCTGCCTGCGCGCCAGCGGCTCCCCTCCCAACGGCGACTCTCCTGCCGAGCAAGACATTTACGCTAACCGAAACCCCCGCCCCTACCGAAACCCCAACCCTCGACCCGACGGAGACGCCCACGCCCACCGAAACGCCCGCGAAAACCATTGACCTTGACATAAACGGCGACGGGGTTACCGACTATGTGGGAACCATCAAAGAAAGCCATAATATTGAAATTAACGAAGGCGAGCCCGCAAGGCAGGACAAAATTCGAACATTCGTCAACTCTGACTATAATTTTACGGGTTTTGATACGCAATATGGATACCTAACTGGGTACGATATTGTAACAATCAATAATGGAGAGCGAGATCTCGACCTTGTATTTTTTAGGGTCAAATACTTTAGGGAAGGTAAGCCCCCTATAACGGTTGAATTTTCGACATTAGAAAAAGTAATAAGTAAATTCGGTTTTAACGATCTTAACGCCCTGGGTACAAGAGTAAATGTAGATTGTAAAACTCCAAATGGTAATGACTTTACAAACAGGGCTAAAACAGTTGTCACAAAAAACCTAGAACTCGATGATTTTGAAACCTCAATTATTTTTCCTAAAAGTCCAGACTGGATTGGAGCATATGAAGCGCTTCGTCTTCTTAAGGATCAAGATATCACCAATCTTGACTTGAAATTCAAGCTTTTATCAAGCCAAATATCACAGTAAATCTTCCTTGCAAACTCTCATCAATTTGTATACTATGAATTAATGGGGTCTAGAATAATTACTAAAGTCTGTTTGCTCATTTTTGCTTTGGTTTTTATGTTCGCTTTCTCCACTGTCAAGGCAAGGTTAGCATCTGCCCAGACCTGTCCGCAAAATTTTCCAATTGATCAATTCGGATGCGGTGCACCAGACCCACTTTTTAATACTTGCGATCCACCACAGTTTGTCCGCAGTACGACTGTTGACTGTTCCCTAAACGCTCAAGGCTCTTGCCAAACTACCACTGGCTTCTGCTCCAGTAACGACACTTGTAGTTACAATGCTGGCACGGGAACTTGTGACTGTTCAAGATCCGTTGTTCAATGCAATCAAGGTGGCGGGGGTGGGGGAGGAAATTGTTCGGGAGTTGGAGATAGTTGCACGGACAACGGCGATTGTTGCTCGGGCAGGTGCAGTGGAAGCCGAGGGATTTGTGTAAATGAGCCAAGCGGAGGTATTTGTAATCTTCCTAGAACTTGTCTCAAAAACACCGTGTCACTCTGAGGGAGCGGGGTTTGCGACCGAAGAGTCTCTTATTTGGGCAGTAGAGACCCTTCGCTGACGCTCAGGGTGACATTTTTGAGATGACTTCTACTATCAACTGCCCCGCAGGAACTGTTCGGGGATCAACGATTATCGGGTCGCAGTGCGAGAATTATGCTTGCACAAACTATACGGGATCAGTGCAGGTGCAAGGCGCTTGTTGCGATTGGGAGCCAGGGGAGTAGGATTGTAGAAGGGCGGTGTTGAATCCCCAAATCCCGAAGGGATGAAAGAATTGAAAAAACCATGACACCCCTTCGGGGTTTGATAAACATTTGGTCAATCTCCATAATCTTGCCACTCCTTCGGAGTTCATCCCGCTATTTGTATCAGCATCACCAATCCCAATGCCTAATCCCAAAGTCATTGCCCTCGACAGCCAGCGCGGCGGCGTAGTTTGATTCGACATTCAACGAATGTAACGACCAGCGCAATGATTCGCTTACACCGGGGCGCGTGGCTAGGAGGGCGGCAGGTTCGCCAAGCGACACATCGAAGCTACCCAGCGGCAGGGACAAGCCTAGTCCCTGCGCTTTGATGTACGCTTCCTTGCGCGTCCAACAGTTGAAAAATCCGAGAGGTCTTTGTTCAACAGGCAATGTCATTAACTCTTGAGTTTCTGTTTGCGAAAAATTTCGAAAGGCAAGGTTTTCAAGTTCAACATCTTCGCGGATAAGTTCAATGTCCACGCCGACGTTTCGTCCGCGGGCGAGGGCGATCATCACGAAATCGCCGGAGTGGGAGAGGTTGAATTCAATATTGGTCGTAGTAGCAACTTTAGTCGCTGGCTTGCCTGAACGACTGACCCCACTGGGGCGCTTCGCAGAGTCGTTACTACGGGTTAAGAGCGGCTTGCCATATTCGTTCGTGGAGAATTTCAATTCGCTAGGCTCGCATTGCAAATATCGCGCGAGAATATCTCGCAGACTTGCATGGGCAACGATGTAACGATCACGGTCTATGTCAAAGTGGAAGCGCGAGGCGCGTTGACGTTCATCCGCCGAGAGAGACTCTTCACTCGGGGTCGTTGAACTCATGCGAACGCGCCAGATATCCACGCGGTCTGTTGCGAGATCGAGATTCTCCGGGGGACGAATCCAAATTGAGTCGTTCATTCCCGCCACGCCTTGATGATTCCCGTGCCGAACAAAATCTTTTGCGGAAAGATCCCGCCTTCGACAGCGACTCGGAAGCCGTGCGACTCCAACAGGCGGACTAACTCACGATGATCGCGGGAGTCATCCATGAACTCGTGATATTCCATCACAATGTAGCGGATTCGTTCGAGAGTTTCGCGCGAGCAGTTAGCGAGGATTCCATACTCCGCCCCTTCGATGTCCATTTTCAAGCAATCAACCCGTTCGATATTGTTCTCTGAAAGAATATCGGCGAGCGTCATGGCGCGGACTTTTTCGCGCGGACTGTTCGCGTCTTGCAGCAACGAACCCAACGCGCCGTTATCGCAAGACG